>VFQM010001072.1_pt1 | contig 25750 bp, 18 predicted proteins | sample 3512391 | NCBI WGS metagenome assembly VFQM01 (sample SAMN10412369, study PRJNA504923) | tailings metagenome | isolation source: Replicate 1 from Balatoc abandoned mine | place: Philippines | reverse complement strand
GGGCGAGGGCTGAAGACACCGACTGCATCATCTCCATTCGCGCGCGGACGGGATGGTGGGTTGCGGCGATCATCACGGCCACGCCGTAATAGGACCCGTCCGGAGCCTCGACCACCGCGACATCGTTATAGCCGGTGGCCAGCGAGCCGAGTTCCTGCCCGGTCCCGGTCTTGTGGAAGGCCTTCCAGCCGCGCGGCAGCCCGGCTTTCAGCCGCATCGGCCCGCTGCGCGACTCGCCCATCGTGTCGAGCAGCAGCCGGGTCGATTGCTCTGACAGCAGTTCGGCCTTGGCCAGCCGCGCAAGGGTCTGGGCCATTGCTGCCGGGGTCGCGCCATCCATCGGATCGGCGACGTATTTGGCGAGCGCCGCCTCGCGCACATCCTTGGGCAGGCGGGCGCGAGCCTGCTCGAAATTGCGGCCGGCGGCCAGTTCAGGCGACCAGGTCAGGCCAGCGGCGGCGCTTTGCAGCAGGCGCTCGCCCGGGCCGAAGCGGATGCCTTCGATCTCGCGGCTCTTGAGGAAAGCGCGGATATGGTCCGGCCCGCCGACGGTCCAGAGCAGCCGATCATTGGCGGTATTGTCCGACAGCGACAGCGCGTTCTCCATCAGCATTTGCGCTGGCCGCTCGATCACGCCCTTGTCGAGCACTTCCCATTGCAGCGGCTGGTTGAACAGCGTCAGGTCGCGCGGGGTGATGGTGATCGCCTGATCGAGCCGCATCCGCCCGTTGTCGACCGCATCAAGCACCGACATCGCCACCCACAGCTTGGAAACGCTCTGCTGCGGGAAGTGCTGATCAAGCCGCGCGCCAACGGTCCAGTCGCAGCCGGCCTTGGTCACGCCGATCCCGACCGTCCCGTCAAAGCTGGCGGCGATGCGAGAAAGTTCGGCCTGCAAGGCGGCCGGCTGGGCGGAACAATCGGCCTGGAACGGCGGCGGCGTGGGGCGCTGGCCCACCTCGGCCAAGTCCATCACGAAGGCCGGCGCGCCGCCGGTGGCTGTGCCGAAGGCATAGGAACCCAGGCCGGCCAGCGTTAGCACTGCGGCCCCCGCCGCCAGCCAGCGGCGCGGATGGCCATGGCGGTGCCGCGCGCCAAGGCGGTCGTTCATGGAAACAGGGTTGTTACGCTCGATCAGCATGGGTCGCGGGATGCATTATCCACGCCAAGACCGGACGGAGCAAGGCTCCGAAAGCGTTTTTCGCCAGCCTTCGGTCAATGGTGCAAAACGTGCGATCCAGCGATGCTGCTTAAACGCCATCCGGGCGCTTAGTACATGATCCAGTCGGGCTGGAGCTCTGCTGTACCCATTATGGTAACGCGAACCGGATCGCCTTTGATCGCCTCACCGGAATTGTAGCGTTCGCGCAGATGACCTGACACGCGGAATGGGATCGCCGCGTCAGCAGGATCGGGTCGGTCGATAGGGGACACCTCGACATCAAGCATTTCCAGTTCTTCGTGGTGGTGCATCGATCGGAACGGACGCTCCCGCCCGCCAAGCTGCAACTCCAAGCTCAGTTGCTCAAGGGCATAACGACCTTTTTCGTCATCCCACTGCCAGCCGAGACGCAAATGGGCAGAATCGCGCATTTGATCCTGGGTGGCTTCTTCAACAAGGTTTGTGGGCGGCATCCATGGCTCGGTACCGAAAATGCTGAAGACCATGATCCGCGTTGGCCAACCGAGTTTGCGGTCCTGCACCGTATTTTTCGCCACGTCACGCCACACGGTCAGGTAAGGGGTCACGGGAGAGCGAGTTTCGAACCCCCAGAAATTGTCGTGCAGGATGTTCCCGCCGCGCTTGGTTTCGGCAGGGATCGCAGGATATGACATCAGCACGCCTCCGCCCAACCAGTCGTGGTTGAGCCAGGCAATTGGCTCCAACGGCGCACTCACTGCTTGCTATAGGCCATGGCTTCCAGCGCGCCGAAGCAGGCCAGCGCGCCCTTGTCGCCAAAGGGTTGAAGCTGACTGACAAATACGCCGCCAAGGCCCGCAGCGGGATCGATCCAGTAGTAAGAATTGAAGATCCCGGCCCAGGCCAGGCTGCCGGGTGAGCGCCCGTTCGGCCCCTTTTCCGGGTTGATCAGGAAGCCCAGGCCCCATCCGGTGTGCTGATCGGGGAAGGTGTCATATGGCGCGGCGAGCTGCGGCATGGCGCTGCCCATGTAGCCGGCGCGCAAGGGGCCGATCTGGTTGCGGCTCATCTCGGCAATGGTTTCGCCGCTGAGGACGCGGTTGCCCTCCAGTTCACCGCCGTTCAGCATCATGCGGACGAATTGCGCATAGTCGGGCGCGGTCGAAGTGATCCCTCCGCCGCCGCCATCAAACTCGCCCCCGCCGAGGTAGATGTCGACTGGCGAGAGTGCTCCCCCCGCGCGAACATGGACCCGCGCCGCATCGGCCGGCAGCGCGGCGCGGAAAGCGGTCTGGTTCATGCCCAGCGGGGCGAACAGGTTGGCGGTGAGGTAATCGTTGAGCCGCTCACCGGTCGCCGCCTCGATCGCCAGGCCGACCCAGTCGGTCGCGACCGAATATTCCCAGCGCTCGCCCGGATCGAACATCAGCGGCATGGTAACCGAGGCGCGCGTGCCCGGCACTGGCATCCCGACTGCGCTAAAATATTGCAGCACTTCGGGATGGACGAAGAAGTAGCCAAGGCCAGCGGTATGGGTCAGCAGGTGGCGCAAGGTGATGGCGCGGGTGGCGGGGCGCAGCTGGGGTTTTCCATCGGCATCGAACCCGGCCAGCACCTGCGGATTGGCCAGTTCGGGCAGCAGCGCGCCGACATCGGCGTCAAGCTCGAGCCGGCCCTGCTCGACCAGTTGCATCGCCCCGACCGAAACCAGCGCCTTGGTCATCGAGGCGATCTGGCAGACCGTGTCGAGCTGCATCGGCGCGCCGCTCGCTACATCGGCGTGCCCTAGTACCTCGGCGTGGCGAATGCCATCGCGGTCAACGATCAGGCCCACGGCTCCGGGCAGGTCAGCTTGGGCAAAGGCGGCGGCGAAGGGTGTGGTCTGGGTCATGGGGCGGGAAGCTAGCGAGCCGCGCTGCGCAGGGGAAGCATCATTGCAGCAGGGGACGCGCGCGGGTAGGGACGCGGGCATGACTGTGACCACCCGTTTCGCCCCATCGCCGACCGGCGCGCTCCACGTCGGCAATGTCCGCACGGCGCTGCACAACTGGCTGCTGGCGAAACAGGCGGGCGGGCGCTTTCTCTTGCGGATCGACGACACCGACAAGGAGCGCAGCCGCGAGGAATATGTCGAGGCGATCCGCGCCGATCTCGCCTGGCTGGGGCTGGTCCCCGATGGCGAAGAGCGGCAGTCCGCCCGGTTCGACCTATACGAGCGCGAGTTCCAGAAGCTGGTCGAGGCAGGCCGGGTCTATCGCTGCTATGAGACGTCGCAGGAACTGGAGCTCAAGCGCAAGGTCCTGCTCGGCCGGGGGCTGCCGCCGATCTATGACCGCGCCGCGCTGGCACTGAGCGAGGCCGATCATGCGGCCAAGGCGGCCGCGGGAGAACGCCCGCACTGGCGCTTCTTGCTCGATCATGACCAGCCGATCGAGTGGACCGATGGCATTCGTGGTCCCCAGCACTTCGATCCGCGCCAGATGTCGGACCCGGTGGTGCGCCGCGCCGATGGCTCGTGGCTCTACATGCTCCCCTCGGCGATTGACGATGTCGCCATGGGGATCAGCCACGTTCTGCGCGGCGAGGATCACGTTTCGAACACCGCTGCCCAGGTCCAGATGTTCACCGCGCTTGGCGCCGAGCCGCCGCGCTTTGCGCATGAGGCGCTGCTGGTCGGGACCGAGGGCAAGCTTTCCAAGCGGCTCGGCTCACTCGGCATGGCCGAACTGCGCGAGAGCGGGATCGAGCCGCAGGCCGTGATCGCCCTGCTGGCGCGGCTGGGCACCTCCGATCCGGTCGACCCGGCGCTCGATGTCGATGCCCTGGCGGCCAGCTTCAACCTGGCGCATTTCGGCCGCGCCCCGGCCCGGTTTGATGAAGCCGAACTGGCCCGCGTCAACGCCGCAATCATTCAACGCCTGCCTTATGACGCGGTAGCTGATCGCTTGCCGGCCGGGATGGACGAGGCGGCCTGGGCCACGATCCGCCCGAACCTGTCGCGCCTCGCCGAAGCGGCCGACTGGTGGCAGGTGGTGACCGGACCGATTGCCGCCCCGGCGCAATCCGATGAAGACTGCGCCTATCTTGCGACTGCCGTCATGGTGCTGGAACAGGTCGGGGCTGACTGGGCCGCACTGACTGCCGCGCTCAAGGAGCAGACCGGGCGCAAGGGCAAGCCGCTGTTCCTGCCGCTGCGCCAGGCGCTGACCGGGCAGGATCACGGCCCCGAGATGGCCGCGCTGCTGCCGCTGATCGGCAAGGATCAGGCGGTGGAACGACTGCGCGCCGCCGCCTAGGCCGCGATTTCGGCGGCCTGTTCGTCGGCCGCTTCCAGTAGCCGCTTTTCCAGCGTCTTCAGCCGCTGCCCGCTCTCGACCTTCTCGCCCAGCAGGTCGGTGACATAGAAGGTATCGACCGCGCGCTCGCCATAGGTGGCGATGTGGGCGGAATGGACGATCAGCTTGCCCTCGAACAGCGCGCGGGCGAGGCGGTTGAGCAGGGCCGGACGATCGCGCGCGCTGACTTCGACCACGGTGAAGCGGTTGCTGGCCTGGTTGTCGAACTCCACGCGCGGGCGAACCTCGAAGGCATCGGCGCGCGGGCGCGCCAGCGGGCGGGCGGCCAATTGCGGCACCAGCTTGATCTTGCCGCCCAGCGCATCGCCGATCATCGTGCGGATCCGGGCCAGCTGGCTCTCTTCGGAGAAGGGCCGGCCAAGCGGATCCTGGACCAGGAAGTTGTCGACCGCCGTGCCATTGCGCGCGGTGTGGATGCGCGCGTCGATGATGTTGCCGCCGGCCAGATGAATGCCCCCGGCGATGCGGTAGAACAGGCCGGGGTGGTCGGCAGCAATCACGGTGACCAGGGTGGCCCCGCGTGCGGCGTAGTATTCGGTGTGGACATCCAGCGCCTTGCCCGCCGCCGCATCGAACTGAATCAGGTTCATCGCGATGATGTCATCGGGTTCGGCAATCCAGTAGGCATCGCCCATCTGCTTGCCGGCGGACTTCACCAGCCCGGCCTTGGCGCCCAGCAGCTCGGCCACGGCGGCCTGCTTGGCAGCGATCCGCTCGGCCCGGCCGTGCTGGACATGGCCCAGCCGCAGCCGTTCCTCGGCGGCTTCGTAAAGCACATGGATCAGCTGCCGTTTCCAGCCGTTCCACACCCCGGGCCCGACCGCGCGGATATCGACGATGGTCAGCAGGGCGAGCAGCCGCAACCGCTCGATCGACTGCACTTGCGCCACGAAATCGGTAATCGTCTTCCAGTCGGCCAGGTCGCGCTTGAAGGCGGTCGCGCTCATCGCCAGGTGATTGCGGACCAGCCAGGAAACCAGCTCGGTCTCCTTCTCGTCCAGCCCGAAGCGCGGGCATAGTTTCAGCGCCACTTCCGCGCCCAGCACCGAATGATCGCCGCGGCGTCCCTTGGCGATATCGTGCAGCAGCACAGAAGCATAGAGCGCGCGGCGGTTGACGATCTTGTGGACCAGCGCGGTCGCCAGCGGATGGTCCTGCTTCATCTCGCCGCGCTCGATCCGCGCCAGCAGGCCGATCGCGCGGATGGTATGCTCGTCGACGGTGTAGTGGTGGTACATGTCGAACTGCATCTGCGCGTTGACCCGGCCGAAATCGGGCACGAAGCGGCCGAACACCCCGGCTTCGTTCAGCCAGCGCAGCGCATTCTCGGGATCGTGGCGGCTGGTCAGCAGGTCAAGGAACAGCGCGTTGGCGCGCGGGTCCTTGCGCAGCGGATCGATCAGGCGGGCATCGCGCACCGCCAGGCGCATCGCCTCGGGATGGAGTTCGAACCCGTTGGTGTCAGCCAGGACAAAGATTTCGAGCAGGCGGGCCGGATCTTCGGCAAACCAGCCGTCACCGGGCACGTTGATCCGCCCGCCGAACACCGGATAGCCGCCCACCATCCGCCGCCGCGCGCGGAAGCCCGCCAGCAGCCCGCGCGGCTGCTTCTTGCCCGATTGCTCTTCGAGCTGGGCCAGGAACAGCCCGGTCAGGTGCCCGACGTGCTTCGCCTGAAGGAAGAAGTACTGCATGAACCGTTCGACCGCGCTCTTGCCTGGACGATCGGCGAACAGCATCCGCGCGGCGACTTCGCGCTGGAGGTCGAAGGTCAGCCGGTCCTCGGCCCGGCGGGTGATGGTGTGAAGGTGGCAGCGCACCGCCCAGAAGAAATCCTCGGCGCGGCGGAACTTGCGGTACTCGGCCGGGGTAAGCAGGCCGACCGTGACCAGTTCCGAACTGTCGCGCACCTTGTGGAGGTACTTGCCGATCCAGTAGAGCGTGTGGAGGTCGCGCAGGCCGCCCTTGCCCTCTTTCACGTTCGGTTCGACGACATAGCGGCTGTCGCCCAGCCGCTTGTGCCGTTCGTTGCGTTCGGCCAGCTTCTCGGTGATGAAGTCGCGCTCGGTCCCGGCGATCACTTCGGCGCGGAAGCGGGCCTGGGCTTCGTCGAACAGGGCCTGATCGCCCCAGACATAGCGCCCTTCGAGCAGGGCAGTGCGGATCGTCAGATCGCCGCGCGCCATCCGCACCATTTCGTCGAGCGAGCGGCTGGAGTGGCCGACCTTCAGCCCAAGGTCCCACAGGAAATAGAGGATCGCCTCGATCACCTGCTCGCACCACGGGGTCTGCTTGATCGGGGTGAGGAAGGCGATGTCGACGTCCGAATGCGGCGCCATTTCGCCGCGGCCATAGCCGCCGACTGCCATCACGGTGAGCCGTTCGCCGACCGAACGGTTGCCCGAAGGGTAGATGTCGGTGATGACGTGGTCGTGGATCACCCGCACCAGCTGGTCGACCAGGAAGGCCTGGGCTTCGGCGCAGTCGTGCCCGGCGCTGGGTTTTTCGGCGAGGCGGCGGGCGATCTCGGCCCGGCCGGCAGCCAGCGCGCCGCGCAGCGCCTCGACCACAGCGGGGCGAGCCCTGGCCGCGCCCTGGTCGACCACCAGATCGGCAATGGTCCCGGCCAGCGCGCGCCGGTCCACGATCGCGCGCTGGTCGGGGATGCTGTTCCGGCTCAAGCCGTGCTCTTCTGCTCGCTTTCCCACACCGTCAGGTAACGGGCCTTGAGCGTGCGCTTGTCAACCTTTTCGGTGCCGAGCCGGGGCAGGGTTTCGTTTTCCTGCCAAAGTCGCACCGGCACCTTGAAGGCGGCGATATTGGCCTTCAGGAACTCGCGCAGTTCCTCCTCGGTCAGGTGCTCGCCCTCCTTGGCCAGGAACACGCCGGTCGGCAGTTCGCCAAAGCGCTCATCCGGCATGCCGAAGACGCTGCATTCGGAGACCTTGGGGTGGGCGTAGATCGCCTGCTCCACCTCGATGCAGCTGATATTCTCACCGCCGCGGATGATGATGTCCTTCTTGCGGTCGACGATATAGAGGTAGCCGTCCTCGTCGAGATAGCCGAGGTCGCCGCTGCGGAAGAACCCGTCGGGCATGATCGCCGCCTGGGTCGCCTCGGTGTTGTTCCAATAGCCCAGGAAGTTGCAGATCGTGCGGATCGACACTTCGCCGATTTCGCCGGCCGGCAGGCAGTCCCCGGCATCGTTGAGGATGCCGATCTCGACCAGCGGCTTGGAGGCCGTGCCGGTCGACCCGGGCTTGGCCAGGTAGTTCTCGTTGAAGTTGCCGCAGCCGACGCCGTTGGTCTCGGTCAGGCCGTAACCCAGCAGCGGGAAGGCATTTGGCAGTTCGTCGCGGATCTTCTTGACGTGATCGACCGGACGCGGCGCGCCGCCAGCAGCGAAGGCGGTGCAGCTGGAAAGGTCGTACTTGTGCCGGTTCGGGTGGCTGGCGATCTCGAAGCTCATCAAGGGCACGCCGACGAAGTAGGAGACCTTCTCCTTCTCGATCAGCCGCATCGCCTCTTCGGCGTTCCACTTGGGCATCAGCACCAGCTTGCGGCCGATCGCGAAGGACTGAAGGAACAGCGGCACTTCGCCGGTCACATGGAACAGCGGCACGTTGACCAGGCTGCACGGCTGGGTGCTGGGCGCCTCACCCTTTGAGCCGAGGTAGGTGAAGACCATCAGCGTCTGCGCGGCATAGTTCATCGTCGCCTGGACGACGCCGCGGTGGTCCGAATAGGCGCCCTTTGACTGGCCGGTCGAACCCGAGGTGTAGAGGATCGTCGCCAGGTCATCGCCGCTCAGCTCGGGCAGGGCGGTATCCGCGCCGCCGCCATGGGCGAGCAGTTCGGACAGACCTTCCTGCCAGGCGCAATCGTGACGGAAGGTCACCAGCTTGCCCGGATAGGACTGGCCGGTCAGCCGCTCACCGCGCTGGGCATCGACCAGGGTGATGGTGCAGCCGGCCAGCTCGATCCCGCCGGCCAGTTCCTCGCCGGTCCACCAGCCGTTGAGCAGCGTGGCGCAGCCGCCGGCCATCAGCACGGCCATATAGGCAATGATCCAGTTGGCCGAATTGCGCGCGGCGATCCCGATCCGGTCACCCTTCTGCACGCCGTGCCCGGCGACCAGCCCGCCAGCGACGGTGCGCGCGGCGGCGAAGATGTCCAGGAAGGTCAGGCGGATATCGCCATCGACAATGAATTCAGCCGTGCCGTGCTGCGCGCAGTAGTGCTCGAAATAATGGGCCAGCGATGGCGGCGCATTCTTAAGCATCGGCAGGTGGCGGCCAAATCGTTCGATCTCCACCGTTTCCAGCGGAGCTCCGGGGGCAGTCAGCGCGGCGATGACACTGTTCAGGGCATTGTCGAGTTCACTCGGCATGCGACATCCTTATCCTCATGTTGCGGGACGCCCCCCGTCCTGGCGTCCGCGCCGGGTTTGTTTCCCGGCTTCGTCTGTGCCAGAAGGCCGCGCAGCGGGTGCGCCGGAATCTCTTCTGACTGCACCCATTTAGGGAGTTCATTGCGTGCTGTCACTAGCGCTTGCCGCCGCGGCCGGTTCGGAGCCGATCCATTGGCTGGATCTGGGATTGAAGCCTTATCTGTTTGAGATCGGCTCGTTCCAGTTGCGCTGGTACAGTCTGGCCTATCTGGCCGGGATCCTGATCGGCTATTGGCAGATTGGCAAGATGATCAAGGCGCCCGGCGCCCCGATGGCGCAGCGGCACCTCGATGACCTGTTCTTCTATTGCACGCTTGGCATCATCCTGGGCGGGCGGCTGGGCTACGCCACCTTCTATGCGCCCGAGCTGTGGTCCAATCCGCTTGACCTGCTCAAGCTGTGGAACGGCGGCATGAGCTTCCACGGCGGGCTGGTCGGCACGGCTGTGGCGATGGCCTGGGTCGCCTGGCGCGGCGGGCTAAGCTTCCTGCGGGTGGCCGACTATGTCTGCGTGGTCGTGCCGTTCGGCATGTTCTTCGGCAGGCTCGCCAATTTCGTGAATGGTGAGCTGTGGGGCCGCGTGGCCGAAAGCCCGATCGCCTGGGCAATGGTCTTCCCCGATGCCGGGCCCTATGCCCGCCACCCCAGCCAGCTCTACCAGGCGGGTCTTGAAGGGCTGATGATGATCATCGTCATGCTGCTGCTGTTCTGGAAGACCAACGCGCGCTTCCGCCCCGGCCTGCTCGGTTCGGTCTTTGCCGTGGGCCTTGGCCTGTGCCGGTTCGTCGCCGAATACTTCCGCGAGCCCGATGCGCAGCTGAGTGAATTCGCGCTGCGCACCGGCCTGTCGATGGGCCAGTGGCTGACGATCCCGCTGGTGCTGGTTGGCTTGATCTTCCTGGTCCGGGCGCTGGTCCGGCCGCCGCTGGGCAGCGCCAAGGCCTGAAGCATGAGCGAGACAGCGGGGGATAGCCTGGCGGCGATCTTCCGCCGCCTGATCGCCAGCACCGGGCCGATCAGCCTGATGCACTACATGGGCGAGGCCAACGCCCGCTATTATGCCAGCCGCGATCCGCTGGGCGCTGCGGGCGATTTCGTTACGTCGCCGGAAATCAGCCAGATGTTCGGCGAGCTGATCGGGCTGTGGCTGGCCGATATGTGGATCAACGCCGGGCGCGACGAGACGGTTCACTACGTCGAGCTTGGCCCCGGCCGCGGCACCCTGGCGCGCGATGCGCTGCGGGCCGCCAAGCGTTATGGGCTGGAGCCGTCGATCCACCTGGTCGAAGCCTCGACCGCGCTGCGCGATGTCCAGCTCGCCACGGTGCCGGGCGCGCAGTGGCACCACGATCTCTCGACCATTCCGGCCTATGGCCCGATCCTGCTTGTTGCCAACGAGTTCCTCGATGCCTTGCCGGTGCGCCAACTGGTCAAGACGGCGGCTGGCTGGCGCGAGCGGATGGTGGTGCCCGATGGGGAGCGCTTCGTCTGCGTGGCCGGGCCGCAGCCAATGGACCCGACCGTGCCCGAGGCGCGCCGCGATGCGCCCGAAGGCACGATCTATGAGCTGTGCCCCGGCGCAGCGGCGACAGTCTATGAAGTGGCCGGGCGCCTGAAGGACCAGGGCGGGGCGGCGCTGTTCATCGACTATGGGCACGATGCCCCGCGCGATGGCTCCACCCTGCAGGCCGTGCGCGCGCACCTCAAGGTCGATCCCTTCGTCAATCCGGGCGAGGCCGACCTGACCGCCCATGTCGATTTCGCCGCGCTCGCCCCGATCGCCCAGTCGCGCGGGGTGCGCTGGATCGGCACCGTGCCGCAGGGCCGCTGGCTGCGCGAGCTGGGGATCGAGGCGCGCACCGAGGCGCTTTCCGCCGCCGCGCCCCAGCACGCCGCCGCGCTGCAGGTCGCGCGTGACCGGCTGATCAGCGAGGGGCAGATGGGCCTGCTGTTCAAGGTGATGGGCCTGGCTGGCCCGGGTTGGCCGGGCGGCGCGGGGTTTTCGGGCTGAACCCGGCAGGGCTGGACCGGCGCGCCGCGGCGGCTATAAAACAAGGTGATGGGGAATTGAGGAGTACTCATGGTCGATTCCCCCGACCGCCAGCAGCGCGGTTTCCTTGGTCTTGTCGAACGCGTGGGCAACAAGCTGCCCGAACCGGCGATGATCTTCGTCTGGCTGATCGCCTTCCTGATGCTGCTCTCGGCGCTGGGGGCGGCCCTCGGCTGGTCGGCCTCGCTCAATTACACCGGCAAGGAAGCGCCGCAGTGGGGTGAGCTCAAGGACGGGGTGCTGACCTATCGCGCCACCAGCCTGTTCTCCGAAGAGAACATTGCCCGCCTGCTGACCGAAATGCCCAGGACGCTGACTGGCTTTGCCCCGCTGGGCCTGGTCATGGTGCTGATCCTGGGCGCGGCGGTGGCCGAACGGACCGGGCTGTTCTCCGCGCTGATCCGCGCTTCGCTGCGCAATGCCCCGCGTGCGGTGATGACCCCCATTGTCGCCGTGATCGGCATGGTTTCGCACCACGCTTCGGATGCAGCCTATGTTGTTTTCATCCCGCTCGCCGCGATCCTCTATGCCTCGGTCGGGCGGCACCCGCTGGTCGGGCTGGCGGCAGCCTTTGCAGGCGTTTCGGGCGGCTTTGCCGGCAATCTCACGCCGGGGCAGATGGACGTGCTGCTGTTCGGTTTCACCCAGGAAGCGGCGCGGATCATCGATCCGGCCTGGACGATGAACCCGCTGGGCAACTGGTACTTCATCCTGGCGATCGTTGCGGTCTTCACCCCGATCATCTGGTACATCACCGACCGCGTGATCGAGCCGCGGCTGGGCCAGTGGGGCAGCGAGCCCGACGACGAACTGCGCGCCGAATTGGCCAAGTCGGATGTCACCCCGGTCGAGCGGCGCGGGTTGCGGTATGCTGGCCTGGCGGCCTTGGCGGTGATCGCGCTCTATGCCGCGCTCAGCCTGACGAGCGGCTATTCCCCGCTGATCGACGAGACCAAGACCGGCCCGGCGCAGCTCCAGCCGTTCTATTCCGGGTTGGTTGCGGGCTTCTTCCTGCTCTTCCTCGCCGCCGGCACGGCCTATGGCGTGGGCGCGGGCACGATCCATGGATCGAAAGACGTGGTGGCAATGATGCAGGAAGGGGTGCGGATGCTCGCGCCCTACCTCGTCTTCGTGTTCTTCGCCGCGCACTTCGTGGCCATGTTCAACTGGTCGCGGCTGGGCCCGATCTTCGCGATCGACGGTGCGCTGGCGCTGCAGCAGATGAACGTGCCGGCGCCGCTGCTGCTGGCGGGCGTGCAGTTCGTCTCATCCTTCCTCGATCTGTTCATCGGCTCGGCCGCCGCCAAGTGGAGCGCGATGGCGCCTGTGGTGGTGCCCAAGTTCATGCTGCTGGGGATCAGCCCGGAAATGACCACGGCGGCCTACCGGATGGGTGACAGCTACACCAATATCATGACCCCGCTGATGAGCTATTTTCCGCTGATCCTGGCCTTTGCGCGGCGCTATGACGCCTCGCTGGGGGTGGGGTCGCTGCTGGCGCTGATGCTGCCCTATGCGCTCAGCTTCATGGCCGCGGGCCTGCTGTTGACGGTCGGCTGGGTGGCGCTTGACCTGCCGCTGGGGCCGGGTGCCGGGGTCTTTTATGCCCCGCCGGTCGAAGCACTGCGGTAAGGCGGCAATCCTGGTGCAACCCCGCCCAATGCAAGCGGTTCCTGTGGACTGACCTAATGGACAGGTAGACCGTGGCGGCAATTTGGGCAGAACGTGGCTGGAATGACCGAACGACGTCCGACCCTGCTCTCCCGGATCACCCAGGCGGTGGTGCTTTGGCTCTATCGCTGGAAGGGCTGGACCATCACCGGCGAACCGCCCACCGCGCGCAAGTTCGTGATCACCGGTGCGCCGCATACCACCAACTGGGACTTCATCTTCTTCATCGGCACAATCCACCAGCTGGGGCTGAAGCCCAGCTTTGTCGGCAAGCTCAGCCTGTTCCGGGGGCCGCTGAAGCGCTTCATGTATGACATGGGCGGCCTGCCGGTTGACCGGTCAAAGCGGAATAACAATTACGTTGAAGAAACCGCCGCGCACTTCGATCGGGCCGAGGATCTGGCGCTGGTGGTCGCTCCGGAAGGGACGCGCGGCAGCGACGGGACCTGGCGCTCTGGCTTCTATCATATCGCGCTGAAGGCCGGGGTGCCGATCGTACCGGCCTGGGTCAACCATGCGACGATGAAGGGCGGGATCGGCCCGGCGATCATGCCGACCGGTGACTATGCGGCCGATCTGGCCAAGATCGCCGCCTTCTATCGTTCGGTCATGCCCGATTGCTTGCGGTTCGAACGCCTCGCCGCCTCGGCCGCGGCGCTTAAGGAAGCGGCAGCGGAAAGCCTGCCGGCAGGTCTGAAGGGGAAAGCCCATGGGTGAAGCCATGCTGATCAATGCCGTGATTGCCGCCGTGCTGTTGCTGGCGGCCTGGCAGGTTGCCGTGCGGATCAAGGACGTTTCCTTCATCGACGCGATCTGGGGCGGCGGCATGGCCGTGCTGGCGGTGGCCAGCTGGTTGCAGCTGGGCGAACCCGGACAGCGCGCGCACCTGATCGCGGCGATGGCGGCGCTGTGGGGGCTGCGGCTGTTCTGGCACCTCTACACCCGCTGGCGCGGCCACGGGGAGGACGTGCGCTATGCCCGAATGCTCGGCAAGGCTAAGGAGCAGGGCCGCTTTGCCCAGGCCGCGCTGACCAAGGTTTTCGGCCCGCAGGCCTTCCTGCTGTACCTGACCTGCTTGCCGGCCCAGCTGGGCGTGCTGGCCAGCGGCGCGCCGGCCCCACTCGGGCCGCTGGCCCTGGCTGGCGCCGCGCTGTGGCTGCTTGGGATGGTGTTCGAAGTGGTTGGCGATGCGCAGCTCACCGCCTTCCGCAACGATCCCACCAGCAAGGGCAAGGTGCTCGACACCGGGCTGTGGCGCTATACCCGCCACCCCAACTATTTCGGCGATACCTGCGTCTGGTGGGGGATCTGGCTGGCGGCCGCTGACGCCGGGATGTGGGTGGCGCTGGCCAGCTTGCCGGGGCCGCTGTTCCTGACTTTCACGCTGACCAAGTGGTCGGGCAAGCCGCTGCTGGAAAAGGGCCTCAACAAGACCCGCCCCGGCTATGCCGAATATGTAAAGCGCACTTCAGGTTTTATTCCCTGGCCGCCCAAAGCGGACTGACCGGGCCTAACGCGGGGTAACGTCGCGCGCCCGATCATCCACCGGCACGGCGCGCGGCGGGATCGCCTGAAGCCAGGCTTCGAGCGCCGCCAGGTCCGAGATTCCCATCACCCGATCGGTCCCCTTGGCCAGCTCGCTATAGGTGTCCCCACCATAGGCCAGGAAGTCGCTGGTGGTGACGCGGTAGTTCGCCGCATCGTCGATCGGCTTGCCATCGAGCGTGATCGAAACGATCCGGCTGCCGACCGGCCGCGACAGGTCATAGCTATAGGCAAACCCGCGCGATGGGCTGAGCACCTGGTTCGGGCCGATCCCGTCAAAGTTTTGTTCCAGCAGCCGGCGTAATTGCGCCCCGGTCAGCGTCTGGGTCAGCAGCGTGTTGTTGAACGGCTGGACCTTGTAGATGTCGCCAAAGGTCAGCTGGCCGTTCTCGCCCGGCGCCAACCGCCACGGCGCGCGGATGCCGAACGGGTTCATGAAGGCAATCTGCGCCCCGGCGCCCGCCGTCGCTGCCAGCTGGGCATCGGCGATCAGCAGGCCAAGCGTGCCCCCGGTGCTCGAGCCATCGCCGCCGCGCGTTGCCTCACCCGCGATCCGGCCGGCGGGGCGCAGGGCAAATTCGCGCGCGGCTGCGGCGTACTTCGCGACATAGTCGGCAATGTCGGCGCGCGCCGTAAAGCGCGGGAAGCGGTCGGTCACGGCGGAGACGCGGCCCGGTGCGGGGGTATAGGTCTCGCTCTGGACGATGACGTTACGCGCCGAGCGGCCCACCACCCGGCCGGCGCGCGGATCGATCTCCAGGTTGATCTCGGTCACCAGCGTGCCGAACACGCCCGCACTGGTCATCAGCACCGGCTGGGCCGGGTTCTTGCCAGGCCACTCGCAGATATAGGCCCAGTGGGTGTGGCCCGAGACGACCACGTCGACCCCATCAAGCTGGTTGACGATCTCGCCCAGCGGGCCGCTCGCGCCTTCGCAGCCCTGCGGGTTGGGAGTGCCCTTGGTCCGCACCCCTTCGTGGATCACCACGACGATCGCATCGGCCCCGGCGGCGCGCAGGCGCGGGACAGCGGCGTTGATCGTCGCGGCTTCATCGGCAAAAGTCAGGCCCTTGATCCCCTCGGGCGAGACCAGTTCACCGGTCCCCTCCAGCGTCAGTCCGATCAGGCCGACATCGACCTTGCTTCGGCCCGTGCCGAAGCTGCGGATCGCCGTGCCGGGAAACAGGGTGGAACCATCGGCCTTGACCGTATTGGCCGCCAGGAACCTGAACTTCGCGCCCTTGAACGGCTCGACCTGGCACGGCTTGCGGGCGGTGTGCTGCTCGCAGCCGCCGTTCTGCATCCGCAGCAGTTCTTCCTGGCCGCGGTCGAACTCGTGATTGCCGGCCGCGTTGAAGTCCAGCCCGATGCGGTTCATCACCTCGATCGTCGGCTCATCGAGAAACAGCGACGAGGCGAGCTGCGAGGCGCTGATCAGGTCCCCCGCGCTGACCACCAGATGGTTCGGGTGCTGCGCCTTCAGGCTGTCGATCGCGCTGGCAAGGTAAGCCGCCCCGCCGGCCGGCACCGGCATCGCCTCACCCTTGTCGTCGGGCACGAAGACCGACTGGCGCGGCATTTCCAGCGCGCCGTGAAAATCATTGATCGCCAGCAGGCCGACCTTGACCGTTGGGGGCGGAGCGCCTGCCCCCTGCGGCGTGGCGCAGGCCGCGATCAGAGGCAGCAGGGTGAGCGGCAGAAAGCGAAGATTCGACATGGCCCTGTCCTAGCCGATGCAGCGATGACAACAAGCTGTGCGTATTATGCAATTAAGACAGTTTCTTGAAAAATCGCCGCCACCTTTCTATATTGCCAATCATAACCCCTGGGGAGAATAGCGCGATGGCGCGGCCGCAAACGGACCTTGAAGCCGGACGGGAACAGTTGCTCGATATCGCCACGGCGATGATCGAAGAGCGCGGCAATGCGGCGCTCACCATGACCGAACTGGCCGCACTGGCCGGGATGTCACCAGCCAATCTCTATCGCTACTTCGAGAACAAGGAAGCGGTGATCGAGGCGATTGCCGGGCGCTGGTTTGCCCCCAAGGTGGCGATCATGGAGGAAGTGGTCGCCAGCGAGCTGCCGCCGCGCCGCAAGATGTACGAATTCTATGCCCGCCGCTTCACTCTGATCCGCAGCATGTGGGAACGCGATCCGGTGCTGTTCCAGACTTACTGTGACGTGGGCGAAGAGCACTTCGAAGTGGTGCGCAGCTATGTCGACCTGGGCGATCACTACCTGGGCCTGATCATTGGCGAGGCGATGGCCGATGGGCACTTTGCCGGGCTGGAAATCGACGATGCGATCAGCCTGATCAACCAGATGGTCGCCCCCTATGTGAACATCGGCCTGATGGCGATGGTCATGCCCAAGCTGAGCGAAGCCAAGCTGGCGCGAATCGTCGATGCGATCTTCGATGGACTCTCGGCGGTGGACCGCGGGGCAAGCGCAGTCAGCGGCCTGCGCGCGGCGTAAAGCGCGCGGCGGGCGACGATCCGCCATCTGGCCTACTGGTCAAGCCGCAGCGGATCGTTTACTTACAACGGTGTGAGCAACACCCTTACCCACCACTTCGCCATTGCCGTTGAACCCCATGACATCGATTTCATGGGCCACGTCAACAATGCCCGTTACCTCAACTGGGTGCAGGAAGCGGTGCTCGATCACTGGCGCGCCTTCGCCCCGCCGCACGCGGTCGCCGCGCACCTGTGGGTGGCGCTGAAGCACGAGATTACCTATCGCAAGCCCGGCTTCCTGGGTGATGCGGTGGTGGCGACAGTCCTGCTCGAAAAGGTCCAGGGCGTCCGGGCAGTCTATGAAACCGTGATCCGCCGCGGCGAGGACATCCTCGCCGAGGTACGCTCGACCTGGTGCTCGATCGACGCCGAAACGCTCCGCCCGACGCGGCTGGCCCGCGATGTAATCGCGAAATTCTTTCCGGTGACCGAAGCCGGCTAGGCCGGATCAGACGTCGAGATTGGCCACGTTCAGCGCGTTTTCCTGGATGAAGTCGCGGCGCGGTTCGACCACGTCGCCCATCAGCCGGGTGAAGATCTCGTCGGTCACGTCGGCATCCTCGACCTTGACCTGCAGCAGGGCGCGGTGCTCGGGATCGAGCGTCGTTTCCCAGAGCTGCTCGGCGTTCATTTCGCCCAGGCCCTTGTAGCGCGCGATCGACAGGCCCTTGCGGCCCGCGGCGAGCACGGCTTCGAGCAGCTCGCTCGGCCGGGTGATCTGGTCCTTGACCGCAGCAGGGCGGGCAACCGGAGCCTCGTCTTCGCCAGCTTCGGGCTCGGGAGCATCCTCGACCGCCGCGGTGGCGCGGACCAGCCGCACCGGGCTGACATAGACCTCGACGTTTTCGGCGGCGAGCCGGGCCAACTTGCGGGCTTCGGCGCTAGTCAGGAAAGCGGCTTCGATCGGATAGGCATCGGTCACCCCGCGCCACAGCCGCTTGACCATGACAGCGCCGTCCTCGGTCAATTCGGCTGACCAGCGCGCTTCTAGATCGCCAGCGTCGAGCCAGATCTTGGCCTTGTCGAGCGCGGCGACCCGCTGGTCGCGCGTCAGGTCGGGATCGAGCACCCCGGCCATGGCCAGCGCCTCGACGATTGCGGGATCATAGCGCTTGGGCACGAAGCCCATCAGGCTGCGCAGCCGCATGGCGTGCTCGACCAGCGCAGTCAGCTCCGCCCCGCTGCGCGCGCCGCCAGCAGTCTCCAGCACCCGGCCCGCCAGGCCCGCCTCGACCAGGTAGCGATCGAGCGCGGCGGCGTCCTTGAGGTAGACTTCCGAGCGGCCCTTGCTGACCTTGTAGAGCGGCGGCTGGGCGATGAAGAGGTGCCCATTGCGGATGATTTCCGGCATCTGCCGGTGGAAGAAGGTGAGCAGCAGCGTGCGGATATGCGCGCCGTCGACGTCGGCGTCGGTCATGATCACGATCTTGTGATAGCGCAGCTTCGCCAGGTTGAATTCATCGCGGATACCGGTGCCCATCGCCTGGATCAGCGTACCGACTTCCTTGGAGGAAATGATCCGATCAAACCGCGCGCGCTCAACGTTCAGGATCTTGCCCTTCAATGGCAGGATCGCCTGAATGTTCCGATCACGCCCCTGCTTTGCCGAGCCACCGGCCGAGTCACCCTCGACCAGGAACAGTTCGCACTTGCTGGGATCACGTTCCTGGCAATCGGCGAGCTTGCCGGGCAGGCTGGCGATGTCCATCGCCCCCTTGCGGCGGGTCAGTTCGCGGGCGCGGCGGGCGGCTTCGCGCGCGGCGGCGGCATCGATGATCTTGCCGACCACGGCCTTGGCCTCGGCCGGGTTCTCTTCCAGCCACTCGCTCATCCGGTCAGCCATCAGGCTTTCCAGGGGCTGGCGCACTTCGGAGGAGACCAGCTTGTCCTTGGTCTGCGACGAGAACTTGGGATCAGGCAGCTTGACCGAGACAATCGCGGTCAGGCCTTCGCGCATGTCCTCGCCGGTCAGGTTGACCTTTTCCTTCTTCAACAGGCCGGACTTTTCGGCATAGCCGTTGAGCGTGCGGGTCAGCGCGGCGCGGAAGGCGGCGAGGTGCGTGCCGCCATCGCGCTGCGGGATGTTATTGGTGAAGCACAGGACGTTTTCGTAATAGGAATCGTTCCATTCCAGCGCGACATCGATGCCGATCCCGTCGCGCTCGCTGCTGATCGCAATCGGATCGGGCAGCAGTGCGGTCTTGTTGCGATCGAGGTACTTCACGAAAGCGGCGATCCCGCCTTCGTAGAACAGGTCATGCTCCTTCACTTCCTCGCCGCGCAGGTCGCGCAGCAGGATGCGCACGCCCGAGTTGAGGAAGGCCAGCTCGCGGTAGCGATGCTCCAGCTTTTCGAAGTCATAGGTGGTGACGTTCTTGAAGGTCTCTTCGCTGGCCAGGAAGGTCACGCGGGTGCCCTTCTTGCCCGCAGGAGCGGGGCCGCGGACCACCAGCGGGGCGACGGCATCGCCGTGGGCGAACTTCATCCAGTGTTCCTGGCCATCGCGCCAGATCGTCAGCTCCAGCCATTCCGACAGCGCGTTGACTACCGAGACGCCGACGCCGTGGAGCCCGCCCGAGACCTTGTAGGCGTTGTCGTCGCTGGTGTTCTCGAACTTACCGCCGGCGTGGAGCTGGGTCATGATGACCTCGGCCGCCGAAACGCCTTCTTCGGCATGGATCCCGGTCGGGATGCCGCGCCCGTTATCCTCGACCGAGACTGACCCATCGGGATTGAGTTCGATCAGCACCAGGTCGCAATGGCCGGCCAGCGCCTCGTCAATCGCGTTGTCCGAAACCTCGAACACCATGTGGTGCAGGCCCGATCCGTCGTCGGTATCGCCGATGTACATGCCGGGCCGCTTGCGGACGGCATCCAGGCCTTTCAGGACCTTGATCGAATCGGCGCCATAGGCGTTCTGGTTGGCGCCAGAAGCGGGGGTGTTTTCCGGGGTATCAGACATGGTCCGGGCTATAGGCAAAGGCACCCCAAAGCCCAAGCAAAAGCGGCCCCGTTTCGCCGCTTTTTCCCCAAGCTAGGGCTGGCGCAAGCAAGCCTCTTCCCCGCAGCCTGTAAAGCTGCTCAATTGCCGCCGCCTGCACAGGGGAGATTACGATGAACAGGAAGGTTTTGGTCCTTGCAGGGTCGCTGGTGGCGCTGTTGCCGCATTCGGTTCTGGCAGGCGAAACATCGCCGCCGACCGCCCCGGTCGAAGTCGTGACCGATGATTATTACGGCACCAAGGTCGACGATCCCTACCGCTGGATGGAAAGCGGCAAGGACCCGCGCTGGATGCCGTGGCTCAAGGCTCAGGCTGATCATACCGCTGCCGTCATGGCCAGGCTGCCAGGGCGTGACGGGCTGTTCAAATCGATCTAGGCGCTTTCGGGCGAACAGGTTGGCGTCGGCATGGTCCGCAAGGTCGGGCAGACCCTGTTCATCATGCGCCGCGATCGCGGGGCCGAAGATCCCAAGCTTTACGTCCGCACCGGCAAGATGGTGGATCGGGTGCTGGTCGATCCGGCGACGATCCTGGGTACCCCGCAGGCGCTCGACTGGTGGGTGCCGTCGCCCGATGGTCGTCTGGTCGCGATCGGCCTGTCGAAGCGCGGGACCGAGGCTTCGGTGCTCCACGTGATCGAGGTGGCGAGCGGCAAGCTGCTTGATACCAGGATCCCGGCGACAGACTATGGCCAGGTCTCGTGGCTGCCGGATTCCAGCGGCTTTGCCTATCTGCAATTTGTCGGCGAGCAGGGTACGCCCAGCTATTACCTCAATAATATCACCAAGCTGCACAAGCTGGGCAGCACCAGCCCCGATCCGGTCTTGCTCCCGCGTGACAAGGCCCCGGTTGCCCTCAGCCCGAGCGATTTTGCCTTTATCGACTTCGATCAGGAAACCGACACGGCGATGTTCGGAGCGGTCGACGGCCGCCGCGAGTTCAAGCTCTACCTGACCAGCCGCGCCGCCTTGCTGGCCGGCACGCCCGAATGGCGCCGGGTGGGTGATTTCGAAGAGCAGATCGAGGGCGCCGAAGTCCTGGGCAGCGACCTGTGGGTCAAGACCACGCGCGGCGCGCTCAATGGCAAGATCCTGGTGACGCCGCTGGCCAAGCCCGATCTGGCCACCGCGCGCGAGATCAAGCTGCCGGGCAACCCGGTGATCGATCGGGTCATTGCGCTTGGCAAGTCGGTTCTGGTCTCCACTGTCGAAGGTTCGCAGAACGGCCTGTGGCGCGTGGCGCCCGATGGCCAGGCAACTCGCATCGCGCTGCCCTTTGCCGGATCGGCCAATCCGATGAGCAAGGTCGAGGCGACGGGCGAGGCCTTTGTCGGCCTGACCGGCTGGCTGACGCCGAACGACATCTATCACCTCGGCCCCGACGGCCAGTTGCACCGGATGAACCTGACCAGCAGCCCCGAGGGCTATGATCCGGCGCGCTATGAAGCGCGGACCATGATGGCCACCGCGCGCGACGGGACCAAGGTTCCCTATACCGTGCTGTCGCGCAAGGGCCGCGCGGCGCAAGGGCCGGGGCCGCTACTGGTCGAGGCCTATGGCGCCTATGGCTATGCGATCCTGCCGGCCTTCCAGACCGCGCTGATCCCGTTCCTCGATCGCGGCGGCAGCTATGTGATCGCCAATGTCCGCGGCGGGGGCGAGTTCGGGCGTGACTGGCACTATGGCGGCAAGGGCCCGACCAAGGCCAACACCTGGAACGATGCGATTGCCGTCGCCGAAACGCTCGTAAAGTCAAAGCTGACCACACCGAAGCTGATGAGCATCATCGGCACCTCGGCCGGCGGGGTGATGGTGGGGCAGGCGGTCAATGCCCGGCCCGACCTGTTCACCGGGGCGATCGCCAATGTCGGCTTCATGAACCCGATCCGCTACGTGTCGGAGCAGAACAATACCGACATTCCCGAATGGGGCGGGCCGATCACCGATGCGGCCACGTTCAAGACGATGTTCGATCTTGATCCCTATCAGCACGTGAAGGCGGGGACGAAGTATCCGGCAACCCTGGTGGTGAGCGGCCTCAACGATCCGCGCGCCGCCACATTCCACAGCGCCAAATATACCGCGCGGATGGCTGCCGCGACGACCAGTGGTGAGCCGGTGATGCTGCGGATCGATTTCGGCGCCGGGCATGGCATGGGTTCAACCCGCAGCCAGCGCGACGCGATGTGGGCCGATATCTACAGCTTCGTCCTCTGGCAGGCCGGGGTGAAGGAGTTCCAGCCACCGCGCTGAACCGTTTCAGGGAAGGGGATAATGCAATGAAGGCACGTCTGTTGGGGATCGCCTCGGCGCTGGTACTGGTTCTGGTCGGGGCCCAGGCCCAGGCCCAGGACACCTTGCCGCCGGACAAGGCCAAGTTCCGCGCGCTCTACAAGGAGATGGTGGAAACCGACACCTCGATCACCACCGGCAGCTGCACCGCGCTGGCCGGCAAGATCGAAAAGCACATGCTGGCCAACGGTTTCCAGCAATCGGAGCTGACCCAGTTTTCCGTGCCGGAGCATCCCAAGGAGGGCGGCATCGTCGCCGTCTTCCCGGGTACCTCCAAGACGCTGAAGCCGATGCTGCTGCTCGGCCATATCGACGTGGTCGTCGCCAAGCGCGAGGACTGGACCCGCGATCCCTACACCCTGTTCGAGGAAGACGGCTATTTCTATGGCCGCGGCACTTCGGACATGAAGGCGCTCGCCGCGATCTGGGTCGACATGCTCGAACGCTTCCGGGCCGAAGGCTACAAGCCCAAGCGGACGATCAAGCTGGCGCTGACCTGCGGCGAGGAAACCAGCTGGGCCTTCAACGGCGCGCGCTGGCTGACCGAGAACCGCCGTGACCTGATCGACGCCGAATTCGTCCTCAACGAAGGGGGCGGCGGGCGCACCGATGGCAAGGGCACGGTCGTCGCCCAGAACTTCCATGTCGGCGAAAAGACCGTCGGCAATTACCGGATCGAGGCGACCAACCCGGGTGGCCACTCGTCAATCCCGGTCCGCGACAACGCGATCTACGAACTGTCCGACGCACTGGTGAAGCTGCGCGAGCACGAATTCCCGGTCATGCTCAACGATACCACGCGGGCCTACTTCTCGCGGCTGGGCGCCGGCCGGACCGACGAGATGGGCAAGGCCATGCTGGCCGTGGTCGCCAACCCGCAGGACAAGGCGGCCGTCGCGGTGCTCGACAAGGACCGGATGTATCATTCGATGCTGCGCACCACTTGCGTCGCCACACAGCTCGATGGCGGCCACGCCAACAACGCCCTGCCGCAGCGCGCCGGGGCACTGGTCAACTGCCGGATCTTCCCGGGCGTGGGCTATGAAGAAGTCCGCAAGACGCTGGAACAGGTGATTGCCGATCCCCGCATGACCGTGGTCAAGGTCGACGATCGCGGTCCGATCGCGGTACCGCCGCCGCTGACCAGGCAGATCCTTGAGCCGGCCGAAAAGCTGGTCGCCAAGTACTACCCAGGCGTGCCGCTGGTGCCGATGATGTCGACCGGCGGGACCGACGGGATCTATTTCGGCGCGATCGGCATCCCCTCTTATGGCCCGCCGGGGCTCTATGGCGATCCCGATGGCAATGGCGCCCACGGGCTGAACGAGCAGGCGATCGTCAAGGCGGTCTATACCGGGCGCGACATGCTGACCGAACTGGTCAAGGCCTATGCCAGCCCGAAGGGGCGCTGAGGGGGTAATGCAAATGCTGAAAACCGGGATCACGCTGGCCTGTGCGCTGGCGGCAACCACCGCGCTGGCCCAACCCGCACAACTCTCGCCGCAGAAGGCGGAGTTGCGGGCCATCTTCAAGGAAATGGTCGAGACCGATACCTCGATCACCACAGGCAGCTGTACCCTGGCGGCGGAGCGGGTGGCGGCACGGATGAAGGCGGCCGGGTTCAAGGACGACCAGCTGACCCTGTTCGCCGATCCGGCCCATCCCAAGGAAGGCGGTCTTGTCGCCGTCCTGCCGGGCAGTTCGAAGACGCTTAAGCCGCTGCTGCTGATCGCCCATATCGATGTGGTCGCGGCCAAGCGGGCCGACTGGGAACGCGATCCCTACACCCTGATCGAGGAGGACGGCTATTTCTATGGCCGCGGCACCTCGGACACCAAGGGCCTCGCCGCGATCTGGACCGATATCCTGATTAGCCACGCCAAGGCCGGCACGCGGGCCAAGCGCACGCTGAAAATGGCGCTGACCTGCGGTGAGGAAACCAACGGTGCCTTCAACGGGGCCGAATGGCTGGCCGCCAACAAGCGCGAGCTGATCGACGCCGAGTTTGCGCTGAATGAAGGCGGCGGGGGCGGCACCAATGGCAAGGCGGTTGCGGCCGGGGGCAAGGTGGTTGAGCAGGCGATCCAGGTCGGTGAGAAGACCTTTGCCAACTACCAGCTCGAAACGCGCAATCCGGGCGGCCACAGCTCGGTCCCGCGGCCCGACAATGCGATCTACCAGCTCGCTACGGCGCTCAAGAAGATCGAGGCCTACAGCTTCCCGGTCGAGTTCACCGACACCACCCGGACCTATTTCAAGGTCGCCGGGGTCGGGCGCGGCGATGAAGTAGGCAAGGCGATGGTTGCCCTGGCCAACAACCCGGCCGACAAGGCGGCCGAGGCGCTCATCAACACCGAACCGTTCCTCCATTCCAATGTGCGTACCACTTGCGTGGCGACGATGCTGGACGCCGGCCATGCCCGCAACGCGCTGCCGCAGCGGGCCCAGGCCAATGTGAATTGCCGGATCTTCCCCGGCCATTCGGTCGAGGCAATCCGGCAGGAGCTGTCGAACATCATCGGCGATCCCGGCGTGACCGTCACCGCGCTCGCGCCGCTGCGGCCCAGCCCGCCCAATCCGCCGCTTGATCCCAAGATAGTTGAACCTGCGCGCAAGCTGGTCGCCAAGTACTTCCCGGGCGTGCCGCTCGTGCCGGTGATGGCCAATGGCTATACCGACGCCACCTTCCTCGGTGCGGTCGGCATCCCGACCTATGGCGTGCCGGGCATGTGGGGCGACAGCGACGGCAACGGTGTCCACGGCCTCAACGAACGGCTGGAAGTGGCCTCGCTCTACACCGGGCGCGATTTCCTGGGCGAACTGGTCGCGGCCTACGCGGGCAAGTAACGTCTCTCGGACAAACGAAAGGCCGCCGCGCCGATAGGGCGCGACGGCCTTTGGTTTGGGAATGTGCTGTCCGCGCGGGACGCCTGAAAAATCAGGCGAGGGTGGCGGAGAACATCAGACCGCTCGTGCTGAGAGCGGCGATGATCGGCAGCACAAAGGCGGCGATGCTACGCATTGTGTGCTCCTCTATGTGTTGTGCGACTGCTCATTCAGTTCGCATTTGCAACATAAGCATTCTGGTAGAGATTACCAGTGCAAAGGGCGAAATGTCTCTTGCGCATTTTGCAACTTGAAAATTTACGCCCCCGTAACCACCGCGCGGCGCAGTCAGCGCTTGCATGGTGCTGGCCTGCTTGCTTGGGAGAAAGAAACAGAATCGCCTGAGAGGAAGCCCGCCGATGACCGCCGATCCCGCCCTGCTGCTTGACCAGCCCTTCGGCTCCTTTCCCGGCCTGATCGCCGCCTGGGGTGAATACCGCGGCGAGGCCCCGGCGCTTTACGATGGTGCGGTCACGCTCTCGTGGCGCGAGACGGCTGACCGGGTTGAGCGGATCGCCGCGCGGCTTCAGGCCGATGGGCTGCAGCGCGGGCAGGCCGTGGCGATCCTGGGGACCACTACGGTCAATTACGCGCTGATCTACCTCGCTGCGATCCGCGCCGGGGGCTGCGCCGCGCCACTGACCACCAGCGCCAGCCCGGAGCAGCTCGCCGGCATGGCCAGGGATTCGGGTGCGATCCACCTGTTCATCGACCGCGCCAAGCTGACCGAGCTGGGCGAATTCAAGCTGCCGATCGAACACCAGATCGTGCTGGATGAAGACCTGGATGGCTTCATGGCGCCCGCCGCCCTGCTCGTCGCCGTGCTGATGTACTGGCCGA
>VFQM010001070.1_pt1 | contig 25767 bp, 25 predicted proteins | sample 3512391 | NCBI WGS metagenome assembly VFQM01 (sample SAMN10412369, study PRJNA504923) | tailings metagenome | isolation source: Replicate 1 from Balatoc abandoned mine | place: Philippines | reverse complement strand
TCTTGCACGCTGAATTCATAAGCCGCCCAGCCGAAGGGGCGCGTGGGGCGGAAATCGGCTGGCGTTGGCTGTTCGATGAGGCGCACGAAGCAGGGCGCGCCACTGGTGGGCTGGAGCACCGCCATTGCCGCGCCTGCACTGGCCGGGCAGCCCCAGCTGGCGGCGAGATCGGGGGTGAGCGCGCCCTGTTCGATCAGGGTCAGTCCCAGCGTGCCCGAATAATCAGCCAGCGCCGCGTCCAGATCAGGCGTGGTGACAAGGCCGCCGATTATGGTGCCGTGGGGAATGGTCATGTTTTGAACTCCGCCTTGCGTTTTTCCACAAACGCCATTGTCCCTTCCAGAAAATCTGCGCCGGTGAAGGCATCAGCAAACACCGCGAGCGTGTCCGCGTCATCGTCGACCTGCCCATCCAATATCCGCCGGACAAAGCCTTTGATTTCGCGGCAGCTGTGCGGCGAGGCGGTGGCAATATTGTCAGCCATTTCATTGGGGCCATCGCCGATCACATCGACCAGCCCGATCCGAAGCGCCTCGTCCGCGTCCAGCAATGCGCCGGTGAAGAGCATACGTTTGGCCTGTCCCGGTCCGACCAGATCGACGAGCAGTTTGGTATCATGGAGCGGATAGACGAGGCCCAATTTCGCCGGGGTAATCCCCAGCCGCGCGCGCGGGGTGGCGATGCGGACGTCGCACGCCAGCGCCAGCCCGCAGCCGCCGCCAACGCAGTCGCCGTCGATGAAGGCCATGGTCGGTTTGGCGGCGCGGGTCAGAACATGCTGCGCGCGGTTGATCGCGGCCTGATTGGCGGCACGCCAGGCCCCGTCATCCTTGTTGGCAAGCAGTTCGCCAATGTCGGCACCCGCGCAGAAAATGCCGTCGGCCCCCGATTGCAGGATGATGAGGCGCACCGCGGGATCGGCGACGGCCTGCTCGATCAGGCCGGGCAGCGCGTCCCACATCGCCTGGTTGAAAGCGTTCCGCTTGTCGGGGCGGTTGATCGCGAGGCGCGCGATAGGACCGCAGGTGGTGAGGGAAAGGGTCATGCGGGATGCGTGTCCGCAAAATGCTCGGCAATCGCGCGCCGCGTGGTCACCCACACCCCGTCGTGCGCGCGGACGTGACGGAAAAATTCCTCGAGCGCCCAGATTCGCCCCGGGCGGCCGATGATGCGCAGATGCAGGCCCAGGCTCATCATCTTGGGGGAGCCTTCCATGCCCTCGCGATAAACCTGATCAAAGTTGCGCTTGGCATAAGCGAGCCATTGTTCGGGGGCCATCGCCGGGTCGGTCCACATTTTCATGTCATTGTTGTCGAGCTGATAGGGGACGATGACCATCGGTTTACCGGGCAAAGTGTCGCGATCCCAGAAGGGCACGTCGCCCGAATAGTCATCCATATGGTAGGTAAAGCCCTCCTCAATCAGCAAGCGGCGGGTGTTGTCGGTAAGCATGTAGCGCGACAGCCAGCCATAGGGGCGCACGCCGCAAGTCGCCTCGATGCTGGAGACAGCTTTGCGGATGAATTCGCGTTCCTGCGCTTCGTCAAACTTGAACTGATGGACCCAGCGCCAGCCGTGGCTGACGGGTTCATGGCCAAGGTCAACAATCGCACGCGCGATTTCGGGATGATTTTCAAGGCTGAGCGCGGCGACGGTCCAACTCGCTTTGATGTCGAATTCGCGCAGCAATTTGACGATGCGCGGCGCGCCCGCCTTTATGCCGTAAAGATAGTTGCTCTCGTTGGCATAGTTGCGGATCGGCGCCTTGATGAAAATGCCGAGCTCGTCGACCGGCTCCATCCCCCGGTCGCCCCGCGCGATGCTTTGTTCGCTGCCTTCCTCGACATTGACGACAACCGACAGCGCCATTTTGGCACCATTTGGCCAGTCGATGCGTTCCTGCTGCATCAGTGCATTTCCTCCCCGCCGCTGACGTTCAGCGCCTCGCCGGTCACGTAAAAGGCATCGTCCGAGGCCAGCCAGGCGCAGGCCGCTGCCGTGTCCGATGGCAGCCCGGGGCGCCCCATAGGGTTTTTGGCGGCCATGTTCTTGAGATAAGCCTCGACGTTGTCGAACCCCAGTAATTTCGAGAAATAGTCATTTTGCTGCGCCCCCAGACCGGTGGTCACATGGTTGGGGCAGACCGCGTTGACGGTGATGCCATACCCGCCGAGTTCGACTGCGCTGGCGCGTGTAAGGCCGATCATGCCGTGCTTGGATGACACATAGGCGGGCAGGTGCGGGAAGCCGGTCTTGGCCGCTTGGCTGGCAATGTTGATGATGCGCCCGCCATTGCCAGCCGCAATCATCGCCTTGGCGGCGGCTTGGATACAATAAAAAGCACCCGACAGGTTGACCGCGATCACCGTCGCCCAGTCGTGCGGATCGACCTCCAGCAGCGGCTTCATCATGAAACCGATGCCGGCGTTGTTCACAAAAATATCGAGGCGGCCAGTGGCAGCGACCGTTTGTTCGACCAGCGCGGAGCATTGCGCGGCGTCGGATACGTCGCAAGCGATGCTATGCACCGCCGCGCCGCGCGCGCGCAGTTCGTCGGCCACTGCCTTGGCTTCAGCATCGATGGTCAGGTCCGAGACAACGCAGGTCGCACCTTCGTCGGCGAAACGCTGGAGGATACCCTGCCCCAGCCCTTTCTGCTTGCCCGAACCGGTGACGACGATGGTTTTGCCCGCAAAACGCATCACAAATCCTCGGTCAGAATGAAGGTCGGATTGTCGGTGAATTCGCCGAAAGCCGCCGCCACCTTTTGAAACTCCGGATCGGTCACATCGGCAACAAAGGCGTCCATGCCATGAATGTCGATGACCTCGATATAGTCATAAGGCGGCTTTGCATCGCTGCCGAACAGGCCGGTGGCGCGGTGGACGGTGAAGGCCCGGACCGAACCCAGCGCGTTAACGCCGGGAATGTCGGTGCCGCGCGCCCAGGCCTCATAGGCCTCGGCGCTGGCGCCCTCTTTCAAGTTGAACAGACAGATGATGCGCATGGCGTGTCTCCCTTTAGGGTCAGGACCCATTAAATGCAGGTTCGAGGCGTCGAAATGGCGAAGGTATCGGAGCGAAATGCTCACCGTCGGGTAGCATCGCTACCCGCAAGAGCATTTCGTTTCGAGATCGAAGCCATTTCGGCGTCCTTCGGATTTGACCCATTTTGCCCGGGGCGGCGTCAGAAAGCCTCGAGATATCTCCATATCCCATCGCCTTTCCTCCTAGCCCCGAGCAAAATGGCCTCAAACCTCGAACGCGCATTTAATGGCTCCTGACCCTAATATCCGAAGTTTGCGGGGCGGCGATATGCCCCCAGTTTCTGGTCAAGGATGCGCGCCAGTTCAATCAGCCGCAATTCGCTGTGCGCAGGGCCGACCAGCTGGACGCTGACGGGCAAGCCGTCGTCGCTCCACCCCGCCGGGATAGCGATGGCGGGGAGGCCCGCGATATTGGCGATGCCGGTGAAATCGGCCTGACTGGCAGGGGCGTTGCCGTCGTGGGTGAAAGCCGTCTGGGGCGTGGTGGGGAGCAGCAACACGCCCGCCGTGCCGAGCGCGGCGGTGAGTTCGGTGCGCACGCGCGTCAAAATGTCCGGCCGCTCCGGCGTCTTGGCACAAATGCCGAGGAGATATTTCAAATCCTTCGACAGCCCTGGATTGTCCACGCGCCATTCGCTGCCGAGGTCCTTGATCAGCCACCGCCCCGCACTCGCCAGCCCCGCCCAGCGGATTTCGGTGGTGCTGAACGGCAGACTGAAGCCGACGCCGGTGAGCGGCGTGGCGGCAAGCGCAGCGTCATAGGCGGCGCGCACCGCCGGTTGAACGTCGACCCCGCCCAATTCGTCGAGGAGCAGCATATAGCGGAAACCGCCGCTAGCGCCCGGATCATCGGCCATCGCCCGCCACGCCGCCTCGAGCGTGGCGAGCGACGCCGCGAGCGGCCCGATGCTATCGAGGCTGGGGTCAAGGAAGGCGAGGCCGTCGGTGCTGAGCGCGCCCGCCGTGGGTTTGAGGCCATAGACGCCGCAATAGGCCGCCGGGATGCGCACGCTGCCGAGCGTGTCGGTGCCGAGCGCAATATCGCACAGCCCCGCCGCGACCGCCGCGCCGCTGCCGCCTGACGAGCCGCCGGGGGTGAAGCCGATGCGGTGCGGATTGTGCGTGCGGCCAAAGAAGGCATTGTCGGTGGTCGCGCCGAGCGCTGCTTCATGCATGTTGAGGCTGCCGAGGATGGCGGCGCCGCCCGCGCGCAGCCGGTCGACGACCTTGGCATCGCGTTCGGCAATGCGATGGCGGTAAAGCCCCATCCCGCCGGTCCACGGCAGGCCGCGCGTCATGATGTTCGATTTGACGCCAACGGTCAGGCCAGCGAGCGGGCCAGTGCCGAAGGTCGCCGCTTCGTCGAAATCCACGAAGGCATTGAGCGGGGCGTTGGCCGAGCGGAGGGCGGGGAAGTTGATGGTCATAGCCCCTCCCCTTCAGGGGAGGGGTTGGGGTGGGGACTGTTCGCCCTGCGCTTCGCCGACAGTCCCCACCCCTGGCCCCTCCCCTGAAGGGGAGGGGTGAAGAAAGCGTCCCCCATCACAGCCCCCGCTCGTCAATCAACCGGATCGGTTTTTGCCGCACGTCGATCTGCGTCAGCGCCGCGGTGCCGCCCGGTTCGCACAGTTCGACCGCCACCTCGACATTGAGCCCTTGGCGCAGCACTGCGGCGAGTTGGCCCACATCGCTGCCGCCGCGGCTTTCGATCAGCACCGTCATATCATCGCGCTGCGTTGCGGGATCGCGGACGAGGCGGCAGACATATTCGCCGGTCAGATCCGCTCGGTTTTCGATGATCGCGCCAATGGCGTGCGGGAACAGGTTGATACCGCGCAGCTTGACCATATTGTCGCTGCGTCCCTTGAAACCCGCGATACGCTTGAACGCCAGTTCGCCGCGTCCGGCCAGCTCGTGAGTTATGTCGTGGGTGTTGAAGCGGATGCACGGCGCAATGTCGTCCTTGAACAGGCAGGTGACGACCATGTCGCCGGTGTCGCCATGCGCGACGGGCTGGCCCGTATCGACGTCGAGCAGTTCGAGATATTGCGCATCTTCCCAGACATAGAGCCCGTCGCGGTCTGGCCCTTCGCCCGCTATACTGCCTGTGTCGCCGACGCCGTACCAGTCGTAGGCCTTGGCGCCGTGCCACGCCGCCTCGGTCGCGGCGCGGTCTTCGGTGCCGAGATGGCCGATAATCATTTTGAGGTTGATGCGGTCGAACAGGCCTTCAGCCTCGGCCACTTCGGCGAGTTTGCGGATATAGTCGACGAAGCCGACCATTACGGTGACATTGAAATCGGCGAGCAAATTGACCTGGTTGATGCTGCGCGTCTCGATGCCGGTCCCCGCGCTCAGAAACAATGCATTGGTGAAATGCGTCACCGCCTCACGGATATAATGGCCGCCGTTGATCATGCCGTGGCCATAGACCGACTGGACGACATCATCGCCCGACAGGCCCATCCAGCGATACATGCGCCCGACGAGCAAATTGGTAATCTCGCGCCCCTTGGGCCCGAACATCAGCGGCTGCGGACGGCCGGTGGTCCCGCTGGTGGTGTGGAACACGACGGGGTCCGTTCCGCGCCCGTCGAAATCGCCATAGGGCGGGTGCGCGTTGACCGAGGCCATCAGGTCGCTTTTGTCGTAAACGGGCAACTTGGTGATGTCGGCGAGGCCCCGGATATCGCCGGGTTCGATGCCCGCCGCACCCCACAGCCGCTGGTAAAAGGGAATTTGCCAGCCGCGCGCCATCAGTTTTTGGAAACGCGCATCCTGCAGCGCGGTCAGTTCGTCGCGGCTGATGCTGCGATAGCGCGCCGTAAAGGCATCGCCGACGGGATAGTCGGTCAGCATCGCTTTGATGTCGATACATTCAAAATAGGTCGGGTAGGTCATTTGGGGTCCGTGGCGTAGGCAAGGGGATCGTCGAATATGCGCGGGTCGGCATGGAGCGCGAGGTCGCGGCAGAGGCTATATTTGGCGGCATATTGGTCGGGTGACATGGGAGCATCGGGGCTGCCGAGATTGGCGGGGATGTGGCGTTCAACGACGCGACCGTCCTTGAGCTTCACCACGAGCCGTTGCGGCGACAGCGCATTGGCATCCGGATTTCCGTCGAGGGAAACGGTGACGCGTTCCGCGAGTTCGGAAATCGACTCAAATTGCCTTGGATTGATGAGACCATCGCGAAGCATCAACGGTGCGAGGAACGCTAGGCAGAGCCGGTTGTAGCTCATCGGCGCACCTGGCCGGTAGGGCCGCCCGACAAGCCGCTGGATCAGCGGCGGGGCAAAAAGCTCAATCCTATCGACCTGATCAAGGGGCAGGGCCATTTCTTGCAGCGCACCCAAGGCCCCGTGGCTCGCACGGCCGCAGGGGAAAGGTTTGACGCTGACTTCGCTAATCCGCCAGGGCTGGCCTAGAGTGGCCGTATAGCGCGCAAGGTTCAACGGCTCGATGAGCGCATTGTAACCGAACGGGCCTTCGAGCGCGTCGCGCGGGCCGGTGAGTCCTGCTCTCGTCAGATCAACCGCCTGCACCGCCGCCTCCGCCGCGCGGCCGATTTGTAGCGGGAGCGCGATGCTGGCCTCCAGATGCGCCTGCATCGTTCCACCCGCGAAGCTGTAGGCGAGACCAAGGACGTCGGCCATCTGCTCGCGTGTCTGCCCTTCGAGGCGAGCCACGGCAAGGCCCGCGCCGATCACCCCGGCAGTGGCGGGGCGGAAAAAGCGCATCGGGCCCGTCGCGGCGATACCAAGGCCGCTCGCGATATCGACCCCGACGGCGAGTGCCGTGAGGAAGGCTTCGGGATCACTGCCCCCGGCACGGTGTGAGGATGCGAGCAGCGCCGCGGTGACGACCGACAACGCATGCACCACCGCGCCTTCGTGCACCGCGTCCCATTCGAGGCAGTGGATGGCAAAGCCCGCGTGGAAGGCGGGGTCATCATCTGCAGCGCGCACCTTCGCCGCCTGTTCCGACGCCGCGCCGGCCGCCATGACCGCCAGCGTGTCAGCGAGCAACCGCAGCGCGTCAGCACGCACTGGCGGCGGCAGCACATGCGGGGCGGCGGCGAAATCGAGGATGGCGCCAGTAGCTTTTGGGGTGTGGGTCACCAGTTCCCCTCCCGCTTGCGGGAGGGGTTAGGGGTGGGCGCGAGCGCAGCGAGCCAAAGCGCGGAACTGGCCCACCCCCGACCCCTCCCGCAAGCGGGAGGGGAGTCAAGGCGTTCCGCATTCATGCCAGCCACTCCCCCAGCATCGCATGAATCGCCCCGGCATCGTCGCCGCGCAGCGCCAGTTCGACCGCGCGGTCGGCTTCTTCGGCAGGTAAGTCGCCCCATTCCGCAAGCATGTGCATTTTGGCGATAATGTCGGCCTCGCCCACCGGGCGTTCGGGGTCGCCGCGGCAGTCGGTGAGTTCGAGGCCGTTCACGCGCGCGCCGAAATGGGCGGGGTAGCGCGCAGTGATGGCGGGGTCTTCGGCGACGGTCACAGCCTCGCGCAGCGGGGCGAGCGCGGCGATGGCTTCGGGGGTGAAGTCCGCCGGGGTGGCATTGCGCCCGTCGGCGATGACCGCGACGGCGTGCTGGAGTGAGAATTTGGCGTCGACGTCGGTCAACGGATCGGGCCGGTCGCAGAAGGTGATGGCGTCGGCGTAGGTTTCGACATGGAAAGGCGCGGTGAGCTTGCCGCCCGCGCGCAGTTCGAGCGCGCAGTCGATAGCGGGATGCGCATGGCGGCACGCGGTCCAGGGTTTGAAGCTGACCTCGAAAATGCGCCACTGGTCGGGGAAGGTCATCGGCTTGGGCTGGTGGCATGTTGCGGCGTAGAGGCCTTGCGGGCCTTCAAGGATTGCAGCGGGACCGGTTAGGAAGTGGTCCGTGATTTCCGCGACCCACAGCGCAGTCCTAACAGCGTGCGCAACATGGAACTGCTTTGTCATCACGTCTTCATGGCGCATCTGCCAGAGTCCGCCAGCAACACTTCCGGCATTGCCCATTGCCGAAACTAAACCTTGCGGTTTGTTGCCGAACGCCAATCCGGCAGCGGCGGCAATCCCGCCAATTGCTCCTGCTGTGCTGGTCGGATGCCAATGCGCGTAATGCTGTGCATCGAACGTCGCGCCGATTGTGATCATGGCTTCATATCCGCGTACGGCAGAATTAAGTGCACCAGCTAGCTTGGACTGACCGGAAAGCGCTATCGGCCAGATTATCGGACCGGGATGGAGGAGCGCCGTCCGGTGGACGTCGTCCATTTCAAGATAGTTCCCCAAGTAGGCAGACCTGAGGAGCACATCTGACTCGGCTGTCAGCGCAACGTTGGCCACCGCACTCCCTCGCGCCCCCGCCACGCACGCTAGCCAATCGAGCAAATGCAACCGCGCCCTTGTCCGGACATCTTCGTTGACCGGACGCTGCAAATGATGTGCAAGCTGTTCGAGCAAAGTCATCGGGGGAACATAGCTTGGCTGCGACGCCGCGATATAAGGAATTGGCCGACGCGCTGCGCCGCGAGGTGCTGGACGGCGTCTATATTGAAAGCGGCTTTCCGACCGAAAGCGCGCTGTGCCAGCGGTTCAATGTCAGCCGTTTTACGGTGCGCGAGGCGCTGCGCGCGCTGACCGCCGATGGCCTCATCACCCGCAAGCGCGGCTCCGGCACCGTCATCCAGCCCGCGACCGCGCGCGGGGGCGCGCTGCACCAGCCGCTCTCCAACGTGGCCGAAATCATGCAATATGCGCGCAATACGCGCACGACGTTCGAACTGGTGGGCGACGCGCCGTTGCCGCGCGGTATTGCCCAACATCTCGACTTGCTCGCGGGCGGGCGCTGGACAATGTTCAAGGGGCTGCGCACCGCGCCCGGATCGAGCGAGCCGATTGCCGCGACCGACGCCTATGTTCACGAAAGTTTGCGCGATTATGCCGCGCAGATTGCGCCCAATGAGGATACGATTTTCAAGCAATTGGAGCGGCTGGCGGGGATCAAGATTGCGAGCGTGACGCAGGATATTCAGGCTGTCGCGGCGACCAATGATGTCGCCGCTGCGCTGGGCGTGCCGCGCCGCTCGCCGTGCCTGCTTATCCTGCGCTGTTATCGCAATGCGGCGGGGGAGATATTGGAGATTTCGGCGAATCATCACCCCGGCGATCGCTTTGCCTATGCGATGCATATCGAGGTGGAGGGGTAAGTTAAGCCCCTCCCCTTTAGGGGAGGGGTTGGGGTGGGGGCTGTCGACCTTGCACAGTGTCAGGACGACAGCCCCCACCCCCGACCCCTCCCCTGAAGGGGAGGGGAGAAGAAACCCCACCCCCATCAAATAACGCCGCCTGCGCGAAAGTCCGCAATGGCGTCGGCATCAAAGCCATGTTCGGCCAAAATCGCGTCGCTGTCGGCGCCCAGCCGTGGCCCGGCGCGCACGGGCGCGCGCTGGCCATCGACCTTGATCGGGCTGGCGAGCACGCGCATGCCGGGCCGGGCGGGATGGTCCACCGTTTCGATCATGCCGATGGTTTCGAGCCACGGGTTGTCGAGAGCGCCGTCCAAGGTGTGCACCGGCGCGACCGGAACATGACCCGCGAGCAGGACTTGCCAATGCGCCATCGTCTGCTGGCCAAAATGCGCGTCGAGCTGCGCGGTCAGTGCCTCGCGGTTGGCGAGCCGGTCCGGGTTGGTGGCAAAGCGCGGGTCGGCGGCGAGATCAGGGCGGGCGATGCGTTCGCACAGGATCGTCCAGAATTTGGGGAGCTGGCACATCACAAACATCCAGCCGTCGGCGGCCTTCACCATCTGGCTGGGCGTCGCGGTCGGGTGCGCGCTGCGCGGCGTGCGCGCCGTCACATCGCCTTCGTTCAGATACCAGAGCGCGGGATAGCTGGTCTGATGTACCGCGCTGGAGAGCAGGTCGACGTCCATATCGCGCCCCTGCCCCGAGCGTTGCGCATCGAGCAGTGCGGCAAGCAGCGCGATGCTCATGTGCGTGCCGGTCATGAAATCGACCATCGACAGCCCCATCCGCTGCGGCTCGCCATCGGGGTCGCCGGTCAGCGCGCAAAAGCCGGCTTCGGCCTGCATCAGATAATCATAGCCCGGCCATTTGGCGCGTTCGTTATCGCGGCCATAGGCGCTCAAATGCACGCAAACGATGGCGGGGTTGAGGTGCTTTAGATCGGCGTAAGTGAGGCCAAGCTTGGCGGGCAAATCGCCGCGCAAATTGTTGGCGACGGCGTGGCTGGAGGCGACGAGCTTGTGGAGGATCGCCTGCCCTTCGGCGCTGTTCAGATCAAGCGTGAGCGAGCGCTTGTTGAGGTTGAAGGCGTGGAAATAGACGCTCTCACCGGCTTCAAGAAAATGCGGCCCGACCGCACGCGCCGTGTCCCCGCCGCCTTTTCCGTCTTTATGCGGCGGTTCGATCTTGATGACCTCTGCCCCCAGCTGCGCCAGAAACTGCGTGCCATAGGGCCCCGCGCCATATTGTTCGGCGCTGAGAATGCGATAACCGGCGAGGGGGAGCCCTCTTTGGCTCACGCCGGGTTCGCCTTCACCCATTGTTTGGCGATGATGATGCGCTGCATTTCATTGGTGCCCTCACCAATGCACATCAGCATTGAATCGCGGTAATAGCGTTCGATGTCATATTCCTTTGAATAGCTGTACCCGCCATAGATGCGCATCGCTTCCTGGCTGTTCGCTACCGCAGCTTCAGAGGCGAAGTATTTGGCCATGCCGGCCTCCATGTCGCAGCGTTCACCCTTGTCATAGGCTTCGGCCGCGTCGAACGTCAGGAGGCGCGCGGCCCTTGCGCGCGTTACCATTTCCCCGAGTTTGAGCTGGATTGCCTGATGCTCGGCAATGGGTTTGCCCATGGTTTCGCGCAGCTGTGCATATTCGGTGGCAAGGCGCAGCGAGCCTTCGGCGAGGCCGACGCCGCGCGCGGCGACGTTGATACGGCCGAGCTCAAGCCCGCCGGTCGCCTGGAAAAATCCATGCCCCTCGACCCCGCCAATCAGATTGTCCGCCGGAATGCGATAATTGTCGAAGATCAGCTCGGCGCTGTCGATGCATTTATAGCCGAGCTTTTCGAATTTCTTACCTGTGGTGAAGCCATCCTGCTTGGGCGCGATGAACAGGCTCATCCCCTTGTAGCGCGGCTGCGCCTTGGGGTCGGTTTTGACGAGCAGGGCAAAGCAGCTGCCATTCACCCCGTTCGAGATCCATGTCTTGGTACCGTTGATGACATAATCATCGCCGTCGCGCACAGCTGTCGTGCGGATCGCTTGCAAATCGGTCCCGGCATTGGGCTCGGTCAGCGCGAGGCCGCCGCGAATCTCGCCGCTGGCGAATTTGGGCAGCCATTTCATTTTCTGTGCCGGCGTGCCGAAGCGTTCGACGGCGCAGGCCATGATCAGGTGCGAATTGAAAATGCCAGTGATGGCCATCCAATAGGAAGAGATCAGCGCGACGATTTTGGCATAGGTCGTCGCGGGCAAGCCAAGACCGCCATATTCCTGACCGATGGTCGCGCCGAACAGACCCATTTCGACCATTTGGTCGACCAGCTCCTTCGGCCAAATATCATTGTGGTCGTGGTGCAGAACGACGGGGCGCACTTCCTTGTCCACCCATTTCTGGATGGCATCGAGCAGCGCGGCTTCCTCATCGGGATCCATCGCGGGGCGGGCGGTGTCGAGCACGGGCGCGGTTGCCATCTTCTCTCTCCTCAATCGTCGGCGGGACCGTGGCCGCGCTTCCACACCAAAACGGTGCGCTTGTAGGTACTCACCACTGTGCCATCCTGCTTCTTGCCGATGGTCTTGAAGGTCACAATGCCCTGATCGGGGCGGCTTTTGCTCTCGCGCTTTTCGAGCACTTCGCTTTCGGCATAGAGCGTGTCGCCGACAAACAAGGGCGCGGTCATCCGCACCTCGTCCCAGCCCAAATTGGCAATCGCCTTGCCGCTGGTATCGGACACGCTCATCCCGGTCATCAGCGCGATGGTGAGCGGGCTGACCACGAGCGGTTTGCCGAATTCGGTCTTTTCGGAAAAGGCATAGTCGAAATGCGCCGGGTGGGTGTTCATCGTCAGCAGCGTGAACCAGACATTATCGGCATCGGTGATCGTCCGACCGGGGCGGTGCTCATAAATATGGCCGACGACGAAATCCTCGAAATAGCGGCCTTGCACCTCGCGGAACCGCCCGGGCGCGATTTCCTTCACACTGTCACGCATCGATCCTGTCCTTCAAAGCCAATATCTGTTCAAAGCGCCGCACGACCGGCGCCTCGAGCATTTTGCCGTTATGGCGAATGGGGCGGTATCCGCCTGCCGCAAAGGCAGCAAGCGCGCTTTCGGCCTCGGCAATTTCGGCGGCGTTCGGACGAAAGACATCGTGGATGACCGCCACTTGGGCGGGATGGATTGCCGCTTTGGCGGCAAACCCCAGCGCCTTTGCACGGCGGCATTCTTCGGCAAGGCCCGCCGTATCGTCCATGTGGATGAAGGGCACGTCGAGCGCGGGCTTGTTCGCTCCCGCCGCCGCCATCACCAACTGCGCGCGAGCGACCGCGAGCGGCTCCCATGCCAGCGGGACCCCCAGCTGCGCCGAAAAATCGCCGCCGCCGAACATCAGCATCGCGCTCGCCGGATGCGCGGCGATGGCATCGGCGGCGCGCAGCCCCGCGACGGTTTCAATGAGCGGGACCAAGCGCACGGTATCGTCGGCGAGCACGGCGGCAAGCTGCGCCAGCTCAACGGGCGATTCGACCATCGGGACAAACACCAGCGGCGGCCGCACCGCAGCGCTTGCCAGCGCGAGCGCATCGGCCAGCCCGTTGCGCGTCATCATGCCGTTGATGCGGATGGCGAGACGCGGGTCGGCGAACGCCGTCACGGCATCCAGCGCGGCGGCGCGCGCGGCGGCCTTTTCATCGGCGGGGACCGCATCCTCCAAATCGATGCACACGCAGTCCGCGCCGCTCGCCAGCGCCTTGGCAAAGCGGTCGGGCTTGGTGCCCGGCACAAACAGCATCGATTGGATCGCCAGTGTCATCGCCGCCCTTAATTTGTCCGGACAAATTTTTAGTCAAGCGGTTTCGCCGCCGACCGCCTCCATTTACAACGCCGGTTTGACCACCCCCAGCCAGCCGGTCACGAGCAACAGCGCATAAACGCACCACACCCAGCGACGGGTGCGGTTCATCGTCGCGAGCAGCGGCACTTCGGTGGCGTCGCTCGATCCTTCGGCCAACAATGTGCCGAGCTGCGGTCCAACGGGTTTGAAGGTCACGTCGATCATGATGGCAGCAACGAAGATTAATCCGAAGAGCAGTGCTTTGGCCGCGAGCCATGGCTGGTCGATGGGATGCCCCGTCGCCAGCGATTCGATGCCCAGCAGCAGATAGCCCGCCGCGAGCAGCCACCGGAGCCAGCCCTCCCACCGCCGGTTACGCGCGGCGCGCGGCGTCATGTCATGCGCATGCGCGTCGAACACCAGCCACAACCAGAAAGCGCCGATGACCCAGCTGACCGCGACCAGCGCAGGCCATACCGGCCACCAGCCGCCAAGCAGCGACAAGGTAAGCGACACCGGCACCATCAGCGCCCACGCCGTGCGCGGGGCAAGGTCGGTAATGACCAGCAGTTTGAGCAGCGCGATCCGCTGATCGAGCGTATATTGGGTGCGCTTGCGGAAATGCTGTCCCAGCACGAACACACCGATGTCGCCGCCCAGCCAGGCCACAAACAATAACACATGGACATAGAGCATCGTCGGATATGCCAGCGCCGCCCAGTCCATGCCCTGCCCCCCTTTTGCAATATTGCTGCGCCAGCGGCGCCGATTCCGCAACAGCAGTCGCAGCCACCATGCCATTCGCGCAATCACGCTTGACAAGGCGCATAGTGCATGAAAGTTGTCCGGACAAATAAAAATGTCCGGACAACCGGATGACGGTACGCAGGGGACAGAAGAGCGGCGGCAATACGCCGGTCCAGAGGAGTGATTGCTCATGATCAAGCGTATTTTGCTCGCCAGTGCGACGCTGTCCGCGGTCCCTGTCATGCCTGCGTTCGCGCAGGACGCAGCGCCTGCCGAAGAAACATCGGGTATCGCCGACATTGTCGTCACCGCGCAGCGCCGCGCCGAAAATGTCCAGGACGTACCCATCGCCATTTCGGCCTTTTCCGCCGAACAACTGGAGGCGCAGGGGGTCAGCAACACGTTGCAGCTGGGGCAATATGTCCCCAATCTGGTGGCGCAGAACAACACCGGCATCGGTTCCGCCAACGCCTATTTCCTGCGCGGGCTGGGGTCGACCGAGACCATCGCCACCTTTGACCCGCCGGTCGGCACCTATGTCGACGACGTCTATCTGTCGCGGCAGAACGCCAACAACCTCGCCCTGTTCGATGTCGAGCGGATCGAGGTGCTGCGCGGGCCGCAGGGCACCCTGTTCGGGCGCAACACCACCGGCGGCGCGATCAACGTGATCATGGCGCAGCCGGGCAAGGACTTCGGCGGCTTTGCCGAAATCGGCTACGGCCGTTTCAACCGCACGCTGGCGCGCGGCTCGATCGACCTGCCGCTCGCCGATACACTGGCCATCAAGGTCAGCGGCTATTGGCAGAATGACGATGGCTATGCGCGCAACGTGACCACCGGCGAGCGTTTGAACGATGATGACGGCTGGGGCGCGCGGCTGGGCATCAGCGGCGAACTGGCGCCCTGGGCGCGCTGGAGCGCGGGCTATATGCATATTGTCTCCAAGGGCGACAATATATTGAACTTCAACTGCAATCCGGCAGCGCCCACCGATTGCAATGGACGCTTTGTCACCACCGGCCTCAGCAAAGCCGATGGCCCGCCTTCGCCCTATTCCCCCGTGGTCGTCACCGGGCGCAAAGCCAATTACGGATTGGGGCAGGAAGCGGTCAGCGACATCATCACCTCCAACTTGGCGTTCGACCTGAATGACGACACGACGCTCAGCTTGATCACCGGCTATGTCGCGCTGACCCAGCAATTTGCCTATGACTTCTTCGATGGGCGCGGCGGCCCCTCGATTACCACCCCGCGCCCGGCCGTGCGGGGCTTTGCGCGCGGCGGCTTCACCATATTGAACGATGGCACGCACACGCAGTTCACGCAGGAAATCAAGCTGAACGGCCGGCTCGCGAACGGCTTCATCGATTATGTCGCCGGTGCTTATTACATCGACGAACGCAACCGCACCGATCTGGCCGACCTGTTCACCCTGTCGCCGACAACAACGCTGGTGCTGGGTGACCGCGTCCTGCGCAACACCACCACCGCTTATGCTGGCTATGTGCAGGCCGACTTCAACCTGTCCGACCAGTTCAAGCTGACCGCCGGGGTGCGCTATACCGACGAGGAAAAGCGGCTGCGCTTCAACGACAATCGCGCCTCGTGTAACGATGGCACCATCGAGGCGACGTGCCTGGTCAACGCCAATCTGGTGGTGCCCGCGAATGGCACCACGGTGACGACGCCGCAGGTCATCCCGACCCGGCAGAAGGTGACCGAATGGACGCCGCGCTTTGCCGCCAATTTCACGCCAAACAATGATTTGCTGTTCTTCGTCAGCGCGACGCGCGGGTTCAAATCGGGCGGGTGGAATGCACGCGCGACCGCGCCGTCGCAGGCGCTGCCCTTCGATCCAGAGCGCGTGTGGAGTTACGAGGCCGGGATGAAGGCCGACCTGTTCGACCGCCGCGTGCGCGCGAACATCACCCTGTTCCAGCTCGATGTCAGCGATCTGCAAATCCTGGCGGGCCTGCTCAACACCACCACCGGCGCGCTGACCTTTATCACGCGCAACTTTGCCGATTACCGCAATCGCGGGGTGGAGGCGGAGTTTACCTTCGCGCCGGTCGACGGCCTCAACCTCTATGCCAATATCGGGTATCAGGACGACAAGTATCGCGTGCCGCAGAACGCCCCGGCGACCGACCGGTTCGGCATCCAGTCGGTGGCGGCGCAGCAGGCGTCATGTCTGGCTGCCATTGCCGCAGGCAAGGTTCCGGGCGGACCAAATGTGCCCGCGACGCAGCCGTCAATTACGGCCTGCGCGGCGGGCATTGTCACCGCCGATGGCAGTATCGCGACGCCGGTGCGTACCCCGCGCTGGTCGCTGGCACTGGGCGGCAGCTATGCGGCGGAACTCGGCGGCGGCTGGTCGTTGGTGCCTTCCATCAATGGCACTTACCGCTCGAAGCAAGAGGTCGCCATTGCCAACCTCAGCATTTACGACGCGCCCGCGACCGGCGTGAACCAGCCCGCGACCGGCCCCTTCCCGGGCAACCCGTTCGGCAACGGCAATTTCATCACCGGATCGCAGAGCGAAGCGACCTGGCTGATCAACGCTGCGCTGACGCTGAACGCGCCCGACAAGACATGGTCGCTGTCGGCCGAATGCACCAATTGTCTGGGCGAATCCTATATCCAGTCAGCGCTGTCCAACTACAGCTATCTCAATCGCCCGATGGAGTGGACGGTGCGGGCGAAATATCGATTCTGATGCATGACACGGGGCCATCTGGCCAAGGGCGGCGGTCGGTGCCATGCTGACCGCCGCAGGACATAAATACCGAAGCCCTGAGCCTGTCGAAGGGCGTGGCGCATTCCGGCGCGACGTCCTTCGACAGGCTCAGGACAGACGGTTCAGGATGAAGGACCAAGCCCGCCCATGACCAGCGCCACAACCACCGCCGGGATTACGGAAGACCGCGAATTCCGGCTGGGGTGGAAGGTGCTGCTCGCGGGGCTATTGGGCGTGGCGTGCGGCGCATCGCCCATCCCCTATAATGTCATCGGCTTTACGGTAGATCCAATCATCGCCGAAATGGGCTGGACGCGCGTCCAGATTTTGACGCCGATCACAATTTTTGGCGTCATCGCGTCGCTGCTGGCTCCCTTCTTCGGCTGGATGGCAGACCGTTTCGGCGTGCGCCCGGTGGCGCTGGCGTCGCTGTTCGCCTTCGGCCTCGCCTTTGCCGCCGTATCGCTGACCCCGCGCGAAGCCGAAGCAGCGACGCTGACCACTTATTATGCCCTATGGGTGGTGATCGGCTTGGTCGGCATCGGATCAACGCCGGTGACATGGAGCCGCGCCATCAACCTTTGGTTTTTCAAGCATCGCGGGCTGGCGCTGGGCATTTTGCTGCTGGGCACCAGCCTGGCGGCGATGATCGTGCCAAGGCTCGCGGTATGGGCCATAACCACTTATGGTTGGCGCGAAATGTATCTGGTGGTGGCAGCGTTGCCGTTGCTGGTTGCATTGCCGGTTGCCTTCTTGCTGTTCCGCGAACCCTCCGCCGCCGAGCGCCCCGCCGCCATTACCAGCGGCGACGGGCGGCTTACTGGCGTGCGGCTGGGGAGTGCGCTCAAAGACTATCGCTTCTGGCTGATCTGGCTGTCGATTGCCTGCATCGCGATGGCGTTCGGCGGTTTCTTTATTAACCTGCCCGCGATGCTGGGGGATCAGCAAATCGGCGCCGATGATGCGGCGAGCGTGATGGGCATTTTGGGCATCGGCATTTTCGCCGGACGCATCATCACGGGCGCACTGCTGGATCGGTTCTGGCAGGGGTGGGTCGCTTTTCCGCTGCTGTGCCTTCCGGCGATCAGCTGCGTCATCATGCTTGGCGATGCGCCGACCTTGCCATTGGCAATGCTCGCCGGATTTCTGTTGGGCTTTGCGGCGGGAGCAGAAAGTGACCTGATCGCTTACCTCACCGGTCGCTATTTCGGCATGGCGCATTATGGCAAGGTGTACGGCATGCTCTACATGCCTTTTGGTCTTTTTTCCGCCATTTCACCCATTGTCTATGCGCGGGTGCGCGATGTTTCGGGCAGCTATGATCCAATCCTGCAGGTAGCGCTGTTCGGATTTCTGGTCGGGGGCGCTTTGCTACTGCTGCTCGGGCGCTATCCCGTTTTGGTCGCGCCGGAGGAGGCGTGATGGCAACACTTGCGGCCACCGGCAACAGCTTGCTTGACGCCCTCGCCGCCAGCGGGACCGAGCTACTCAGCGATGCCGCCAGCCTGAATTTCTTCGCCCACGACGTGTTTGACCGTGGTGCCGATCTCGCCGCTGTGGTGCGCCCCACTGACACTGCCCAGCTCGCTGCTGTCGTCGCCGCCGCGACCCGAGCGGGCCACGCGGTCGTCGCGCGCGGCGGGGGGATGAGCTATACGGGCGGCTATACGCAAGACATGCCCGGCGCGGTGCTGGTCGACACCGGCGCGATGGACCGCATCCTTGACATCAACGCCACTGATATGACGGTAACCGTCGAGGCCGGGTGCACTTGGGCGAAGCTGTATGACGCCTTGAAGCCATTGGGGCTACGCACGCCCTTTTGGGGCACGCTGTCGGGGCTGAAGGCCACCGTCGGCGGGGGCATGAGCCAGAATTGCCTGTTCTGGGGATCGGCGCGGCACGGCAGCGGGCCGCAAAGCTGCCTGGCGCTGACGGTGGTGCTCGCCGACGGGACGGTGCTGGACACGGGCAGCCGGGTGGCGCGGCCCTATGGCCCCGACCTGACGGGCTTGTTTCTGGCCGATACCGGCGCGCTGGGCATCAAGGCGACGGTCACGCTGCGACTGGTGCGCGAGGCGGCGGCGCATGGCTATGCCAGCTTCACCTTCGATACGCATGGCGATGCGCTGGGCGCTTTGGCCGAAATCGAGCGTGCCGGGGTGGCGACCGAGATTTTCGGCTTTGACCCCAATTTGAACGCCATCCGCATGAAGCGCGACAGTTTGACCGCCGACGCCAAGGCACTGGTCGGCATGATGAAGGCGCAAGGGTCGGTGCTAAAGGCCCTCAAGGAAGGCGCGAAGGTCGCACTCGCCGGGCGCGATTTCATCAAGGAGGCGAGTTATTCGCTGCACGTGCTGACCGAGGCGCGGCAGCAGTCGGCAGCCGACGCCGACATTGCCGAGGCGCGGCGCATCGCGCTGGCGCATGGCGGGGCGGAGACTGAAAATACCATCCCCAAGATCATCCGCGCCAATCCGTTCGGGCCGCTGAATTCGATGTTGGGGCCCGAGGGCGAACGCTGGGCACCGGTGCACGGCATTGTCGCGCACAGCCGCGCGGTGGCCTGTTATGAAGCGATTTTGGCGCTGTTCGCGGCGCGGCAGGCGGAGATGGAGGCGCTAGGTATCCACTCCGGGACGCTGATCACCGCGCTGGGCGGGCAAGGCACGCTAATCGAGCCGTGCCTTTACTGGCCCGACGCGTCAAACCCGTTGATCGATGCGACGGTCGAGACCGCGCACCTCGCCAAACTGCCCAAGCGCGGGCACAATCCGGAAGCCTGGGCGCTGGCGAAGAGACTGAAGACGGCGCTCGTCGATATCTTCTTTGATCATGGTGCAGCGCATTTTCAGATCGGGCGCACCTATCGTTATCGCGATAGCCTGGACCCGGCGGCGGATGCGTTGCTGCAAGCGGTCAAGGCGCAGCTGGACCCGCAGCGCCGGATGAACCCCGGCGTGCTGGGGTTGTGAGGCGCGGTGCGCGATGGAATTGAACCGCCGCCACGCGCTCGCCGCCGCGCTTGCCAGCGGTGCGATCTTGCCCGAAGGATTGGCGGCGATGGAAGAGGATAAATTGCCCGTGAACGCGCCTGCGCCCTTTGCCGCCGTCGCGATGCAGCTAACCGCGCGCTCGGTTGAGCGGCTGAAAACGCGCGCCGAGGTGACGGCGCAGGTCGAGGACCATGTCGCCGCCATCACCCCGCAAATCCGCGCGGCCACGATCTTTATCCAGCAATATGGCGGTGCGCCGGTGAAGCTCGCCGTGCTGCCCGAATATCTGTTCACCAGCTATCCCGGGCGTATTGGCATCAGTGAATTTGCCGATCTCGCTGCGTTCGACATCGACGGGCCCGAATATGCCGCGATTGCCGCGATGGCGATGGAGCTGAAGCTGTTCGTCGCGGGCAACGCCTATGAACGCGACAAGAATTTTCCCGGCCTCTATTTTCAGGCGAGTTTCGTCATCGATCCGGCGGGCAAGACGGTGCTGCGCTATCGCCGCCTGAATTCGATGTTCGCGCCGACGCCGCACGATGTTTGGAGCAAATATCTGGACCTTTACGGCCTTGACGGGGTGTTCCCGGTGGCGCGGACCGCGATTGGCAATCTGGCCGCGATTGCGTCCGAAGAGATCCTCTATCCCGAAATTGCGCGCGCGCATGCGCTGCGCGGGGCAGAGATTTTCGTGCACAGCAGCAGCGAGATCGGATCGCCGCTCGCGACCCCCAAGGCGATTGCGAAACGCGCGCGGGCGATGGAGAATCTGGCCTATGTCGTCTCCGCCAACACCGCCGGCATTGGCGGCACGGTGATGCCGCTCGCCTCGGCCGACGGCAACAGTTTGGTGGTCGACTGGAAGGGCAATGTCCTGTCCGAGGCCAACAATGGCGAAACCTTCACCGCCTTTGCCGACATTGATCTCCACGCGCTGCGCAGTGCGCGGCGCAAACCGGGAATGACCAATTTCCTGTCGCGCCAGCGCACCGGGTTGTTCGCGGCGGCCTATGCCGGGGAAACCCATCAGCGCGCTGACGGGTTGATGAAGGACGGGGCGGTCACCGTTCCCGATCGCGATTATTTCAAACGGACCAGCGAAAGCGTAATCGAACGGCTGGCGAAAGATGGACTGATATGAGCGGCAACGACGTTCCCCCACCCTATACCGCTGTGCAGCGCCACGGCGTGTTCCCCGAAGTTCGGCATGACGAGGCCGCGCGGTTCAATTTCCTCGCCAATTTCAACCGCTACCTGTCGGGCGCGATCGGGGCCGGCAACCGGCTCGCCTATGAGCGCCGGGTGCTGCCGGCTTTTGTCGCGGAACATGGCCGCGAGCCGGCCGACCGGCACGAGGTGCGGCGCGCGATGAACGGCGACGCGTGGCACCGCTTCTGGAGCGCGTGCAAACGCAATTCGATGGAGATGCGCCAGCAAAATGGCCGCTCGCTGGTGCTGCGCCAGCTGGATGAACTCGACGCAAAGGCGCGCGCCTTTAACGATGGTGCCAACACGCTCCAGCTCAACGGCGATATTGCCGTGCCGCGCTATCAGGCGGCGGTCGACATCCACTGCATGCCGGGAAGTTATCATGGCGAGGAACGCCCCGGCGATGTTTCGGCCGGGGCCAATTACGACTGCGGCATTTTCGCCACCACCGGCGGCGCGCTCGGTGCACTCTCGGACGGCGGCGGACAGGCGGTCGCGGCGTGGGTGAAGGCCGAACGGCCCGACTGGCAACCCAAGCGTATCCTCGATATCGGTTCGACCGTTGGCCACAACGCCGTGCCGATCGCGCAGGCCTTTCCCGATGCCGAGGTGATCGCCATCGACACCGCTGCCCCTTCGCTGCGTTATGGCCATGCGCGCGCAAGGTCGCTGGGCGTCGACAATATGGTGTTCCGCCAGATGAGCGGCGAGGATCTGTCCGAATTTGCCGACGCCAGTTTTGACTGGGTGCAGACCACCATGTTCCTGCACGAACTGTCGATGAAGGCGCTACCCAAATTGCTGAGCGAGGCCGCGCGCGTGCTCAAGCCCGGCGGGCTGCTCTTTCACATCGAACAGCCCGAATATGGGCCCGACATGCCCTTGTTCGAGCAATTCATGCGCGATTGGGACGCCTATAACAATAACGAGCCCTTTTGGTCGGCGATGCACGCGCTCGACATGAAGGAGGAAATGGCCAAGGCTGGCTTCCCGCACGAGCGCCAGTTCACCGTCGGGGTGAAGGCAGTGGTGGACGAGAGCATCTTCCCACCCTCGCCCGCCGGTTCCGAGGAAGATTACGGCCGCGCCGCCGTATGGCACGCCTATGGTGGGTGGAAGCCTGCATGACCGACGAAATTGACTGGATTGCCCGCGCCGGGGCCAAGGCCAAGGGGCGGCGGCCCGAATATCTGGACAGCCCGTTCGAGGAACGAATGCTGTCGATGCTGCTGGCGCTGATAGGCGAAGTGTCGGTTTTGCGCGAGCGGCTGGATACGGTGGAACGGCTGCTCGAGGCAAAAGGCAGCATCAGCCGCGCCGATATTGAAAACTACGCCCCCGACCTTGAAACCGGCAAAGAGCGCAATCGCATCATCCGCGAATATATCGCGCGGGTGATGCGCGGGGTGCAGCAGGATATGGAAGCCATCGCCGAAATCGAACCGCCGATTGCCGACGTGATCGAGGAAATGGCAAAAGCGCGATAAGCTGTTTGGAAAAGGCGCTTTGCACTGGCGGGGAAGCAGGATAGCTTGCCTAAAAGGGGGCGACGAAGGAGCACGAAGATGAACACTGCCAGATTTGCCGCCATCGCCCTTGCCGCCGCCATGCTGGCGGTGCCGACCATCGCCGCTGCCCCCGACACGATCAAGGCGCGGCAGGATAATTTCAAGGCAATGGGCCGGTCGATGAAGCTGATCAGCGACGAGCTGAAAAAGGATGCGCCCGCCTTTGCCGTCATCCGGCGCGAGGCCGCCGCGCTCGAGCGTGCGGGCAAGCGAATTCCCGGTTTCTTCCCGCGCGGCACCGGCCCTGAAGCCGGGGTGAAAACCGAGGCGCTACCGGTCATCTGGCAAAAGCCTGCCGAATTCCGTGCCGCCGCCACCAAGCTGGATGGGGCCACCAAAGGGCTGCGCACCGCCGCCGCCGGGACCGACGCCGCCAAGGTGCGCGCCGCGCTGGGCGCGACCGGCGGCACATGCAAAGGCTGTCACGACCAGTTCCGGCTGGATAAATGATACCGCCCTATCGGGCCGTCCATCTGTGGGACTGGCCGGTGCGGCTGGCGCACTGGGGCTTTGCGGTGCTGCTCCCGCTGCTGTGGTGGACCGCCGAGGAAGGCGACATTGAAACCCACCGGCGGCTTGGGATTGCGATGCTGTTCCTTGTGGTGCTCCGCCTGGCCTGGGGCGTCGTCGGCAGCGATCCGGCGCGCTTTGCCCGTTTCGTCAAAGGGCCTGGCGCGGTGCTGGCCTATCTGCGCGGCCAGTTCCCCGCAGCGCCCGGCCACAATCCGCTGGGCGGCTGGAGCGTAGCGGCGCTGCTCGCCGTGCTATCGGTCCAGCTCGGACTGGGCCTCTTCGCGCAGGATGAATATGGGCTCGTCGCGGGGCCGCTCAACCATCTCGTCAGCTATGAAACGGCGGAGATGGTAACCGAATGGCATGAGACCTTTTTCAATGCCGTCCTGGCGCTGGTTGGTCTGCATTTGGCGGCGATAGCGTTTTACTCGGTCGTGCGGCAGGACAATCTGATCGGCCCAATGCTGACCGGGCAAAAAGAAGTTGAAGATGATACCGCGCAGCCGCGCATGGCCAATTGGAAGACGGCAGCCCTAGCCCTGACCGCCGGCGCCGCACTGACGGCATGGATCGGCACGGGCGCGCCGCCTAGCTAATCCGTCGCCACCTGCTCCACACCGCTTGCATCAAATGTCGTGTGATACGCGGCGTCGCCAACCTTGCCCGCCATGTCGGGGCGCACCGGGATTTGGGCATAGATGGTGACGGTATAGTCGCCCGCCGAGGGGTTCAGCCGCAGCGGTTTGATCTTCTCCTGATACGCCTTGGAAAACCAGAAGGCCCGCGCGTTGGCGAGGCAGGGGAAGCGCACGATCAGCGTCGCCTGATTGGGCGGAACACTGCCTTCAAAGGTCGCCAGCGGCACGGGGGCATTGATGTAATAGCCGCCGAGCTGCTGATACAATCCGCTGTCGAAAATGGCTTTGGCATAGGCCTGCATCCGCGCGCGGTCGTGCGTTGGACCCGCCACCACCATGTAAACGGGTTTGTCGCACGGCGGCGGACCCGCAGCTTCGCTGCCGAACATGGCCAGCATCAACAACAGGCTCATCCCACCCTCCGTTCGTCGCACAGCGTCCGCTTCCACGGCTGCCCATTCAGGTACCAATGCCAAGTGCGCATCCGGCTGAGCCCATCTCGGGCGATGTCGATGAGTTCGACATAGTAGCTGTCCGGCACGTCGCGGCGGTCAAGCCGCAGCATGATCAGATCATCGCCTGTCTGCCAGCCGTGCCCCCTGAAGCGGTCGGTGTCCCACACCAGCCGGTCACCGACCAGCGCCCCGCCAAAATGAAATTCGGCAGCGCGTCCATCGGCCCAACGCATCCGGTTATGCTGGACATAGGCGTGCGGACCGGTGTCAGGCAGTTCGCAGTGTGTCCAGACATCATATTGGTCGATTAACGCGCCATTGATGCCGATGTGGCGGTAGCTTCCCTCCCACACGCCTTCGTGGCGCAGCATGGCCGGCATGACGGCCTGCAATGCATCGCGCAGTCCGCTCATCCGATCAGCTGGTTCATTTCGATGAGCGTCCCGTCGGGGTCAAAGAAATTGCAGCCGCGCACCTTGATGGGCGGCGCGCCATTGCGGCCCGGATAGCTTTGGTCGCGCGCTGCCGCAGTCATTGTCACACCGGGCACCTTCGCTGCCTCGGCGCAGCGGCGATCAACGTCGTCGGTCTGGGTAATGATAACATGGCTGCCGATACCCATGCGCGTCGCGTAGGGCCCGGGATCGGGCAGTTTGGGATCAATCCATTCCATCAAGCCAATCCAGCCGATGAAGGGATCATTGCCGTTAAGGAGCACCAGCCGCGCCTTCGCCCCCGGCAGCCCGGCGGGCAGCGCGACGCCCGACATGGTGACCATGGTGTCGTAGTTGATCTTCATGCCCAGCACGTCACGATACAGCCGCAAGCTGTTTTCCATGTTGCGCACGATCAGCGTCGTGCGGCGGATGTCGGTCGGCAACCGTTCTGCGCTGCGCTCAACGCCCGGCGAGCTGGTCACGGGGGCGCTGGCAGGGGCGGTTTCGGTGACATTGATGCTGCACCCGCCAAGCAAAAATGCTGCGCACAATAAACCGGCTCTCATCCATCCATCCCTTCTTCCGAATAGGCGGCCAATGGCAGCGGTTTGCCGAATTGGCGCAACAGACTTTGCTTGCGGAAAAAGCGCAGCAAACCGGTATCGCCCATCCGCGACGGCCCCAATCCCGACAGGCCAAAGCTCGATTTTTCGGCGTCCCACACCATCGATGTGAGCGCGCCGTCATTGACCGAAACAGCACCGACATTCAGCCAGCGGGCGACCGCTGCGGCTTCATCATCGGTCCCCGCCAGCACAGACCCCGACAGACCAAAAATGCTGCCGTTGGCAAGCATCAACGCCTCTTCGACGGTATCGTACAAGGTTACCGGAATGACCGGTCCGAAAGTTTCCTCGGTCATCACCGCCATGTCAGGCGTAACGTCGGCAAGCACCGTCGGGCGCAAATACAGCCCGCCGCCCAATTGTTCGATTTGGCCGCCGCACAGCAAGCGCGCGCCTTTGGCCAGCGCATCCTTGATCTGCCCGTGGACGATTTCGGCCTGCCGCGCAAAGATGAACGGGCCAATATCGCCCTGTTCGATATCGGGATAGTTGAGCCGCACTGCCTGCGCCGCCGCGACCAATTCGGTCAAAAACGCCTCGCCAATGCTGCGATCGACATAGACGCGTTCGATCGACTGGCACGCCTGTCCCGCGTTGACGACGCTGGCGCGCAATGCGGTTTGCGCAGCAGTGGCCACATGCGCGCTGGCAAGCACAATCATCGGATCCTTGCCGCCCAGCTCCAGGCTGGCGGGAATGAAGGCGC
>VFQM010001069.1_pt1 | contig 25772 bp, 16 predicted proteins | sample 3512391 | NCBI WGS metagenome assembly VFQM01 (sample SAMN10412369, study PRJNA504923) | tailings metagenome | isolation source: Replicate 1 from Balatoc abandoned mine | place: Philippines | reverse complement strand
GAATAGTCGGGCTGGTCGGGTGCAGTCGCAGACTGCGAAGCGGCCAGCGGCGCGGGGGCGTTGCGCACCAGCCACCAGGTTCCCAGCGCGAGCAGGCCCATCAGCAGCACAGGCAGGTACAGCGACAGGCGTTCCCACCCTTGTTGAGCCCAGCGCATCATGCAGCGTACCCTGCAAGCAGGCCTGCATAGGCCCCGGTGGCCACCAGCAGCAAATCGCAGAATTCGCGCGCTGCGCCTTCACCGCCGCGCGCCTGGGTGGTGTAGTGCGCGCAGTGGCGCACTTCGATGTGGGCGTTGTGCGGGGCGCACGCCAGGGCGCTGCGGCGCATCACCGGCAGGTCGGGCCAGTCGTCGCCCATGGCGGCGGCCTGGCTCCAGTTCAGGCCCAGCGTGGCCAGCACCTGCTCTGCGGCGGGGCGTTTGTCTTCGGTGCCGAACACGGCATGTTCCACGCCCAGTGCCTTCAGGCGCACGCGCAGCGGAGCCGAATCGCGCCCGGTGATCACAGCGGGCGTGATGCCAGCCTTTTGCAGCAGCTTGAGGCCGTGGCCGTCCAGCGTGTGGAAGCGCTTGAGCGTTTCGCCACTTTCACTGAACAGCAGGCCGCCATCCGTCAGCACGCCGTCCACGTCGAAAAAGGCCACGCGCACGGGCTGCGCACGCAGGAGCAGTTCGGGGTCGAAATTCAGAACAGGCTGGGTCATGTCAGGGAGCAATGGAGATACAGGCACGGGCCAGGCCAGCGCACCCGTGGAGCCGGCTTTGCCGGGCCACCGGGTGCGTCCACCCTTGGGGGGAAGGCGCGCAGCGACTCAGGGGGGTCATATGACTTTTGCCCGCATCAGGTCGCCAATGTGGACCACGCCGGTGAGCACGCCTGCGGCATCGACCACCAGCACGCTGGTGATGCCGTGGGCTTCCATCATTTCGGCAGCATCCACCGCCAGTGCGTCGGGGGCGATGCGGCGGGGCGAGGGGTGCATGACCTGGGCCGCCGTGGCAGTGCGCAGGTCTGCACCGGCTTCGATGCGTCGGCGCAGGTCGCCGTCGGTAAAGATGCCTTGAATGTGGCCCGCAGCGTCCACGATGGCGGAGCAGCCCAGGCCCTTGGCGCTCATCTCGCGCATCAGGTCGCTGAAGTTGGCTTCGGGGCCCACGCGGGGCACCTGATCGCCACTGCGCATCACGTCGCTCACATGGGTGAGCAGTTTGCGGCCCAGCGAGCCGCCGGGGTGCGAGCGGGCAAAGTCTTCGGGGCGGAAGCCCCGGGCGTCGAGCAGGGCCACGGCCAGGGCGTCGCCCATGGCCAGTTGGGCGGTGGTGCTGGCGGTGGGGGCCAGGTTCAGCGGGCAGGCTTCGCGCTCCACGCTGCAGTCCAGCACCAGGTCGGCATGCTTGGCCAGGGTGGACTGCAGACCGCCGGTCAGCGCGATCAGGGGGGCGCCCAGGCGCTTGAGCACGGGCAGGATGGCAGTGAGTTCACCGCTCTCGCCGCTGTTGGAGATGGCCAGCACCACATCGGCGCCAGTGACCATGCCCAGATCGCCGTGGCTGGCCTCTGCGGGGTGCACAAAGAATGCGGGGGTGCCGGTGGACGCCAGGGTGGCGGCGATCTTGCGGCCCACATGGCCGCTCTTGCCCATGCCCATCACCACCAGGCGGCCGGTGGTGGCCAGCACCATCTGCACGGCCTGGGCAAAGCGCTCGTCCACCCGGGCCGCCAGGCCTGTGAGCGCGGCGGCTTCGATTTCAAAGGTCTCGCGCGCCAGGCGCAAGGCTTGCGCCGTGTCAAAAGGAGGGGGCGTGGAGGGGCTGACAGTCATGGCAGGATTCTATCGACCGGGGCCGCTGGCGGCCTGTTGCCGGGCCTTTCGGCCGTCTTGCCAGCTGCGCAGGTGCGATCTGCACTGCCCAGCGCCCCTTTGCTGCAGCGGCAGGCGCGCAAACTTGTAACGCTCGGATAGCATCGCTGTATGTCCTCACTTGCTCTGACTTTGCTTTATTTGCTGGCCGCAGTGCTGGGCGTGGTTACCTGTCGCAGTCTCAAGTTGCCGCCCATGCTGGGCTATCTGGCCGCGGGCGTGCTGATTGGCCCCCACGCCATGGCGCTGGCGCAAAACTCCGAGGGCGTGCGCCACCTGGGCGAGTTTGGGGTGGTGTTTTTGATGTTTGCCATCGGGCTCGAATTCAGCCTGCCCAAGCTGCTGGCCATGCGCAAGCAGGTGTTTGGCCTGGGGCTGATGCAGGTTCTGGCGACCATGGCCGTGGTGACCGTGGGCGGCGTGGCGTTGTCGCACTGGGTGGGCGGCATCTGGGACATGGGCTGGCAGACGGCGCTGGCGCTGTCAGGCGTGCTGGCCATGAGCAGCACCGCCATCGTGGTCAAGCTGATGGCCGAGCGTGCTGAGCTGGAAAGCGAGCACGGCCGTCGCGTGATGGGCATTCTGCTGTTCCAGGATTTGGCCGTGGTGCCGCTGCTGATCTTGATTCCAGCCCTGGGCTCTGCGTCGGAGCAGTTGCTGCCCGCACTGGGCTGGGCGCTCATCAAGGCCGTGGTTCTGGTGGGGCTGTTGCTCACGGGCGGGCAGCGCTTCATGCGCTGGTGGCTGACCCTGGTGGCCCGCCGCAAGAGCGAAGAGCTGTTCATGCTGAACCTGCTGCTCATCACCCTGGGTCTGGCCTGGCTGACCGAACTGGCGGGCCTGAGCCTGGCGCTGGGCGCGTTCATTGCCGGTGTGCTGGTGTCAGAAACCGAATACCGCCACCAGGTGGGCACGGACATTCGTCCCTTCCACGATGTGCTGCTGGGGTTGTTCTTCATCACCATTGGCATGATGCTGGACTGGCACATCCTGGTCGACCGCTGGGCCCTTGTGCTGGCGCTGCTGGCGGTGCCGCTGCTGGTCAAGGCGGTCATCATTCTGGTGCTGGCGCGGCTGATGGGGGCCACCACGGGCGTGGCGCTGCGCTCGGGGCTGTTCCTGGCGCAGGCGGGCGAGTTTGGCTTTGTGCTGCTGTCACTCACGCAGGACCATGGGCTGGTGCAGCCGGCGCTGATGAACCCCATCCTCGCGGCCATGGTGCTGTCGATGCTGGCCACACCCTTCCTCATCATGTACAGCAACCGCATCGTGATGAAGCTGGTGGCCAGCGACTGGATGCAGCAGTCGCTGCAGATGACCACCATTGCGCGCAAGACCATCAACACCAGCAAGCACGTCATCATCTGCGGCTACGGCCGCTGCGGCCAGAACCTGGCGCGCATGCTGGAGCGCGAAGGCATTCCCTACATGGCGCTAGACCTGGACCCCGACCGGGTGCGCCAGGCCGCAGCCGCAGGCGATTCGGTGGTGTATGGCGATGCCACCCGCCTGCAAGCCCTGATGGCGGCGGGTTTGGTGCGCGCCAGTGCCGTGGTGGTGACCTACATCGACGTGCCTGCCGCCCTCAAGGTGCTGGCCAACACCCGTTCGCACGCGCCGCAGGTGCCCGTGGTGGTGCGCACGCAGGACGACGCCCACCTCGACAAACTGCAGGACGCTGGCGCCACCGAAGTGGTGCCCGAGGCCATTGAAGGATCCCTGATGCTGGCCAGCCACGCGCTGGCGCTGGTGGGTGTGCCCATGCGGCGTGTGCTGCGCGTGGTGCAGGACCAGCGCGATGCCCGCTACAACATGCTGCGCGGGTACTTCCATGGGGCGGATGACGACACCCCGAACGAGCGCGACCAGGAGCGCATGAGCACCGTGAGCCTGCCTCCGGGAGCCAGGGCATTGGGCAGCCCGCTGGGCGATCTGGCCCTGAACGCGGTGGGGGTGCGCGTGGTCAACCTGCGGCGCGCCAATGGTCACCAAGCTACGGCAGCAGACGACGCTGTGCTGCAAGAGGGCGACACCCTGGTGCTGTCGGGCCACCCGACTGCCTTGGCGTTGGCCGAAGACAAGCTGCTGCGCGGCTAGCACGGCTCTCCCGCCCTGGCGCTGCCTGCTGGCGGAGGCGGAAACTTGGATGAAATTGGCCTGTAACGCTTATGCAGTAAGCGCAAGCAGCTATGATTTTAATAGCGTTAAAAGCTGATCTGCTGGCACCGGTCTGCCAAACAGGTAGCCCTGGAACTGGTGGCAGCCGTTGCGCAGCAAGAACTCGCGCTGGCCTTCGGTTTCCACCCCTTCGGCCACCACATCCAGCCCCAGGCTCTGGGCCAGGGTGACGATGGTGCAGGCGATGGCGGCGTCGTTCGAGTCGGTGAGCACGTCGCGCACAAAGCTCTGGTCGATCTTGAGCTGATCGAGCGGCAGCCGCTTGAGGTAGCTCAGCGACGAGTAGCCGGTACCAAAGTCGTCCAGCGAGAAGCCCACGCCCTGCTCGCGCAGGGCGCGCATCTTGGCAATGCCGTCTTCCACGTCCTGCAGCAGCAGGCTTTCCGTCAGCTCGATCTTGAGCTGGTGCGCGTTGGCGCCGCTTTCCCGCAGCGCGTCCCACACCCGCTTCACGAAATCGGGGTGGCGAAACTCTTGCGCGCTGACGTTCACGGCCACTGTCCAGTCGCAAGTGTCCGGCTGCTGGCTCCACTGCGCCAGCTGGGTGCAGGCCATGCGCAGCACCTGCTGGCCCAGCGGCAGGATCAGGCCCGTTTGTTCGGCCAGCGGAATGAATTCGCCCGGCGACACCATGCCGCGCTGGGGGTGGTGCCAGCGCACCAGGGCTTCCACGCCCATGCGGTGGCCGGCGGCGTTCACCACGGGCTGGTAGTGCAACAGAAACTCGTTGCGCTCAATACCCAGGCGGATGTCGCCTTCCAGGGCCGAGCGTGCCGATGCCGCCGCCTGCATGGCCGGGTCAAAAAAGCACAGGGTGCTGCGGCCCTGGGCCTTGGCCTGGTACATGGCCAAATCCGCGCGCTTGAGCAGTTCATGCACCGACGGGTCCTGGTTGCGAAACAGCGTGATGCCGATGCTGGGCGTGCTGTACAGCACGGCGTCCTCCAGCGTGTAGGGCCGGCTCAGCTCCTGCAGCACTTTTTGCGCGACCAGTTCGGCTTCTACCGCCGCTTCGGCGGGCCCCGGCTGCAGCCCTTGCAGCACCAGCACAAATTCGTCGCCGCCCAGGCGGGCCACCGTGTCGCTGGCCCGCACACTGGCGGTGATGCGCTGGGCCACCAGCGTCAGCAGCCGGTCACCCCATTCGTGCCCCAGCGTGTCGTTGATGCCCTTGAAGTTGTCCAGGTCCAGAAACAGCAAGGCCCCGTGAGTGCCTTTGCGGGCACTTTGGGTGACGGCGCGCTCCAGGCGATCCATCAGCAGGCGCCGGTTGGGCAGCCCGGTAAGCTCGTCGTAGAACGCCAGGCGCTGGATCTCGGCTTCGGCCCGCTTTTGCGCCGTGATGTCGCGCCCGATGCCCCGGTAGCCCGCAAACTGGCCTTGCTTGTCAAAGATGGGCTCTCCGCTGACGGACACCCACATCCACTCGCCCGAGGGCTTGCGGCGCTGGATCTCAAAGTTGTGGAACACCTCGTGGGCCTGCAGCTGGGCACGGTGTTCCCGCCATAGCTTGTCATCCACAAAGGTGTTGTCCAGCTCCCAGCGGGTGCGGCCGTAGAAGGAGTCGTCCTGGATGCCCACCTGGTGGCTGGAGCGCCCGTCCAGCCGCACAAAGCGCAGTTGCTCGTCCTGCTCCCAATACCAGTCGGAGGACAGGTGAGTCAGGCTGCGCCAGCGCGCTTCACTTTGGCGCAGGGCCTCCAGGGTGCTCACGTAATCGGTCACGTCGGTGAACGTGCGTACCAGGCCGCCATCGGGCATGGTGCGGGTGCGCACCTCCAGGTACCGCCCCTTGCGCGTGCGGCGCACATAGGTGTCGGGCACCGTCTGGCCGCGCCCTTTCACCGCGTATTCGGCTTGCACGTAGGCCCGCGCGTCGGCTTCGATCAGCTCAAAGCCCTGGCCAAAGTCGCCACGCTCGGTTTGAAAGCGCACGATGTCTTCGTGCGTGGGCTCGGTGGCCATGAACTCGCGGGGCAGCTCCAGCAGTTCCAGGTAGCGCTGGTTGAACACGCGGATCTTGCCGTCGGCATCCACCTTCCCGATACCCTGCGAGACGCTGGCCAGCGTGGCTTCCAGGGCGTTGGTTTTTTCACCCAGCAGCGCGCTGGTGCGCACCAGCTGGGCGTCCACCTGGCGCCGGTCTTCTTCAGCCCGGCGCGCCATTTCCAGCTGGCCCACGGTGCTGAGCAGCGGCTGCAGGAACTGGATGTCCGCACTGCCGTAGCCGCTGTGGCTGTTGGCCAGCACGACCACCGCCACCAGCTCCTGCGCGGCATGGATGGGCAGCGCCATGCAAGCCCCCAGCGGCGGCAGCCCGGCGGGCAGCGGCTGGCAACTGGCGTCGGCGTCTTGCAGGATCAGTGGTTCTTCGTGGGCCAGCACCTGTCCGACCAGTGGGGTGGTGCTGTCAAAAACCCGTGCCTCCTGAAGGCGGCGCACGGTCTGCATGCGCGTGGCCTCATCCCGGCGGATGTCCGTCATGGCGTGCAAGTGCAGCGTGGGCGAGCCACCGGGCGTGTGCTGTACGTGGCCCACCATGCCAAAGCTGCTGCGGGTCAGCTCCATCAGCTCGTCGAGCAGGGCATCGAAAGCAGCTTCGGGCTTGGCACTGGCAATGAACACCGCCTGCGCCCGCGAGATGGCCTGCAGCAAGCGGTGCTGGCGGGTGAGCATGGCCTCGGCGGACCGCCGCGCGCGGGCGCTGGTGCTGCGTTCCAGCACGGCCTCAATCTGCGCAGGCAGCGCCAGCAGGTAGTTGGAGTCGGGGTCTTGCACCGCAAAGTCGGCAAACCCATGGCGCATGGCATGTGCCGCATGACCTTCCAGCCCCGGCCGCACCAGCACCAGGGCGGGAATGCCCTGCAGCACCTCCAGCACATCAAAGGCGGTGCCGTCTTGAAGTTGGTGACGGCAGATCACGATGTCCACGCCGCCCTGGCGCACACGCTGCAGCCCCGCCTGCACGCTGGTGGCCACATCCACCTGCCAGCCCAGCCAGGGGTCGGCCAAGGCCGACACCACCACCTGCGCGTGGCAGGTATTGTTGTCAATGAGAAGGACGCAGATAGGCATGGCGATGCAAGGTTACTGGCCCAATTGCAAGAGCCGTACCCGGCCGCATGCCGCAGCCGTTACCGAAGGGGGCCAGGGACAGGGCCCGGGGTACAAGTACGTTGGCTTCATTGCAGTTCTGTGCGTGCGGGGGCGAACCAGAGTGGCCCGCTTGCCATTGTGCAGAGAAGTCGCCCACGGCGCACACAATTTGGAACAATATCGGGCTTGGCGTTGTTCTACTGTGCAGTGTGCGCAGGTCCATGCCGCCTGGGAACCCGTGTTTTCGCGCCCCCAGGGCTTTTTCCCCCGCGGGGGCTTCGCCCCTTTGGGGTGCTTTTTTTGCCGCAATGCGCTTGCTTCAGGCGCGCGGCCTCATGCCATGCAGTCGTTCAGCGTCAACCAATACCTTCGTCAACACATCCGCACCGTGCCCGACTGGCCCGCGCCCGGTGTGCAGTTCCGAGACATCACGCCCCTGCTGCAGGACCCCAAGGTGTTCCGCGTGCTGATCGACGCCTTTGTGCACCGCTACATGGACAAGGCCCTGCGCCCCGACGTGGTGGCCGGGCTGGATGCGCGTGGCTTCATTCTGGGCGCCGTGGTGGCCTATGAGCTGAACGTGGGCTTCGTGCCCATCCGCAAAAAGGGCAAGTTGCCCTTCACCACCGTGGAAGAAACCTACGAACTGGAATATGGCAGCGCCACGGTGGAGCTGCACACCGACGCCGTGAAACCCGGCGACCGCGTGCTGCTGATTGACGACCTGATCGCCACCGGCGGCACCATGATGGCCGGGCGCCGCCTGCTGGAGAAGCTGGGCGCCACCGTCACCGAGGGCGCGGCCATTGTCGATCTGCCCGAGCTGGGTGGCTCGGCCCGGCTGAAAGAGTCTGGCTTGCCGCTGTTCACGCTGGTGGACTTTGCCGGTCATTGAAGCTTGCTACCGCCTGCATCTAGCCGCCTTCGGGCGGCTTTTTTGCTTTATTGCGCGCGAATACCATTTTTGCAAAACCCTGTGTTTTGACTTTGATGGTAAGAATTCGTAGACTTTCCCCGTGTTTCACTACCTGCCACGCAGGTGTTCAACCCTTGAGTGAAGTGCCGCCGGGAGTCGTGCTTGCGACTCTGTATTGCCAACGCATTGGCAATGGCAGCACCCGGAGCGGGCATGCGTCCGCTCCAACCATGTCGAGCGAGCTGGTCTCGCGCAGCGGCCCGTCCGCTACTCGACCCTTGCGCACGTCTGCCGCGTGCCATCCGGGTCGGTCTCTGTAAATCCCACGTTTTTCGTGCCGTTGGGCGCGCCGCATGGTGCTGCCAGGCTGCTGCATCGCCAAAGCGTGGGCTTGTCGCCCTTCTCGGACCTTGCGCTCGTGCGGGGCGGCTTGTGTCGTTCAACCGGGAGGAGGAAGTCCATGGCAAAACAAGTCGTTATTGATCACGTGTTCAAGGTCTTTGGAGACGATCCACAAGAGGCCCTGGCGCTGGTTCGCCAAGGCCTGAGCAAGCAGGAGGTCCTGGCCCGCACGGGGCAGTCCATCGGGGTGTTTGATGCCCACCTGTCGATCGAGGCGGGTGAGATTTTTGTGGTCATGGGCCTGTCGGGCTCTGGCAAATCCACCCTGGTGCGGCTGCTGAATTTGCTGATTGAGCCCAGCGCCGGTCGCATCCTAGTGGACGGTGTGGACATCGCGCAGCTGCCCGACGCGCAACTGCGGGCGCTGCGCCGCAAAGACATCAGCATGGTGTTCCAGTCGTTTGCCCTGATGCCCCACATGACGGTGCTGGACAACACAGCTCTGGGCCTGGAACTGGCGGGCGTGGATCGCGCCCAGCGCCAGGCGCAGGCAGCCCAGGCGCTGGAGCAGGTGGGCCTGGCCGGGTGGGGCGACAGCTACCCGGACGAACTCTCCGGCGGGATGCAGCAGCGCGTGGGGCTGGCCAGGGCGCTGGCATCGGACCCCTCGATCCTGCTGATGGATGAAGCGTTTTCGGCGCTGGACCCCATCATCCGCACCGAAATGCAGTCGGAGCTGCTGCGCCTGCAAAAGGTGCGGCGGCGCACCATCGTCTTCATCTCGCACGATCTGGACGAGGCCATGCGCATTGGTGACCGCATCGCCATCATGAAAGACGGGCAGGTGGTGCAAGTGGGTACGCCCGACGACATCCTGCGCAACCCCGCCAACGACTATGTGCGCAGTTTCATCCGCGGTGTGGACGCGGCTGCCGTGTTCAAGGCTTCCGACATCGCCCGAAAGCCCCTCACCGTGGTGGCCGAGCATGCTGACCGGGGCTCGCGCGCGGCGTTGAAGATGCTGCAGGACCAAGACCGCGAATTCGCGTATGTGGTCAGCCCTGCGCAGCAGTTCCTGGGGGTGGTGTCGGCAGAGTCCTTGCGCTCGGCATTGGCGGGGCACCAGGGGCCCTTGGGTCTGGCGCATGCCTACCTGCCAGCGGTGCAGCCCATCGTGGCGGACGAACCCGTCAGCGAGCTGTTTGGCCGCGTTGCCAGTGCACCCTTCGCGATGCCGGTGGTGCAGCCGGATGGCCGCTTTGGTGGCGCCATCAGCAAGACCACCTTGCTCAAGTTTCTGGACCGGGACACCCCGCCGGTGCCGCCTTCGCAGCCCGCATTGGCATCAGCGCAGATGCACTGATCTGCCCCAAGCCGCCCCGCCATTCCAGAATTTGAAAGACCCTGAACCATGTCCGATCTGACAGTTGAAAAGAATCCTTACGAAGCGCCACCCTCTCAAGCCCCCATGACCGCAGACGCCGCGCTGCCGCAACCCGACCAGGCGGCACAGGCGGCAGACAACCCGTGGGCTACCCCCGATGCCGCCAGCACGGCCGCGCCTGACAACCCTTGGGGCGACACCGTCGCCACCCCGGATGCCGGGGACGACTGGATGGGGGCGGCCCCCACCGCACCCCTGGACGCGACCACGGGCGTGGACGGCGCCGACGCTGGCTTTGCGCTGCACCAGCTGTGGGACGGCAGCTTGCCGGTGGAGTCCTGGATCAACCAGGGGCTGGACTGGGTGGTGACGAATTTCCGTCCTTTCTTCCAGACCGTGCGCGGGCCCATCGATGGCGTGCTCACCCAGATGGAGGGCTTGCTGCAAAGCGTGCCGCCGCTGTGGATGGTGGCTATTTTGAGTCTGCTGGCCTGGCAATGCGCGGGCCGTGGTGTGGCCATCGGTGCCGCAGTGTCCTTGCTGCTGGTGGCCATGCTGGGCATCTGGCCCGAGGCCATGGTCACGCTCTCGCTGGTGCTGACCTCGCTGGCGTTTTGTCTGGCCATCGGTTTGCCGCTGGGCATCCTGCTGGCGCGCAGCGACCGGGCCCAACGCTGGATGCGCCCGTTCCTGGACGCCATGCAAACCACGCCCGCCTTTGTCTATCTGGTGCCTGTCGTGATGCTGTTTGGCATCGGCAACGTGCCGGGTGTGGTGGTCACCATCGTGTTCGCGCTGCCCCCGCTGGTGCGGCTGACCAACCTGGGCATTCGCCAGGTGCGCCCGGACCTGATTGAAGCGGCCCGCGCCTACGGCGCTTCGCCCTGGCAAATGCTGGTCAAGGTGCAGCTGCCGCTGGCCATGCCTTCCATCATGGCGGGCATCAACCAGTCGCTGATGCTGTCGTTGTCCATGGTGGTCATCGCTTCCATGATCGCCGTGGGTGGTTTGGGCCAGATGGTGCTGCGTGGCATCGGGCGCCTGGACATGGGGCTGGCCACGGTGGGTGGCCTGGGCATTGTGTTGCTGGCCATCACCCTCGACCGCGTCACCCAGGCCATGGGCCAGCCGCGCCGTGGCACGCGCCACTGGTGGCAAGCCGGCCCGGTGGGCCTGGTGGTTGGGCTGGTGGCGCGCTTTCGCGCAGCGCCTGCCCAGCGTGTGCCCCACGCGCCAGCAGACATGGCCGACGGCGCCCCGCTGCCAGCTGCCCCTGCGACGGCTTGACGCGAGCGCATCCATCTGCGCACCCATCTGCGCACCCACCTGAGCATTCCCCGCGCTCATCTCAACTTTTGATCGTTGCGAACCCGCTGTGGTGGCGGGCGCGCAGGTCTATTGCATTCAAACCACTGTGAAGGAGCACATTCATGCACAAACCAAACTTGATTTCAGGCGTTTCTCTGCGGGCGCGCCAGCACATCGCCAAGGCGCTGGCGGTCGGCGCGTTGTCGTTCGTGGCTGCCAGCGCCGTACAGGCCGATGCGACCTTCCCCGGCAAGGGCACCACCGTTCAGCCCATTCAAAGCTCGATTGCGGAAGAAGCGTTTCAGACCATTCTGGTCTCCAAGGCTTTGGAGAAGCTGGGCTACACCGTCAAAGCGCCCCAGGAGACCGAGTACGCCACCGGCCATCTGGCGCTTGCCAATGGTGATGCCACCTTCATGGCCACCCATTGGGATCCGCTGCACGCCGACTTCTATCGCAACGCGGGCGGCGACGACAAGCTGTGGCGGCAGGGCACTTATGTGCGCAATTCCTTGCAGGGCTACCTGATCGACAAGAAGACCGCCGACCAATACAAGATCACCCACATCTCGCAACTGTCCGACCCGGCTCTGGCCAAGCTGTTTGACACCAATGGCGACGGCAAGGCCGACTTGACCGGTTGCAACCCCGGCTGGGGCTGCGAGCTGGTCATCGAGCACCAACTCACGGCCTATAAGTTGCGCGGCACCGTCACGCACAACCAGGGCAGCTACGCCGCGCTGATTGCCGACACGATCGCGCGCTACAAGCAAGGCAAGCCCATCCTGTACTACACGTGGACGCCTTACTGGGTCAGCGGTGTGCTGCAGCCTGGCAAGGACGTGGTCTGGCTGCAGGTGCCGCACTCATCGCTGCCCGGCGAGCAGGCCAAGCTCAGCACCAAGCTGCCAGACGGGAAGGACTTTGGCTTCACGGTCAACACCCAGCGCATCGTGGCCAACAAGGCGTTTGCGCAGAAGAACCCTGCGGCCGCCAAGCTCTTTGAGGTCATGCAACTGCCTGTGTCGGATGTCAACGCGCAGAACCTGCGCATGCGCGATGGCGAGAACAAGCCCCAAGACATCGAGCGCCATGTGAACGGCTGGATCAAAGCCCACCAAAAGACCTTTGACGGGTGGGTGGCGCAGGCGCTGGCGGCGGCGCGTTAACGCAGAGACGTAGTCAGGCGCTGCAATGCGCCTGCTCGGCCAGCCGCTGCGTGAGCCAGCCTGCAAAGTCATCCCAGTGGGTGCGTGTCACGGTGGTGCTCCGCTGGGGTCAGGCAACCGCTGGGGCGGCTTGCGCCACCGGCGCGTTCTGTTTGCGTGCCCAAGCCTTCTCATGGAAGAAGAAGGCCACCGCCTGCACCGTGGGCTCCAGCAAGCTCAGGGTGAGCGACGCGAGCAAATTGCCCGTGACGGCGTAAGCCACCATGGCTGCCACGCAGATGTGGATGACGTAGTAGCTGGCCGTCTTCAAGAGCATGGTTTTGTTCTGGTGGGCGATGCGGCGGATGTGGGACATGGCGGGCTCCTCAATCGGTGGTGGTGCCGGGTGAGCGGCTTGGGTTCAAATGGTAGTCATTATCAATAGCAATAGCCAATCAAAAAGTTCTAATCTGCAGATAGAAGCTATGTATGGGGCGTCTGGCCGCGTGGGCCTGCGCCTGCCATGCGCCCCTGTTCCCCCGTTGGGCGGCAACACCCCTGTTGCTATGATGGTCGGCCTTACAACAGCGATCACGCAAGGGAGAAGACATGGCCCTGATGGACTTCATCAAGAAGCAGTTCATTGACGTCATCCAGTGGACGGAAGACAGCGACGGCACGCTTGCCTGGCGCTTCCCCATGGCGGGCATGGAAATCCAGAACGGCGGCACGCTGGTGGTGCGCGAGTCGCAAATGGCCGTGTTCGTGAACGAGGGCAAGGTGGCCGACGTGTTTGGCCCCGGCACCTACAAGCTCACCACGCAGACGCTGCCGGTGCTGACCTACCTGAAGAACTGGGACAAGCTCTTCGAGTCCCCCTTCAAGAGCGACGTGTACTTCTTCAGCACGCGCCAGCAGATCGACCAGAAGTGGGGCACGCCCCAGCCCATCACCATCCGCGACAAGGACTTTGGTGCGGTGCGCCTGCGCGCCTTCGGCAACTACGCCTTCCGCATTGCCGACCCCAAGCTGTTCCACACCGAAATCTCCGGCACGCGCGAGGCCTACACCGTGGCCGAGGTGGATGGGCAACTGCGTGGCCTGGTGCTGCAAAACATCAGCAACGCCATTGCCAGCAGCGGCCTGCCGTTCCTGGACCTGGCCGCCAACCAGATCGCCTTTGCCAACGCCCTGGCGCAAGAACTGCAACCGGCCTTTGCCAAGATCGGTCTGCAGCTCGAAGCCATGACGGTGCAAAACGTCTCGCTGCCCGAAGAGCTGCAAAAGATCCTCGACCAGAAGATCGGCATGGGCATGGTCGGCAACGACATGGGCAAGTTCATGCAGTACCAGACGGCGCAGGCTATTCCGAAGTTTGCCGAAGGTGCGGGCAACGGCGGCGGCGTGGCGGGTGATGCCATGGGCTTGGGCGCGGGCGTTGCCCTGGGCCAGGTGCTGGCGCAGAACCTGCAGCAAGGCCTGCAGGGCGGCGCGGCACAGGCGGCCCCCGCTGCAGCGGCCCCGGTGGGCGTGCGGCCCGACGAAGTCATGGCCACGCTGGAGAAGCTGGCCGACCTCAAGGCCAAGGGCATCCTCACCCAGGAAGAATTCGACACCAAGAAGGCAGAGCTGCTGAAAAAGCTGGTCTGACCGGATCTTGATTGCTATTGAATCAATAGCTACTAGCGCTTGATGCATAAGGGCTGGAGGCATATTTTGCCTTCAGCCCTTGTTCGCAAGTGAAGCCTTCTTGCCCACTGCCTTCCCATGGCCACAGACCCCACCCAGCGCGCCTACCGCGCCCCCTGCCCCGGCTGTGGCGCGCCGGTGGAATTCAAAAGTGCCCAGTCCACCCATGCCGTGTGCGGCTACTGCCAAAGCACCGTGGTGCGCAGTGGCGACGTGCTCACGCGCCTGGGCAAGATGGCCGAGCTGTTCGACGACCACAGCCCGCTGCAGCTTTTTGCCAGTGGGCGCATCACCCTCGATGGCAAGGAGCAGCCCTTCACCCTGATCGGCCGCCTGCAGTTCAAAAGCGATGCAGGCGTGTGGACGGAGTGGGTGGCCTTCCTGGAAGACGGCAGCACCGCCAGCCTGGGGGAGGACAACGGCGCCTACGTCTTCACCCGCAAGATCGACCCCGGCCGCGAGCTGCCCGAAGCCAGCCGCTTTCGCCTGGGGGCCACCACCGCCATCAACGGCAAGAGCTATAGCGTTGCCTACAGCGGCAGTGCGCAGCTGGTGTCTGCCCAGGGCGAACTGCCCCAACTGCCGCCGCTGGGCCACCCGTTTGACATGGTGGAACTGCGCAGCGCCGATGGCGAGGTGCTCAGCATCGACTACGGCCACACCCCGCCCAGCGTGGAGCGGGGGCGCTCGGTGCTGCTGGAAGACCTCAAGCTGCAGGGCCTCAAAGACGAATCGGCCAAGGAAGAAAAAGGCCGGCAGTTCAACTGCCCGCATTGCGGCGCACCGGTGCAGGTGCAGCTGTCCACCACCAAGAGCCTGACCTGCGGCTCGTGCAACAGCCTGATCGATCTGAACAGCGGCGTGGGCGGCGAGCTGCGCGCTGCCGTGCAAGACGAGCCCGTGCAGCCCCTCATCCCGCTGGGCAGCAAGGGCCAGCTGCAGGGCGTGCACTGGCAGGTGGTGGGTTTTCAGCACCGCATGGGCGTGGAGCCGGGCGACGACGAGCACTTTGGCTGGAGCGAATACCTGCTCTACAACCAGAAGCGCGGTTTTGCCTTCCTGGTCGATTCCGAAGAAGGCTGGAGCATGGTGCGCCCCACCACCGGCGCGCCGCAGATGGCCGCCACGGGCCGCTCCGCCACGTACATGGGCACCAAGTACGAGCTGAAGTACACCTACGAGGCAGAAACCACCTACGTGCTGGGCGAGTTCTACTGGCAGGTGAGCCGGGGGCAGAAGACCAGCAACCGCGACTTTGGCAGCAGCAAGGGCGTGCTCTCGCTGGAGCAAAGCCGCAATGAGGTCACCTGGTCCGCCGGCGACAAGATCGCCAGCGACACGGTGGCCAAGGCCTTCAAGCTCGATGACAAGAAAGATGTGCTGCAGCGCGACGACCCTGGCCCCTTCGTGGCCAAGTCGGGCATGGGCTGCGGCACCATCATCCTGGTTGCGGTGGTCATCATCATCCTGCTCATCATCCTCAGCCGCTGCTCCAGCTGTGACCCGCGGGTGGAGAACTGCTCGTCCAGTTCCAGCTACCGCAGCTCGGGTGGCTCGTACGGCGGCTACTCCTCGGGCGGCGGCCACAAGTGACATCGCAATGACATCGAAACAACCCGAATTTCACCGGAGAACCGCATGACCAAATTCGAATGGCTTCACCCCCTGTCCATCGGCGGCACATTGCTCTATGCCCTGATGGGCATCATCATCTTCTGGGTCGCCTTCATCATCATCGACAAGATCACGCCCTACGACCTGTGGCGCGAGATTGTGGAAAAGCAGAACAAGGCCCTGGGCATGGTCGTGGCTGCGATGTGCCTGGGCATCAGCATCATCGTGGCGGCGGCCATCCATTGACGCTGTTTACGTCTGGCACTGCTTGGCGGGCTGCCCAGCAGTGCCGCCTTGGCGTGTAAAAATCCGAGCCCTTGGCCCCCCGGGGCCTGCCTCTCTGAGACCCACCCTGCATGCCCACCCTCGACTGGCTCCACCGCGCAGCCGCTTTCTCTGTTGCCGACCAAGTGCCCTACCGCCTGCTGGAAACCGTGTCGCACCACGGCAGCGGCGACGAAAAGAGCACCGACAACCTGCTCATCCACGGCGACAACCTCGAAGCGCTCAAGGCCCTGATGCCGTTCTATCGCGGCCGCATCAAGTGCATCTTTATCGACCCGCCCTACAACACCCAAAGCGCGTTTGCGCACTACGACGACAAGCTCGAACACAGCCAGTGGCTCAGCATGATGCTGCCCCGGCTGGAGCTGCTGCGGGATTTGCTGAGTGAGGACGGGTCGATCTGGGTGACCATTGACGACAACGAGGCGCACTACCTCAAGGTGTTGATGGATGAGGTGTTTGGGCGGGGGAATTTTCTAACCTCGTTTATCTGGCAGAAGAGCTATGGTGGTGGTGCCAAAGCGCGCTATTTTGTTGGTCTTCACGAATACATACATTGCTACGCCAAGAACATTGCCACACTGCCAGACTTTTTCTGGCCGCCTGACGAGGGCGTTTTGAAGTACTACAAATTACGGGACACCAAGTTCGCGATTCGTGGTCCTTATCGCTTGCAGCCATTGGCTACGACGAGTAATGACGAAAGACCAAATCTGCGCTATCCGATACCAGCACCAGATGGTTCAGATGTTTGGCCGACCAAGCAGTGGCAATGGTCTAAGGAGCGTGCCTTGGCGGCTCTCGCAAATGATGAGCTGGTGTTCACGCCCTCTAAAACGGGTTTCACCGTCAACTACAAGCAGTACTTGAGAGACGATACGGGAACCGAGCGCAAGGCGAAGCCCCGGTCAATCATCGAAGGTCGATACACACAGCACGGTACGCAAGAGAGCGTTTCCCTTTTTGGGCTGAGCGATAAATTCTCGTTTCCCAAACCAGAGGGCATTGTGGAGCGAGTATTGGAAGCCGCAACCAACCCCGGCGACCTCGTCCTCGACAGCTTTCTCGGCTCCGGCACCACGGCCGCCGTGGCGCACAAGATGGGCCGGCGCTGGATTGGCATCGAAATGGGCGAACACGCCCTCACCCACTGCCTGCCGCGCCTGCAAAAGGTGGTGGCGGGCGAGCAGGGCGGCATCAGCGCAGCGGTGGGCTGGGGCCAGAGCAAAGACGGCCAGCCGTTTGACGGCGGCGGCTTTCGCTTGGCGCGGCTGGGCGCGCCCGTGTTTGGGCCTGACGGCAGCATTGACCCCGGCGTGCGCTTTGCCACGCTGGCGGCCTACATCTGGCAGCAGGAAACGGCCACCGCGTGGGACGCAGCGAAGGGCACACCGGGCACGCCGTATCTGGGCACGCACTCTGTTTTTGATAGCTACTCACGCTTGATGGACGGGCGCCAGGGGCCAATTTCGCTTGAAACTTCGGGCGGCGATGGAGAAGCAGGAACCGCGCCCACCACCGAGCCCCCAGCCCCCACCCTGCGCAGCCGCACGGCCTACTACCTGCTGTTCAACGGCATCCTGGGCGACAAGCGCCCGGCGGGCGGCAATGTGCTCACGCACGCGGTGCTGCAGTCCTTGCTGCAACTGCACGCCGCCACGCCCCACCCGGAGGCGCCGCTGGTGGTCTATGGCGAAGCCTGCCGCCTGGGTGCCGCCCGGCTGGCGCAGGCCAACGTGGTGTTCAAGCACATTCCGTATGACGTGAAGGCGAGGTGAGTGATGACCGAGCCCTACACCATGACTGCCCGTGAACTGCAGGCCTGGCTGCGTGCGGGCTTTCCCAAAGAGAACGAGCGCTACGAGTGGAAGGAGTGGCGCAGCCTCAAGCAGAACATCTCTGGCCGCAAGGGGGAGGATCTGGTGTCCTACATCTCTGCCCTGGCCAATATGGATGGCGGTTGCGTCGTTATCGGGGTGCAGGACCGGAGTCTGGCGGTGACGGGCATTCAAGATTTTGCGGACTACACGGTAGAGAACGTGGTGCACCGTGTGCTGGGCAAAACGCCGGGTCTGCCGTCGATGGGGCTGCGGGTGCAGGAGCTGCGCGCCAGCGACACCGGTGCGGTGGTGTGGCTGGTGCACGTGCCGCGCCACGCCCCGCGTGAGCTGGTGCTGGCGCACGACCGGGCCTGGCAGCGCGATGGTGACAGCCTGGTGGAGCTGCGCGAAGACCGGCGCCGCGCCATCCTGACCGAGTTGATTGCCGGTCAGGACTGGAGTGCGCAAATTGTGGCAGGGGCCTCGTTGGCCGACTTGGACCCTGCCGCTATTGCCAAGGCGCGCAGTAAGTACACCGAGAAGCACCAGAACGAGCGCTGGGCCGCCGAGATGGCGCACTGGAGCGTGGAGCAGTTTCTGGCCAAAGCCAAGATGACGACGCATGGCCAGCTCAATCGCACGGCCTTGCTGTTGCTGGGCCGGGCCGAATCTGTGGATTGGCTGTCGCCCCAGCCGGCAGAAATACTCTGGAAGGTGCCCGCAGAACGCATTGCGCTACCTTTTGGCCCGCCGTTTGTGCTCACGACGACTGAAGTGGGCCAGCGTATACGCAATCCCAACATCAAGTTCTTTCCTGAAAGCGAGTTGCTGGCGGTGGAGCTGCCGCGCTACGACGCCCAGGTGGTGCTAGAGGGCCTGCACAACTGCATTGCCCATCAGGACTATGAGCAGGCTGGCCGTGTGGTGGTGGAGGAGTGGCAGGGCTATCTGCGCCTGACCAATCCGGGCGGGTTTGTGGACGGCCGCCCGGAAGATTATTTTGAAGGGCGACGCACGCCCGAGAAGTACCGAAACCCCCGGCTGGTGGAGGCCATGCGACTGGTCGGCATGATTGACCGGGGGGGATTCGGCATTCGTGACATGGTGACGACCCAGCGCAAGCGCTATCTGCCCTTGCCTGACTACGAAGGCAGCAGCGCCAACCAGACCGTGTTCACCATCTATGGCCAGACCATCGACAAGAACTACAGCCAGTTGCTCATGGAGCGATCTGACCTGCCGCTGGAGCAAGTCGTCTGGCTGGACCGGGTGCAGAAGAAACACCGCATAGCCGATGACCAGGCCGCTACGCTGCGCCGTGCCAAGCTGATTGAGGGGCGCAAACCCAACTTTTTTGTCTCTGCCCACGTAGCCGATGCGACCAACACCCGCACCCAATACACGCGCAACAAGGGGCTGACCGACCACTACTACAAGACGCTGATCCTGCAGCACATCCAGAAATTCCAATCAGCCTCTGCAGCAGAGTTGCGTGCACTGCTGCTCGACAAACTGCCCGATTCGCTGTCACCCCAGCAAAAGCTGGTGAAGATCAAAAACCTGCTGGCAGCCCTGCGCTCCACCGGTTTGGACGGGGTCAGGATTGGCGTTGTTGGCACGGGGAAAAATGCGCGCTGGGAGGTTCGATAAAGAGTCGATATGGAGCGTTGCTCTGCGGATAACGGGTCAAAAATTATCCGTATTTATCCGAAAGATCAACCGAAGAAGAAAATTTAATTCATAAAAATCAATAACTTACTTCGGATAGCGCCGCAAAATTTATCCCGAGCATTGCCCCTGTTCCCGTTCAGACACACATGACCACCCTCACCCTCAAGTCCTACCAGCAATCGGCCCTGGACGCCCTGGCCACCTATGCCCGCGCTGCGCGCGTGAAAGGCCCGGCAGCGGCCTTTGCCGAGCACGCGGGCCGCGCCTACAACGCCGATGCCTTTGGCCCCGATGTGCCCTGCGTGTGCCTGCGCATCCCCACGGGCGGGGGCAAGACGGTGCTGGCCGCGCACGCGGTGCCGCTGCTGGCGGCCGAGTGGCGCGGCACCGATGCGCCCGTGGCCGTGTGGTTGGTGCCCAGTGACACCATTCGCACCCAGACGCTGAAGGCGCTGCAAACCAGCGGCCACCCCTACCGCGAGGCGCTGGAGGCGGTGTATGGCCTGGGGCTGCGCGTGTGCTCGCTGGACGATGTGGCCCAGGTGCCCGCGCCGCAGTGGGGGCGGCAGGCGGTGGTGATTGTGGTGGCCACCATCCAGAGCTTTCGCATCGACGACGCAGGGCAGCGCAATGCGTACAGCTTTACCGAGGCGTTTGAGCCGCACTTCAAATACGCGCTGGCGCAGGGCAAGGGCGCCGAGGGCGGGCGCGACCTGGCCTGCCTGCACGCGCTGCCCGATGCGGTGGTGACGCCCGAGGACGTGGCGCAAGACCCCACCGGCATCCTGGCCGGCTTTGTGGGCCAGCCGCGCTGGAGCCTGGCCAACTGGCTGGCGCTGCACCGCCCCATCGTCATCGTGGACGAGGCGCACAACACCAAGACGGACAAGAGCTTCACGGCGCTGCAGCGGCTGAACCCCTCGTGCATCCTGGAGCTCACGGCCACGCCGATCGAAGCCAAGACCAATGTGCTCTACCACGTGAGCGCACAGGAGCTGGCGGCCGAGAACATGATCAAGCTGCCCATCGTGCTGGCCGAGCACCCCGAGGGCTGGCCCGCCGCCGTGTTTGGCGCGGTGCAGACGCAGCGCAAGCTGGAAGCCGAGGCGCTGAAAGACGAGGCCGAGGGCCACGGCTATGTGCGGCCCATCGTGCTGTTCCAGGCGCAGAACGTGGGCGACGAGATGCCGCCCGAGAAACTGCGCAGCTACCTCATCAATGAACTGAAGCTGCCTGAGGCGCAGGTGGTAGTGGCCACCGGCACCACGCGCGGGCTGGAAGACCTGGACCTGGCGGCGCGCGATTGCCCGGTGCGCTTCATCATCACCGTGCAGGCCCTGCGCGAAGGCTGGGACTGCCCCTTTGCCTACGTGCTGTGCAGCCTGCAAAAGCTGAGCAGCGCCACGGCGGTAGAGCAACTGCTGGGCCGCGTGCTGCGCATGCCGTATGCCCAGCGGCGCGGGCGCGAGGCGCTGAACCGGGCCTATGCCCATGTGTGCGCGGCAGAGTTCTCGGCCGCCGCCCATGCGCTGGCTGACCGGCTGATCCACCACATGGGGTTTGAGGCGCTGGATGTGGCGTCGATGATTGCCCAGCCCGCCACGCTGCCGCTGTTTGGTGGCGATGAATTTGGGTCAAATCAGCCTCCAGCGCTTATGCAGCAAGCGCTGATAGCTACTAATTTTGAAGCATTGCAAGCCACGCCCGAGCTGCTGGCCCTGCCCAATGTGCAAATCAAGACCATTGCCGGGGCCGAACAGGTGGTGGTGGCCGGGCACATTGGCCAGGAGGCCGAGGCGCTGATGCTGGCCCAGGTGCGCGGCCCCAAAAAGCAGGAACAACTGCGCGAGCAGGTGGCCCAGCACAACGCACTGGTGGCGGCGCAACTGGCTCCGGCTGCACGCGGCGTGCCCTTTGCGCCCCTGCCCACGCTGGCCTACCGCGAAGACGCGCAGGCTCCCTTGTGGCCGCTGGAGCGCGAGGCCGTGCTCGAAGCGGTGGAGCTGGACTTGCTCACGCCGCAGGCCGTGCAACTGCCGGGCTTTCATGTGGCGCAAGAGTCGGACGTGTTCGAGATCAGCCTGAACGCCGATGCCCGCGTCACACTGCGCCGCACCGACGTGGACCAGATGGCCATGGACTACGGCAGCAGCTCCATCAGCGCCGACGACCTGGTGCGTTGGCTGGACCAGTCGCTCTTCAAGCAGTTGCACGAGCTGACGCAGAGCCAGCGCCGCGCCTACCTGGCGGCGGTGGTGAACGACCAGCTGCACCGCTGCGGTGTGCCGCTGGTGGTGCTGGCGCAGGCGCGGTTTCAGCTGGCGCAAAGCATCACTACGCACTTTGGTGACCTGCGCGACGCCGCCGCCAAGCAGCAGTTTCGGCAGCTGGTGCTGCAGGCGGGCAGCCAGGGCGCCTGGCTGGTGGAGCCCGACTGGGCGCACCCGCATGTGTTTGAACCGGGGCGCTACCCCGCGCCCGTGCTCTCGCGCTACGCGGGGCGCTACCAGTTTGGCAAACACTACTTTCCGGTGCTGGCCGATTTGAAGGACGGCGGTGAAGAGTTTTTGTGCGCCAAGCTGATCGACGCGCACCCGCAGGTCAAGCACTGGGTGCGCAACCTGGACACCGCTCCCTGCGGCTTTGGCCTGCCCACATCGCGCGGGCGGTTTTACGCCGACTTTGTGGCCGAGCTGGTGGATGGCCGCGTGGCCTTGCTTGAATACAAAGGCGCGCATTTGCTGAACGACCCGTATGAGCTTGAAAAGAGCCAGGTGGGTGCGCTGTGGGCGCAAACCAGTGGTGGGCGTGCAGTGTTCGGCTGGCTGACCAAGCAGCAGGGCGGCAAAACCTTGGCGCAGCAATTGGACGCGGTGCTGGCATGACGCAGCCGCCGAGCGCGTTGCCATCTACGGCAGGCCCGCGCCCCATCGACATCGCCCTGCTCATCAGCGTGTTCGTGGTGGCAGCCTGCGGGCTCCTGTACGAGCTGGCTGCGGGGGCGCTGGCGTCGTATGTGCTGGGCGATTCGGTGCTGCAGTTCTCCACCATCATCGGCACGTATCTGTTTGCCATGGGCGTGGGGTCGTGGCTGTCGCGCTACTTTGAGCGGCAGTTGCCTGCGCACTTCCTGCGCATCGAGTTGCTGGTAGCACTGATCGGTGGCGCGCTACCAGCCACATTGTTTCTGGCCAATGCCTATGTGCCGGGGGCGTTCCGCTTCTTGCTGTACGGCATGGTGCTGATGGTGGGCACGCTGGTGGGGCTGGAGATTCCGCTGGTCATGCGCATCTTGAAGCGCAACACCGTGCTCAAGGACCTGGTTTCGCAGGTGCTCACGTTCGACTACCTGGGCGCGCTGGCGGTGTCGCTGGCGTTTCCGCTGCTGCTGGTGCCGCAGCTGGGGCTGATTCGCACGGGGCTGCTGTTTGGCCTGATGAACGCGGCCGTAGCGCTGTGGGCGGTGTGGCTGTTTCGCGGTGAGCTGCGCCGCCTGCGTGCCCATGCCGTGGCCTGCGTGCTGGTGTTGGGCACGCTGCTGGCGGGCTTCGTGGGGGCAGACCACATCACCACCCTGGCTGAAGACAAGTTCTACCAGGACCGCATCGTGTTCAGCACTGCATCGCCCTACCAGCGCATCGTGGTCACCCAGGGCAAGGCCGGGCACCGGCTGTTTCTCAATGGCAACCTGCAGTTCTCCGAGTCCGACGAATACCGCTACCACGAAGCCCTGGTGCACCCCGCCATGGCCGCGCACGGGGCGCCCAAGCGGGTGGCGGTGCTGGGCGGCGGCGACGGCATGGCGGTGCGCGAGATTCTCAAGTACCCCTCGGTTGAATCGGTCACCCTGGTGGAGCTGGACCCGGCCATGACCCAGGCCTTCACGGCCAACCCCATGCTGGCGCGGCTGAACGGTGCTGCCCTGCAAAGCCCCAAGCTGCACATCGTCAACACCGATGCCTTCCAGTGGCTGCAGCAGGGGCAGGACACTTTCGATGTGATCGTGGTGGACTTCCCCGATCCCACCAATTTCTCCATCGGCAAGCTCTACACCAACAGCTTTTATGCGCTGCTGGACAAGCGCCTGTCCGCCAGCGGCTACGCGGTGGTGCAAACCACTTCGCCCCTGGTGGCACGCCAGAGCTTCTGGACGGTGGTCACCACCCTCGAATCGGTGGGCCTGACGGCGCGGCCCTACCACGCGCATGTGCCCAGCTTTGGCGAATGGGGCTTTGTGCTGGCCAGCCGCCGCCCTTGGCGCATGCCCGAGTCGTTGCCCGAGGGGCTGCAGTTCCTGAGCCCGCAAACGCTGCCACTGTTGTTTGACTTCCCGCTGGACATGGCCCGCGTGCCCGCCGAGGTGCAGCGGTTGTCCAACCAGGTGCTGGTGCACACCTACGAGCGCGAGTGGGGCAAGGCAGCGGCGCACTGATCTCTTCCGCAACTGCGGTTGGGGCTTTCCCCTCAAGCCGGCTGGTGTGCCGTTACCATGCTCTGAAAAGCGGGCAGCGGCGGATGGCCAGTGGCACGGACCGATGACGAGGGGTGAACTTCCATGCTGAACCAGTTTTTTATCACCAACGCCCCGGCGTTCCCCTTGTTGTGGGAGCAACACCACCCGGGGCTGGTGGCGTTGTCGGTGGCCATGGCGGTGCTGGCTTCGGTGCTGGCGCTGCAGATGGCGGCCCTGGCACGGCGGGCCGATGCCGCGCTCACCCGGCAGCTGGCCCGGGGCTCGGGGGCGCTGGCGCTGGGCGGCGGCATCTGGTCCATGCACTTCATTGGCATGCTCGCCTTCACCGTCTGCGCGCGGGGGCAGTTTGATGCGATCACCACCGTGGTGTCGATGGTGCCCAGCGTGCTGGCGTCGTGGGTGGCGCTGGGGCTGTTGATGCGCCGTGAGATCACCCGCACGGCGCTGGTGGTGGGCGGCGTGTTTGTGGGGGCTGGCATTGGGGCCATGCACTACATCGGCATGGCCGCGTCGCACTGGGCGCCCGTCATGCGCTACGACCCCTGGATGTTTGCGGCGTCGGTGCTGGTGGCGGTGTTGCTGGCCATCGTGGCGCTGTGGGTGCGCTTCGGGCTGGAGCGCGTGGTGCGCTGGCGCAGGCTGCGCCTGAGCTGGGCCGCTGGCACGGTGATGGGGCTGGCGATTGCGGGCATGCACTACACCGGCATGGCGGCGCTGCGGTTTACCGATGCTGTCAGCCATGAGCAGCTGCTGCAGGGCTCGGACCAGAGCACGCCCATGGCGCTGGCGATTGCGGCGGTGATGGTCGGCATCGGGCTTCTGGTGGTGGCCATCAACGCAGGCCTGCGCTACCGGCAGATGTTCCTCAAGGTGCGCCAGAGCGAATCGCGCCTGCGGGCGATTGCCGACACAGCCGTGGATGGCATTGTGATGATTGACGCCCGTGGCCGGGTGCAATCGTACAACCCGGCGGCCGAGCGCATTCTGGGCTGGCGGGCGAGTGAGGTGCTGGGGCAGAACGTGTCCATGCTCATGCCCGAGCCCGACCGCTCTCGCCACGATGGGTACCTGCAGCGGTATCTGGACGGCCAGGGGGTGGGGTTTGTCGGCGCCCGCAGCCGCGAGGTGCACGCCCTGCGGCGTGACGGCAGCACGGTGCCCATCCGCTTGTCGGTGGGCCGGGTGCAGGTGGATGGCGATCCCCTGTTCGTCGGCTTCATCAGTGACCTGAGCCAGCGCCGCGCGATGGAGCAGGAACTCAAGCGCAACGAAGAGCAGCTTCGCTCGCTCATGGCCAACACGCCGGGGGTCACGTTTCGCTGCCGCCATGAGGCGGACTGGCCCATGCTGTTCGTCAGCGATGCCGTGGTGGCACTCACCGGCTGGCAGCCCGAGGACTTTCTGGAGGGCCGTATCAACTTCAGCCAGCTGACGGTGCCTGAAGACGTGCCGCGCCTGTGGGCCGACGTGTCTGCCGCCATCGAGCAAAAGCGCCCCTACCACGTGAAGTTCCGCCTGGTGGACAAGCAGGGCCACACGCACTGGGTGTCAGAGAGTGGCCGCCCGGTGCTGGGGGACAACGGAAAGGTGCTGTGGATTGACGGCGTCATCATGGACATGACGTTCTTCGAGCAGCGCAATGCCGAGTTTGAAAGCACCGTGCGCGCGATTGACCGCGCCCTGGCGGTGGTCGAGTTTGACCTGAACGGCCATGTGCTGAACGCCAACACCAACTTCCTGGAACTGATGGGCTACGGTCTTGAAGAAATCGTCGGGCAGCACCACCGCATCTTCTGTGACCCCGCTTACACCCAGACCGAAGCCTATGAGCAGTTCTGGAAGCAGCTGCAAAGCGGTGAGCTGGAAGGGGGCGAGTACCTGCGTCTGAGCAAGACCGGGCGCGAGGTATGGATCCAGGCCACCTACAGCCCCATTTTTGATGCGCAGGGCCAGCCTTTGAAGGTGGTCAAGTTCGCCACCGAC
>VFQM010001064.1_pt1 | contig 25845 bp, 30 predicted proteins | sample 3512391 | NCBI WGS metagenome assembly VFQM01 (sample SAMN10412369, study PRJNA504923) | tailings metagenome | isolation source: Replicate 1 from Balatoc abandoned mine | place: Philippines | reverse complement strand
GCTGATCAACACCCGCAATCTCGCTGACCTCGTGCCACTCAATTCCGTGTGGTCAGGAAACTCCGTGGCGCCGTGCCCGTTCTATGAGCCGGGCTCGCCGCCACTGATGCAGGTCGCGTCGGGTTCTACACCGTTCCGCTTCAATTTGCATGTCGACGATGTCGGTCACACATTGGTGTTCGGTCCGACGGGGTCCGGCAAATCGACCTTGCTGTCCCTGATCGCCGCGCAGTTCCGGCGCTATGCCGATGCCCAGATCTTTGCCTTCGACAAGGGCAACTCCATGCTGCCGCTGACGCTCGCCGCTGGCGGCGATCACTATGACGTCGCAGGAGAGGGGAGGGCTCTTTCCTTCTGCCCGCTCGCGGAACTTGAATCCGAAGGCGACAAGGCCTGGGCCAGCGAATGGATCGAGACGCTGGTTGCGATGCAGGGCGTCCCGATCACGCCCGATCATCGCAATGCGATCTCACGGCAGATCGGATTACTTGCGCAATCAAAGGGGAGATCGCTCTCCGACTTCGTCTCCGGCGTCCAGCACCGCGAAATCAAGACGGCGCTTCATCATTATACCGTCGACGGACCGATGGGCCAGCTGCTCGACGCCGAGGAGGACGGGCTATCGCTTGGGCTCTTCCAGACTTTCGAGATCGAGCAGCTGATGAATATGGGCGAGCGCAATCTCGTGCCGGTGCTGCTCTATCTCTTCAGGAGGATCGAAAAGCGCCTGACCGGGAACCCAAGCCTGATCATCCTCGACGAGGCCTGGCTGATGCTCGGCCATCCGACATTCCGCGACAAGATCCGCGAATGGCTCAAGGTCTTGCGCAAGGCGAATTGCGCCGTGGTGCTGGCGACCCAGTCGATCTCCGATGCCGAACGCTCCGGCATTATCGATGTGCTCAAGGAATCCTGCCCGACCAAGGTGTGCCTTCCGAACGGGGCGGCGCGCGAACCGGGCACGCGCGAGTTCTACGAGCGGATCGGTTTTAACGAGCGTCAGATCGAGATCGTCGCGACCGCCACGCCGAAACGCGATTATTACGTCTCGAGCCCGGAAGGGCGACGCCTTTTCGACATGGCGCTCGGTCCGGTCGCGCTGGCGTTCGTCGGCGCGGCCGGCAAGGACGATCTCAAGCGCATTCGCGCCTTTATCGATCAGTTCGGGCGTGAATGGCCCGCCCATTGGCTTTCGGAAAGGGGGATCGGCGATGCAACCGAGATTCTCAGGCGGCTTTAAGTTCATCGCGACCCTGGCCCTGGCTGGCAGTGTCCTTGGGCCGGCGCAACTCCACGCCGGGGCTGTTACGGGTCAGGCGACCGAGTGGACGCAACTTCTCAACAATACCGAGTTGATCGCGCTCACCGGCCAATCCGCGGAGCAGATCCAGAATCAGGTTACCCAGATCACGCAACTCGCCGAGCAGATCCAGAACCAGCTCAATATCTACCAGAACATGCTGCAGAACACGGCGCAACTGCCGTCGCGCATCTGGGGTCAGGTCGAAAACGATCTCAACCAGCTGCGCAATCTCGTCGGCCAGGGGCAGGGCATCGCCTTCTCGATGGGCAATCTCGACGACGTCCTGCAGTCGCGCTTCCAGAGCTTTGGTGACTTCAAAACCGGGCTGGCCAGTGGCGAAACCTTCTCATCGAACTACCAGCAATGGTCGGACACCAATCGTGACACGATCGGCGCCACGTTGCGCGCGGCCGGGCTGACCGCCGATCAGTTCGGCAGCGAGGAAGCGACGATGGCGCAGTTGCGTTCCGCGTCCGAGAGCGCCGACGGGCAGATGAAGGCGCTGCAGATCGGCCACGAGATCGCCACGCAGCAGGTCGCCCAGGCGCAGAAGCTGCGCGGGCTGGTTTCGCAGCAGGTAACGATGCTCGGCACCTGGCTGCAATCCGAACAGGCGGCAAAGGACTTGGCGCAGACCAGACGCGAAGAATTCTTCAATTCGAATGCGCCATCCACTTCGGGCGGCCAGATGATGGAGCCGCGCTGGTGAACCGGATCGTCCTCGTCGCCGCCGCCGTCGTGGTCATCGGCATCGTTGTCATTATTCAGTTCAACAGGACGACGTCCGACGACCCGCCGGACGCCACTGAGGCCACCCCGCCCAACTACGACACGACTGGCGGCCAGCAGATGCAGCCGCGCTGGAATCGATAGGGGAGGGCAGGGGATGAGACCGCTCACAGCCGGAACTCTCTTTCCGGCCGCCATCGCCATGATGCTGGTGCTGACCGCCCCCGCGGCCGCACAGGACGGCGGCCTTCTGACCAATCTGGAAAATGAGATCGCGACGGCCGCTCAAGGGTGGGAAACCACTGTCATGCAGGCGGCAAGATCGCTGTTCTGGATTCTGGCCGGCATCGAGGTGGGCATCGCCGCCGTGTGGCTGGCGCTTGCAGCAGCCTCGCTCGACACCTGGTTCGCCGAGCTCGTTCGTCGGATTCTGTTTATCGGTCTGTTCGTCTTCGTCCTCGAACAGGGGCCTGATTTCGCGCGAGCTGTCGTCGACAGCCTGTTCCAGATCGGCGCGGGCGGGGGTTCGGCATCCCCCGCCAATGTCTTCAATGCCGGGCTGAAGGTTGCATCGACGATGTCAGAGAAAGCCAAGTTCGGCCTTTGGGAGGACAATGCGCTCGCCATCGCCGCGGTGTTCGCGATGGTCATCGTCGTCATCTGTTTCTCGCTGGTCGCGGCGATCTTCATCTCCGTGATGGTCGAAATGTATGTCGGCCTTCTCGCCGGCATGATCATGCTGGGCCTCGGCGGATCGAGCTTCACCAAGGACTTTGCTGTCCGCTACCTTGTCTATGCCTTCTCGGTCGGCATGAAACTGCTTGCGCTCGTCATGATCGCGCGGATCGGCTCCGAGGTTTTGATCAATCTCGCCAATAGTCCCGCCGGTTCCGACGAATTCCTGTCGACGCTCGCGATCGGCGGCATCTCCGTCGTTGTCTTCGTCGTCTCAATGTACGTGCCCAACATCATACAGGGCGTGGTGCAGGGTGTCTCCGTAACCGGCGGCATGGAAGCGATCCGGCATGGCGGGCAGGCCGCGAGCGTTGCTGCAGGCGGTGCGGCATTGGCGTGGGGCGGAGCGAGGGCAGGAGCCTCGGCCTACTCCGACGCACGCGCATCGGGCTCGTCCTTCGGTGCTGCGGCTCTCAAGGGCATGGCCGAAGGCGTCGGAGCTGCGGGTGGCTCGCTCGCTTCCGCCGCAAAGGACAAGGCAATCGGAACGCCCGGCACCTGGGGCGCATCCACCATGGGGCTTGCCAACGCGAAGCTCGATCGCGGTCTGAACTCGAAACCGTCCTCATCCCGAACCAAGGGCAAATCATGACGTCGAAGGGAAGCGGACACGATGGCCAGAAATAAGGTGCCGGAGAACCCGTATCTGGCGGCGCGGCAGGAATGGAACGAACGCTACGGCTCAGCGATCCACGCGGCGCGTTCCTGGAAGATCGTTGGCGTGACCGGCATGCTCATGGCGGTTATCGGCTTTGGCTACGCTCTCTATCTCTCAACGCAAGTCAAGCTCGTCCCCTACATCGTCGAGGTCGATCGGCTGGGCACGGCCGTCCAGGCCGGTTTCCCGCAACAGATCGAATATGCCGATCCGCGCGTCGTGCGCGCGACCCTCGGGTCCTTCGTGGCGAGTTTCCGGTCGGTGACGCCCGATACCGTGGTGCAGAAGCAGTATATCGACCGAACCTACGCGCTGCTGCGCACCTCTGATCCCGCGACCGAAAAGATCAACAACTGGTTCCGTGGCAACTCACCGTTCGATCGCGCGCGCTCCACGACCGTGTCGATCGAGGCGACCAGCATCGTGCCGCTGTCGAACCAGACCTATCAGGTCGACTGGACCGAATATGAGCGCGACCGGCAGGGCAAGGAGCTTGCGACACGACGCTTCCGCGGCATCGCCACGGTGACGCTCACACCGCCACAGGACGAGTCGGTGATCCGTCTCAATCCGATCGGCCTTTATCTGACAGATTTCGACTGGACGGCGCAGTTGTGAGTACCGGGGGAAGAATAAGAATGAACAACAGGAAGGCCCACGGGCTTTGGATCATGTGCATGGCGCCGCTGCTGCTTGCGGCAGGCTCCGGCATCGCGGCGGGGCAGGGGCTGTCCGCGAACGAAACACGGGGAACCAGTCTCTCTACGCAATGGCAGCAAAGTGCCGGCGTGGTGACGCGCGGGCCGGATGGCAAGGTCGTGTTCCTGTTCGGTCAGGTCCAGCCATCCGTCGTCTGCTCGCCGCTGCAGGTCTGCGATATCGAACTGCAGCCGGGAGAGATCGTCCGCGATGTGCTTTTGGGCGACACGGTTCGATGGAAGGTCGAACCGGCGACATCCGGAGCGCCGGGTGGGCAGGCCGTGCATCTGATTGTCAAGCCGGCCGAAGCGGGGCTCGTGACCTCGATGGTCATCACCACGTCGCGGCGGACCTATCATATCCAGCTCAAATCGCATCGCAGCCAGTATATGGCGCGTGTCGGGTTCGAATATCCGGAAGACGTCAACGCGCGCCTGGCAGAAATCAATGCCCGCATGGAGGCGAGCATCGTTCCCGGCGCCGGCGTGGCGGCCGACCAGCTCGACTTCAATTTCAGTGTGAGTGGCAGCACGCGGTGGAAGCCGACACGGATCTATTCCGACGGCACGAAGACCTACATCCAGTTTCCACGCTCATTGTCCGGGCAGGATGCACCGGTCCTGTTCGTCGTCTCCGGGCGTGAGAACCGCATCGTCAACTACCGCCTCAACGGCACGATGATGGTCGTCGACTATCACATCGATCATGCCATCCTGGTCTCCGGCGTCGGCCGCAGCCAGGAGAAGATCGTCATCCGGCGGAGGGGCTGATCATGGTGATGATCGCCATCCGCCGGAACATCCTCGCCATGCTATTCTGCACGATGGCGCTTGCCGGCTGCCAGACGCTGGGCGGCTCCGGCCTTATCGCCAGCTCCGCCTATTCCGGTCTTTCGCCAGAAGCCTCGAACGCCATCGCCGGCGACATGGTCGGCCGGTTCACCGAGCATGTCGGGCCTGGCAGCACCACGATCCAGCTGGATGCGGACGGCTCGGTCTTTGGCCAGACGCTGGAGGCATCCCTCAAGGGATGGGGCTATGCTGTGGCGACAGACCAAAACGCCGAGGGCGGCAATGTCGTCGCGCTCGCCTATGTCGTCGACACTTTCGAGAACAATGTCCTTGCACGCTTGTCGACCAGCTCGCTCACATTGACGCGCGTCTATGCAGTGACGGCCACCGGTGCTGCGCCGGCAAGCCCGCTATCCGTGATGACGACAGGGCAGGGGGGCTGACATGAGCGAGTCCCTGAAGCTGGGAGGAGACATTTCATCTCCAAAGCGAAACAATATCCGGCGGCTGAATCGGATTCCGGTCATTGTCGCGATCGTGCTGGTGGTGCTGTTTCTTGGCGTCATCATCTACGGGCTGTCCAGCCGCGGCCTGATCTTCGGCGACGGGCAGAGCCGTGATGCCACGCCGGGTTCCCGGCCGGCTTCAACCTATGCCGATCAGCTCAAACGGGGTGTCTTGGACGGCATTATCGGCGAACCTGTCCAGACGCCCTTCCAGCCTGTGCCGGTCGAGCGGCGGACTGAAGAACAGGCTTCGCCCGCGGTTGTGCCCGCAGGCAGCAACCCTGTACCGGTCCGTACTGGCAATCTCGAACCGGAAAAAGTCTGGCGCGCGCGCATCGAGCGCGAGCAGCAGGAGCAGATCCTGCGCGAGCTCCATCGCCAGCGGATGGCCTCGATCCAGGCCGACGAAGCGGCATTCAACTCCCCGATCGCTGTAAGTTTGCAGGGGCACGATGCCGGCTCGAACGTGCAAACGCGCGGCGGAGAAACGACTGCGGCAAGCTCGCGACCGGGGAGCGCGATGGACCTCTACGCCGCCGCCATGCAGTCCGGCATGCTCGGGCAGAACAACGACCCCAACGGGCAGGTCGCGAAGGAGAGTTTCTTCAATCAGGATATCAAGGATCTCGGCTACCTGCCGAACCAGGTCGTGCCGCAGCAGTCTCCCTTTGAGCTCAAGCGCGGCTCTGTCATTCCGGCGACTCTGGTCACCGGCATCAACTCCGATCTTCCCGGACGCATCACCGCCCAGGTTTCGCAGAATGTCTATGACAGCAAGACCGGCCGGCATGTGCTGATACCGCAGGGCTCAAAGCTCCTTGGCCGCTACGATTCCAAGGTCGTGTTCGGCCAGAGCCGGATACTCGTCATCTGGACCGATATCATTTTCCCGAATGGCTCGACGCTCCAGATTGGTGGCATGCCGGGCGTGGATGCCGCCGGTTATGGCGGCTTCAGCGACAAGGTCGACAACCACTATCTGCGCACATTCGGGTCCGCGATACTCGTGGCACTGATCGGCGCCGGCACGGAAATGATGATCCCGCAGGATCGCAACGCCTTCGGTCAATCTAGCAGCGCCGAGGACGCCGCACGCCGGAGCTTCGCCGAGACCTTCGGGCAGGTGGCCGAACAGACGGTATCAAAGAATCTCAACGTCCAGCCCACGCTCGAGATCCGGCCCGGCTACCGGTTCAACGTGCTCGTGGAGCACGACATCATTTTCCCAGGCGCGCAGCAGCGCTGACCGGTGCAGCGAAGCGACATCACGCAACCACGGAAACTGAGAGGAAGGCAATCATGAGCGAACTTACAAACTTCGTGAACATCGACGGCGACAAGCTCACCGGCAACATAGCGACCCTCGCGTTCGATATCGATTTCAAGGGCGAGGCAATCACGAGCGATAACCCGGACGCACCGCGGTTCCGCCTGTTCGCCAAGAGCCCGCGCGGCCGACCAATCGAGGTGGGCGCGCTGTGGGAGAATCTCAATCGGGAGGAGAAGCCGTACTTTTCAGTTTCAATCGACACCGGCTATGGCCGCTTCTATGCGAATCTCGGACGATATCCCGGTCAGGACGACGAAAACCTCTACGCCGTGATCGCGAGGCAACCGCAAAGCCAAAAATAGGCGGGGGATTGAAATCACCGCCCGGCATAGCAATCAGCAGGAACCAGGCGTTCGCACGCACGAAGGCAACGAACGGCTGCGAAGGGCAACCGCTGCCAGTACGGCCGCCGCCGGCGCGGAGCTCCGCGCAATCGCCGTATTCGGCCGAAACGGGTTCGACGGAGGGAACCTTCGCGAGCCCAATCCTGGCGCGGTAAAGCGATTTTCGTTCCAATCCTTGACTGTTGAGATTACCGTCAACAGCGTCGAGGGCTGACGGGACCGCGAAGGTGCCCGGTAGAGTGCACGTTTCGGTCCATACGGGCTCCCAACAGGAAGGACACGATCTGGTCTGGAAAAGGCCCTGTAGAAATTAGCCGGCGAGGGAGATGTCTGTGGCCAGAAGTCATTTAATGAACAAGCAGCTTGGCGAGCTGATCGACGCGATGGAGGTAACGCGCGAAGAAGATACAATTCGTTCGGCCCTGCACACCTTCACGCTCGCGTCATCGTTTCAGTATTACGCGTATTTCTGCTTCGGCGGACCCGAGGCAATTGCCCTCACCAACTACCCCTTGAAATGGCAAGAGGCCTACCTTGAGAATGACTATCGCCATATCGATCCGGTGGTGACGACCGCGCAGCGGAAGATGGCCCCTTTTTCGTGGTCGATTTCCGAAATGAACGATCAGGATCGCACGCATCGAGCGTTCTTCAGTGATGCCGAACGTCATGGCATTCGCTCAGGCTTCACGATACCGATCAAGACCGGCTTCGGCCGTGTCGCCATGCTCACGCTGGCCAGCGAGGCGGAAGAGCAACCCTCGATCATCGTTCGCGACATAATGCGCGCCGCGACCGCGGTTTCCTTCGTTCATGCCAACATAGCGCGGCTGACCAATACTATTCCGAAAGGCTCGAACGCGCCGCTTTCAAGCCGGGAATTGACCTGCCTGACATGGGCTTCGCTTGGCAAGACCAATGCAGAAACGGCACAAATGATCGGCATTGCCGAGAACACGGTGCGTTTCTACCTCATTCAGGCGCGGGACAAACTCGGAGCGACGAACATTCCGCATTCCGTGCGGCTTGCCGTCAAACGCAGGATCATCTGAGCATCACGGAATCTGCGGGATGTACCCCAGCTTGGTGATCAATGCGTCCACGACTGCAATCTGGGCGGTATTGTTCATCGTTGCCTGAATATAGCAATGCTCCAGATCCGCCTTGCACGGATCGCCGTCGTCCGCATTGCTCCACGCCTCATGGGCCCGTTCGGCTGTCTCTATCATCTCTCGATGTTTCCGGATCGCAACAATTGCGGCGATCTCCAGGTCCTTGCCCGACAGCGCATCGATAATCTCTGCGAGATCTGCCGAAAGGCGCTCGTGCTCTTGCGAAATCGTCCTGCGTCCAGTGGCCATACCGATCCCAGTTGCTTGGTCCGCGGTGCGCCCCCGCAGACGATATCCTGTGGCCCCAAGCCGGGGATTGCAAACTGTAACAAGACAGCCCTGGAACCTTTAGTGCCGAGCACCTGGACATGTTTCCAGGTCCCCGGCCGTAAGCCCGAGGATCTGGTGTCGTCACGGCCGACACCAACCGCTTGTCAGGGGTTTGCAAGCCCCAAAGCAGCGCGTACTGCTTCGGGTCCGTTATATGCGCGCAGTGTATTGAAAACCAGATGACAGTTGGTGTTTTCAGAGCGTTGCCATATTCGCAGCCTCGACGATCGCATCCGGAATTGTGCGCCATGGTGAAGGTTGCAGCGCCTGCCGCCACAGCAAAATCCGCTCACGCCGCCTTCCCACACGCTCTGCCTGTTGCAGGCGACGGAGGTGATAGCCATTTTCCCGCATATGTGCTAATGTGGGTTTGTGTAATTCTGCGGAGATTATCCTATGAGCCGCCTGACAATCGACATGACGGACCAGCAGCACAAAAGCCTGAAGGCGCTGGCAGCCTTGCAAGGCAAGACTATCAAGCAATACGCCCTCGAGCGCTTGTTCCCCGGCGATGCTGATGCCGATCAGGCATGGCAGGATCTGAAATCCTTGCTGGGCACCCGTGTTGACGATGGGCTTGCGGGGAAGGTGTCCACCAAAAGCATCGTTGACATCCTGAATGAAGAACTGGCCGAGGGTCGCGCTTGACGGCCTACATCCTCGCGGCGGAGGCAGAAGCCGATCTGCGCGGCATCATCCGCCACACGCGCAAGCAATGGGGTGCCGCGCAGGTGCGCCGCTATATCGGTAAGCTGGAACAGGGCATCGCCAACCTTGCAGCCAGCCAAGGCTCTTTCAAAGACATGAGCGAACTCTTTCCGGCGTTGCGGATGGCACGTTGCGAACATCACTACGTCTTTTGCCTGCCGCGTGAGGAGGCGCCCGCGCTGGTCGTGGCGATTTTTCATGAGCGCATGGATCTGATGTCGCGACTGACGGACAGGCTCAACGATTGAGGGTTCGGCGATGGCGAAACACGGATGAGCGTTTTGCCGCGCAATCCAGTCATAGCCGACACCGGCCACGTCAACGCCAATCCTTCGGGATTTCCTTGTGAGATCAATAAGAGCTTCTCTATCGAAGAGGCATGATCCGGGCCTCGAGCGCCAACCGCACCATGTGCGGCGTGTTCGCCGCGCTCAACTTGGCCCTGGAATCTTCCAGATGAGAGCGGACCGCCTTTTCCGACAGTCCGCACATCCGGGCGATCTCAAACTCCGTCTTTCCCAGGGAAACCCAGACAACGCATGCCAGCTCCGTCGGGGTCAATGAATGAGCGGGGCCGCGCAATGTCGCGCTGTCCATCTTGGATACATAGAGGTGCGTATAGGCGACCGCTGCGACCGCTTCCTCCAGGGCGCTGGTGCTGACCTGCGGTCTGGATCGTCCGTCTGTCATGAATGTCAGCATCGCCGTGCGCCCGGGCCCCACCTTCATGGGAATGGTCATGCCAGAGGCGACACCGACCTGGCCGATTTCTCCGCAATAGTGTTGCGCGGCACGGTCAGGGATTTCCATGGTCGAGAACGACCAGCAGAACGGCTTCAAGGTGCGCTTTGCGTGCGCGACCACGGGATCGATAGCTGCAAACTCCTCGCCGTGATACCGATATTCCCATTCTTCGGGTAAATCCGTGAACGTGCGGACCGCCTCGCTGCTTACGCCAACATAGGCAAAGCGTCGAAGCCCTGCGGCTCGGGAAAATTGATGCAGGGCGCTCTTCATGGCGTATCTGTCGCCACTCAGTTCGAGCGTTTCCAGCAAGACCCCGATCTGGTCCGATAAATGCAATCCTCTCGCCGCGGCAGCCATTTTTCTCTCCTCAAGAACCGGCACCCCAAAGCTTATAGGCCCCCTACGCCTCCCTCCCACATTCTTATCAAAAATGACGGATCAACCCGTTATCGTGTTACATGATTATTCTGGTGCCCCTGCCCGGTTAACTCAACCTCTTTGATATCCGAAACACATGGACCAGATCACTTGGATGTGATCAATTTTCCTGTTGCTTCGGCACCACTGCGGCGCTGCTGTCACCCTTGAGGTTAGACAGATCGATCCGAATGCCAGCGGTGTTGGGGTCGGCCGATTCAAGCGCTGGCGGAACGGGCGTGTTTGCATCATCCTGCTGTTGAGCGTCGACCGTTTCCGGGGTTTCCAGTTCCGCCGGTTGAGCCGCCTCTTCCTGCAATTCTTCAGCCAAAGGACCAGGATCGGGCAAGCCGAACACATAGTCGTCCCTGAAGGTTCCGGTCCGCCAAGCGTCGATCGCCTCGCCCAGGACGGGGCCGCCGTTTCCGCCACTTGCATGGGAGACAATGCGGTAGACCTTGCCGAAGAGGGCCGTCCCCATGCGGATGTTCTCACAGGGATCGACATAATTGGTCGTGATCTGCGTGGCATCCGTTATGCCGTAACCGACCGGGAATTGCGTGACTCCGACCCGCACCGTCGCCTCCCCCACGAAACGCTGCATGAGGCGTACAGCGGCCTCTTGTGTTTTCGGCGGCTCCGGCAGGATGACACGGTTTCCCGAGGTGATCGTGACCTTGAGCGGGTTGTCCGAACCCGCCTCGGCGATGAACCGCTCGACAATGGCGATCTCGATGCCGGGATCGGCGCATTGCTGGATCAATGCCACATCGAACATGGCTTGCGTCCTTTCAGATGTTGAAGGCAAAAATGATCGGAAGGCCAAACAGCCTCGCCCAGGCCGTGGCGCCCGCCTTCTGGATCGCAACGATGCTGGTATTGTCCGTCCACCATCCGTTGCCGGTGGCGACGATGACATCCGGCGTGTGGAACGCCGATTGCAGCATCGGCCAGATGATGAGCTGTTCGTAGCAGATGAGCGGCGCGACCCGTAGGTCGCCGGACTCGACGATGGGATTGGCAAAGAAGTGGGCTCGAGCCCCGGCGGGTTCACCGAACCATCCAAGCCATGGCTGCCACATGGAAACGGGGACCGGCATTCTTTCCCGGTAGAGGATGCGAGCCCCTTCACCGGCGATCTCGATCATGACATTGTCGTAGCCGGCATTATCGACAACGATCGCCCCGACATTGATGGTGGCGTTGAGACCTGCAAGCTCCCGTAGCCAGAGGCGCTCGACCGTCGGCGTCCAGATGCCGGCGGCGCTTTCCGGAAGAACAACGATCTTCGCGCCGTCGCTTGCCGCGGCCCTCACCTTGTTGATGGTTTCGCGCTGCTGGGCAAAATCGGCATATTGCCCACCCTCGCCGCGGAAATTCGTGTCGACTCCGACCCAACCTTTTGGCATATCGGGTGGCGTCCACATTGCGGTGGACCACAGACACAGTCCTCCCAGGACAAATGTCGCGATCGGCCAGGCTCTCGTCGTCATGGCGAGCAGGCCGATCGCTGCCGCCGCAAGACCCCACCAGCCCCATCCGGGAAACACAATGCCAGTTGCGGTGATCGGATGCGCCCAGCCGACGATGCCGAAGGGCGGAACGCTCATCAGCAATGCCGCGATGCAATAACGCAGCGTCCTTCCCCATCCCGGTCGCCCCGTCCAGAGCGCAACATGGACAAGTACAAAACCAATCGCGGCGGCAAGCCAGAGGGCGATCCCCGCACCGAAGCCGCTGCCATAGAAATTGGCGACGCCTTGCGGCAGCCCGCGCGATGCGGCGAGGAAGTACGCTGCCGAGACAAGCGCCGCGATCAGCCTCGTGGGCGCAAAAGCCCACAGCGCCGGGAACAGCATCGCCACCGGAAGGAGAGATGGGTTTCCGCTCCAGCCGACGAGGCCAACCGCAATCGATGCGACCACTATACCAGCAGACTTTAGAATGTCATGGCTCGAAGGTGAGAACCGGCCGCGCCAACCCCAAAATGCCGTCGGCCGGGATTGGCCCGAAATATCTCGAGTCATAGGAACCTGCGAATTCGGAATGGATGAAGAGGTGACCAGGTGGCACGATGCCGCCGGCATAGGGTGTGAGCGACCTACCCTCGGCATCAAGGGGTCGAACAACAGAATGAGCCAGCACGGCGCCGTCGACCTCGATGCTCGAACCGATTTCGACACTTTGGCCCGGAAGCGCGACAACGGTCTTGATCAAGGGCGAAAGCCATCCTGGGCAAAGCCCGGTTCCGACATATCCGCGCTCGCGCGCCGTGGCGAACGACAGGCCCGGCGGCGGACAGATAAAGATGAGATCGCCGACCTCGGCCGTCCGATCCAATGCCTCGATGCGCCAGAGGCCGAGGGCGTAGCTTGGCGTGTGATTGATGCGGTATCCACCCAGCCAGCCGATGGCCGCAATGCCCGCGAGACCGCTGGCGCCGACAATCAGAATGGTTAGCGCCCTCGTCCGCCTCATGGTTTCAGCACCGACGACTGGCGCTGCGACTGCCTCAACGCCTCGGTCTCCTTCAGCGCCTGCGTGGTGCGTTCGTGGGCGGCGAGCTGCTGGCCGGCGCGCATCAGCGGCCAGGCGGAAGCGAGCTTCTGCTTGTCGCCAGGAGGCAGGCCGAGCGCCGCCTTGTCGAAGAGGGGGCCCTGTGCTTCCTTTGCCGCCGTCGACAGGAAGGCGCGCTCGCCGAACCGCTCGCTGACCGACTTGTTGAAGGCGTCGATTTCGACCTTGGCCATCCGGTCGGCGAGAGCAAACTCGAGTGCTGACGGAAGATCGTTGCGATCGATCGCATCGCGGACCTTTTCCAACACCATGCCCGCCGATGGCGACAGCGCCGGGATGTCGATCGAGACACGATGGCGCTCGGCCTGCTCTGCGGCGGTCAGCTTGTTCAACGCCGTCTCGCGCATCCGCATGTAGCGTTCGATGTCGCGGCGCAGCGCCGGCACGTTGACTGTTGCTACCTCACGCTCCTTCCGGTCAGCCTTGCTGGCGAACAACCCTTCCTTGCCACGCAAGGGACCGAACGAATCCGGCCTCTGCTCAATCTGCTGGAGCCGTTGCTGCGCCTCCGTCGCATTCGACAGAATCGCCTCGAACCGCATGGTGCGAAACGCCGCTTCCGGATCGGCGTAGACAAGACGTACGCGGTTCGAGAGATCGTCCCACTGTTTCGATAGGGCTGGATCGGCCTGCAGCTTCTGCTCGGCTGTATCGGCGACGGACAGCGCAAAACTGGTGACGCCCCTGACCATGGGTTCTACCTTTCCTGTGGCGTGGCGATTGACGTGGGCCTGCGCATCGAACAGCCCCAGCCGCGCACCGGCGGTGCGCAACTGCTTGCCGAGCGTGGCGAGGCGCTGTTTCTGACGAAGGGTCCAGTCGAGGCGGTCACGCACCAGGGTGCGAGCCACGTGAACGAGATGGAGACCGCGGTTGTTGGCAAAGTTCAGAGCCTGCCGATAGAAGCGGCCGGCCGCATAGTCGAGCGTGGTTTCCTTGGGGTCGCGGCGTGACAGGACCTTCGCCAGACCGCCGACCTTTTCGAACGAGCGCTTGCCATAATAGAGCGCGACATCTTCGCGATGCCGGGTCATCGCGACATAGGTCAGGTGTCGATCCAACGAGAGTGAGGCGAGCACCTTTACCCGGTTGACGGTCGCGCCCTGGCTCTTGTGGATCGTGGTGGCGTAGCCGTGATCGACATTGCGATAGAAGCGCTGGTCGAGTTCGACACGCCGTCTTGCTTCGCCTTCCCCGACCTCGGCAACGATCCGACCCGGCGACGCCTCCACAACTTTTCCCAACATGCCGTTCTTGATGTCGAGGGAGCCTTCGTTTTTCAGGAACACGATCTGGTCGCCGGCAGCAAACTGCCGGTCGCCATCTTCCGTTCGGAAGGAATGACCCTGATCGACAATGCCGCGGTCGATGAGCTTTTCGCGGGCAAGACTGTTCAGCATCCGCACGTCGCGGCGCAGATGTGCGAGGATCAAGGTCGACTTCCGAGGATCGAATTCCCGGTTCCAGTCGTCGATCAGGTTTGTGATCGCCTGCGCCTTCAGCTGCGAGCCGAGGACCCTGCCCTTCGCGCCGTAGGCCGAGATGGCAGTCTCGATCCGCCCCCGCGCCAGATCGAGCGACGCGGAACGCATCCAGGCTTCCTTCTGACGATAGATGGTCTCGAGTTCGGCATAGCCGATGCGGTCTGCAATCGCCCGGAAGGCTGCGCCCGCCTCGATAGGTTGCAGCTGTTCAGGATCTCCCACCAATACCAGCTTGGCGCCGGCCCGCGATGCTGCTTCGACGAAATTCGCCATCTGCCGGGACGCCACCATGCCGGCCTCGTCCAGGACAAAGACGGTCGTGTCGTCGAGATGGTCCCTTCCCTGCTTCCAACGCAGTTCCCAGGACGCCAGCGTGCGGCTTTCGATGCCGGCTTCCTTCTCCAGGCCTTCCGCCGCTTTGCCTGCGAGAGCGCCGCCGACAACACGATAGCCGGCCGCTTCCCACGCCTCGCGCGCGGCCTTCATCATCGTCGTCTTGCCGGCGCCGGCACGCCCCACAACGGCCGCGATGCGCTCGGCTCCCGCCACATGCTCGATCGCCGTCCGCTGCTCATCCGAGAGCCGCGAATGGCGCGAGAACACCTCCGCCAGCACGTGTCCCCGGACGCCATGCGACTTTGCCCGGGCAAGAAAGCGCGCACGGTTGACCATCTCGGATTCGATCTGGATCATCTCGCGCGTGGTGAGCTTCGCCGGCACCCGTGCCCCGGTCGTCAGATCGATCCGCTCGACATCGAGGCGCAGGCATTCCGGACTTTGCAAGATGCGCGTGAGCAGGCTCTGGAGGGTTCCGGCGTCGTCGATATAACGATGCAGCACCTTGGCGATGTCGCGCGCGTCGAAGACGCTTTTCTCCTGGGCGACCATGTCGAGCACGATTTCAGGACGCGCCGTAATACGCTTGGCGTTGATGCGGCGCCGGTTCTCATGTTCGGCGAGCCGCTCCAGATCGGCGGGCCTTCCCGATCCGTCTCCCTTGCGCTGCATCGCCTTGGCGGCAACGCCGATATGGGTGGTGGCGACAAGATCAATGCCGCGCTCGGCGTAGGATCGTCCGTCGACGCGGATGTCGAGGCCGGCAACAGCAAGATGCTGGTTCTGGAGATCGAGCCAGGCTCGCCTCTGCTCCAGAAACTCCGCCTTCTCCCCTGCCCAGAGCCGATACTGGATCTTGCCGGATTGGGTTCGAACCGGCTGGCCGTCCGGTCCGATGACAGCGATCTTCTTGCCCCCGAAACTCGTTTCCGTCAGCGGTCGCAGCGTCGTCATCAGATGCGCATGCGGATTGCCGGGCTGATCGTGGATGACCCAGTCGGCAACCTGCCCGCGCGCCAGCACCTGTTCGAGCACGAACTGGCGCATGAGCGCGATGTTCTGCTCTCGGCTGAGCTCCACCGGCAGCGCGATGATGAATTCCTTGGCGAACTGTGCATCGGCGCGTTTCTCGAAGGCCTCGACCCTGTTCCAGAAGGCTTCGGCAGCACCCGCGACGGAGCGATCGGCGATTAGCGCCCGCGCCCAGTCCGGAGCATCGGCTGGTAGCAGGAACTCCTCGTGGCCGAGACCGCGCTTGGCCGTGTAGTCGACCGTGCGCGCCTCGGCCTCGTGCTCCATCTTCGCGCAATGGCGATACGCGGCCGACAGCACGGCGCTGCGCCCCTCGGCGCGTCCGATGATCTGCGGCGTGAAATGCGTAATCGCCAAAGCGCATGCACTCCCTGCGGTTGAAACCGAATATCGGTTCCGCAGGTCTGCCCCACCCCATTCTGGGCCGGGCGCGGACACGTCGCGACAGCGACGTATTATTGCGCCCTTGGAGCATTCCTTCGGAACGCAGGGATGATCTCCCAAAGCGTCGGCTTCGCCGACCCCTCACTTTCAAGGGGTCGCGCAACGCGCGCCCCTCCTTCAATCTCATGCGGCAACACAGGTGTTTCGCATGAAGAAAGGCATCCGGAATGAAGAAGCCGTCGTCGAGGATCAGGGAAGAAATCGCAAAACTGCAGGAGCAGTTGAAACAGGCGGAAACGCGCGAGGCGGAACGGATCGGACGGCTCGCATTGAGAGCGGGACTGGGCGATATCGAGATCGAGGAAGGCGACCTGGTCGCCGCGTTCGAAGAACTCGTTGCCAGGTTTCGCAAGGGGGGCGGCCGTCTCAGTAAGGCCACATCTGCGCAGGTCGCGTCTGGCGCGGCTTCGGGGCAGGCTGGCGAGGCTTGAGCGTATGCGACAGGCAAGCCAGTCCGAGGCTCGAAAGAAGGATACGCACGAGAAGATCCAGCTCGGAGGCCTGATCGCCAAGGCCGGCCTTCGATACGAAAAACGCGCGCTTCTGCTTGGCCTGCTGGTCGACGGCGCAAGCCGGATCAGGGCCGACGATGCCGAGCGCTCGCGATTGCTGGCGATCGGGGAAAGGGCGTTCGTCAATGACCCCGACTAGGATCGCGCTTCTGGTCGCGCCGACCGCGCTGATGCTCGGCGTGTTGTTCTTGCTGACGGGTATCGAGCACTGGATCGCCGGATTCGGTTCCACAGATCCGGCTCGGCTGATGCTCGGCCGGATTGGTATCGGCTTGCCCTATGCGATGGCCGCCGGCGTCGGCATTATGTTCCTTTTCGCATCGAAGGGCGGTATCGCGATCAGAAGCGCCGGCGTTGGCGTGCTGCTCGGTGCGGTCGCGATCATTCTGGTCGCCGGCATCCGGGAAATCAGCCGCCTCGCCTCCTTCACTGAGGCCGTTCCTGCTGGTGGCAGCATCTTCAACTATGCCGATCCGGCGACCGGGATGGGTGTGATGATTGCAGCTGTCGCCGGCGTCTTTGCCGTGCGCGTTGCAATGCGCGGCAATGCGGCATTCGCCGCATCGACGCCACGCCGTGTCGGTGGCAAGCGCGCTATCCATGGTGAGGCCAACTGGATGAGCCTCAATGATGCCAAACGCCTGTTTCCGCAAACAGGCGGCATCGTCCTCGGCGAAGCCTTTCGCGTGGACAAGGACACGGTCGCGGATCGCGGTTTCCGCGCCGACGATCCCGAGACATGGGGTGCAGGCGGCAATGCGCCGCTGCTGTGCTTCGACGCGTCATTCGGTTCGACGCACGGGTTGGTCTTCGCCGGCTCCGGCGGCTTCAAGACAACCAGCGTCACGGTTCCATCCGCGCTCAAATGGGGCGGCGGCCTCATCGCGCTCGATCCCTCCAACGAGGTCGCGCCAATGGTGATCGCGCATCGGCGCAGCGCCGGTCGGGACGTCCATGTTCTTGATCCCAAAGACCCGGAAACCGGGTTCAACGTCCTCGATTGGATCGGGCGGTTTGGCGGCACGAAGGAAGAAGACGTTGTCGCTGTCGCCAACTGGGTGGTGACCGACACCGGTCGTTCAACCTCGATCCGCGACGACTTCTTCCGCGCCTCGGCGCTGCAGCTCATCACCGCGCTGATCGCCGATGTCTGCCTGTCAGGGCATACGGAAAAGAAAGACCAGCATCTGCGGCAGATGCGAGCGAACCTGGCGGAGCCCGAGCCGAAGTTGCGCGAACGGCTGCAGGCGATCTATGACAATTCGCAATCGGGCTTCGTGAAGGAGAACGTCGCCCCCTTCATCGCCATGACGCCGGAAACTTTTTCCGGCGTCTATGCCAATGCGGTCAAGGAGACCCATTGGCTGAGCTATCCGAACTATGCCGCGCTCGTGTCAGGCTCGAGTTTCGCCACGGACGAAATCGCCGAAGGCAAGACGGACATCTTCGTCAATCTCGATTTGAAGACGCTGGAGGCTCATCCGGGACTGGCGCGCACCATTATCGGCGCATTGCTCAATGCGATCTACAACCGGAATGGAGAGGTGAAGGGGCGCACGCTCTTCCTGCTCGATGAAGTGGCGCGGCTGGGATATCTGCGCATTCTGGAAACCGCGAGGGACGCCGGCCGCAAATACGGGATCAGTCTGGTGCTGCTGTTCCAGTCGATCGGCCAGATGCGGGAAACCTATGGTGGGCGAGACGCCACCAGCAAATGGTTCGAGAGCGCGTCCTGGGTGTCCTTCGCGGCGATCAATGACCCGGAAACCGCCGACTACATCTCGCGACGGTGCGGCAATACCACGGTGGAAGTCGACCAGCTCAGCCGTTCCTCACAGATGTCCGGATCGTCGCGAACGCGTTCGAAGCAGCTTGCCGCGCGGCCTCTGATCCTGCCCGACGAAGTGCTGCGCATGCGCGGTGACGAACAGATCGTGTTCACGGCCGGCAACGCGCCGCTCAGATGCGGCCGCGCCATCTGGTTCCGCCGCAATGACATGAAAAATGTCGTCGGGGAAAACCGCTTCCACCGGAAGGTGCAATGAGATGCAGACCGGAAGGAAGGTATTCTTGCTGGTCATCGCAGGTGTAGTGACCTGCGGCATGTATCTGTTCATGGATGACGATCTCGGTCGGCCCGACCGCCCGATCCGACTGGACCTCGGGCCGCCTGTCTATGTTCCGGTGTGTGGAGATCCGCACCGCGCGCGGTTCACGATCTGCTCGGGGCCGATCCGCGCAAACTGCGTCGTCGATGGCGATACGTTCTGGTTCGAGGGAACCAAGATCCGCATCTCCGATATCGATGCGCCGGAGATTTCTGAACCGCGTTGTCCATCGGAGCGCCAGGCCGGAGAAACTGCAAAGCGCAGGCTGCTCGAGCTCCTCAATGAGGGCTCGTTCTCTTTGAATGCGGGATGGCGCGACGAAGATCGCTTTGGCCGCAAGCTGCGCGTGGTTTCCAGAGACTACCGGTCGCTGGGCGAGATGCTGGTCAAGGAGGGACTTGCCCGAAACTGGGATGGTCCCCGCCTGAGTTGGTGCAACTGAACGGAGCTATGGCGGGGAGAGATTGAGAGTACGGTCTTCTCCTCCCGTAGATGACTGAGGGCCGGTCGATTCGGCCCGATGTCCTGCAGAGCGGCTCCGCAGAGCGAAAGCCTCCGGAAAGAATGGGAAGGCGGCCGCAACCGCCACCCCGAAAGCCGTCACCAGGGGATTTCGGCATCGGGATCGAAAGGCTCGACCCGCTTGTAGGGCTCGGCGCTGGGTGGCTTTGGCCGATAGTAGACCGCCTCGTAACGGAAGTTTATGGCGCACTCTTCGGCGATTGCTTCGAGGATGGAGGGCAATCCGCAGAGCCGGTTTTGCGGAAGCGCGACAAGCACGGGCACTTCCGTCGCGATTGCAGGAGCTCCTGTCACCGGATCGAAGAAGGAACCGTCCGCTTCGGAGCGATGCCAGCCGCCGATCTCGTAGGGCTGGCAATCGTACCAGTTGCGGTCCGTCGCATTCTGGCACTGAACCAGATGATAGATAAGGTCGTCCTTCCTGTCCGGATCGGTTTCGCGTCCGGCCTCGCATTCGAGCTGGATCAACTCGGCGAGTTCGCCCCGATAGCTGTCGAGTACGGCGATGACATTGTCATGTGTGGCACGGGCGAGATCGCTGTCGCAGCCGAAGCGGTTCGCCCGCACGAGAAGCCTGAAGCCGGCGAGCCTGGCGATGAGCATAAGCGCTTGCGATGAATTCATTTGAAGTCTCCTTTCGATTCTGACGAAAGGTGTCCGCACCTAAGCCGCGAGGGGTCAGGGATCGCGCGAGCGACCGCCAGCGGCGGCGAGCGGGGGAGCCGAAATGCGACCAGCATTTTGGGGGGACCGCGATGTCCTTGACGCCGGAGTGGCGGGTGCACACTGGGACGTCAGTGGTAGATCAGACCACGGCGCCGTAGCGCCGTGACCGTATCCGGCGACCAGCCGGCCATGATCCGTTGCCGCCCGCGCCCCAGCAGCAGTTCCACCAGCAGCGCCACGCCGCGAGAGGTTCGTCGCCCGCATGGGGCGAAACCGCGTGAGCGGGTTCGATGAGCGCCGCGAATAGAGCCGTGTCCCGTAGGGACCTCGCCCAAGCCTTTCCTTCCGAAGCAGACAACCATCCGCAATACGGCAGCAAGACCCTTGCCGCGTTCAACGACGCCGGTCACGGGACAAGGCTGATGGAAGTCTTCGGGTCCAATTCGCACCACGCACTGGCGCACCCGGCCGAGCGGTCCCGAGCGATTCATCACCAGCATGAATCGGAGATGGTCGAGCGATTCACAAAACTCGTTGGACGCCGCTTCCAAAGGAAGCGAGACTCCAGCCATGGAAGACAAGGAGACAGCACCGATCCATATGCGCCGCATAGATCCGACGCAGAACATGCGGAGATTCTATTCGCTTGCGATCCAGCCGACCTTGTTCGGCGGTGCCTCGGTCATCCGCAACTGGGGTCGGATCGGCACCAACGGTCAATCCATGATGGAGACGTACGACCGGGAAGATGAAGCACTGACGGCGAAGATGAAACTGGAGCGCTCAAAGCGTCGCCGCGGCTACGGGGATTGACGGTCGCGGCGGGCCTACGCGAGCGGAAAACCGCGCAAATGACCAATTCTGTGCGGTTTCGCAGCCGGTGTAGCGGCCTGACGCTTTCACCGGAAGCAATTCGTTGGCATAGGGATTCGGTATTCGGCCAACGAGGATATTGAACATGACGACAACGAATGAAATCGCCGACAAGATCGCAGCCGACCAGAACCTGACCAAGGCTCAGGCCAAGGCCATTGTCGAGAGTGTCTTCAAGCAGATCACCGATGCCGCCAAGGCGGGGGCTGAAACCAGCATTCCTTCCTTCGGCAAGTTCAAGGTCAAAGCGACGCCGGAGCGCGAGGGCCGCAATCCCGCGACCGGAGCTGCGATGAAAATAGCTGCCTCGAACAAGCTGGCCTTTGCGCCGGCTAAGGCCCTTAAGGATACGCTCAACGGCTGATTGCGTGCTATCGCGCGCGGTCCACGCCCCGCAGCGATTTCCTGCGCGCGACGAACGCCCTGACAAGGGGCAGAAAGAAGGCCTTGCTGAACCGTCCCATGGGCGGTTCAGGCTCAAGGTAGAAGGAGCGGCCGATCATGTCGGTGTTGTACTCGTCGAGGATAATCCAGACCCGTAGCTTGAGATCAAGGCCGGCCCGGCGCTTTTCTGTGGCGGGGACTTCGGCGGCGAACCGGCCCTTTTCCGGCTCCTTCGTTGTGACGGGAAAGAGAAGCAGCACATCGCCATCAAGCCGGCCGATGCGCACGCCGACCGCGACGGGACGATGTTTGCGGCCTTCGGTCTCGCCCTGACCGGCCTCGCGAACCCACAGATATGGATAGCGGATGACACTGGCTGTCTGGATATCGTCGAAGCTCACGGCCGGACGCCTTCGTCGTCCTGCGCGTATTCTTCAATCGCGTTCTCGACCTCATCGAGCAGGGCATCGGGCATCGTCTCCAGTGTGCCGACCAGCCTGGCGTCGGCCTGCTGGCGCATGCGCTCATAGTCCTCAATATTGAGGATCACCAGACGCGGCTTGCTGCGCTGTGTGATGGTCACCGGCCGACGCAGCGCCTCGGCAATGATGTCGCCCGACTTGCGCGAGAAATCGCTGGTCGAGTAAGTGATGTCGTTGCGTGCCATGGCGGGCTCCTGTGGTCGTTGCCTTTACCGTATACAGCATTGCTGTATTTGCTGCAAATGCTGTACGCGCTCCATTTTCTGCAAGTCGATGGCCCCGCCTCGCGGCGGGGCCATGGCAATCCGTGCTCAGAACGGGATGTCGTCCGTTTCGGGCTGGCTGCCGGCGGCTTCACGCTTGGGCCAGGCGATGAAGTCAACATCGTCGGCGAGGATCTCGGAGCCGTAGCGGTCGTTGCCGTCCTTGTCCTGCCACTTCGTGTAGTGGATACGGCCCTTGACGGCGACCTTCATGCCCTTGACGCCATGCTCGGCCATCGACTTGGCCTTGCCATTGAAGCACTTGACGCGGTGCCACTCGGTTTCCTGCTCGGCGTAGCCGTTCTCGCCCTTGACGACCTTGCCGTCGACGCGGCGCGGGCGGGAGGTTGCGAGGCTGAAGGTGGTGATGGTGGTGCCGCCGAAGGTGGTGGCGCTTTCGGGGTCATTGCCAACATTGCCGGCGAGAAGAACGATATTGGTCATTTCCTGTCTCCTTTGCTCGTCCGGGGGGCCGTCCCTCCGAACGAGACCCGGCCATGACCGTCGGGAGACGGCAGCACCGAGCCATCAGGGCGAGGAGAACCCCAGAGTGCCGGGGTGGGGCGGGCAGGCGCGTAGCGCCAACACGGCCCGGCATGGCGGGGTTGCAGCCGGAAACCGAACGGACATAGGGGCTCAAATCGCTTCGGAGGGGCAGGTCATCGACAGCAATCCTTGAGACGGAAGTGCCATTTCCAGATCGGTCTGCCGGCAAGGCAGTGTACCCTCAAGCTCCCCGTTGAGACAGACCCCTTCCTGCCGCCTCGCGATCTTCCGGACAGGTCTGAACGCACGAAGTGAGCGATCCTGGGCATCGGGAAGCCTCAGCAGACCACCAGCACCGTTCTCGCTTCGATATGGCATGGCCCGGTGGCTATGCCCGGGTTGCGCCAAGGGTGGAGATTGCCAGGACCAGCGATATCGACGCGGCCGCCGACATGACAGCTCGCCGCTAGCCTGGATGTACCGGACCCACGATCACACAATGATCAGCCGCCAGCGTCCGGCAGATTATTGCCAAAGCTCCAACGGGACGCCTCCTTTCCGGGGACCAGCGCGAATGCTCCCGCCGCGAGGTGGGGCCGCACCGCCCGTGATCGACACCCTGGCAGCGACGCCCCTTGGCCGATGGCGGCAGGACCAATGCGCGGTGTCCACTATGCGTGGAGCATAGCCGGACGGGATGGCTTTGCAGCGAGGAACTGCGCATAGCGTTCATGGACGCTGTCCCGGTCCAGGCAGCGGGATTTGAAGCCGAAAAGCGCGGTGACCTCACGCCGAACCGAGGCAAGGGTATCGGCTTCGGCGTCGGTGAGCATCCTGGTCGGCCAACCGCGGACATAGAGCATGGCCGGAGTTATCCGGCTTTCCGCCGTCATCCGGCGCGCGGCCATATCCTTCGCATGGAAAAGTGCGCGCCGTTGGATGCTGTCAAGGAGATGCGGTGCGATGTCGCCCAACCACCTGCCACCCTGGAATGCGAAGGAGCTGGCGATCTCCAGCAACACCATGCGGCGGTAGAGATCGTGGGCCTCCGGTCGCGCGGCCGCCGCCGCGAGATCGGCAAGGCTCGACATGATGCAGAACCGGCAGGAGACCCTGCTCATGCCAAACTCGAAATAGGCCGGATGCGGCTGCAGACCGTGTCGGGCAATAGAGGCGAAGACATCGTCCGCGCTCCAGTCGAGGATCGGCCGCCAGTTCCAGAGACGCCCGCCGCGATCCATCTCGGCAATGGCGGATTTCGCGCGCCGACGGCTCTCGTCGCGGCGAATACCGGTGACGTTGATCACGACCTCGCCCGGGAAGCGACGCCTGAGCATGGCTGTGATCGGATGCGTCTTCATCTCGGAGGTGCAGAAGCGCAGCGAAGGTGTGCTCCAGCAGGGGACGAGGGTCACGGTCGAGAGATCCCGATAGCGCGCCATGCTCGATCGCCATCGGGCCTCCCACCGTTCCATCAGACCGCCCTTGTCGCGCCGGAGGACGACGAGCTCAAGACCGAGATGGTCGGCGAGGTCCTGGCAAACAGCATGGGAATCCTTCCATTCCACTGAACCGAGATCACTATGGACCAGAAGGCGCGGGCCGGCATGGCCGACCCGATCCAGATAGTTGCAGACTGCGAGTGCGGACGCCTGGCTGTCCTTGCCGCCCGATACACCGATCGCAACGGGAGAGCCCGTCGCGATCAGCGATTCTATTGCGGGTGTGATCGAGAGACGCATCATGCGGCCCGCTCGATCGCTGCCGCGGGCTGGAGATCGTGGAGGTAGGCGACGGCCCGCTGCGCATGGGCGGCGGCGGTGAAGATGGCCCGCCTGTCCGAACCAAGCACGGTCAACCAGCTTTGAAGGTAAGAGGCATGATCCGGTCTTGGCTCCAGCTCGGGGACAATGCCGAGATCGGCGCAGAGGAGGCAGCTCCCGACCTCAACCAGCAATTCTTCCCGCGCCCTGTCGGAACGATCCTTGTGGTAGCGACTGAGATCGCGGTTCAGGCGATGCGGAGATGCTGTCCAATGCAGAGTCTCGTGCGCCCGGATGGCGACGAAGGACTGCATATCCCTGAAGCTCTCGGGATGGGGGAGCTGCACATGGTCCGATACCGGCGAGTAATAGGCTTGGTCGCCGCCATAGCGGACGACTGCACCGGTATTGTCGAAGAAGCGGTCAGCGTGTTCGATCCGCTCAAGAGGTTTCGGTGCAGGATCGGCGGCGGCATAGTAGTGTGCCGGCAGGTCTTCGATCTGATCGGCGCAAAAGACTGTATAGGCCCTGAGGAAGGGGATGCCGCGTTCGACTTCCTCGCCATTGGCATCGGTTTCTGTCTTGCTGAAACTGCCGGCATAGACGACGGTCGTTCCGGTCTCGCCCTTGCGGACGTGCCCTCCAAGTTCGAGCGCCTGCTTGAACGTCATCCAATAGGGCAAGACAAACCCCTGGGCGACCGACTCCGACCAGAGCAGCAGCGTGTTGATGCCCTGGTAGGGCAAGCCATTGTGGCGAAGCGGCCGGCTGACCCGGCCCGCCAGATGGCCCGTGCTCCAGGGTCTTACCCATGGGCGCACCCCCTTTTCCAGATCAGCGACGATCTTCTCGGTGATCCGGGCGTAAAGATCGACGCGGGATTCGGTTTTCTCTTTCCTGCTCATTTTCATGAACCTCCATTTTGGAGGCCGCGCCGATCGCGGCCCCGTCACGGGGGCCGACCCGGTGGAGCAGAACGGCAGCCGGGGCACCCGCAGGGCCGAAGCGAAGCGGCGGACGGCAACGCCGTTGCGCCGGCTGGCCTGCTCCACCAGGAACCCCGGACCTGACGGGGATGCGAGCGGCTTCCGAAACGGGAAGAGGCGGCGCGGGGCGCCGCCTCGGTTCTATCGAAGGGGAAGGCCGGTTCAGTGAACTGATCGGGCGCCGGCATGGGGGTCATATTCGTAGAGGGCTTCGACTTCGGCGTCTTCGAGTTCGTCGGCCGGCAGGACGCCGTACTCGTCATCGGACCGGAAGAGGATGACGGTGGTCATGAGGGTGCGGGCGAGGTTCCAGGCGTGCTTCTGCGCAAGTTCGAGGTTGTGCGACATCTGAGGGCTCCATCTTGGAGCGGGCCATTCCCGCTCGATGGCTCTCAAAAGGACCGGCACCCGGGCGCGATCACCGCAAAGGCGAAGCCGGCGCGGCCGCAGCTTGCTAGCGGACCCCTTGATGAGGTGGAACGGCCCGCTCCGACAGCATCGAAGTGCTAAGAACGTGG
>VFQM010001063.1_pt1 | contig 25851 bp, 23 predicted proteins | sample 3512391 | NCBI WGS metagenome assembly VFQM01 (sample SAMN10412369, study PRJNA504923) | tailings metagenome | isolation source: Replicate 1 from Balatoc abandoned mine | place: Philippines | reverse complement strand
GCCTGAGGCGAGCATCGGGATCTTCACCTTGTCGGCCGCGGCGGGGATCAGGATCAGGCCGGGAATATCGTCTTCACCGGGATGGCCGGCGCATTCGAAACCGTCGATCGAGATCACATCCACCCCGGCGCGTTCGGCCGAGAGCGCGTGGCGCACAGCGGTGCACTTGTGCAGGATCTTGATGCCGTGGGGCTTCATCATTTCCCACAGCTCGCGCACGGCGGGCGTACCGGCGGTCTCGACGATCTTTACGCCGGAATCGATGATCGCCTGGGTATAGGCCTTGTAATCGGGCGGATTGATCGTGGGGAAAACGGTCATGTTCACGCCGAACGGCTTGTCGGTCATGCCGCGGCAGCGCTCGATCTCGGCAGCGAGCGCCTCGGCGCTCGGCTGGGTCAGGCCGGTCAGGATGCCCAGGCCCCCTGCATTGGATACGGCGCTGGCCATTTCGGCCACCCCCACCCACTGCATGCCGCCCTGGACAATCGGATGCTCGATCTCGAGCAGTTCAGTGATGCGGGTCTTGATAGCCATCGGTGTTCCTCCCTTGATTCCCTTGGATCTCGCTTGTCAGTGAACGTCACCCCGGGCTTGACCCGGGGTCCCGCTGTTCTTGAAAGAAGCGGGACCTCGGCTCAGGGCCGGGGTGACGAAGAAAATGAGTGTTGCCACTCTCAATAACTTCTCGGCAGGCCGAGGACATGCTCGGCCAGATAGGACAGGATCAGGTTGGTGCTGATCGGCGCGACGGTATAGAGCCGCGCCTCGCGGAACTTGCGCTCGACATCGTATTCCTCGGCAAAGCCGAAGCCGCCGAAGGTCTGGACGCACATGTCGGCGGCGGCCCAGCTGGCCTCGCTCGCCAGCATCTTGGCCATGTTGGCCTCGGCCCCCGGATTGCCGCCGGCGTCATAGACCTGCGCGGCATGGTGGACCATCAGCTCGGCCGCGCGCATCTGGGCATAGCAACGCGCGATCGGGAACTGGACGCCCTGGTTCTGGCCGATCGGGCGGCCAAAGACCTTGCGCTCCTTGGCATAGTCGCTGGCCTTTTGGATGAACCACTTGGCATCGCCAATGCATTCCGCCGCGATCAGGATCCGCTCGGCATTCATGCCGGACAGGATGTAGCGGAAGCCCTTCCCTTCCTCGCCAATCAGGCTGCTCGCCGGGATGCGCAGGTCATCGAAGAACACCTCGGTGGTCGAGTGGTTCATCATCGTGCGGATCGGCTTGATCGTCATGCCGCTGCCGACGGCCTGGCGCATGTCGACCAGGAAGATCGAGAGGCCCTCGGTCTTCTTCTCGACCTGCTCGCGCGGGGTCGTGCGGGCGAGCAGCAGCATCAGATCGGAATGTTCGGCGCGGCTGGTCCAGATCTTCTGGCCGTTGACGACATATTCGTCGCCATCGCGCACCGCGACAGTGCGCAAGGACAGCGTATCGGTCCCGCTGGTCGGCTCCGACACGCCGAACGCCTGGAGCCGCAGCGAGCCATCGGCAATGCCGGGCAGATAGGCGCGCTTCTGCTCCTCGCTGCCGTATTTCAGCAGCGTGTTCATGATGTACATCTGCGCGTGGGCCGAGGCGCCGTTGCAGCCGGCGGCCTGGATTTCCTCCATGATCACCGCGGCGGCATCAAGCTTGAGGCCCGAGCCGCCGTAGTTCCCCGGAATCAAGGCGGCGAGGAACCCGGCACGGGTCAGCGCATCGACGAACTCCCCCGGATAATCGCGGGTGCGGTCCTTCTCGCGCCAGTATTCGCCCGGGAACTCGGCGCAGAGCGCCTGCACCGCGCGGCGAATTTCGGCCAGGTCCTCGCTTTCGGTCATGCCGCCATCACGCCGGAATGGCGTTGAACGGCACGCCCTTGTCGGGGCGGTGGTCCTGCGGCAGGCCCAGCACCTTTTCGGCGATGGTGTTGAGCAGGACCTCGTCCGACCCGCCGGCGATGCGGCCGGTCGGCGCATTGAGCCAGCTGGTGCCCCAGTCTTCCTTCACATAGGCGTGGGGATCGAAATCGAAGGCCTGGTTGCCCTGCAGGTCGAGCGCCATTTCCGACAGCTTCTGCCGGCTGCGCACTGCGACCAGTTTCTGCAGGGACCCTTCCGGCCCCGGCTGCATGCCGGCCTGCATCATTGCAAAGGCGCGCTTGGTGATGCTGTCGAGCCCGGCGCGCATCGCGTGGTTGCGGGCAATGGCCGAGCGGATGCGGCCATCCTTGATCGCCGGCTTGCCGTTGATCGTCAGGTCCTTGGCCGTATCGACGAACAGATCGAGATGCGGGCCGAACCCGGCGCTGTCGGTGGCGATGTAGCGTTCGATCATCAGCGTGTGCAGCGCCACGCCAAAGCCGCCGCCAACTTCGCCCATGCGCTGGCTGTCTTCCAGCCGCACGGCATCGAAGAACACCTCGTTGACGTGGCTGTCACCGCCGGCCAGCTTGATCGGGCGGACTTCGACGCCTTCGGCCTTCATGTCGACCCAGAAATAGGTCAGGCCCTTGTGCTTCTCGACCGTCGGATCGGTGCGGACCACGATCACGCCGTAATCGCAGTACTGCGCCCAGGAGGTCCAGACCTTCTGCCCGGTCATCCGCCAGCCGTTGCCATCGGGCTCGGCCTTGGTGCGCAGCGCAGCGAGGTCAGACCCGCCCGAAGGTTCCGAGAACAGCTGGCACCAGATTTCCTCACCGCGCAGCGCCTTGATTACGCGCTCCTTCACCCAGGCGCGGTCCTGGCCGTAGTGGATCAGGATCGGAATCGGCATGCCCAGCGAAATGCCGAAATAGACGTTCGGCATGCCGAACTGCATTTCCTCGGCATCGAAGGCGATCTTGTGCATGTTCGACAGGCCCTGCCCGCCGATCTCGGTCTTCCAGTTGATCCCGGCGTAACCGGCATCATACTTTTCGGCCATGTACTGGCGGCCCAGCGCCAGGTCTTCCTCGACCGACAGGTTCAGCTTGCCCCGCGCCGCGCGGGAATACTTGGGGGCGACGCTTTCCAGCCAGGCGCGGGCCTGGGCGCGGTAGGTTTCGATCTCGCTCATGCGGCTTCTCCCGTCAGCGTTTCGACCAGCAGGTCTTCCCAGAACAGCAGGTTGCCCTGCTCGATCGCCAGGCTGCGGGCCCGGCGCATGTGGAGGTGGAGCCCCTGTTCCCAGGTCACCCCGATCCCGCCGTGGATCTGCACGCAGTCGCGCGCGCAGGTGTCATAGGCTTCGGTCGCGGTCAGCCGGGCATCGGCCGCGGCCAGCAGGAAGCCATCGGTACCGGCGCTGGCAGCCGCATGGATGCAGTTGGCGCGGGCGATTTCGACCAGGCCGTACATTTCGGCAATGCGGTGCTTGACCGACTGGAACGCGCCGATCAGCTGGCCGAAGGCCTTGCGGGTGACGGCATAGTCACGCGCAATGTGCAGCAATGCTTCGGCCCCGCCGACCTGTTCATGCGCGGTGACCACGGCCATCCGCGCCAGCACTTCGCGGGCCAGCGCGGTGGCTGCCGCACCTTCGGCCAGGACGGTCGCCGGGGTGCCGGCAAAGGTCAGGTCGGCATAGAGCCGGCTGTTGTCGAAGCTCGACACCGCCTTGCGCTCAGCCCCGGCGAGTTCGGCCAGCGCGAGGACCGGACCGTTCGCGCCGCTGGCCCAGACCAGCGCCAGTTCGGCCTTCAGCCCGCCCGGCACGGCCGGCTTGCTGCCGGTCAGCTTGCCATCGGCGAACCGGGTGGCAGGCGCTGCGGGGAGGATGTCGGTCCCTTCGGCAAAAGCCACCGCGCCGCGCGCTTCGCCAGCGGCGATTTGCGGCAGATATTTGGCCGCGGCATCCGCATCGCCTGCGGCGACCAGCGCGTGCGTCACGCCGTAACCCGGCGTCAGGAACGGCGCGCCGGCCGTGGCCGCGCCGCTTGCCTGGGCAACCAGGCCCAGCTCGACCAGCCCAAGGCCCAGCCAGCCATGCTCTTCCGGCACGGCCAGCGCGGTCCAGCCCTGCTCGACCGCCGTATCCCAGAACGGGGCGTCATGTTCGCCGACCTGTTCGAGCAGCTTGAGCAGGCGATCCTTGCTCGCCCGGGCATCGAGCACGCGCCGCGATTCGGTCGCGATCGCTTGCTGCCCTTCATCATAAAGGATTGACATATATGGCTTTCCTGTCCCTTTCGGTGCCATCGCCTGCCGCCTGGGTGGACCCGGGCAGCGGCGATTTAATCGATTGATTAAACTGCCCGCGCCTCGCCCGCAAGCCGTTGCCGAAGCGGATCGGCGCGTGTTAGCCTTTGTCCTGTAATGCACGAGGAGAGGCCGATGCGCGTCCAGCAGCCCGACGGGATCCACCACATCGCGATCATGAGCGCGGACATGAAGGCGCAGCTCACTTTCTTCACCCAGGTGATGGGCTTTCCGCTGAAGGGCCTGTTCGAGATGCACGGCGTGCCGGGCGGCAAGCATGCCTTCCTGGAAATGGGGCCGGACAGCTATTTCTCGGTCGTCGAACTCGCCGGGATCGACGAGATCCCCAGCACTATCGGCATCACCCACGCCGGCACCGGTGCGGGCAAATGCGCCAAGGGGACGATGCAGCACATCGCCTTCCGCGTCCCCGATCCCGAAGGCCTGATCGCCATGCGCGACCGGATCCGCAGCCACGGCATCCCCGCGATCGGCCCGATCGGCCACGGCTTCTGCCGCTCGATCTATTTCGCCGGGCCGGAAGGGCTGACGCTGGAAGTATCCTGCCAGGTGGCGGAGCTAGATGCGGCGCACTGGGTCGATCCCAGGATGCTGGAGGAATGCGGCATCTCGGGCGAAGAGGCGCAGGCCATGCTCAACCCACCGCCGTGCAATGCTGCGTCGCCGGTCGCCCAGCCGGCGTTTGACCCGGGCGTCCCAAACCTCGCTTACCCACCCGAAGCGCTCAAACATATCCTTGCCACGCCGGACGAGGTGATCACGCAGCAGGGCAGCTACAACGAGCCGCCGGTCGCGGCGTGACGCCGGAGGGGGCTTCGACAAGCTCAGCCTGAGCGGGGAGTAAGGAATGTTCCAGACTGCGAACAATCGCACGCGCCCGCTCGGCCTGAGCTTGTCGAAGGCCCAGCCCTGACGTGGCGTTCCACGTCTACATCCTGCGCTGCAATGATGGCACGACTACGTCGGCCACACCGACGATCTGGATTACCGCCTCGCCCAGCACCGCGATGGCACCTTGGCTGGATACACGGCATCGCGGCGTCCCGTGGAGCTGCTTTGGTCCGACAGTTTCATGGAACGGGACCAAGCCTTCCATGTCGAACGCAAACTCAAAGGCTGGAGCCGGGCCAAGAAGGAGGCGATGATGGCAGGCGACTGGACGCTGGTCAGCGAACTGGCCCGCTGTCGGGAGAAGCGCGCTTCTTTGCCGGAGGGGGCTTCGACAAGCTCAGCCTGAGCGGGAATGAGGGAGGTTCGCACCTCTGATCACGTGCAACAAAACGCCCAACCCCGCCCGGTCTGAGCTTATCGAAGACCCGGCCCCGGCTTGAAGGTAACCACAACCATCGCATCACTCCGGCGATTGCCGTAACCCGTTCATCGCAGCCCACTTTTCATTAGGGATGCAAAGCGCAGTGTGTCGCCAGGGGAGAACCTGACATGGTCGTTCGCACAGCCGCAATCGCGCTTGCCCTGATTGCCGCCCCGGTCGCGGCGGCTAATGACATCGTCGTGCGCGGGCAGGTGCTCAGCAAGGAAGAGGCGGCGGCCCAGGCCAAAGCCTTTGTCCAGGCGGTTGGCATTGTCAGCACCGTCAAGCCAGCGGCGCGCTGGGTCGATCCGGTCTGCCCCAAGGTCAGCGGCCTCGGCGATGCGGCGGTGGCCGCGCGGGTTGAGGCGCGGTTCCGGTCAATCGCCAGCGCGGTCGGCGCGCGATTGGCCAAGCCGGGCTGCAGGACCAACCTGCTGATCGGTTTCACCAACGATGCCGACGCCCTCGCCCGCCAGATCAACGCCGACGATCCGCGCCAGATGATCGAACTGAGCAACGCCTGGCGCGGGCGGCTGGTGAATGGCCGCACCCCGATGCGCTGGTGGTATTCCACCGAAGTGCGCAGTGCCGACGGTCAGCCGCCGGTCAACGCCCCGCTGCCGTGGCTTGCCATTTCGACCGAAGGCGGGGCGGAAGGTGGCGGCGGATCGGCCACCAATAACGATGCCGGCGGTGACAGCGGCGGGGGCTATACCAATTCGCGCCGCGCCAGCCTGATTTCCAGCAACGCCCAGCGCGCGATCCGGACCGCGACCGTGCTGGTCGACGTGACGCTGGCGCAGGGCAAGGACCTGGACGGCGTGATCGACTATGCCGCCCTGGTCGGCCTGGCCGAAATCCGCTTTTCGGGCGAGCCGCCAGCCAATTCGGTCCTGGCCCTGTTTGCGCCGGAAAACCCGGTCTATGGCCTGACCACCCAGGACGAGGCGCTGCTCAAGTCGCTTTACCGCCTGCCGCTTGACCGGCAAGGCCGCTATCACCGCGGCTGGCTGGTCAATGGCGTGACCAAGGCTCTGTCGGGGGCCGAATAACCAGCCGGGCAAATCGGTTCATCGCACCCTCGCCCCAAACCCCCGCGTTCGCTATTGACCGGGCGCGTCCATTGCTCTGCCAGCGCGGTTGGGGGCGCACAGTTGCGCATGGAAGGACTGATCTAATGCGGCTCAATTCACACAAGCCGGCGGCCTTGGCCCTGCTCGGCCTGCTCGCCATTCCGCTCTCGGCCACTGTTTCGGCCCAGACCAACAACGATCCGAACATCGTCGTCACCGGCGAACCCCTGCCCGACATGAGCGCGATGACGCCCGGGCCGGAGATCAAGGGCGTTATTACCGCGCGCAAGGGTGATCGGCTGAAGATCACCACCGCCGATGGCACCAGCACGGTCGTGGCGGTCAACGAGACCACCAAGATCAAGGCGAGCAGCGGCCTGTTTGGCGGCAAGGGCGCCAAGCCGACCACGGCAGCGCTGCTCAATGGCCTGCCGGTGACGGTCAAGACCATGCAGGCCGGCTCGGTGCTGCTGGCCAGCCAGGTCACGTACAAGAACAATGACTTCAAGACCGCGATGATGATCCGCAACGGCACCGAGCAGCAGTTCGCCGAACAGACTGCCGCTACCCAGGCGCTGCGCGGGCGCATGGCCGATATCGACAACTACAACATCAAGGGCACGACCAACGTGTTCTTCGATACTGGCAAGTGGCAGCTTTCGCCCCAAGCCAAGATGGAGCTGTGCAACGCCGCCCAGCAGGCCGAAGCAACCAACAACGCCTTGCTGCTGGTGGTCGGTTACACCGACTCGGTCGGTAGCGAGGAATACAACCAGACGCTCAGCGAAAAGCGCGCCAGCAGCGTGATCAACTACCTGCAGCAGGCCTGCCGCTGGAAGCCCTATCGCGTGCTGACCCCGACCGGCATGGCCGAGGCCGACCCGCTGGCCGACAACACGACCGAGGAAGGCAAGGCCCAGAACCGCCGCGTCGCGGTCAATATCCTGGTCAGCAAGAGCGTCGACGGTCTGTCCGAAGGACTGTAGGATTGCGGGGGCGGGCATTGTCCGCCCCCTTGCTTTACGGCCACCGGCCCCCTAGCGGCTCCGCGAGCAGCCGCTAGGAGTCGAACATGGTCCCCCGCTACGCCCGCCCCGCGATGGTCGCCATCTGGGAGCCGGAAGCCCGCTTCCGCATCTGGTTCGAGATCGAGGCCCACGCCACGCAGAAGCTGGGCGAACTGGGTGTCGTCCCGCCGAGCGGTGCCAAGGCGCTGTGGGACTGGTGGGCAAAGGGTCCCGCGATCGATGTTGCCGCGATTGACGCGATCGAAGCGGTCACCAAGCATGACGTGATCGCCTTCCTGGACTGGGTCGCTCAGCAGGTTGGCCCCGAAGCGCGCTTCATGCACCAGGGCATGACCAGCTCTGACGTGCTCGACACCACCCTGGCGGTCCAGCTGGCCCGCGCCAGCGACATCCTGCTGGCCGATCTCGACGAGCTGCTCGCCGCGATCAAGCGCCGCGCTTACGAGCACAAGTACACCCCTACCATCGGCCGCAGCCACGGCATCCATGCCGAGCCGACCACCTTCGGCAAGAAGCTGGCCGAGGCCTATGCCGAGTTCAGCCGCTGCAAGGTGCGCCTGCTTGCCGCCCGGGCTGAAGTGGCGACCTGCGCGATTTCCGGCGCGGTCGGCACCTTTGCCAATATCGACCCCTCGGTTGAGGAATATGTCGCCGAGCAGCTCGGTCTGGCCGTCGAACCGGTTTCGACTCAGGTGATCCCGCGCGATCGCCACGCGATGTTCTTTGCCACGCTGGGCGTGATCGCCAGCTCGATCGAGCGCCTCGCGGTCGAAATCCGCCACCTCCAGCGCACCGAAGTGCTCGAGGCGGAAGAATACTTCTCGCCCGGCCAGAAGGGCTCGTCGGCCATGCCGCACAAGCGCAACCCGGTGCTGACCGAAAACCTGACCGGCCTCGCCCGCATGGTCCGCTCGGCCGTTACCCCGGCACTCGAAAACGTGGCGCTGTGGCACGAGCGCGATATCTCGCACTCTTCGGTCGAGCGTTTCATCGGCCCAGACGCCACGATCACGCTCGATTTCGCGCTGGCCCGGCTGACCTCGGTGGTCGACAAGCTGCTGGTCTATCCCGAGCGGATGCAGAAGAACCTCGATAAGATGGGCGGCCTGGTCCACTCGCAGCGCGTGCTGCTGGCGCTGACCCAGGCCGGGCTGGAGCGCGATGCCGCCTACCGTCTGGTCCAGCGCAACGCGATGAAGGTCTGGGAAAGCGATGGCCAGCTCAGTCTGCTGGATCTGCTGAAGGCCGATCCCGAAGTCGCCGCCGTGATGAGCGCGGCCGAGCTCGAGGAAAAGTTCAACCTCGATTACCACTTCAAGGCGATCGACACGATCTTCAGCCGGGTCTTCGGCGAGTAACTTGCCCTCACCCGCCTTCCCGCCTAGCATCCCGGGATAAGCTGCGGGCGGTTATGGAGACTTGGGCAAATGCAGATAATCCGCACGGTGATCTGGGTGCTGGTGCTGGTGGCGCTGGGGCTGTTCACGATCAACAACTGGCAGCCGGTTGAAGTAAAGCTGTGGGAGGGGATCATCCTCGAAACCAAGCTGCCGGCGCTGGTAATCGTTTCGTTCCTGATGGGCTTCCTGCCGATGTGGCTGCTGCACAAAGGCGTGCGCTGGCGGCTCAACCGCCGGATCGGGCTGATGGAAAACACCGTCAAGGCCAGCTCGATGGGCAATCCCGCGCCCGTCGCCACCACCACCCAGCTTGAAGCCGAAGCCCGCAAGGACCCGCTCTGAACCATGTCGAACCCGATCTACCTCGCGCTCGACGTTCCGCGGCTCGACGCCGCCGAAGCCCTGGCCCGCAAGGTCAAGAGCCATGTCGGCGGGCTCAAGCTCGGCCTCGAATTCTTCTGTGCCCACGGCCATCACGGGGTACATGAGATCGCCAAGATCGGGCTGCCGATCTTTCTCGATCTCAAGCTGCATGACATCCCCAACACCGTCGCCGCGGCAATGCAGGCGATCCGCGTGCTGGAACCGGCAATCGTCACGATCCATGCCAGCGGCGGCCGGGCGATGATGGAAGATGCCAAGGCGGCGGCGGGCGAACGGACCAAGGTGGTGGCAGTCACCATGCTGACAAGCCTCGACGAGAGCGATCTGGCCGCCACCGGCGTGGGCGGATCGGCCCATGACCAGGTGCTGCGCCTGGCGGATCTGGCCCATTCGGCCGGGCTCGACGGGATTGTCTGTTCGGGCCAGGAAGTTGGCGCTGTTCACCGGCAGTGGAAGGACGGGTTCTTCGTCGTCCCCGGCCTGCGTCCCGCCGGAGGCGCGCTGGGTGACCAGAAGCGCGCCGTTACCCCGCGCGAGGCACGCGATGCCGGGGCTTCGGTGCTGGTGATCGGCCGCCCGATCAGTCGGGCCGAGGATCCCGTGGCCGCCGCGCGGGCGATCGAGGCAACGCTTTAGGCCCTTCTCCGGTTCAGCCGGGCGAAAGCTGGCCGGGCGCATGGCTGCGAGCCAAGGAGAAGACCATGAATTCGCTTCGTTTCGCCCTTGCCCCCATCGCCCTTGCCCTGTCCTTGCCGGGAACCATTGCCATGGCCCAGACTGCGCCAGTTGCCGCCATTGCGCCCACCTCCACTCTGCTTTCGGTCAATGCCGAGGCGCGTTCCTTCCGAAAGCCGGACCTGGCCGTGTTCAGCGCCGGGGTGACCAGCCAGGGCAAGACCGCCGCCGAGGCGCTGGCCGCCAATTCGGCCGACATGAACCGCGTCCTCGCCGCGCTCAAGAAGGCCGGGATCGCCGACCGCGATATCCAGACCAGCAACCTCAGCCTCAACCCGCTCTATGCCCCGCAGGTCGTCGGCCCGGATGGCCGGGTCGACAACCCCGAGCCGCGGATCATCGGCTATCAGGTCAACAACCAGGTCTCGGTCAAGCAGCGCAAGCTGGCCGATTTCGGCAAGGTGCTCGATACGCTGGTCAGTGTTGGCGCCAACCAGGTCAACGGCCCCAGCTTTGAACTCGACGATAGCGAGGCCGCAATGGACGAAGCCCGCACCGCCGCCATGGCCAAGGCCCGCCAGCGCGCCGAGCTCTATGCCAAGGCTGCGGGCCTGAAGGTCAAGCGGATCGTCTCGATCAGCGAAGGCGGCGGCTACAGCCCGCCGATGCCGGTGATGTACGCCAAGGCCATGGCCGATGCCGCGCCCACCCCGATCGCGGCGGGCGAAGTCGGCCTGACCGCCACGGTCGCGGTGCAGTTCGAACTGGTGCAGTAAAGGTCCACGCGTTAGGGGGGCGGCAATGCCCGCCCCCCGGATCAAGCTCTGCGGATTGACCGACAGCACCGCGCTGGACGCGGCGATTGCCGCGCGCGCCGACTATGCGGGCTTCAACTTCTACCCCCCCTCCCCGCGCTTCCTGACACCTGCCAAGGCGGCAGAGCTGGGCGCGCAAGCTGCGGGGCGGATTGGCCGGGTCGGCGTGTTCGTCGATGCTGGCGATGCCGCCATTGCCGAGGCGGTTGCCGCCGCCAGGCTTGATGCGATTCAGCTCCACGGCAGTGAAACGCCGCAGCGCGCGGCTGAACTGCGCGCCGCTTTCGGCCTGCCGGTCTGGCGCGTGATCGGCGTGGCCAAGGCAGAAGATATTGCCAAGGCCGCCGCCTATGCCGGGGCCGCCGATTTCATCCTGTTCGACGCCAAGACACCCAAGGGCACCCTGCCCGGCGGGATGGGCCTGGCTTTTGACTGGAACCTGCTGGCGGGGCTGAAGATCGCCCTGCCCTGGGGTCTCGCGGGCGGTCTCAACCCCGGCAACGTCGCCGAGGCGGTGCGGATCACCGGTGCGCCGCTGGTCGATGCGGCATCGGGGATCGAGAGCGCCCCCGGCGTGAAAGACCCGGCGCTGATCGCGGCATTCTGCGCCGCTGCCCGTTCTTGATAATACTGTCCTGACACGAAAAAGGGGCGGCCCATTACGGACCGCCCCTCGCTCGGTGGACTGAACTGGCCTTAGAACTTGATGCCGAGGCCAACCGTCACGGCATCGCTGTCGCTCACGCCGTTGCCGGTGAAGAAGTGGCGATAGCCGATCTTGCCATAGAGGTTGTTGCCGAAGCCCTGCTCGAAGCCGACGCCAGCGTGCATCGAATCTTCGCACAGGTCGCACGGCTCGGTGGTGTAACCGCCGTCAACGAACAGCTTGCCCTTTTCCGAAACCTTGGCGCCGAGGCGGCCGGTCACGCCGAAGGCAACCTTGGTGCCCGAAGTGCCGATCTTGTCACCCGAGACTTCGAGGCCGGCAAAGGCCTTCTCGCCTAGGTCGAAATCATAGCCGGCGGCCATGCCCCAGAAGTCCTGGCTATCGCCGTCGCTCCAGATTACGCCGCCGCGGGCTTCGACGCGGGTCTCGTTGGCGAGCGCCGGCGAGGCAGCGGCCACAGTGGCAGTGCCGGCCAGGGCGATGAGAATCTTGCGCATTGTCTGTACTCCTTGATCTTGTCCCCGGGTCGCAGGGAACAGGCCGGAGCTAGGCAGGGCCACCTTGCACCCCCGTGAACAGGCCGTTCAGAAAATACAATGGCTTGCTCACCTGTGGCACTTGTGCAACATTTTGTTTCGTTCATCTTACAGAAAGTTTCGGATAGTCCGGCGGCCAAACCGGGCCGAGCGGACCGCTGGACAGCGCCCGCAATCCCTGCCAAGCGCCCCGCATGAACACGGCCAATTCCTTCCGCAACCAGCCCGACGAGCGCGGCCATTTCGGCCAGTTCGGCGGGCGCTATGTCGCCGAAACGCTGATGCCGCTGGTGCTGGACCTCGAGCGTGAATATCGCGCCGCCAAGGCCGATCCGGCGTTCCATGCCGAATTCGACGATCTGCTGGAACACTATGTCGGGCGTCCCAGCCCGCTCTATTTCGCCCCCCGCCTGACCGAGGAACTGGGCGGCGCGCAGGTCTGGTTCAAGCGCGATGAGCTGAACCACACCGGCGCGCACAAGATCAACAATTGCATTGGCCAGATCCTGCTGGCGATCCGCATGGGCAAGACCCGGATCATCGCCGAGACCGGCGCGGGCCAGCACGGCGTGGCCACGGCCACGGTCTGCGCGCGCTTCGGCCTGCCCTGCGTGGTCTACATGGGGGCGACCGATGTGGCCCGCCAGGCTCCCAACGTGTTCCGGATGAAGCTGCTCGGCGCCGAAGTCGTCCCCGTCACCTCCGGCGCGGCGACGTTGAAGGACGCGATGAACGAGGCGCTGCGCGATTGGGTCGCCAACGTCCACGACACCTTCTACATCATCGGCACCGCCGCCGGCCCGCACCCCTATCCGGAACTTGTGCGCGATTTCCAGAGCGTCATCGGCAAGGAAGCCCGCGCCCAGTTGCTGGAACGCACCGGCCGTTTGCCCGACCTGCTGGTGGCCGCCATCGGCGGCGGCTCCAACGCCATCGGCCTGTTCCATCCGTTCCTTGACGATCCGAGCGTCAAGATGCTGGGCGTGGAAGCGGCGGGGCACGGCCTCGACAAGCAGCACGCGGCCAGCCTCGCGGGCGGCTTCCCCGGCATCCTGCACGGCAACAAGACCTACCTGTTGCAGGACGAGGACGGCCAGATTGCCGAGGCACACTCGATTTCGGCGGGCCTCGACTACCCCGGCATCGGCCCGGAACACGCCTGGCTGAAGGAAACCGGCCGCGTGGACTACACCGCAATCACCGATGACGAGGCGCTGGAAGGCTTCAAGCTGCTGTGCCGCACCGAAGGCATCATCCCCGCGCTAGAACCTTCGCACGCCATCGCCGCCGTGGCCAAGGTCGCGCCGACCATGCCCAAGGACGCGATCATCTGCGCCAACCTGTGCGGGCGCGGGGACAAGGACATCTTTACCGTGGCCGATGCGCTGGGAGTGAAGATGTGACCCGCTTCCAGACTGCCTTTGCCAAGGGCCACCCGGCCCTCGTCACCTTCATAACTGCCGGTGACGGCGATACCGCCGCCAACCTCGACGCGCTTGTCGAAGGCGGCGCGGACGTGATCGAGCTGGGGATGCCGTTCACCGATCCGATGGCCGATGGCCCGGCGATCCAGGCGGCCAACCTGCGCTCGCTGGGCGCGGGCACCAAGACCGCGGACCTGTTCCGCATCGCCGCCGATTTCCGCCAGCGCCACCCGGACGTGCCGCTGGTGCTGATGGGCTATGCCAACCCGATGACGATCCGCGGCGCCGACTGGTTTGCGGACCAGTGCCACGCCGCCGGGGTCGATGGCGTGATCTGCGTCGATATTCCGCCCGAGGAAGACCCCGAGCTTGGCCCCGCGCTGCGGGCCAAGGGCATTTCGCTGATCCGTCTGGCCACCCCCACCACCGATGCAGCGCGGCTGCCGGCGGTGCTCGAGGGCTCGTCAGGCTTCCTCTATTACGTCTCGGTCGCGGGGATTACCGGCATGCAGCAGGCCGCAGTCGGCGGGGTTGCCGAGGCGATGGCGCGGATCAAGGCGAAGACTGACCTGCCCGTCGCGGTCGGCTTTGGCGTGCGCACCCCTGAACAGGCCGCCGCCTTTGCCAAGGTGGCAGACGGCGTGGTGGTCGGCTCGGCGCTGGTCGATCTGGTCGGTGCGCATGGCGCAAATGCCGCCGGGCCTGTGCAGGAACTGACAGCGGCATTGGCGGCGGCAGTGCATTCGGCTAGGACGAGCGCATGAGCTGGATCGATCGTGTTCGCAAAGCGCTGCCCTTCCAGGACAAGCGCGACACTCCGGACAATCTCTGGATCAAGTGCCCTTCGTGCAGCGAAATGCTGTTCACCAAGGAGTACGAGGAAAACCTGAGCGTCTGCCCGCGCTGTGACCATCACGGCCGCATCGGCGCCGAGGCGCGGTTCAACCAGCTGCTCGATCCGGTCTTCACCGTGCTTCCGGCCCCGAAGGTCAAGGAAGACCCGCTGAAGTTCAAGGATTCGAAGAAGTATCCGGACCGCTTGAAGGCTGCCCGCCTAGCCAACCCTTATCCTGATGCGCTGACCAATGCGCTGGGCACGATCGGTGGCAACAAGGTGGTGCTTGGCGTGCAGGACTTCGCCTTCATGGGCGGGTCGATGGGCATGGCCGTCGGCGCGGCCTTCGTGGCCGGGGCGGACAAGGCGCTGAAGGAAAAGTGTGCTTACGTGATCTGCACCGCGGCCGGCGGCGCGCGGATGCAGGAAGGCATCCTCAGCCTGATGCAGATGCCCAAGTGCACCGTAGCGATCCGCCGGCTGCGCGCGGCCGGGCTGCCCTATATCGTCGTGCTGACCGATCCCACCACCGGCGGCGTCACGGCCTCCTATGCCATGTTGGGCGATGTCCACATTGCCGAGCCGGGCTGCCTGATCGGCTTTGCCGGCCAGCGCGTGATCCAGGACACGATCCGCGAAAAGCTGCCCGAAGGCTTCCAACGCGCCGAATACCTGCTGGAACACGGCATGGTCGACATGGTGGTCCACCGCCGTGACTTGAAGGCCCAGCTGGCGCTGCTGCTCGATTACCTTGGAGCCAGCAAGGCGGCCTGATCCCGGTGCGCGATTTCGCCACGTCAGACAGTCCCCGCGTCCAGGCGCAGCTCGATCGGCTGGGCGCGCTCTCGGTGCCGGACGGACGGTTCGGGCTGGAAACGATCCGCGCGCTGCTAGCCCGGCTGGGCGATCCGCACCTCCGCCTGCCGCCGGTTTTCCATGTTGCCGGAACCAACGGCAAGGGCAGCACCTGCGCTTTCCTACGGGCCATGCTGGAGGCCGAGGGCTACAAGGTCCACGCCACGATCAGCCCGCACCTGGTCCGCTATAACGAGCGCATTCGCCTGGCCGGCCAGCTGATCGACGATGACCGCCTGGCCGATTTGCTGGCAGAAGTTCTGGACCTTGGCGAAGACCTGAACCCCAGCTTTTTCGAAGTGACCATCGCCGCCGCCTTTGCCGAGTTTGCCCGCGTGCCGGCCGATGTCTGCGTGGTCGAGGTCGGCCTTGGCGGCCGCTTCGATGCGACCAATGCGCTGGAACAGCCCGCCGTCTGCGGGATCGCCGCGCTGGGGCTGGATCACGAACGCTTCCTGCTGGCGCCCGAGGACGGCGTGCCGACCGTGCCGCTGGAGCGGATCGCCTTCGAGAAGGCCGGGATCGCCAAGCCTGGCGTGCCGCTGGTGACGCAGCAGTACGACCTGGGCATGACCAAGGCCGTGCTTGACCAGGCGATGCGCGCCGGGGCCCGCCCCGCGCTGCGCGGGCTGGACTGGTTTGCCGAGGTTGGTGACGAGATTGCCTATCGCGACAAGCAGAGCGAACTGAACCTGCCGCTCCCCGCCCTCACCGGCCCGCACCAGGCCGATAATGCGGCGCTGGCCGTGGCGATGATCCGCCACCAGACCGCGCTGGCGGTGTCGGAAGCATCCATCCGCACCGGGCTGGCGATGGCCAAGTGGCCCGCCCGTTTGCAGCGGCTGAGCGTCGGCCCGCTGGTCGGCAACCGCGAAGTCTGGCTCGATGGCGGGCATAATCCGTCAGCCGGGGCGGCGCTGGCGCAGCATTTTCAGGACCAGCGTTTCCACCTGATCATCGGCATGCTGGCGAACAAGGACCCGGCAGCGCTGACTGGCCCGCTGGCCGCCAATGCTGCCTCGATTGCAGCCGTGCCAGTGCCGACGCACGAATGGCACGCGGCCGAGGCGTTCGGCCCGAATGCGATCGCCTATCCCGATGTGCCGAGCGCCCTCGCCGCGCTGCCACAGGATGGCCTGCCAGTGCTGATCGCCGGCTCGCTCTACCTTGCGGGCGAAGTCCTGCGGCTCAACAACGAAGTGCCGGACTAGGCCTTGGCCGGTGCTTCCGGCCCGTCATCCTCAGTGCTGGGCTGGCGGATCGACTGCACCAGGTAGCCCTTGCGCCACATCAGCCACAGCAGGAGCATCCCCGGGATCGCCGCCACCACGGTGAAGCCCCAGAACCAGGTCCAGCCAAGCTTTTCCGCAATCACCCCGGCGGGCGAGGCCAGCCAGGTCCGCCCGAAGGCCGCGAAGGAAGACAGCAGCGCGAACTGCGTTGCCGTATAGGCGAGGCTGGACAGGCCCGACAGATAGGTCGCGAAGACCGTCAGCCCGATGCCGCTGGTCACATTCTCTGTCCCGATCGCGGCGACCAGCATCCAGTAATTGTTGCCCGTGACCGACAGGATCATGAACATCACGTTCGAGAACATCATCAGCAGGCCCGAGATCAGCAGCGCCCGGCCCATCCCCAGCCAGAGGATGAACGGTGCGCCCAGCGCCGAACCCAGGATAAGCGCGCCAAAGCCCCACAGCTTGTTGGCCGAAACATAGTCCAGATCGGCAAAGCCCAGATCGACGATCATCGGCGCCAGCATGGTCTGGCCCATCGCATCGCCGACCTTGTAGATCAGCACGAAGCCGAGGACGAGGAAGGCGCCGTGGCGCCCGAGGAATTCGCGGAACGGATTGACCACGGTTTCCAGCAGCCACTGCCCGGCGCTGATGCCCTGGGCCTGGGCGAACCGGTCAACGTACTTGCCCGGCCCGGCCAGCAGCGAGCCGATGATTGCGGGAATGATCGCAAAGGCCGTCAGCCCGTAACCCAGCGCCCAGCCAAGCCCCAGGCCTTCGTTAGAGGCGAGATAGACCGTCCCCGCGCCGGCAATCAGGTTGCCGGTGCGATAGCCGAACTGGTTGGTCGCCGTGCCGTGGGCGAACTCGTCCTCCTCCAGTATCTCGATGCGGTAGGCGTCGATCACGATGTCCTGCGTGGCGGAGAGGAAGGCCGTGGCAATCGCCCAGAAGATGAACGGCCCGAGGTGGCCGGGCTGCGGATCGCTGGCGCCCAATTGCCAGATCGAAACGAACAGCAGCCCCTGGACCAGGTAAAGCCAGCTGCGGCGCTGGCCGAACAGCCGGGTCAGCACCGGGATCGGCAACTTGTCGACCAGCGGCGCCCACAGGAACTTGATCGTATAGGGCGTGCCCAGCGCAACCGCGAAACCGATCGTGGCGGTATCGATCCCGACCTTGGCCAGCCAGAAGGTCATCGTTGCCACCAGCAGCGTCAGCGGAAAGCCGCTGGAAATGCCGAGCAGGAAGGTGATCAGCGGGTTCTTGCGCAGGTAGGGCCGGAACGACGGGATGCGGGTGGCGAGCAGACCAAGGGCCAGCAGCACCCCGACAAAGATCAGAAACCGGATCAGATCGACCGACATTCACGCGCTCCCCACCAAATTCGCTTGCGACACTAGCGCGGTTTGGGTCTATTCCTAGCCTTGATGGCGACCGCATCCACACTTCCGGGCAATGTGCCGAACCTTGGGCCAACCCCCGGCCAGCTCGCCCTGGCGCAGGCGATTGCCGATGGCTGCACCCGGCCGAGCAGCGGCGTTTCGACCGTGCCCGCCAGCATCTATACCGACCCGGCGCACTGGGCGCGCGAACAGGCCGCGCTGTTCGGCCGCCTGCCGCAGGTGCTGTGTCCCTCGGCGCTGATCCCTGACAACAACATGGCCGTCCCGCACGACGCCACCGGCCGCCCGCTGCTGATCACCCGCGATGGTGATGGCGCGGTCCATGTCTTCCTGAACGTCTGCAAGCACCGCGGCACCCGGCTGGTCGAGGGACAGGACGTGCAGTGCGGCAAGCGGCTGACCTGCCCCTATCACGCCTGGACCTATGCCACCGACGGGCGGCTGCTCGCCCTGCCCCGGCCAGATACCTTCCCTGGCCTCGACAAGGCTGGCTATAGCCTGGCCGAATTGCCGAGCTGCGAGGCCGGCGGACTGATCTGGTATGCCCCGCAAGGCGACGCCGATTTTGGCCACGCCATTACCCTTGGCGCCGATTTCGATGCCTTTGCCATGCGCGACCTCCACCTCTTCGCGCGCAAGACCCATGACGTCGCTTCCAACTGGAAGCTGATCATGGACGCCTTCCTTGAAAGCTATCACGTGCTGCGCCTGCACGCGGCGACGATCGCGCCGTTCTTCAAGGATGGTGTGACCAGCGGCGATCAGATCGGCCCGCACCAGCGCAGCTTCGTGGGCCGCGCGGCGGAGATGGAAGGCGTCGACCTGACCGACATGACCGCGCTGCGGCGGCTGGGCACCTTTGCCTACCAGCTCTTCCCCGCCACCGTGGTGATCATGAGCCCGGATTACGTAAACGTCATGGCGCTGTGGCCGCAGGGGCATGACCGCACCCTGGTCGAGGATTTCATGCTGATCCCCGAAGCGCCGCAGAGCGACAAGGCGCGCGACCATTGGGAACGCTCGTGGGCCCTGCTCGATGGCGGCGTCTTCGGCAGCGAGGACTTCCGCGCCGCCGCGCTTGGCCAGCAGGGGCTCTCGACGGGCGCGGTACCCGAATTGACGCTCGGCACGCTCGAAGGCGGGATCCGCCGACTGCACGAGATCTGCGCGGAGCAGATGGCGCTATCGGAGCGGTAGCGTCGAGGCTTCGACAAGCTCAGCCTGAGCGGGTCTGGGGAAATCAATTAAGCCCCGCTCGGCCTGAGCCTGTCGAAGGCCCTGCCCAGCGCTTCCCCCAAACGCGTTCTGTCGCTAAGGCCGCGCCATGACCAATACCGACAATCCCCGTAATGGTGATCGCATCGCCAAGCTCCTCGCCCGCGCTGGCATCGCCAGCCGCCGTGAGGTGGAGCGGATGATTGCCGATGGCCGGGTGAAAATCGGCGACGAGGTGGTCACCACGCCCAACACCGTCCTGACCAGCCTTAAGGGCGTGAGCGTGGACGGCAAGGCCGTGAAGGCGCCCGATCCGGCGCGGCTGTTCCTGTTCCACAAGCCCGCCGGCCTGATCACCGCCGAACGCGATCCGGCCGGGCGGCCGACGATCTACACCGCGCTGCGCAACGCCCTGCCGGCCAATGCCGGGCGGGTCATGCCGATTGGTCGGCTTGACTTCAACACCGAGGGCCTGCTGCTGCTGACCAACGATGGCGGGCTCAAGCGGACGATGGAGCTGCCCTCCACCGGCCTGCCGCGCACATACCGCGCCCGCACCTTTGGCGACATTACCCAGGAACAGCTCGAAGACCTGAGCGAAGGGATCGAGATCGAGGGCGTGCGCTATGGTCCGATCAACGCCAACATGGAGCGCAGCACCGGGCGCAACCAGTGGATCGAAGTGACGATCACCGAAGGCAAAAACCGCGAAGTGCGCCGCGTGCTGGAGCACCTGGGGCTGGAAGTCAGCCGCCTGATCCGCACCGCCTATGGTCCGTTCGAACTGCTCGACCTGCCGCGCGGGCAGGCGATCGAGCTCCGTCAGGTCGAGGTTGAGCGTTTCATGAAGGGGCTGAAGATCCCCGGCGAAGTGGTCCCGCCGCGCCCCGCGCATGAGCAGGCCCGGCTGCGCATCCGCCGCGATGGCCCGCGCGCTGGCACCGGCGGGAAGCCGGCGGGCCGCAAGCCCTCTCCGACCAAGCCGCCAGCACCGCGCGGGGCCGCTCCCCGCAAGCCTGGACCTGGTCGCAAATGAGCCTGCGGATCATTGCCGGGCAGTGGCGCGGGCGCAAACTGTCGGCCCCCACTGGTGACGCCACTCGCCCGACCGCCGACCGCACCCGCGAAACGCTGTTTTCGATGCTGGTCAGCCGGATTGGCACCTTCGAAGGGCTGACCGTGGCGGACCTGTTCGCCGGTTCAGGCGCGCTTGGCCTAGAGGCGCTGTCGCGTGGGGCCGCTTCCTGCCTGTTCGTCGAGCAGGATGCTGCCGCGCTGCGGGCCTTGCGATCGAATATTGCCAACCTCCAGGCCCAGCCGCAGACCGATGTCCGCGCTGGATCGGTGCTGGCGCTGGGTCCGGCCAAGACGCCGCTCGATCTGATCCTGCTCGATCCGCCCTATCGCAGCGGCGCAGGCGAAGTGGCGCTCGACAAGATGGGTCGGCTCGGCTGGATCGGTCCGGCGACCTGGGTCAGCCTGGAAACCGCCTATGACGAGTTGCCGCAGGTCAAAGGCCTCGAAGCCGTCGCCGATCGCAAGGTCGGCAAGGCGCGGCTGACGCTATTCAGGCTTTCGGCTTAGCCGCGGCGACCCCCACCAGCGTGACCAGTCCCGCCAGACTCAAGAGCAGCCCGGCCTGCGCGCCCATGCCCTGCCCGGAGAGCCATTGCGCCGCCAGCGGGGTCAGCGCCCCGCCGACGATCCCGCCGGCGTTGAACGCCACCGAGATCCCGCTGTAGCGCACGCCGACCGGGAACAGCGTCGGCAGCCAGGAGCCGAGCGGGCCATAGACGAAGCCCATCACCAGCAGCGCCGCAGCCAGCGTCACGAAAATCGTCGGCAGCGAGCCAGAGGACAGCCCCGGTCCGAAGGCCACACCCAGCGCCACCGTTGCCAGCGAGCCCAGCAGCAGGGTCCGCCCCGGCGAAGTGCGGTCGGCGTGGAACGCCGCCAGCACGATCCCCAGCGCGAGGAAGGTATTGGCCCCCAGTTGCACCGCCAGGAAGGTCTCGCGGCTGTAGCCGAAGGTCGTGGTGCCCTGGGCCAGGGCATAGGCGGTAGCGAGGTAGAAGATCGCAAAGCAGGCAATCACCCCGGCGCTGCCGGCCAGCAAGGGGCCAAGGTGACGGCGCAGTTCCCACAGCGGCACGGCGTGCGGCGGGGCCTTGTCTAACGCCTCCTGGAAGGCGGGGGTTTCGCCGATCTTCAGCCGCACCCACAGGCCGATGATCACCAGCACGGCGCTGAACAGGAACGGCAGGCGCCAGCCCCAGGCGTTGAAATCGGCATCGGTCAGCCACAGTCCGAGCAGCAGGAACAGGCCGTTCGCCGCCAGGAAGCCCAGCGGCGCGCCCAGTTGCGGGGCGGCGCCGAAGCGCGCGGTCCAGCCCGGCGGCGCATTCTCCACTGCCAGCAAGGCCGCCCCGCCCCATTCGCCGCCCAGGCCAAATCCTTGCCCGAAGCGCAGCACGCACAGCAGCGCAGGGGCGACCCAGCCGACCATGGCATACGTCGGCAGGAAGGCGATCAGCAGGGTCGATCCACCCATCAGCAGCAGCGAAGCGACCAGGGTCGACTTGCGCCCGATCCGGTCCCCGAAATGGCCAAAGGCAATCGCCCCGACCGGCCGCGCGAAGAAGGCGATGCCAAAGCTCATGAAGCTCAGCATCACTTGCGTGGTCGGATCGCTGGAGGGGAAGAACAATGGCCCGAAGACTAGCGCCGCCGCAGTCGCGTAGATGTAGAAATCGTAGAACTCCACCGCCGTGCCAACCAGGCTGGCGGTGAGGATGCGGGCGTGCTGGCGCAGGGGATGCATGAGACAGTCTGCTGCGGGGTAAGACAGCCGGTGTCAACCGCCGCGAAGCGCTTGCACCCGGCAGCGATGTTCCCTAGCCGTTCCGCGTGACCATGCTCTCCGACTCCAGTTCCGATCCCCTGCTCGATGGCCTCAACGCGCCGCAGCGTGAGGCCGTGCTCGCCACCGAAGGCCCGGTGCTGATGCTGGCGGGCGCCGGCACCGGCAAGACTGCGGCGCTGACCGCGCGGCTGGCGCACATCATCCGCAGCCGGCTCGCCTGGCCGAGCGAGATCCTCTGCGTCACCTTCACGAACAAGGCCGCGCGCGAGATGAAGGAGCGGGTCGGTCACCTGGTCGGTCCGGCGGTCGAGGGGATGCCCTGGCTTGGCACTTTCCACGCCATTGCCGCCAAGATGCTGCGCCGCCATGCCGAGCTGGCCGGGCTGCAGAACAATTACACGATCATCGATACCGACGATCAGCTGCGCGTGCTCAAGCAACTGATCCAGGCCGAGGGGCTGGACGACAAGCGCTGGCCGCCGCGCCAGCTTGCGCAATGCATCGACCGCTGGAAAAACAAGGGACTGCGCCCCGAAGATCTCGATGCACTTGAGAATGAGAGCTTCGCCAACGGGCAAGGCCAGAAGTTCTACCGGCTTTACCAGGACCGGCTGAAGACGCTCAACGCCTGCGATTTCGGCGATTTGCTGCTGCACGTCGTCACGATCCTGCGCAGCTACCCGGAAGTGCTCGAGCAGTACCGCCAGCGCTTCAAGTACATCATGGTCGACGAGTATCAGGATACCAACCAGATCCAGTACCTGTGGCTGCGCCTGCTCGCCCAGCCGCGCCACAACATCTGCGTGGTCGGCGACGATGACCAGTCGATCTATTCATGGCGCGGCGCAGAAGTTGCCAATATCCTCAAGTTCGAAAAGGATTTTCCGGGCGCGAAGATCATCAAGCTGGAGCAGAATTATCGCTCTACCCCGGATATCCTCGCCGCTGCCTCGGGCCTGATCGATGCCAACAGCCAGCGGCTCGGCAAGACGCTGTGGACCGAGCGCAACGGCGGCGACAAGGTCCGCGTGATCGGGGTCTGGGATGCGCCGGAGGAAGCCCGCCGGGTTGGCGAGGAGATCGAACGGCTGGAACGCGAAGGCGCCAGCCTCAACCAGGCAGCCATTCTCGTCCGCGCCCAGTTCCAGACCCGCGAGTTCGAGGACCGCTTCATCGCGATCGGCATGGGCTACAAGATCATCGGCGGCTTCCGCTTCTACGAACGCGCCGAGATCCGCGATGCCCTCGCCTACCTGCGGCTGATTTCCCAGCCGAGCGACGACCTGGCCTTCGAGCGGATCTACAATACCCCCAAGCGCGGCCTGGGTGACAAGACGCTGGAAAAGCTCCACCGCCATGCCCGGGTGCGCGGCGTGCCGCTGAGCCTCGCCGCGGTCGAGATTGCCGATACTGACGAGCTGCCGGCCCGCGCACGCAACACGCTGGTCGATTTCATGCGCGGTGTCGCGCGCTGGTGCGATCTGGCCAAGACCGCCACCCCGGCGGAACTGGTCCGCACGCTGCTCGACGAAAGCGGCTACACCGCCGCGCTCCAGGCCGAAAAGACCGCTGAAAGCGCCGGCCGGCTGGAAAACCTCACCGAACTTGCCCGCGCGATGGAGGAATACGAAACGCTCGGCGATTTCCTCGAACACGTCAGCCTGGTGATGGACAACGAGGCCGCCGATGATGCCGAAAAGGTCACGATCATGACCATGCACGGCGCCAAGGGGCTGGAATTCGACAACGTGTTCCTGCCTGGCTGGGAGGAAGGCGTCTTCCCCAGCCAGCGCGCGCTGGATGAGGGCGGCCTTGCCAGCCTGGAGGAGGAGCGCCGCCTGGCCTACGTCGCGATCACTCGCGCGCGGCGGCGCTGCACGATCATCCATGCGGCCAACCGGCGGATCTATGGCCAGTGGACCAGCTCGATCCCCAGCCGTTTCATCGCCGAGCTGCCCGAAGCCCATATCGAGCAGGAATCAACCCTGTCTGGCGGCGCCTCACTGTGGCGCGCGCAGTGGAGCGAGCGGGACGATCCCTTCGCCCATGTCGCGCGCGACAATGCGGCACGCGGTCAATCGCGCGGCCCCGGCTGGCAGCGCGCAGCGGCCACGACCTATGACCCCACCCCGCGCCGCCTGCCCGAAGCAACCCGCTCTGCCGCCAGCTTCGCCGCCAAGCCGCGCGGAGACATCGCGCTGGGTGCGCGGGTGTTCCATGACAAGTTCGGTTACGGCACGGTGATCCAGCAGGAAGGCAACAAGCTGGAGATCGATTTCGAAACGGCCGGGCCCAAGCGCGTGATCGACAGTTTCGTCAAGCTGGCGGACTAGGCCGACCGGGTCACGGCCGGGGCCCGACCCACAGGCCGCGCTGGACGTGCAGCTGGGTCGGGGCAAAATCGGTGAACTCGCAGGCGGGCAACCCTTCCCGCTCGGCAAAGGCCAACAGAAGCCGCCGTGCTTCGGGGATATCGCCCGTCGTCTCGTCCAGACCCTTGTCGCTGTTGTCGAGATAGATCACGCCGCCCTTGGCCAGATGCGTCAGCCCGAACCGGACGCATTCCTCGCGGTGGCTGCCGTCAATCATGATCAGGTCAAACTGCTGATCGGGTGCCAGCCCGACATAGTCCGCGCGGGTGGCCGCGAAACGGTAATCGACATTGCCCAGCTTGGCGACGCGCGCGGAGACCAGGTCAAACCAGGGCCGGTAATCCTCGATCGACACGACCGAGCCGGCATGGCGCGAATACCACATGGTCGACATGCCCGAGCCAAATTCCAGCACCCGGCTCTGCGGGGTCAGCACCTGCGCCAGATCGTGCTGGGCATCATAGGAAATCCACGGACGCTCGGGCCGCTGGCCAAGCAGCACACGGGCCGCCCCGGTCAGGATGGCGCGCGGCCCGTTCCGCAGCAGGCGTCCCAGCGAAACGGCCTCGCCCAGTTCGTCATGCAGCCGGGTCTTGCGCGTATCGCTGCCAGCATAGATCTTCCTGAGCGGCGTCATCGGGCCAAGCGAAACGCGAACGTCGCTGCTGGTCATCTGAATGGCCTTGCTGCTGAAATTGCCGGATAGCTTGCACTGCCTCAGCCCCACAACGGGGTCAAGCGCGCACCAGCCCAGCCGCCACCGGGTGGCAGCCAGCCGGGCTTAAAGGGCCGAAATACCCAGGAAACCGGGGATCGGGCCGTTCCATTCGCCCGGTTCGCCAGCCGGTTCACGCTCTTCACGGCGCGGACGGTCTTCGCGGCGGGGCTTTTCAGCGCGGGCGGCGCGAGGGGCTTCCTCGCGGGCCGGAGCTTCCTCACGCGGAGCGCGGGCTTCGCGGCGCGGTTTGTCCTCACGCGGTTTTTCGTCCCGCGGGGCGCGTTCTTCGCGGGCCTTGCGCTCACGCGGGGCGCGTTCAGGCTTGTCGGCGGACTTGCCGGTCTCAACCTCGAAGACCGGGATCTTCATGCCGGTCAGCTTTTCGACGTTTTCGATGGCTTCCTGGTCTTCCGGCGCGACCAGCGTGAAGGCCCGGCCGGTCGCCCCGGCGCGGCCGGTGCGGCCGATCCGGTGGACATAGTCGTCCGGGTGCCAGGGTGTGTCGAAGTTGAAGACGTGGCTGACGCCCTTCACGTCAAGCCCGCGCGCGGCAACGTCGCTGCAGCACAGGATATTGATCTTGCCGTCCTTGAACTGATCCAGCGTCGCGATGCGCGAAGACTGGTCCATGTCACCGTGGATCTCACCCGACGAGAAGCCGTGGCTCTGCAAGCTCTTGTTGAGCTCGCGCACCGTGGTCTTGCGGTTGGCAAAGATCATCGCGGTGCTGACATTGTCGGACCGCAACAGGGTGCGCAGCACGTCGCGCTTGTTGCGCGACGAGGCGACCGGCACCTTGTGCTGGGCAATATTGGCGTTGGTCGAGGCCGGGCGCGCCA
>VFQM010001062.1_pt1 | contig 25864 bp, 25 predicted proteins | sample 3512391 | NCBI WGS metagenome assembly VFQM01 (sample SAMN10412369, study PRJNA504923) | tailings metagenome | isolation source: Replicate 1 from Balatoc abandoned mine | place: Philippines | reverse complement strand
GGTCGGCGCTGATGCGCGGGGCGACCAGCGTCTTGAGGCCCTTCATCTCCTCGACGAGCTGCCCTGCGGTCTTTTCCAGTAGCACGGGATCGGACCCGGCAAGCATCACCGTCATGTCACGGCCCGAACCGAACCCGGCCGACTGCGACTGGAAGCGCACGCGCGCGTCGGGGAACCGCGCCAGCTTGGGCGCCAGCTCGCGCTCGAACTCGATCGAGGTGCGCTGGCGGTCTTCGGAGAGCTTGATGAAGATGGTCGAGCTTTCGCCGAGGCGGATGCGCTCGAGGAGCTGGATGACCTCGGGCTCCTTGCGCAGCTCGTTGGCGACCGCGTTGACCACCCGCTTGGTCTCGGCGAGGGTGGTGCCGGGCACCATCTCGATCTCCACGCGGCTGTTCTCGTTGTCGATGTTGGGCTGGAACTCGCCCGGGATCTGGCCGAACAGCACGATCGTCACCAGCAGCGAGAACCAGCCGGTGCCGAGCATCCACACGCGATGATCGTAGAAGCGCGCCGTCATCCAGCGCAGGTTGCGGGCAAGCGCGCCGCGCCCGCCCGCCGGGGCCTCGATCACCTTGAAGGCGGCGAAAGCGGTGAGGAAGGACAGCAGCGAGACGGTGAGGATGATCACCACCTCGAACACCTTGGCGACGAACTTGTGCAGCCCGGCATTGGGGTCGGCCGAGAGGGCGGTGGCGATTTCCTTGTGGACGCCGAGGCCGAGCAGACCCTTCCACGGGGGCGGCGCTCCCGCACCCGCCGCAATGCCGGCCGAGAGCGAGCCGTTCGCCAGCTCGAACATCGCCAGCGCCGGCACGATCAGCAGCACGATCACGGTGAGCAGCAGGCCGAGGACATAGAACAGGCGGCGGCGCGGACCGGCAAGGCCGGCGCGTCGGGCGGCCATCTTGCCGGTGTCGAGCGTCCATTCGAGCACCCGCATATAGGTGTCGATCAGGCGGCCGCCGCCGTGTTCGGCCTCGCCATGCGCCTTGAGGAAATAGGCTGCCATGAGCGGGGTGAGCATGCGTGCGACGGCAAGGCTCAGCAGCACCGCGACCACCACGGTGATCCCGAAGTTCTGGAAGAACTGGCCCGAGACGCCCGGCATCAGGCCCACGGGCAGGAACACCGCGACGATGCAGAAGCTGGTCGCCACCACCGGCAGGCCGATCTCGTCCGCGGCGTCGATGCTCGCCTGATAGGCGGTCTTGCCCATGCGCATGTGGCGCACGATGTTCTCGATCTCCACGATCGCATCGTCGACCAGCACCCCTGCCACCAGCGCCAGCGCGAGCAGCGAGAGGAAGTTCAGGTTGAACCCGAGCAAGTCCATGAAGAAGAAGGTCGGGATCGCCGAAAGCGGGATCGCGACCGCCGAGATGAAGGTCGCGCGCCAGTCGCGCAGGAAGATGAACACCACGACCACCGCAAGCACCGCACCCTCGACCAGCGCCCACATCGAGGACTTGTACTGGCCGCGGGTGTAGGTGGTGTTGGTCGAGAGCTTGATGAACTTCACGCCGGGGTTCTCGGCCTCGATCTTGTCCATCTCGACCAGCGCGGCATCATAGACCGACAGGTCCGAAGCGCCGCGCGCGCGGTTCATGTAGAAGTTGACGACCTCCTTGCCGTCCACCTCGCTGATCGAGGTCCGCTCGGAATAGCCGTCACGCACCGTGGCGATATCGGCGAGGCGCACGGTGCGGCCGCCGCCGATCTGGATCTGGGTCTGGGAGAGCTGGTAGGCGGTGTCGGAATTGCCGAGCACGCGCAGCGACTGGCGCGTGCCGCCGACTTCGGCCAGACCGCCCGCAGCGTCGAGGTTGCTCTGGCGCAGCGCGCCGTTGATCTGCGAGGCGGTGACCCCGAAGGACTGCATCCGCGCCGGATCGAGGATCACCTCGATCTGCCGGTCGACCCCGCCGAAGCGGCCGACCTCGGCCATGCCGGGGATCTTCAGGAGGCGCTTGGCGACGGTGTCGTCGATGAACCAGCTAAGCTGTTCGAGCGTCATGTCGTCGGCCTCGACCGCGACATAGCCGATCGCCTCGCCCACCACGTTGACCTTGCGGACCTGCGGCTCGAGGATGCCGTCGGGCAGGCTCCCGCGCACCGAATCGATCGCGGTCTCGACCTCGTTCACCGCCTCGATCAGGTCGACCCCGATCTCGAACTCGACGAAGGTCTGCGAACTGCCCTCGCGCGCGGTCGACTGGATCGAATTGACCCCGTTGATCGAACGCAGCGCGCTTTCGACGCGCTGGGTGATCTGGTTCTCGATCTCGGTCGGAGAGGCGCCGGGCTGGGCGATGTTGACGATCACCGCCGGGAAATCGACATCCGGATTGTTCGTCACGTCCATCCGCATGAAGCTGACGATGCCGGCGAACAGCAGCCCGGTGAAGAACACCAGAGGGATCACCGGGTTGCGGATCGACCAGGCCGAGATGTCGCGAAGTGCCATGAAAGTCCTGCCTGTGTTGCGCCGGTCGCGGCCCCTCCCCCAGTTACGCGCCACACCGCGCGGGGGATGGGCGGCCTACTTCTTCTGGAGCTGCGGGTTGACGGATTCGCCGGGGTTGAGGAAGCCGCCGGCGCGCAGCACCACCTTCTCGGAGCCGGTCAGCCCCTCGACGATGGCAACGCCGCGCTCGGTCACCGCGCCGGTCTTGACCGGACGGCGCACCGCCTTGTTGTCCGAACCCACGACATAGACGAAGCTGCCCTTGGCGTCGGCCAGCACCGCGCTCTCGGGGAGCAGGGTGGCGGTGAAGCTGCCGCTGTTGATGCGCGCCGTGGCAAAGCCGCCGGGACGCAGCGCGGGGTTGAACGACAGCGCGATCCGCGCCGTGCCCTGCCGTGTGGCCTGATCGATCACCGGCGAGAGCTGCCAGATCTGGCCCTGGAAGGTCTGCTCCGAGCCGGTCGGCGTGATGGTCGCCACGGTGCCGACCGACAGCTTGGCAAGCTGCTCTTCGGAAAGCTGGGCGAGCATTTCCATCTCGCCGCCGCTGGCGATGGTGAACAGCGCCGGGCTACCGCCACCGACCGTCTGCCCGCGCTCGACATTGCGCGACAGGACATAGCCGGTCGCAGGCGCAAGAATATTGAGCCGCTGGTTGCGCGCCCGCTGTTCGGAAAGCTGCGCCTGCGCCACCTTGACCCGCGCCGCCGCGGCATCGCGGGTCGCGGTCAGGCGATCGACATCGGCCTTGGAAACAAAGCCGCGCGCGACCAGTTGCAGCGCGCGGTCAAGGTTCGCCTGCGCGAGCTTGGCATCGGCCCGGGCGACCTCGATCTGCGCAGCCTGGGCCTCGGCCTGCTGGACCTGCACCGAGCGGTCGATCACCGCCAGCACCTGGCCCTGCTGCACCCAGTCACCCGCATCGACGTTGACGCTCAGCACCTGCCCGCCTTCACCGACCACGCCGACCGGCATCGGCCGCCGCGCGGCGAGCGTGCCGGGCGCCTCGATCTCGCCCGCGACCATCGTCGTCCCCGGAGTGACCACAGTGACGGAAGGGGCCTGCGAATTGTCGTCATCGACCGGAGCGGGCTCGCCGCCGGCCAGCGCGAAATAGGCCGCGATCGCGAGCAGCAGGCCGAACAGGCCGAGCCCGCCGACAACCAGCCAGCGCGGAATGGCCGGACCGCCGGGGGACCGTTCACCCGCATAGTCGCCGGCGTAATCGGCGTTCACCCCTTCGGCGGCGTCGGCCCTGATCGTCGTCTCGTAATTCATTGCCATTCCCTCACCCGGGGCCCCGGCGCGCGCGCCATGAACCGCAGAGTGTATTACTCGCGTAAGTCACCAAGTGCAACGTCTGATAGAATGTCAGCCGCTTGCCCGCAATGCGCGCATCGACCGATGACTTGCAGTCTAGACGAAGAGCGCAGCCCCGGGTTCCGTCCGGAAGCTCCTGCGCCGGCCCGGAATGTCAAAGGCCCGCCACGCCGCAAGGGCGAAGCGGGCCTTTGCCGGGACGAGGCGGGCTGTCCCGCCTGCCTGTCAATATTTGAGCTGGCGCTCGTAAAGGTCGCGGTAGTGCTGGATCTTGGTCACCCGCAGCCCGTGCATCCCCGAGCGGTCGACTGCACGCTGCCACGAGGCGAATTCCTCGAGCGTCAGGCCATAGCGCGCCAGCGCCTCGTCGAGCGTCAGCAGCCCGCCCTTGACGGCAGCCACCACCTCGGCCTTGCGCCGCACCACCCAGCGCTTGGTCTGGGGCGAGGGCAGGTCGGCAAGGGTCAGCGGCTCGCCAAGCGGGCCGATGACCTGTGCGGGGCGGAAATCCTGGTTCTCAATCATCAATCGTCTCTCGCAGCATCCCGGCGCGGGTCGGATCGGGGTCCTGTCGCGCTGTCCGGGCGGTTTGCATCGCTGGTCTCGACCATCGCACCCTGACCTTTCAATTGCCCTAAAGCATCAGGGTTAACGTCTGGTTGGTCGTCATCGAGGAGCGCAAAATAACTTGCCGCCGCATCGCCGAAGCTGGCCGCGAAGGCCTCGATCGGGGCCTGGTTCTCGATCCGCAGCAGCAGCCGCAGATCGCGCGCGGCATTGAGCCTTGCGGTCAGTTCGCTCCATTCGAACGCCCGCAGCGCCTCGCCCGGGCGGCGGACCGGACGCGGGGCGAATCGCTGATCCGCCTCCACCAGTCCCCGCACACGCGCCCGCTCCTCGGCGGAAAGGCCGCCGCCGAAAGCGTCATGGTGTGCCGCAAGGGGTTTTGCTTTCTCGAACATCGCCGCCCGTCCTAGGGCGAGTGCGTCAAAATCCGGTAAAACCCCCATTTACTCTGCCTTAGGATTACCCCGTGGCCGTCGCGCAGGATTGGCCCCACTGGCGAGGCTGGCAAAGCATCGCTATATGCGCCGCGCCCCATGGACACCCTTGCCCCCCTTTCCGCCGGCTCGCCGCGCCCGTCGCTGCCCGCTGCCGCCGATGCCGCGGCGCTGTTCGATCTGCCGCGCGCGGCTGCCGATTGCCGGATCGTCGTCGCCATGAGCGGCGGGGTCGACAGCTCGGTGGTCGCCGCCCTCGCCCACGCCAGCGGCGCCGAGGTGATCGGCATCACGCTCCAGCTCTATGATTACGGCGCGGCGACGGGCCGCAAGGGCGCGTGCTGCGCGGGCGACGATATCCGCGATGCGCGGGCCGTGGCCGACCGGCTCGGGATCGCGCATTACGTCTTCGACCATGAAAGCGCCTTCCGCGAGGAAGTGGTCGAGCAGTTCGCCGACGAATATCTCGCCGGGCGCACGCCGGTGCCCTGCATCCGCTGCAACATGGGGCCCAAGTTCACCGACCTGTTCCGCATGGCGCGCGAACTGGGCGCGGATTGCCTTGCGACCGGCCACTATGTCCGGCGGGTGATCGGCGCGGACGGCGTGGAACTCCACCGCGCCCACGATCCGGCCCGCGACCAGTCCTATTTTCTCTATGGCACGACCGAGGCGCAGCTCGATTATCTGCGCTTCCCCTTGGGCGGAATGCCCAAGCCCGAGGTGCGCGAACTGGCCGAGGCGGCGGGCTTGCGTAACGCCGCCAAGCCGGATTCGCAGGACATCTGCTTCGTGCCGGACGGGAACTACGCCAAGATCGTCACCAGGGTGCGTCCCGAGGGCGCGGCGCCGGGGAACATCGTCCATGCCGCGACCGGCGCGGTGCTGGGGACCCACAAGGGCATCGTCCACTTCACTGTCGGCCAGAGGAAGGGCCTCGAGATCGGCGGCCAGCCCGAGCCGCTCTATGTGATCGGCCTCGATGCCGATGCCCGCGAGGTCCGGGTCGGCCCGAAGCGGATGCTGGCGGTGAGCGCGGCCCGCCTGACCGAGACCAACCGCATCGGGCCTTTGCCGGATGCCCCGCTGACCGCGAAGGTCCGCAGCCTTGCGAAGCCGGTGCCGGTGGTGCTCGAAGGCCCGCTCGGCGACGGCGCGGCGGTAACGATCCGCTTTGCCGAGCCGGAATTCGGCGTCGCCCCCGGGCAGGCGGCGGTGCTCTATGCCGGCGAGCGCGTCGTCGGCGGCGGCTGGATCGACGCGACCGAAAAGGTCAGTGGCTAGTTCAGGCTGGCGCTCGGGTGGGCGCAGGCAGGCTTTGACCCCCGCCAGACCCCCGTTCCGGCGGGTCCCGTTGCAATGTTTCACGTCAAACATCGCACCCCGTCCAGGGTCAGTCTTCCCACGGCTCCAGCACGCAGCCATAGCCCTCGCGGTAGGTCGCGGTGGCCTGCGCGACCAGCGGGAAGCGGGCGGTGACGCTTCTGGTCTCGACATCCTCGACCAGCGTGACAGCCTCCATCCCGGCCAGCTTGTCCTTGGCGCAATCCTCGAGCGGGCGGCCCGCCACGAAGCGGCACGAGCAGGCGACCCGCGCGGTGTAGCCAGACGCGATGCTGCCATAGCCGCTGATCGGCTCGCGGAAGGCAAAGGCCGTCCCGCCCACCGCCAGCACGATGATCGCGAGCAGCCACAGGCCCCAGCGCCTGCGGGGGCGCGTGCGTGCGGATGCGGGTGATTTCGCCATTGCCAAGCCTTCATGCTTCGGGGAATGAGGGCGCGATGACCCTCCGAGCCGCCGTCCTTAACCGCGCCCTTCCGCTCGCGCCAGCCCTGCTAATGCTCTCCGCCTGCGGGGCAGCGCCCGCCACCGATGCGCCCCTGTCAGACGAGGCGAAGGCCGCCGTCACGAAGAATGCAGGCGCCCCCAAAGACCAGCTCGCACGCCAGATCGACGATCTGTTCACCGCGCCCGGCCTCGGCGAGACCCGAGCGGTGGTGGTGATGGCGAACGGCCAGCTCGCCGCCGAACGCTATGGCCCGGGCTACACCAGGGACACGCGCTTCGTGAGCTGGTCGATGGCCAAGACCGTGACCGGCGTGCTGATCGGGATGCTGGTTTCCGACGGCCTGCTCGCGCTCGATGCGCCCGCGCCAGTCCCGCTGTGGCAGCGTCAGGGCGATCCGCGCGGCGAGATCACCCTGCGCCACCTTCTCCAGATGCGGAGCGGCCTGCGCCACACCGAGGCCGGCGATCCGCCTTACGAATCCGGCGAGGTCCGGATGCTGTTCCTCGACGGGCGCGACAATATGGCGAAGTGGGCCGAGGAACAGCCGCTCGAGGCCGAACCCGGCAAGCAGTTCGAATATTCCTCGAACACCAGCGTGATCCTCGCCGATATCGCGGCGCGCGCGCTGACCACCAGCGACAAGCCCGAGGCGCGGCGCAAGGCGGTGGCGGGTTATCTGCACCAGCGCCTGTTCGCCCCGCTCGGCATGACCAGCATGGTGCCCGAGTTCGACGCCTCCGGCACGCTGATCGGCGGCAGCCTGATGCACGCCACCGCGCGCGACTGGGCCAAGCTCGGCGAGTTCCTGCGCCTCAAGGGCCGCGCCCCCGGGGGCGAGCAGCTCGTGCCGCAGCGCTGGGTCGAGGCGATGCTCACCCCCTCGCCGCGCAGCCCGCATTACGGCTTCCAGATCTGGCTCAACCGTCCGGCGGGCAAGGGCGAGGAGTCCCCGCTCTTCCCCGACCGCGCGCCGAAGAGCGTCTTCTCGCTGATCGGGCATATGGGGCAATATGTGCTGGTCTCGCCCGCCCAGCGGGTGACGCTGGTGCGCCTCGGGCACTCGGACGATCCGGAGCGCAAGGCGATGCTCCAGCAGGCGGCGGATATTCTCGAACTCTACCCGGCGTCGTAATCTTCTGCGGGCGGCCAGTCGGCCTTGCCGACCCTGCGGTTCGGGGTCCTCAGAGGTAAAAGGCGCCCTCGACCACAGTCACGCAAGGCCCGCCGAGCCATGCCCTGTCGCCCTCCAGACGCAGCGTCAGATCGCCGCCCCGGCTGGAGGCCTGATGCGCGGTGAAGCGCTCGCGCCCCAGCCGCCGGGCCCAATAGGGCGTCAGCACCGCATGGGCCGAGCCGGTGACCGAATCCTCGTCCACCCCGCCGCCCGGCACGAAGACGCGGCTGACGATATCGGTCGCCGCGCCGGGGGCGGTGACGATGAACTGGTCCTTGCCCAGCTTTTCCAGACCGCGAATGTCCGGCGCCAGAGCGCGGATCGCGGCTTCATCGACGTAGAGGTAGATATTGTAGCCCAGCTCCGACCGCCAGACCTCCAGCGGCTCGGCCCCCAGCAGGCGGATCGCCTCGGCGTGGTTGGCGGCGCTATCGGCGATGGTCGGAATCGCGGGGAGCGCGAGTTCATAGGCATCGCCGGCCTTCGCCACCTCGAGGATGCCCGACTGGCGGGTGCGGAAGGTGATCCTCTCGCCCCCGTCGCGGGTCAGCAGGACATGCCCGCTGGCGAGCGTTGCGTGGCCGCACAGCGCGATTTCATAGGTGGGCGTGCACCAGCGCAGCTCCCAGTCGGCCGCACCTGTGGCGTCGCGCACCACAAAGGCGGTCTCGGCAAAGAGGTTCTCGCCTCCGATCGCCACCAGCACCTCGTCGGGCAGCCATTCCTCGAGCACCATCACCGCCGCCTGGTTCCCGCCAAAGGGCGAGGCGGCGAAGGCATCGACGTGCCAATAGGGGATCTTTTGCGGCATGGCAGGGGTCCTCAGGGGTAGAGCCCAGTTACGGGTACAAAAGCGTATCGGACCACGGCGCATCCGCGTTTTCGCGGAGGAATTCGCGGCGGTCATGGAGGCGGTTGTCGCGGTCGATCCAGAACTCGATCCGGCGCGGCGAGAGCGTGAAGCCGGTCCAGTGCGCCGGGCGCGGCACCCTCCCCTCGGCCTCATGCTCGGCCCACAAGGCCTTCACACGGTCGAGATAGTCCTGCCGCGCGGGCAGCGGGCGCGACTGGTCGCTGGCGGCGCTGCCGACCTGGCTCTTGTAGGGGCGCGAGTGGAAATAGGCGTCGGCGCGCTCGGGCGAGACTTCGACCAGCGGGCCTTCGATGCGGATCTGGCGGCGCAGGCTCTTCCAGTGGAACAGCAGCGCGGCCTGCATATTGGCGCGGATGTGCTGGCCCTTGCGGCTTTCGGCATTGGTGAAGAAGGTGAAGCCGCCGCCTGCCATCTCCCGCGCGCCGTGGCCCTTGAGCAGCACCATCCGCACCGCAGGCGCGGCGTCCGCGGTGGCCGTGGCGAGCGCCATCGCGTTGGGATCGTTGAGCTCGCCCACCTGCGCGGCGGCGAACCACTCCTCGAACAATGCGAAGGGATCGGCCCCGACCGGCAGCACGCTATCGGCAAGCTGGGCGTCATCGAGAGGGGCGGCGTCGGACATGGCGGAGGTTCCTCGGTCGGGCGATGGGTTATGGAGCGGCCATAGATACGCATGCGGCCCGGCGAAAGGCGCATATGATCAACGCCGCTCCTTCTTCGACCGGGGTCTCCGCTTGCACGAAGCCGCTGTCTCACCTAGCTAACTCACCATGCGCGATCTCTACGCCACTCTCGGGATACCCCGCACGGCCTCCGAGGCCGATATCAAGAGCGCCTATCGCAAGCTCGCCAAGGAGCTGCACCCGGATCGCAACAAGGACAATCCCAAGGCCGCGGAGAAGTTCTCCGAGGTGACGCGCGCCTATGACCTGCTGTCCGACAAGGCCAAGCGCGCGCAATATGACCGCGGCGAGATCGATTCCGAGGGCAACCCCGCCAATCCGTTTGCCGGAATGGGCGCGCGCGGCGGCTATGGCCGGGGCGGCACCTATGGCGCGGGGCCGGGCGGCGGCGGCGCGGGCGATTTCGGCGGCTTCGGCGGCGGCGACGAGGTCGATCTCGGCGACCTGTTCGAGGGACTGTTCGGCGGGCGCAAGGGCCAGCCGCAAGGCGGAGCGCGGCGCGGCTTTGGCCGTCAGCCCCCGCCGCCCCCGCCGCGGCGCGGCGCGGACATCCAGTATCGCCTCGCCGTGCCCTTCGTGGAGGCGGCTGCGGGGCGCGACCAGCGCATCACGCTGGCCGACGGCAAGGCGATCAACCTCAAGCTCCCGGCAGGCGTCGAGGACGGGACAATGATGCGCCTCAAGGACAAGGGCCATCCCGGCACCGGCGGCAATGGCGACGGGATCGTGATGGTCGAGGTCGGCAGCCACCCCTTCTTCCGGCGCGAGGGCGACAATATCCGCATGGACCTGCCCGTCACCCTCGACGAGGCGGTGCGCGGTGCCAAGGTCAAATGCCCGACGGTCGATGGCGCGGTGATGCTGACGATCAAGCCCGGCACCAGCAGCGGCACGGTGATGCGGCTCGGGGGCAAGGGCTGGACCAGGAAGAACGGCGCGGTCATCGACGGCAAGCCCGAACGCGGCGACCAGCTGGTCTCGATCGAGATTCAATTGCCCGCCGACATCGCGGCATTGGAACAACGGCTCGACGGCTGGGTTGACGTCGCCCGCCCGCGCGAAAAGTTCGGGCTCTGACGCCGCTTCGAAAGGCTGCCAGCATGACCGCAACCGACCACCCGCCTGCCACCGACGCGGGCGAGGTCTCGCAGGCATGGACCATCGCCAAGAGGGTCGCGGTCGACACCTTCAACGATGGCTTCATCCACGCCGGCAACCTTGCCTATCTGGGGATGCTGGCGATCTTTCCCTTCTTCATCCTCGGCGCGGCGCTGTTCGATGTGATCGGCGGGCGCGACAATGCCCAGGCGCTGATCCTCTCGGTTGCGCAGGCCATGCCGCAGTCCGTCGCCGAGACCATCGTGCCGGTGGCCGAGGACGTGGTCTATGCCCGCTCGGGCTGGCTGCTGTGGGCGGGCGGCGCGGTGGCGCTGTGGACTGTGTCGAGCCTGATCGAGACGATCCGCGACATCCTGCGCCGCGCCTATCATGTCCGCACCATCCGCGCCTTCTGGCAGACCCGGCTGCTGTCGGCCGGGCTGATCCTCGGCGCGGTGGTGCTGCTGATGCTCTCGCTCTTCGCGCAGGTGCTGATCGGCGGCGCGCAGGAGGTGATCGCGGCCGCCTTCCCGCAACTGGGGGCATGGATCGACACGCTGAGCCTGTCGCGCATCGTCCCCGCCCTCGGCCTTGCCGGATCGCTGTTCGTGCTGTTCGTCACCCTGACCCCGTCTGCCTATCGCGGGCGGCGCTATCCCAAGTGGCCGGGCGCGCTGTTCACCGCGGCATGGTGGCTGGGGGTCGCCGCCGCGCTGCCGGTGGTGCTGCGCAGCGTCTTTGCCTATGATCTCACCTACGGCAGCCTTGCCGGAAGCATGGTGACGCTGCTGTTTTTCTGGCTTGTCGGGCTCGGCCTCGTTATCGGCGCGGAACTGAATGCGGCGCTGGCGCTTGAGGGGCACAACGACACCGCGGGCAAGACAGGCGAGGAGACCTCCTGAATGAACGGACTGATGAACGGCAAGCGCGGCCTTATCATGGGGCTGGCCAACGACAAGTCGCTGGCCTGGGGCATCGCCAAGAAGCTCGCCGAACAGGGCGCCGAGCTGGCCTTTTCCTATCAGGGCGAGGCGCTCGCCAAGCGGGTGATCCCGCTCGCGGCGGAACTGGGCAGCGATTTCACCTTCGAATGCGACGTCTCGAGCATGGAATCGCTCGATGCCGCTTTCGCCACGCTGAAGGAGCGCTGGGACAGCCTCGACTTCGTGGTTCACGCGATCGGCTATTCCGACAAGAACGAGCTGCGCGGCCACTATGTCGACACCAGCCTCGAGAACTTCCTCAACACCATGAACATCTCGGCCTATTCGCTGGTGGCGATCAGCCAGCGGGCCTCGGCGATGATGCCCGAAAGCGGCGGCGCGATCCTGACGCTGAGCTATTACGGCGCGGAAAAGGTCGTGCCGCATTACAATGTCATGGGCGTGGCCAAGGCGGCGCTCGAGACCTCGGTGAAGTATCTCGCCAATGATCTCGGCCCGCGCAACATCCGCGTCAACGCGATCAGCGCCGGGCCGATCAAGACCCTCGCGGCGAGCGGGATCGGCGATTTCCGCTACATCCTCAAGTGGAACGAATACAACGCGCCGCTGCGCCGCAACGTCACCATCGAGGATGTCGGCGGGGCCGGGCTTTACCTGCTCTCGGACCTGTCCTCGGGCGTGACGGGGGAGACGCACCATGTCGATGCGGGCTATCATGTGGTCGGCATGAAGCAGGAAGACGCACCGGATATCGCCCTTTCCTGAGGGCTCCGGCTTGGGGGGCGCCGCCATGAGAACCGTGCTCGTCACCGGCTCGGCCGGGTTCATCGGCTACCACCTTTCAGCCTTGCTGCTGGAGGAGGGGTTCCGGGTCGTCGGCTATGACGGGATGACGGACTATTACGACGTCCGCCTGAAGCAGCGGCGGCACCAGATGCTGCTCCAGCACCCGCACTTCACCTGCACCGAGGGGCTGCTGGAGGATTTCGACACGCTCCACGCGCTGGCGCTGGCGGAGAAGCCCGATGTGATCGTCCACCTCGCCGCACAGGCGGGGGTGCGCTACAGCTTGGAAAACCCGCGCGCCTATATCGACGCGAACCTCGTCGGCACGTTCAACGTCATGGAATGTGCGCGGGAGCTGGGCGTGGATCACTTGCTGATGGCGTCCACCTCGTCGGTCTATGGCGCCAACACCGAAATGCCCTTCCACGAAGGCCAGAAGGTCGACACCCCGCTGACGCTCTACGCCGCGACCAAGAAGGCGAACGAGGCGATGGCGCACTCCTACGCACACCTCTGGACCCTGCCGACCACAATGTTCCGCTTCTTCACGGTCTACGGGCCGTGGGGTCGGCCCGATATGGCGCTGTTCAAGTTCACCCGCGGAATTCTCGAAGGCACGCCGATCGACATCTACAATGACGGCGCGATGTTCCGCGATTTCACCTACGTCACCGATCTGGTGCGCGGCATCCGGCTGCTGATCGACGCCGCCCCGGAGCGCCCCGACAGCGCCGATGACATCGCGCCGGGCGACAGCCTCTCCCCCGTGGCGCCGTTCCGGGTGGTCAATATCGGCAATGGCGAGAAGGTGCGCCTGCTGGATTTCGTCGAGGCGATCGAGGCGGAGTGCGGGCGCGCGGCGATCCGCCATTACCTGCCGATCCAGCCGGGCGACGTGCCTGCGACATGGGCGGATGCGTCGCTGCTCCGGACGCTCACCGGCTATGCCCCGCAAACCCCGTTCCGCGAGGGCGTGGCGAAGTTCGTTGCGTGGTATCGCGACTATTACGGGGTCTGAGGCCTCGCCTTACTTGGGCGGCGGCGGAAGCTTGCCCTCGCCCGGCAATTCGCCCTGCCGTTCGCGCTCGAGGCGCTGCATATATTCGCGCTCGATCATCTCGACCCGCTCCTGCTCGGCGGCGGCTTCGGCATCGATGGTGGAGAGGCGTTCCTCGCGCGCCTTCTCGATCAGCAGCCCGAAGCGCACCGCCTCGGCCTCGCTGCGGTCCTTGGCCCAGGCCTCGACGAATTTCTGGTTGCAGCCGGTGAACCCGCCCGCGCCCGCCGGCTCGCAGCTCATTGCGCCGAAATCGCCGACATACTTGATCTGGTCGACCCGCCGGGCGGGCGACTGGTTGGCGGGGTTGTCGGAATAGCGCAGGTTCGAGGGGATGCGATAGCGCTCCTCCTCGACGAGGATTTCGCACACCACCACCTCGCCCGGCTTGGCGACGGGGCATTCGGCCTCGTTATAGGCGATCACCATGTTGATCTTCTCGTCGGCGCTCTGGGCAGCGGCCGGGCTGGCGAGGCCCGCGAGCGCGGCCAGCGCGGCGGCGGAGGGGGCGATCAGGTGCTTCATGGCGCAAGGTCCTCTGATGGTCGCGCGGAGGTGACGCAGCAGCAATGCCCCCGCCTGCCCCTGCTTGTCTAGTGCGCGAGGCCTGAACCGGCGGTGAAGGCGGTTGCGGGGGAAGGCCGGTTGTCGGAATGCGCTGGCCCGGCCACGCAGTGGCCGCAAGGCCGACCGGCCGCCCGCAGGTGCTCCGAAGCGCAGCGAAGGAAACGCACCGAGGATGCAGCCGCGGAGGCGGCTGCACACACAGAAACCCCTACAACCTCTCGCTCACCTTGATCGCGATCCGGCAGCCGAGGCGGATCGCGCCCGCCAGCAGCGGATAGGCCGGCGCCCGCTCGGCACCGTTGGCGAAGGCCGCGTCGCGGTGCTCGCGCTCCTCCTCGCGGAATTCCTCGATCATCGCGGCAAGCTCGGGGTCGGCGCCGGTCTCGAGCAGCTTGTCGAGCTGTTCGGAATAGTGCTTGTCGATCTCGGTCTCGACCGCGGCGGTGCAGGCCATCGCCGCTTCCGGCCCGAGCAGCGCCGTGCCCGCGCCCAGTGCATAGCCCGCTGCCGACCAGAAGGGATGGAGCGCGGTCGGCCGCACCCCGCGCCGCGCGAGCAGGGCATCGAACTTCTTGCGATGCTCGGCCTCCTGCGCGGCCATGTGGCGGATCTCGGCAGAATGCGGCCCGCGGTCGCCCATCACGGCAAGCTGGCCTTCATAGATGCGGGTCGCGCCGAATTCCCCGGCCTGGTCGACCCGGATCATGCGGTGAAGTTCGCCCTTGTCCATCATCGGCTCCTTTGCGGGTTGCTTACCTGCGATACGCGGCAAGCGCCACAATGGCCGCACCCGAAACGCTCGAAATCAGGAAATTGAAGCCCGCAAGGCTGATCCCGAACAGGCTCCATGGAGCCGTGTCGCAGCGGATCAGCGGCGCGGCGGTGAGATCGAGCACGTTGACCTTGGGCGCGGTGCAGGCGGTCAGCCCCTCCCACCAGCCATACTCCACCCCGGCATGGAAGCCCCCGATCAGCCCCGAGGTGAGGATCGCAAGACCCGCCAGCGCGGTCCACACCTGCGCGGGCTTCATCGCATAGGCAGCAAGCCCGAAGCCTAGCGCCGCGAAGTGCGGATAGCGTTGCCACCAGCACATCTCGCAAGGGTAGAGGCCGAAGCCGTATTGCGACACATAGGCCCCGCCAAGCAGCGCCGCCGGCACCGCCACGGCGAGCAAACGGGCCTTGCCCGGATTGTCCATCGGTGCGGCCCTACTTCTTCTTGCCCGAGCCGCGGGTCACCGTCACCGGACGCAGCGCCACGGTGCTGCGGGTGGTGCGGCGCAGCGTCTCCATCGCGTAGTTGAGCTGGAAGTCCTTGATCCCCTGCGCCTCGAGCTGGGCGGCGGTGAGCTGGAAGCGCGGATCGGCGAGCTTGTCGGCCTCCATTTCCTCGTCCTTGATGCCGAGCTCGTTGATCAGATGGCCGCGCAGGTCGCTCTCGCGGGTCTGGTATTTCTGGCGCAGCGCGAAATCGGGGTCGGAGATCTGCGGCACGGCGATATCGGGCTTGATTCCGCCCTCCTGCACCGACTTGCCCGAGGGCGTGTAATACCGCGCCGTCGTCAGCTTCAGCGCGGCGTCCTTGCCGAGCGGGAGCAGCGACTGGACCGAGCCCTTGCCGAAGCTGCGCTCGCCCATGACCAGCGCGCGGCGGTGATCCTGCAGCGCGCCCGCAACGATCTCGGAGGCCGAGGCGGAACCGGCGTTGATCAGCACGATCATCGGCACGCCCTCGGCCATGTCGCCGCGATAGACGGTCTCGGCATCGTAGAGCATCGTCTCGCCCCGCGCGCGGCCGCGCTGGCTGACGATCCGCCCGTCGGTGAGGAACAGGTCGGACAGCGCCACCGATTCATCGAGGCTCCCGCCCGGATTGTTGCGCAGATCGAGCACCAGGCCATCGACGCGCCCGCCGGGCGCCTTCTTGCGGATCTCCTGCCACGCCGCGAACACATCCGCGCCGACATTGGCCGAGAATTCGTTGACGGTGATGACCCCGATATTGCCCGCCGCCAGTTCGGAAGTGACCGGCTCCAGTTCGATGACGCCGCGCGTCACCGCCAGTTCGAGCGGCTCCTCGCGCCCGGGCCGGAAGATCGTCAGCGTGATCGAGGTGCCCTTGGGGCCGCGCATCTGCGCCACCGCATCATCCAGCTTGGTGTCGACGATCAGCTTGCCGTCGAGATGGGTGATGAAATCGCCCGCCTTGACCCCGGCAACCTCGGCCGGGCTGCCGCGGAACGGCGAGACGACCTTGACCGCGCCGTCCTCCATCACCACCGACAGGCCGAGGCCGGAATATTGCCCGTCGATCATGGTCTCGAGCCGCTGGAGATCGCCGCCGTCGAGATAGGCCGAGTGCGGATCGAGCGCCGCCAGCATCCCGTCGATCGCGCCGCGGATCAGCTTGTCGTCGTCGACCGGCTCGACATAGCTCGCCTTGACCCGCTGGAAGACCGCGAAGAGCTTGGCGAATTCGGGCGCGGCGCGGCCGTCGACCTGCGCCATGGTGGCGGTGGTGGCGGGGATCAGCGCGACGGCGGTGACCAGAGCGGCGCTTTGCAGGAGAGCGGCAAACTTCATGGGGGAACGGGGCTCCTTCTGGGGCGAATGTATAGGTTTGCCGGGATGAACGCCAGATAACACATCGCCCCCGGGAAGGTTGTGCCGCCGGGGGGCAGCCGGGGGCCGCAATCTTTACGCCGCCCGCGGGGCTAGCGCAGATATTGCAGCGGGTTGACCGGCTTGCCCTGCTGGCGCAGCTCGACCGTCACCGGGCTTGTCCCGCCGTTCGCCCGGCCGAGCGGGGAGCCGCCGATCACCGTGTCGCCGACCGCCACATCGACCCGGTCGAGGCCGGTGACGAGGCTGGTCCAGCCGCCGGCGTGCTCGATGATGACGATTCGCCCGAAGCCGCGATAGGCCCCGGCAAAAGCGACCCGTCCGCGCGCCGGGGCGACGACCTGCGCACCGGCGGCGGGCGCAAGGGTGAGGCCGGTCGAGGCAAGCCCGCTCTCGCGTCTGCCCCCGAAGCCCACCAGCGTGCGGCCCTGCACCGGAAGCTGGAAATCGGCTGGCGGGCGGGCCGCGGCGCTCGGCGAGGGAGCCGGTTGGGGCGGCAAGGCGGCGGCGAGGTCGGCGGGGCGCAGCACCGGGCCGGGGAGCGCTGCCAGTTCGTTCCTGAGCGCGGCCACTTCCCCGAGCTTGTCCACCAGCCCGTCGAGATCGCGCGCTTCCTCGGCCAGCGCCAGCGCGCGCTCGGCCTCGCGCAGCGCCGCGCCGCGGGCCGTGCGCGAGGCGATGCGCTGCTGCTGCTCGAGCGCGGCCAGTTGTCCCTGCCGCTCGCGCAGAGCCTTCTCGCCAGCGCGCAGCCCGGCGAGCGCCCGCGCGGCCTGTGCCTCGAGCGCGCGCCCGCGTTCCAGATCGCGCCGCAGCGCCCCGGTGCGGGCACGGATCTGCGGCACGGCGCTGTCCAGCACGGCGCGGACATGGACCACATCGGTGAGCGAGCCGGGTTGCAGCACCGAGAGCGCGAGCGGGCGGCGGGCGGTGGTCTGGAGCGCGGCGGCAAGGCGGGCGGTCGGCTCCTGCCGCGCGGCGAGGCTGGCGGTGAGACGCGTGCGCTGGTCGCGTGCGATGGTCAGGCGGGCGCGGGCGACCTCGATATCGGCCTCGGCCTGCTGGACGCGGGCGGCGAGCGCGGCGGCCTCGCTCGCGGTGCGCTGGGCGGCCTCGGTCGCCTTCTCGGCCTCGGCGGCGAGCCGCGCGGCGCGGGTCTCGGCAAGGCGGCTCTCGCGGGTGGCCCGGGCGAGCGCGGCTCCGGCCTCGTCAGCCTCGAGCAGCGCGACCGGTGCGGCGGCCCAGGAGGCGGGCAAGGCGACTGCCAGCACGGCGGCGACGCCGCCGGTGGCAAGAACAGTCAGGAGAGCGCGCCACGGCATGGCTCGCCTCATGCCCGATGATAGGGATGGCCTGCAAGGATCGTGGTGGCGCGGTAGAGCTGTTCCAGCAACATCGCGCGCGCCATCATGTGCGGCCAGGTCGCGGGACCGAAGGCGAGCAGCAGGTCGGCCGAGGCGCGCTCGGCATCGGAATGGCCGTCCGCCGCGCCGAGCATGAAGCGGGTCTCTCGCACGCCGTCATCGCGCCAGCGCCCGAGCAGGGTGGCGAAGGCCTCCGACGACATCGCCTTGCCGCGCTCGTCGAGCAGCACGGTGCGGTGCGGGGTGAGCGGCTCGGCGGCCTTGCCCGCGCCGGTATCGGGCCACTCGGTGAGCTTGACCGGCCATGTCAGGCGCTTGGCATAGCGATCCACCAGCTCGCCCTCCGGCGACCGGCCAATCTTCCCGCGCGCGATGATGTGGAGGAGGATAAGCGCAACCCTATGCTGTAGGCGCTGGTTCGGCCCGCAGGGCCGCGAGCGTACGCGCGAGAGCCGGAGGTGCTCTGCCGCGCAGCGGCAGAAACAGCGCCGAGGACGCTCGCCCGGAGGGGCGAGCGCAAGACAAATCAGTTTCTACCCAGCATCGAGGTTTCGCTGCCCTCGAAGCTCCACATGCGTTCGAGGTTGTAGAAGCTGCGGACTTCCGGGCGGAACAGGTGGATGACCACATCGCCCGCGTCGATCAGCACCCAGTCGGCCGCCGGCAACCCCTCGACCCGCGCATGGCCGAAGCCGGCCTGCTTGATCTTCTCGGCCAGCTTCTGCGCCATCGACGCGACCTGACGGGTCGAGCGACCGCTCGCGATCACCATGTGATCGGCAATCGAGCTCTTCCCCTCGAGCGGGATCGAGACGAGGTCCTGCGCCTGATCGTCGTCAAGCTGGGCCAGAACGAGCTGGTGGAGCGCGGCGCTACCCGTGTCAGAGCGCATCAGCGCCTCCGCGGTCTTGGCACCGGCTTGCACCGCTCCGAGCGGCAGGGAAGCAGCGAGGGCTTCGGTCATCGGCAATCACAATTCTCCAGAGTGCGGGGCTTTGGCAGGGCACATCATCACGCGGACCGGCGGACAGGGCTGCCGAAACGCGTGCTGCGCGCCTCATGCGTCCCCCTCCGGCCGGATTATGCGGAATGTCAGCCGATCACGCACCGCCGCATCACGATCCTTGCCGAGCAGGGCCTCGGCCCACCCGGCATCGGCACGACGGATCGCCGTGGCCGAGCGGTGGTCTGGATCGAAACGCAGGTACACCAGGGCCGGTGCGCTCCATTGCCCCCGTTTCCGAATGCTGGCGGCAGGCCTTCGATAGCGCCCGAGCCAGGCCATGGCGGGGCTCGCCAAGGCATCCGCATCATAGCCGGGGCGGGCGATCACCGCAATCGGCATTGTCCGGGCGATCCGTCGCCAGTCCTTCCAGCGGTGCAACTGGGCGAGATTGTCCGCCCCCATCAGCCAGACGAAGCGCCGCTCGGGATAGCGCCGCACCAGCCGCGCCAGCGTATCGACGGTAAAGCGCGTGCCGAGCTGCTGCTCGATCGCCGTCGGCACGATTCGCGCGCGCCGCGCCTGCTGCCGGGCCGAGAGCAGGCGCGCCTCCAGCGGCGCCATGCCCGCCTGCGGCTTCAGGGGGTTGCCGGGCGAGACCAGCCACCAGGTCTCGTCCAGCCCCAGCGCCTCCGCGGCAAACAGCGTGATCCGCCGGTGCCCGCCATGCGCCGGATTGAAGCTGCCCCCGAGGAGCCCGGTGAGAACAGGTGTGCTCATGGACGGGTCAGGGCCGGGTCTGCCCGCTCCCGCGCACCTGCCACTTGTAGGTCGTCAGCCCCTCGAGCGCGACCGGCCCGCGCGCGTGCAGCCGCCCGGTGGCGATGCCGATCTCCGCCCCCAGGCCGAACTCGCCCCCATCGGCGAATTGCGAGGAGGCGTTGTGCATCACGATCGCGCTGTCGACCTCGGTCAGGAACCGCTCGGCCACCGCCGCATCGGCGGTCACGATCGCGTCGGTATGGCCCGAGGAATGGCGGGCGATATGGGCGAGCGCAGCGTCCGGCCCGTCGACCACCGCGACCGAGAGCACCGCATCGAGATATTCGGTGTCCCAGTCCTCATCGGAAGCCGGGACGATGCGCGGATCGAGCGCGCAGGCCCGCCCGTCACCGCGCACCTCGCAGCCCGCCTCGATCAGCGCGGCGACCAGCGCGGCGGCGGCGGGGTAGGCGGCATCGATCAGCAGCGTCTCCATTGCCCCGCAGATGCCGGTGCGGCGCAGCTTGGCATTGAGCGCGATCCGCTCCGCCATCGCCGGATCGGCGGCGGCGTGGACATAGGTGTGGTTGATCCCGTCGAGATGGGCGAGCACCGGCACCCGCGCATCGGCCTGCACCCGCGCCACGAGGCTTTTGCCCCCGCGCGGCACGATCATGTCGATGAGGCCGCTTGCGGTCAGCATCGCGCCGACACAGGCGCGGTCCTGCGAGGGGACAAGCTGCACCGCCTCGGCCGGGACGCCGCCCCGGGCAAGGCCCGCGACCAGCGCGGCATGGATTGCGCGGTTGGAATAGACCGCCTCGCTCCCCCCGCGCAGCAGCACGGCATTGCCCGCCCGCACACACAGCGCAGCGGCATCGGCGGTGACATTGGGGCGGCTTTCGTAGATGATCCCGATCGTCCCGACCGGCACGCGGATACGCTGCAAATTCAAGCCATTGGGGCGCTGCGCGGAATCGATCACCGCGCCCACCGGATCGGGCAGATTGGCGACCGCCGCGACCGCATCGGCAATCGCCCCGAGCCGGGCCTCGTCGAGCGCCAGCCGGTCGAGCATCGCGTGCGAAAGCCCCCGCGCCGCGCCTTCGGCAAGGTCTCTGGCATTGGCCGCGAGCACCTGCGGCACGGCGGCGCGTAGAGCCTCGGCAGCGCGGTGGAGCGCGGCGGCGCGGGCCTCGCCCGGCATCGCGGCGAGCTGCCGCTGCGCGAGCCGCGCCGCCGTGGCAAGCGCGTGCACCAGCGCCGCGGGGTCGGCGGCGGCGGCAGCAGCGGCAGGGGGCGAGGCGGCGGCGGGCGTCGTGGTCATGGCGCGGTCTCTAGCACCCTGCGGCAGCGAATCGAAGCGAATCGGCAGGCGCGCGGCGGCGATTCGCGTGCATCATGCGCCGCCATGCGACAGACTCATGCAAACGATTCTCGTTTCGCCGCGATTCCACATCGATTCATCTGTGAGGCAGACTTAGGATTCGACCATAAGTGAGTCGGCTGGTAGCGCGCCGCCGGGGCACAATCAGACCATCGGGGCCGCATCTTGTCACTCAAGGATACCGCACAAACGTGGGGCGACCGGCTGCGGCAGTGGTTCCCCGACCGCGAGTTCTTCATGCGCGCCGACGGACAGGTGCGCTTCATCAAGCTTTCCTCGAAACTCCAGATGCGCGTCGCCGGCGGCGCGGTCGCGGCGCTGGTGCTGTGGCTGCTCTCGCTCGCGATCATGGGCTGGAACCAGTATCGCGCCGAGGCCGATCTGGCCTCCTTCGTCGAGGAAAAGGCCCGCGTCGCGACCGCGAGCGAGCGCATCAAGGCCTATGGCGGCGATCTCGACCGGCAGGTGGCCGAGATGAAGCAGCGGCAGGATTTCCTCGAGGAGATGGCGCGGATGCTGCCCGAGGATATCGTCGCCGAGGGCGCGGCCAGCGGCACGGTGACCGATTCCTCCGCCGAGGCCGCCGAGACGGTCAAGAAGGTCAGCGCGCTGATCCCGCAGGCCAAGGGCCTTGCCGAGATCGAGGCCCGCCAGCTCGCCTTTGCCGAGCGCCTCACCCGCTTCGCCGATGCCCGCGCCCGCCGCGCCGAAGCGGCGATGCGCAAACTCAACCTCGATCCCGGGCTGATGGCCCGCGAGGCGCAGCAGGCGATGGGCGGCCCCTTCGAGGCGCTCGCCGCCGCCGATCTCGACCCCAGATTCGAGCGGCTCGGCCTGTCGCTGGCGCGGATGGCGGTGTTCGAGCGGGCGCTGGACGGCATCCCGCAGGTCGTGCCCGCCAGCATCGAATCGATCACTTCGGGCTTCGGCTACCGCCGCGACCCCTTCAACGGGCGCGGGGCGATGCACGCCGGGATCGATTTCAAGGGCGCGACGGGCTCGCCGATCTTCGCCGCCGCCGGTGGCCGCGTCACCTACGCCGGATGGAAATCGGGCTACGGCCAGGCGATCGAGATTACCCATGGTAACGGGATGTTGACCCGTTATGCTCACCTCTCGCGCATCGATGTGAAGGTCGGCCAGCCGTTGGCCGCCGGAAGCACCATCGGCGGGCTCGGTTCGACCGGGCGCTCGACGGGACCGCACCTGCACTTCGAAGTCCGTATCAATGATCGCGCGGTCAATCCGCGCCCGTTTCTGGAGGCTGCCCCCGATGTTCTCAAGGAAGTCCGCCGAACCGGAACCCTTCGCCCCGCCCCCGGCGCGGGCCGCTAACAGGAGCAGTGTCATGGCCTCGGGTTCGACCTTCTCGGTGATCGGCGCAGACGTCACCATCACCGGCAATATCAGCGCATCGGCCGATCTGCATATCGACGGCCGGATCGATGGCGACATCACCTGCGCGAGCCTCGTGCAGGGCGAGAAGAGCGCGATTGCCGGCGCGGTCACCGCCGAGAGCGCAAGGCTCGCGGGCAAGGTCACCGGCTCGATCACCGCGCGCGAGCTGGTGATCCTCAAGACGGCCCGGATCGAGGGCGATGTGCATTACGACGCGCTCACCATCGAGCAGGGCGCGGAAGTGGACGGCCGCTTTGCGCCCAATGCGCGGCACCAGACGATCAAGGCCGTGCCGCAGCAGATCGAGGCGGCGGAGTAAGCCGCTCCGCCTCCCCCCTTGCCCGAGGGGCTGGGCTGCGTCGCTCGAGAGGCGCGCTTGCGGGTCTCAGACCCGGCCTAGACCCCCTCCAGAGGCGGCTTGACCCCGCTTGGCGGCACACTGTTTGGAGGGTCCGGCCAATGTTTCACGTGAAACATTGGGCCGGGGTTCAGAGCACCTCGGCCCGCAGCGCCTTGCGGTCGAGCTTGCCGATCATGGTCTTGGGCAGGCTCTCGCGCACCACCACCTGATCGACGCGCTCGTGCTTGCCGATCTTGGCATTGAGCCACTGCGCCAGTTCCTCGCCCGTCGCTACCGCGCCCTCGTTCAGAGTGACATAGGCGCGCGGCACCTCGCCGCGATAGGCCTCGGGCACGCCGATCACCAGCGCCTCCTTGACTGCCGGGTGTTCGAGAATCGCGTCCTCGACCACGCTGGGGAAGACCTTGAACCCGCCCACCGCGATCATGTCCTTGATGCGGTCGACGATCTCGAGGAAGCCCTCGGCATCGATCCGGGCGACATCGCCGGTGCGCAGGTAACGCTTGCCGTCACGCTCGACAAAGCACTCGGCATCGGCCTCGGGGCGGTTCCAGTAGCCGCGCATCACCTGCGGCCCGTGGACCGCCAGCTCGCCCGGCTGCCCCTCGGGCGCGAGCTTTGCCGGGTCCTCGTTGTCGAGCAGGATCACCTCGGTTCCGGGCACGAGCTGGCCGATCGTCCCGCGCTTGCGGTAACCGTCATAGGGGTTGGCCGAGACCACGCCCGCGCTTTCGGTGAGGCCATAGCCCTCGCACACCCGCACGCCCGTCGTCGCCTCGAACCGCTCGTGCACCGGACCCGGCATCGGCGCTCCGCCCGAGATGCAGACCTTGAGGCTGGAGAGATCGGTCTTCGGCAGATCGGGGTGGTCGAGGATCGCCTGGAACATCGTCGGCACCCCGGGAAAGCCGGTGCAGCGGTAACGCTGGATGGTCGCGAGCACCTGCTTCGTCTCGAACCGCGGCACCATCGCGATCGAGGCACCCGTGACCATCGCGTGATTGAGCAAGGCGGTGTTGGCGAAGACATGGAAGAAGGGCAGCGCCCCCATGAACACCTCGCCCGCCGGGTTGCCAAAGGGATTAAGCGAGGCGACCTGCTGGGCGTTCACCGAGAGCTGGTCGTGCCCCAGCATCGCCCCCTTGGGCCGCCCGGTGGTGCCACCGGTATATTGCAGCAGCGCAAGGTCCTGCGGGCCGACATCGACGGGCGCAAGCTGGCCGACAGGGGTCATTTCCACCCAGCTCTTCACATCGGGGCCATAGGCCACCTCGGCGATCTGCTTGCGCTTGAAGAGCTGCAAAGCCACGCCCTTGAACCACGGCAACTGGTCGGCAAGGCTGCCCACCACCAGCGTCTCGAGCGCGGAGGCCTCCAGCACCTTGTGCGCGGCCTTGTAGAGTTCGGGCACGTCGAGCGTCACCAGCAGCCGCGTGCCGCTGTCCTCGACCTGCCAGGCAAGCTCCTCGACCGAGTAAAGCGGCGAGAAGTTCACCACCACCGCTCCCGCCATCATCGCCCCGTAATAGGCGGCGGCGTAGATCGGCACGTTGGGGAGGAACAGGCCGACGCGGTCGCCCTTGACGATGCCCGCCTCGGAGAGGCCGAGCGCGAAGGCCCGCGCCTGCTTGAAGATCTGCGCGTAGCTGTAGGTCCGCCCAAGGAAGTGCAGGAAGGGCGCGGCGGGATTGGCGCGCACAGTGCGCTCGAGCATCGCCGGCAAGGCCATCGCCTCGAACCGTGTGTCTTGCGGGACGGGGTGATGGTAAGCGGGGCTACTGACAGTCATGTCAGTAATACTGACGCACAATCGCCGGGCATTCAAGGGAAACTGCGGAGATCGTGACGTTTTCTGCGTCCCGCCAGAAACAAGATCGCCCCGGACCTGATCCGGGGCCTGGCTTATGTCCCCGGTCCGTTCGACCGAGGCTGGCCAAGACCCGTGCCAGGCACGGGGCGACGATCTAAGCGTTACGAGGCCGGGCCTCTCAGATGAACCCGCTCTCCGGGTCGATCTTCTCTTCGGCGGCCTCGGCTTCGCGCTTGCGGGCGAGCCAGGCTTCGGCCTCGGCTTCCTGCGCGGCCTGGGCGGCGGCCTTGTGGGTGGCATCACGCTCGGCGCGCAGTTCCTCGATCAGCTTCTCGCGATCATTGCGGGCCGGTGCGGCGGTCACATCGGTGTCGCCGGAGACACCGGCGCGCTTGGCGGCCTTGGCCACCATCGCGTCGAGTTCACGCTGCGAGCACAGGCCCAGCGTCACCGGATCCTTCGGCGTGATGTTCGCGATGTTCCAGTGCGTCCGGTCGCGCAGCGCGCCGATGGTGTTGCGGGTGGTGCCGATCAGCTTGGAGATCTGTGCATCCGACACCTCAGGGTGGTTGCGCAGGATCCAGGCGATGCCGTCGGGCTTGTCCTGACGCTTCGAGACCGGGGTGTAGCGCGGGCCCTTGGTGCGGGTCACCTCGACCGGAGCCTTGTGCATCTTGAGCACATAGGCCGGATCGTTCTGGCCCAGCTCGATCTCGGCCTGGGTCAGCTCGCCCGAGTGGACGGGGTCGCGGCCGGTATACTTGCTGCCCGCGAGGTCATCGGCCATTGCCTGCACTTCGAGGATGTGGAGGCCGCAAAACTCGGCGATCTGCTCGAAAGACAGCGCGGTGTTGTCCACCAGCCAGGTCGCGGTGGCATGCGGCATCAGCGGCTTGGGCTGATCCTTGGTCGCCATGAGGGGAAATCTCCGTTGAAAATGAAAGGGCCGCCCCTTTCGGAGCGGCCGCATTGGAGTCCCGGATAGGCGAAATTGCGCGAAACGGCAAGGAAAAGGGGAGCCCTCGCGCGTTTCAGGGTTCGAGGGCGGCGAGCCCGGCGAGAAACTGGCGAGTCGCCTCGTCCCACGAATAGCCCGCCGCATGGGCGGCGCACTCCGCCCGGTCGCAGTAGCGCGCCGCATCGATGGCGCGGGCGAGGTCCTCCGACAAGGCACCGACTGCCCCGGTGACGATGTCGAGCGGCCCCGGCACCGGGAAGGCGGCGACCGGAGTCCCGCAGGCGAGCGCCTCGATCATGACGAGGCCGAAGGTGTCGGTGCGCGAGGGGAAGACGAAGACATCGGCCCCGGCATAGCAGCCCGCCAGCGCCGCCCCTGTCTGCTTGCCGAGGAACAGGGCCTCGGGAAACCTCGCCTCCAGCGCCGCGCGGGCCGGGCCGTCGCCGACCACCACCTTGGTGCCGGGATAGGGGCAGGCGAGGAAGGCCTCGATGTTCTTCT
>VFQM010001061.1_pt1 | contig 25880 bp, 17 predicted proteins | sample 3512391 | NCBI WGS metagenome assembly VFQM01 (sample SAMN10412369, study PRJNA504923) | tailings metagenome | isolation source: Replicate 1 from Balatoc abandoned mine | place: Philippines | reverse complement strand
GCGAGCGCCGCCACCTGAAGACGGTGCGTCTACCAATTCCGCCATCTGGGCACGGAGGCCTTCGGTCATTGCTGCCGGAGGCCGGGTAGGCGCGGGCCATTAGCGAAGGGTTCGGGGGGCTGTCAATGCAAACCTCCCCTTGCCGGCTGTTTCACGTGAAACATTGCGAGATCGGGGCGAATCCGGGGCGGATGCGGGGGTCTGGCCCGCTCTGGACCGGCCCAAGCCCGATGCTGGCCCGGCACTGGACCCAGACCCGCCCCAAACCCGCCCCGCACTGGTCCCGCACCCGCCCCGCACGGGCGGCGCGCTGTGGCGCGGCAGGGCTCGCGCCCTCTTGCCTCGCCGCGCCGCTTGCCGCAAAGCGCCTCGCTCTATTCGAGGCATCACCAGGAACGAGCACCCCCACAATGCCATCCGCTCCCGCTTCCCCCAATCCCTCCCCGCTTGCCGGCCGGCTGGTCACGATCTTCGGCGGCACCGGCTACATCGGCAATTACGTCGCGCAGGCTCTCCTGAGCCGCGCGGCGCGCATCCGCCTTGCCAGCCGCGCTCCGGCCAAGGCCCAGAGCCTCAAGCCCCTCGCCAATCTCGGCCAGCTCCAGCTCATGCCCTGCGACATCACCCGCGAGGAGCACGTCGCCGCCGCGCTCGAGGGGGCCGATCATGTCGTCAACCTCGTCGGCGCCTTCACCGGCAACCTGGAAAAGCTGATGGGCGAAGCGCCCGGCACCATCGCCCGCCTCGCCGCGGCGCGCGGGATCGAGGCTCTCGTCCATGTCAGCGCGATCGGCGCCGACGCCGCCTCGCCGACTGCCTATGCCCGCGGCAAGGCGCAGGGCGAGGCCAATGTCCTCGCCGCCTTCCCCAAGGCCACCATCCTTCGCCCCTCGATCGTGTTCGGCAAGGACGACCAGTTCATCAACCTCTTCGCCGGCATGATCGAGATGCTCCCCGTCCTCCCCGTGTTCGGGGCGGAGGCGAAGCTGCAACTGGTCTATGCCGACGATGTCGCCGAGGCGGTCGCGGTCGCGCTGGAGCACCCCGAGACCCACGGCGGGCGCACCTATGAGCTGGGCGGACCGGAGCAGCTCTCGATGATGGAAATTCACCGGCGCATCGCCGCAGCGCAAGGGCGCAAGCGCACCTTCCTCGCCGTGCCGGATGCGCTCTCGGCCACTTTCGCCGCGCTCCCCGGCACCCCGATGAGCCGCGACCAGTGGACTCTGCTCAAGCCCGGCAGCACCGTCGCGCCGGGCGCCCCCGGGCTTGCCGATCTGGGCATCGAGGCCAAGCCGCTCGGCCTGTTCCTCGACAAGTGGATGCTGCGCTACCGCAAGCACGGCCGCTTCGGCGCGGCCAACGAGCGGGCCAAGCTGCACAAGAGCTGAGCCCGCGCGGCAGACGGGCTGAACCGGAGAGGGCGGGGCGTGCAAGCGCGCTCCGGCCCTTGTGGCTTGCCGCCTGCCGCTCCTGACCGCGTCCAGCGCCCGCTGCCCCTGACCGGCTGGCCCGTGCGCCCGCCACGGCGGCGGGCCGGCGGCTGTGCCATGCCCTGAAGATCGGGCGCTTTCCCTCCCGCCCGAGCCATGACTGAGACATTTTTGCCACGCCAAAGCCACCATAACAATCGATTGCATTTTGCCATTGCAATCGATTGTGAAACGCCGCATTCAGACGTGGCAGAATTCCGACGAGCTGAATCCAGCCTTAGTCTGCCTAGGAGAGGAAAATGAGGAAATCGATTTATCGCACCTGCGCCTCGGCGCTCGCCCTGGGCGTGGTGCTCCCGCTGGCTTCGGTCGCGCAGGCCCAGGATGCGGCCGGCGATGCGGTGGCCGCAGAAGAAGATCAGGGTCTCGACACCATTGTCGTGACCGCCGCTGCCGGCAATCGCACCCAGATCGAGAGCTCGATCTCGGTCACTTCGGTCGACGATTCGATCATCCAGAACTTCCAGCCCGCCTCGGAAGCGGAAATCTTCCGCCTGCTGCCGGGTATCCAGACGCCGGGCACCTCGGGCCCGGGCGGTAACGCCAATATCGCGGTGCGCGGTCTGCCCGTGGCGACCGGCGGCTCGCCCTTCGTGCAGCTTCAGGAAGACGGCCTGCCGATGGTCCTGTTCGGCGACATCCAGTTCGGCAACAACGACTACTGGACCCGCTTCGATGCCACCACGGCGACCGTTGAAGCCGTGCGCGGCGGCTCGTCCGCCACGCTCGCCAGCCAGGCGCCGGGCGCGGTCATCAACTACATCAGCCACACCGGCGACCGCGAGGGCGGCTTTGTCCAGCTCAACCGCGGGCTCGACTACAACGACACCCGCGTCGATTTCCGCTATGGCGGTGCGCTCGGCGAGGGGCTGAAGTTCCACCTCGGCGGCTTCCTCCAGCGCGGCAACGACATCCTCGATGTCGATTACGCGATCAACGAGGCGATCCAGATCAAGGGTAACGTCACCAAGGAATTCGACGACGGGGCCTCGTTCCTGCGCCTGTTCTTCAAGGTCGCCGACACCCAGGGCATCAACTACACCGGCGCGCCCGCGCTGGCCGACGTCCGGGGCCGCCAGGTCACCAATATCCGCCCCTTCCCGGGCTTCGACGGGCGCAGCCAGAGCAACTACTCGATCTACAACCAGGAGCAGCTGATCCTCAACCGCGAGGGCAATTTCGAGCGGGTCGGGCTGAACGGCATCTCCACCGACCAGCAATATTTCGGCGCGCACCTTCACTGGGAATTCGGCGACAATATCACCGTCGACAACCGCGCCCGCTATTCGAACGTGTCGGGCCAGTTCTCCTCGCCCTTCCTCAACGTCGCGACCCGCCAGAGCGTGATCGGATCGCAGGTCAACGGCGCGACTGTCGCCTCGATCCGCTATGCCAACGGCCCCCGCGCCGGACAGCTCTTCACCGGCGCGCTGCTCGACAACAACGTCAACGTCACCACCAACATGCGTGACCTCGGCGCCTTCGTGAACGACCTGGTGGTGGCCGGCGAGTTCGATGTCGGCGCGATGACCCTGACGGCCCGCGGCGGCTTCTTCTACATGGACCAGACCATCGCGATGGACTGGCATGTGAACCGCTCGACCCGCGAGCTGAGCGGCGACAACCCGGCCCAGCTCGACCTGTTCGATGCCGCCGGCAACCAGCTGACCTTCCAGGGCATCTCGGGCTACAACAACAACTGGGGCACCTGCTGCTCGCGCGACTATGATCTGAGCTACACCAACACCGCGCCCTATGCGCAGCTGGTGCTGGATCACGAGCGGTTCAACCTCGACGCCTCGATCCGTCTCGAGCGGGTGGCGGCGAGCGGCTTCGCGATTGCCGGTGGCGGGACCTTCCTGACCACCCCGGATCCGAGCCGTCCGGGCCTGCGCGTCGAGGCGATCACCGCCAACGGCGTGCGCGAGAACCTCGATTACACCCGCAGCTACACCAGCTGGTCGGTCGGTGCCCTGTTCAAGGCCACCAGCGACCTGTCGCTGTTCGGCCGGGCCTCGCGCGGCGGGCGCTTCAACTCCGACCGGCAGACGCTGGGCGGCAAGATCGCGGCCGACGGCTCGCTGTGCACCGGCGCGCAGGCACTGGCCCGCACCAATGGCTGCACCGCCGACGGGGTCACCCCCTCGGTCGACTTCGTCAACCAGTACGAACTGGGCGTGAAGGCGCGCGGCGAAGCGGTCGGCGGCGACTGGACGGCCGAGCTGACCCTGCTCAAGGGCGACTTCAGCCAGAGCACCTTCGAGCTCTCGGCCACGCGTTGTCCCCCGGGCAGCGGCGGCTGCGTGCTCGACAGCGAGTTCAAGTCCAAGGGCTTCGAATTCTTCGGCACCTACCGCAACAGCGGGCTGATGGTGGTCACCAATGCGACCTATTCGGACTCCGAGCGCAAGCTGGCCGGCGCGGCCAACTTCACCCGCGCGCCGTTCATCCCCGATCTGAGCTACTCGGTCTCGGCGACCTACGACATCGGCGAGGTGGCGACGGTCGGCCTGTCGGCGACCGGGCAGACCAGCGTGGTGGACGATGCGCTCAACGAGTTCGAGGGCGATACCACGATCAACGCCACGCTCCGGGTGCGTCCGCTCGATAACCTGGAAGTGGGCCTCAACGTCTACAACCTGTTCAACGTCTACGATCTGCGCGGCAATGGCGCGACGATCGTGAACGGCGGGGCGAACCCGGCGGTGATCAGCGGCACGCCGGTCCCGGGCCGGGCGGTCACGGCAACGGCCCGCATCACGTTCTGATGCCGCCGGGTGCGGCTGCGCTATCTCCCGTGCAGCCGCGCCCGTGCAAACCGGGGGGCGATCGTTCGTGCGATCGCCCCTTTTGCACGTCCGGATTCTTTGTAAGGTGAGAGGATGACAGAGGGATCGGAGGATCGGGCGATCCGCTCGATATTGATCGCAGGCGGCGGCTCGGCGGGCTGGATGACCGCGGCGGCGCTCGCCAATGCCCTGCCGCGGGGCTGCGCCATCACGCTGGTCGAATCCGAGGAGATCGGCACCGTCGGCGTGGGCGAGGCGACCATCCCGCCGATCCGCACCTTCAACGCGATGCTCGGCATCGACGAGCGCGAATTCGTGCGCGAGACGCAAGGGAGCTTCAAGCTCGGCATCGAATTCGTCGACTGGGGCGCCAGGGGCACGCGCTACTTCCACCCCTTCGGCCCGCACGGCAAGCCGATGGACATCCGCGATGTCCACCAGTTGTGGCTCCAGCAGCGGCTCTCGGGCGAGGAGGCGGGCGACTTCGACGAGCTGTCGATGGCCTGGCAACTGGCCAAGGCCGGGCGCTTCACCATCCCCAGCCCCGACGGGCGCAATGTCCTGTCGACCTTCGACTACGCCTTCCACTTCGATGCGGGCCGCTATGCCCGCTACCTGCGCCGCTATTCCGAAGCGCGCGGCGTCACGCGGGTCGAGGGCAAGATCGCCGCGGTCGCGCAGGACGGCGAGACCGGCTTCGTGGCCGCCGTCACGCTCGAGGACGGCCGCAGCCTCGAGGCCGAACTGTTCATCGACTGCTCGGGCTTCCGCGGGCTCCTGATCGAGGGCGCGCTTCAGGCCGGATACGAGGACTGGAGCCACTGGCTCCCCTGCGACCGCGCCGTGGCGATCCCCTGCGCCCACGGCGGCGAGTTCACCCCCTACACCCGCTCGACCGCGCGCGAGGCGGGCTGGCAATGGCGCATCCCGCTGCAACACCGCATCGGCAACGGCTATGTCTATTGCAGCCGCTTCATCGACGATGCCGAGGCCGAGGCGACCCTGCTCGCCAACCTTGACGGCGCGCCGCTCGCCGCCCCCAACCGCCTGCGCTTCGTCACGGGCATGCGGCGCAAGTTCTGGGACCGCAACGTTGTCGCCATCGGCCTGTCGAGCGGGTTCCTCGAGCCGCTCGAATCGACCAGCCTGCACCTGATCCAGGCCGGCATCTCCAAGCTGCTCGCGCTCTTCCCCGACCGCGATTTCGACCCGCTGGTGCGCGACGAATACAACCACATCGCCCGCACCGAATTCGAACGCATCCGCGACTTCCTGGTGCTGCACTACAAGCTCACCACCCGCGACGACACGCCGCTGTGGCGCTATTGCCGCGACATGGAGGTGCCCGAGACGCTGGCCTTCAAGATGGCGCATTTCCGCCGCTACGGCCGCCATATCGCCCGCGACATGGACCTGTTCGGCCCTCCGAGCTGGCACGCGGTCCATATCGGGCAGGGGCACATCCCCGAGGCCTGCGATCCGGTCGCGGGCTATCGCGAGCAGCCGCCGGGCGAATGGCTCGGCCGCCTGCGCGCGGCGATGGCGCACGAAGCCGGGCAGCAGCCGACGCACCGGCAGTTCATCGACCAGCATTGCAAGGCTCCGCCCGTGTGAGCGGCCCTGCCGCGAGCGGCGATGCCGGTGCGCTGGTGGCCGAGGCCCGGCGCGCCCGCGCCGCGCAGGATATGCCCGCCGCCTGCGCCGCGATCGCGGCGGCCGCCCGCGCCGCGCCCGATCATCCCGCGATCGCCTTCATGCAGGCGCAGTTCGCCTACGAGGGCTGGTATCCCGCCGCAGCGCTGTTCGAGCGGGCGGCGCTCGCCAATCCGCGCAATCCCGAGGTGGTCCGCAATCTCGCCCTCGCGCTCGCCTCGGAGGGGGAGGGCGCCCGGGCCGAGCGCTTGCTCGAGGGCGTGCTCGCGCGGATGCCGGACTGGCTGGAGGGGCATGCCGCGCTGGCGAGCCTGCGGGTGACGGCGGGCGATGCCGATCCCTGGCGCAGTTACGCCGCGGCGGCGCCGCGCGCGGCGGCCCCGGCGGCGCTTTATGCCGCATGGTTCCAGCGGCTGGCGGCGGCAAAGGACTGGGCAGGGGCGGCGGCGGTGCTCGATCTGGCGGGACGGCAGGGCGGGGCCGGGGGCACGCTGGCGCTGCTGCGGCTATACCTCGCCTGCGAGAGCGGCACTGCCCCTGCCGATCCGGCGATTTTCGCGCCCTTTGCCGGTTCGGGCGATCCCGGGCTCTGCCTGCTGCAAGTGCGCCACGCCCTGCGCCACGGCGATCCGGACCGCGCCCTCACGCTCGCGCAGGGGCAACTGGACACGCCGCATGCCGGGCAGTTCTGGCCCTATTGCAGCCTCGCGTGGCGGCTGACGGGCGATCCCCGGGCGGCGTGGCTCGAAGGCGATCCCGGCTTTGCCGAGGCGATCGACCTCGACCTTGCGCCCGCGCGGCTGGCGGAACTCGCGCAATTCGTGCGCGGGCTCCACCGCATGAGCGCGCCCTATCCCGAACAATCGGTGCGCGGCGGCGTGCAGACCGACCGCAACCTCCTGCTCCACCATGCGTCCCTGATCCGCGACCTGCGCGAGCGCCTCGTCGCGGTGGTCGCCGGCTGGCGCGACCGCCTGCCCGAGGGGGATGGGGCGCATCCGCTGCTGGCGCGCAAGCCGCAGGACATCGCCTTTGCCGGAAGCTGGTCGGTGCGGCTGGCAGGCGGCGGCTTCCACAGCGCCCACACCCATCCGCAGGGCTGGGCCAGCACCGCGCTTTATCTCGCCGTGCCGGACGATCCGGGCGAGGGCCATGCCGGGCAGCTTGCGCTCGGCATGGCCCCGCCCGAACTCGGCCTCGGTCTCGCCCCGCTGCGCCACATCGCGCCGCGACCGGGACGGCTGGCGATCTTTGCGTCGACCACATGGCACGGCACCATCCCCTTCGCGGGCGAGGAGCGTCTGACCATCGCCTTCGACATTGCACCTCAGGACAAGGGAAAGTGACACATCATGGCTGAACAGCGGATCGGGGCGGTCGAGGCCGGCGGCACCAAATTCGTGCTCGCGGTGGCCGATGCGGGCGGGCAGATCATCGACCGCGCGCGGATCGACACGCGCACGCCGGCCGAGACCTTTCCCGAGATGGCCGCCTTCTTCGCGCGCCACGCGCCGCTCGCCGGGATCGGGATCGCCTCCTTCGGGCCGATCGACATCAACCCGGCCTCGCCCGGCTATGGCACCTTCACGACCACGCCCAAGCCGGGCTGGAGCGGCGCGCGCTTCCACGATGCCCTTGCCGGGCTCGGCGCGCCGATCCTCGTCGATACCGATGTGAACGGCGCGGCGCTGGGCGAATGGCTGGCGGGCGCGGGCAAGGGGTGCGAGACGCTGGCCTATACCACCGTCGGCACCGGGATCGGCACGGGCGTGCTCCACCAGGGTCTTTCGCGCGGCGGGATCGGCCATCTCGAGGCGGGGCATATCCGCCCCGCGCGCGATCCGCAGCGGGACCCCTTTGCCGGGCGCTGCCCGTTCCACGGCGATTGCCTCGAGGGGCTGGCGAGCGGGCCTGCGATCATCGACCGCTGGGGCGTGCCGCTCGACGAGGCGGCCAAGTCCCACCCCGACGCGATCCCGCTGGTCGCCTCCTATCTTGCCGATCTCGCCGTCACGCTGGTGCTGCTGCACATGCCCGACCGGCTGATCTTCGGCGGCGGGGTGATGAAGACCCCCGGGCTGCTGGAGAGCCTGCGCGCCCGCACCGAGGCGCGGCTGGCGGGCTATGTCGTGCACCCGCGGCTCGATCCCGGGCTGGCGACCTACATCACCGCGCCCGCGCTGGGCGACGATGCGGGGATCACCGGGGCAATCGCGCTCGGCCAGCGCGCCTTACGCGAGGGTCGCGGTTGAGACGGCGCGGGGCTGGTCGGTCTCGAGCCTGAGCGTTCCGCTGGCGGGGCGGTGCTGGAAGCTGGCGCTGCCGGTGCCCGTGCCCGTGCCCGTGCCGGTGCCCCTGCCCGTGCCTGTGCCCGTGCCCGTGCCGGTCAGCACCTCGATGGTCTCGCTGTCGATCCACAATTCCAGCCCCTCGTCCGGCGCCCGCACGAGGCTGGCTTCGGCTTCGAGGAAGGCGAGCGCGGCATCATGCCGCCCGAGGCGCCAGCGGTCATCTCCGGCGCGCAGGGTGAAGCGGCTTCCGGCGCCGTCATGGAGATTCAGCGTGCCGGTGAAGCCTGCGTCGATGGCGATCCGGCTCGCGACCGGGATTTCGGCGGTGCCGAGCGGGGCGGGGGCGGCGAACAGGCGGGTGACGGCAGGCTCGATCTGCTGGGCGAGCTGCAAGCCGGCGCTGCCCTCGACAAGGCCCATGCGGCGCGGCAGGCTCATCACGCCGCGCCAGCCCCGGCGGGGGAAATCGTGCTGGTAGGCATGGTTGCCCATCCACCCGATCCAAGCCGGCCGTCCGGCGGCATCGCGCGGGCCGTTCCACGCGATCGCGGCGTAGAAATCGCGGCCCTCGTCGGCGATCTGCCAGTCGCCGTCGGGGCGGAAGCGGAAGCCGTCGAAGTCGCCAGTCAGGTAGAGCGCCCCTGCGCCGGGGGCATCGTGCAGGGCGTCGACCTTGAACAGCCAGCGCGGGCCGGCGCCGTTCAGGACCGGCAGTTCGACCAGTGTCGGGCATTCCCACACCCGCCCCGGCGCTGTTCCGGCCGGCAGTTCAGAGGCAAGCTGCCAGGCGACGAGGTCGGCCGAGCGATAGATCTGCGCGGTCTGCTCGTCGGAGCGGACCACCACCATGATCCACGCATCGCTCGCCTCGTGGCGGAAGACATAGGGATCGCGGAAATCGGCCATGTTCAGGTCGAGCACGGGGTTGCCGGAATAGCGGGTCCAGCCGCTCTCCCCGTCGCGGCTGAAGGCGAGCGCCTGGGCCTGCACCGGCGGCGGCCCGGGGCGCGCGGCTGTGTAGATCGCCACCATCGCCCCCGCCCCGAACCCGGCGCTGTCGCCATGATCGATCACCGCGCTGCCCGAAAAGACCATCTCTCCGGGGGTGTCGAGCAGCGCCGGCGCAAGCTCTTCCCAGCGCGCAAGGTCGTGGCTGACGGCATGGCCCCAGGACATGTGCCCCCAGTCTTCGCCTTTAGGATTATACTGGTAGAACATGTGCCAGCGCCGCCCGTCGTGGACCAGCCCGTTGGGATCGCTCAGCCAGTTGCGGCGGGGCGTGTAATGATAGGCAGGCCGCACCCCGGCTCTCCTTCTTGGCGGCATGGTTGCCGGGTAAGTGGCGAGCGTGTTAAAGCATTTACAATCGATTGCAACTTGAGGGGTGCTTTCCGCGCCCGAACCCGATAGATGCCAACCATGGCTGAACCTGACGACACCAGCGCCGCCGACACGCCGCCGCGGCGCGTGCGGAATATCGTGGAACTGGCGAAACTGGCCGGGGTGTCGCCCGGAACAGTGTCGCGGGCGCTGGCCAACAAGTCGCTGGTCAACCCGAAGACGCGCGAGCGAATCCAGGAACTCGCGCGCGCGCACGGGTTCCAGATCAACCAGATGGCGAGCAAGCTGCGGCGGCAGAAGACCGGGGTGATCGCGGTCGTCATCCCGCTCGGCCACGACCGGCGCCAGCACATCTCCGATCCCTTCTTCATGACTCTCCTCGGCGCGCTGGCGGACGAGCTGACCGAGAGCGGCTATCAACTGATGCTGAGCCGCGCGATCCCGCAGGACGATCCTCTCTGGCTCGACCGGATCGTCAATTCCGGCATGGTCGACGGCGTGCTGATGATCGGGCAATCCGACCAGACCGCGACGATCGAGAAGGTCGCGCAGGACTATGCGCCGCTGGTGGTGTGGGGCAGCCACAAGCCGGGGCAGACCCATTGCGCGGTCGGGACGGACAATCACGAAGGCGGCCGGCTGGCGGCACAATACCTGCTCGACCGGGGGCTGCGCTCGCTCGCGTTCCTCGGCGACACGACCGGGATCGAGATCGCCGAGCGCTATCGCGGCGCCTGCGCTGCGGTTGCCGCTTGCGGCGGGGGAGCGGCGCTGCGCCATCTGCCGGTCCACCTCTCGGTCGACGAGATGACCGACGAGATCGCGCAGGCCCTGATCGCGCCGGGCGCGGCCGTCGAGGGGGTGGTGGCGGCCTCGGACACCATCGCCATGGCGACGATCCGCCAGCTCGACAGCAAGGGCATCAGGGTGCCCGAGGATATCGCCGTGGTCGGCTTCGACGATCTCCCGCTCGCCCGTCACACCGTCCCGCAGCTGACCACGGTCCGGCAGGACATCGCGACCGGCGCGCACGAGATGGTCGCAAGGCTGATGGTGCGGCTGGGAGGCGAGCGCGCGGCCTCGCTGGTGATGCCGCCGCAACTGGTGGTCAGGGCCAGCGCCTGAACCCTGTCAGCCCGTTTACGCAGGCGTAACCCGGTCGCCGTCGAACAGGATCGTGAACCGCGGCGCGGGCGTTCCGCCGAAGTGGCTGCGAAGCAGTTCGGGATGGTCGGCCAGCTTGCGGCCCTCCATCCCCCAGTAATCGATGAAGCTCCACGCCTCGCCCTCGCCGGTGACCCACCAGCTATAGGCCTGAGTGGGTTCGGCCCGCGGGTTGGCGGCGACGAGGCCGCTGCCATTGGCCATGCGCCACGGCCCGGACAGGGCATCGGCGACCGCGCCGTAAAGGCCGTTCGGCCCGGCCGCGACCCGGGGCGAGAAGGTGTGCCGCTGGGTCGACCAGAACAGGTAATAGGCGCCGCCGCGGCAGATGATGTGCGGGCGCTCCATCTCGTTGTTGGTGCCCACGGCATGGACCAGCGGACGGCCAAGTTCCCACTTGTCGCCGGCCCGCACGGCATAGCCGACGAGGCCGTTATGGGGATCATCGCTCCAACCCGCGCTGCCGGTGAACAGCAGATAGCAGGTGCCGTCGGCCGGATCGCGGAACCATGCAGGATCGCGGAAGGCCTTGATCGTGCCGGGTTCGCCATGGGCGCTGTCGGCGGGCTGGAACAGCTTGCCGTCGGCGGCGAAGAGTTCCTCCGGCGCCTGCCAGCCGCCCGGCGCGCCGCCCGCGCAAAGCGTGCCTCTGGTGGCGAAGATGCGCTGCTCGAAGCTCGGGCCGCCGCCGCGCCGGCCGCTGACGGTGTAGAACAGCGTCACACTGGCGCCGTCGTCATGCAGGATGCAGGACCCCGCCCATTCGGCATGGCCGGGCGAGAGGCCGTCGGGCAGCGCCGGGCCGAGGTCGCTCCACACCCCGTCCGCCAGCTTCAGCAGCCGGATGCGGGCATGGACATGGCGCTGCGCCGGATCGGGGAACTTGGGCGAGGAGAGGAAGAACCAGTATTGCGCGCCGCCGATCACGGCGGTCGTGCCGTCCTCGTGCTGCAAGGGCCAGCAGTCCCACAGGTCGAGATCGGGCAGGATCGGCGCCACGTCCGCGGCCCCGATCAGCGGCAGCTCGGCGGCCAGCCAGCCGGCCCCGCCCTGCCAGTGCGAGACCTGTGCGAGTGTGGCATCCTGATCGGTCATGGTCATCATCTTGCTCAATGTCGAACCCTTGTAACTTCGCCGGCTGCCCGGCCGGAGCCGCCGCCGGTCATGCGCCTGCCGCCTCGAGCCGGAAAATGGCGACGCTCTCCGCCTTCTGGACCGGCATGGGCAGGCCGGCATGGGCCAGCCAGCTACCGGCAAAGCCGACCGGCTCCTGCGCCATGCGGCCGAACAGGGCTGCGCGCGGAAGGCCGTGCTCGGGGTGCTCGGCGAGCGCGAGCAGGCTGACGTTCCAGTGTTCGCTGGCGGCGGCAAAGGGCAGGCGCAGCGGCTGCGGGCGGCGGTCCTGTGCCGGCGCGGTGCGGATCGCGAACAGGAGCTTTTCCCGGGCACTGCCCTGCGCCTGCCACACCAGACCATCCGGCCCCTCGCCCAGATCGACAGGCGTGCCGTGGAGCACATGGCGCCAGCGCTTGTAGAAGGCGATCCACTCCGCCAGCTCGGCGCGCCCGGCCTCGGTGAGGGTGTCGGGGTCAAGCTCGACCCCGAGATGCCCCGTCAGGGCAACCGCGGCGCGGAACGCCATGCTCTGCCCGCGCCCGGTCGCATGGGCGGGGCTCGCTCCGATGTGCGAGCCCATGATTTCCGGCGGCAGGAAAGCGAGGAACCCGCGCTGCATTCCGACCCGTGCGACCGCATCGATATTGTCGCTTGCCCAGAAGCGGTGGACGAAAGGCGCAAGGCCGGCGTCCGAGCGTCCGCCGCCGCCCGCGCAGCCCTCGATCTCGACCGCCGGATGCGCCGCGCGCAGGCGGGCGAGCAGGTCATAGGTGCCGCGTGTCTGCGCGCTCCCGCCCGAGGGGGCATGATCGCGGTTCTGGTCCCACTTGAGATAGGCAATCGGCGTCGCGGCGAGCAGCGCATCGAGCCGTGCGAAGAGATGGTCGCGCACCTCCGCGCGCCGCATGTCGATCACGAGCTGGTGGCGCGCGGTCGGGCGGTCGCGGCCGGGCAGGGCCAGCGCCCAGTCCGGACAGGCGCGGTAGAGATCGCTGTCGGGGCTGATCATCTCGGGCTCGACCCACAGGCCGAACTCCATCCCCAGAGCCTCGACCGCCTGTGCGAGCGGCGCAAGGCCCTCGGGGTAGGTCAGCGGATCAGGCTCCCAGTCGCCGAGCGCCGAGGTGTCGTCCCGGCGGCCCTTGAACCAGCCGTCGTCGAGCACGAAGCGTTCGATCCCGACTGCGGCGGCGGCGCGGGCGAGGCGCTCGATCCGGGTGACGTCGTGATCGAAATAGCAGGCTTCCCAGCTGTTGAGATGCACCGGGCGCGGGCGCATCGCGGCGCCGGGCCATTGCAGCAGGCTCCGCACCGCGGCGTGGTGCTGCCGCATCGCCCCGCTCCGCCCCTGCACCGAGATCGCGAGGAAGGCCGGCGGCGCGTCCCAGGTCTCGCCCGGTGCCAGCACGATCTCGCCGGGCGCGAGGGCGGCTCCGGCAGCGAGGGTCCAGTAGCCTTCGTCATCGCGCTCGATGGTGATCGCGCTGTCGCCCGACCATGCGAGCTGCATCGCGTAGACCAGCCCGGCGTGCCAGCCGGCCTCGCGGCCGAGCACATAGACCCCGGGGGGGCCGCCATGCCCCGAAATGCCCCGCCGCGAGACGCGCTGCCAGATGTGCGCGGGCATCGGCTCGATGCATTCGGCAAGCTCGGCATTGTGGCGGCCCCGCCAGGCGACGATCCGGTCGCAGGTGGCAGGCAGGGGCAGTTGCAGGCTGGCGGCGGCATCGATCGCCACCGGCGCGCTGCCGCGATTGGTGACCTGCGCGGCGAAGCGGAAGGCGCCGCCCTCGGCCAGCGTGATGGCGAGGCGATATTCCAGGCCCGCCAGTGCATCGCGGGTGGTGATGCCGATCCGGTCCGCTGCCGCAGTCACATCGCATTCGCCCGGCGCGAAGATCACCGGCTCGCCCGCCGCGCTGCGCGCGGTCAGGACCGGAGGGCCGAACCAGCCGAGCCCGGCCGGCGGCACCACCGCCAGCGAGACATCGGCATCCATCGCGAAGCTCGCCGGCCCGCGTGCCTCAGCCAGCGGGGGCAGGTCGCCGGGGACGACCCGCGCGCCGCAATGCCGCCACACGACCCCGCGGAGCGGGTCGCGCTCGAGCACGAGGCTCGCTTCATCGCTGTGCAGGCAGATCGGTTGCAAAGCGCCTAGGCTCCTGCCGCCGCTTCGGTCTTGCCGGGGTCGCGGGCGCGCCAGCCCTCGCGCACCCACAGCACGGAGAGCGCGGCGGCGAACATGCAGGCCCCCGACACCCGCAGCACATTGCGCGGATCGCCGCCGAGCACGCCGTCATAGATGCCGAGGCCGAACTGCGCGAAGCCGAGGTTCACCGAACTCATGACGAAGGCGAAGAGCAGCATCGGCAGCACGATCATCATGTTGAAGATACCCATGTAGACCCCCACCCGTACCGGCGGGATGGCATTGGCGAGGATGATGTAGGGATTGCCCATGATGCTGCCCCATGCAATCCCGATCCCCACAACGGCGGCAAACAGCATCGCCTTGTCGGTGATCCCCGGGAGCACCAGCATGCTGACCCCGCCCGCGGCCAGAGCCAGCGCATGGAGCGGCCCCGCGCCGATCCGCCGCGCGACCGGCACCATCGCGAAGGCGGCGACAAAGGCGACGCCATTGTAGAAGGCCGCCATTTCGCCATTGGTCAGCAAGGCCTGGCGGAAGGCGGCGCTCGAGGGGTCGGCGGTGTTGTAGACGCTGCGGCCGATGGCGTAGATCACATAGCCCCAGTAGCCCGACATGGCGAACCACTGGAACAGCATCATCACTCCCAGCTTACGCATCGGGGCGGGCATCTCGGCAATCGCGGTGCCGATCTCGGCAAAGGTCGCGCCGACGCCCCTCGGCGCCCTGGCGATCCGCGCGCGCTCCTCGGGGGTGAGCGGCAGTTCCGGCACTTTCAGCACCGACCACGCGATGGTCGCCAGCGACAGCGCCGCACCCACCCAGAACACGGTCCGCACAGTGTAGGGGATATTGTGCTCGTCCACCCAGTCGCGGTCCATGCCGAGCAGGACCAGCAGAGAGGGGGTGAGGAAGGCAAGCATCTGGGCAAGGCCGGTGAAGGCGCTCTGGGTGAGAAAGCCGGTCTGGCATTGCTGCGGATTGAGCCGGTCCGCCACATAGGCGCGATAGGGCTCCATCGTGGTGTTGTTGCCCGCATCGAGGATCCACAGCCACGCCACCGCCGCCGTGATCGAGGCCGACAGCGGCATGAAGAACAGGCCCACCGCGCACATGATCGCGCCGATCAGGAAATAGGGCGTGCGCCGGCCGAAGCGCGACAGGGTGCGGTCGCTCAGCGCGCCGACGATGGGCTGGATCAGCAGTCCGGTGATCGGCCCGGCCAGTTGCAGCAGCGGCAGCTCGCTCTCGCTGGCACCGAGAAACGAGTAGATCGGCCCCATGTTGCCCTGTTGTAGTCCGAAGCTGAACTGGAGCCCGAGGAACCCCAGATTCATGCTCAGGATCTGCCCGAAGGTCAGTGTCGGCTTGCCGGTTGTGTCCATTTTCTCTCTCCCGGCACAGGGCCTATGCCAATCTGCAATCGATTGCAATGGCCTCGGGTCTGGTCTAATCCGGTGCGTCGCATAAATTGGCGCGAGCCGCAGCATCGGGGTGGGAGAGATGGCGATGGTCCAATGGCTTTGGCGGGTGCTGGTGATGCTGGCGGTCGTGACCGGCTATCCGGCGATCGCGCAGGACAGCCCCGCCGCACAGACCCTGCTTTCGCCCGACGGGTCGATGGAAGTGGCGGTCTCCACCGATTCCGACGGGCGGCCGGTGTGGTCGCTGACGCGTGGCGGCAAGCCGCTGATCGGGCCGTCGCGGCTCGGCTTCCTGCTCACCGACGGTCTGCCAATGATCCGCGGCTTCACGATCACCGGCGCCCGGACCGCGACCGCCGACACCCGCTGGGAACTGCCCTGGGGCGAGCGGCGCGAGGTCCGTGACCGCCATGCCGAGCTGCTCGTCCATTTCCAGCAGAGCCCGGTCGAAGGCAGCCGCAGGATGGATGTGCGCATCCGCCTGTTCGAGGACGGTATCGGCCTGCGCTACGAGATCCCCGTGCAGGACCGCCTGCCCACCATGCGCATCGCCGAGGAGTGGACCGAGTTCGCGATCGTTCCGGCCGGCACGGCGTGGTGGGTCACCGGCGGCGAGTTCAACCCGACCGAACAGGTCTACCAGAAGACCCCGATCGACGCCGTCGCCACCGCCTACACGCCGATCACCATGCGGCTGGAGGACGGCACGCACCTCGCCTTTCACGAGGCGGCGCTCGTCGATTATGCGGCCTATTGGCTGAAGCGCATCGACGGGCAGGTGTTCCGCACCACCCTCGCGCCCTCCTCGCGCGGGGGGCGGGTGGAGCGCGACACGCCTTTCGTCACGCCCTGGCGCACGATCCGTATCACCGGCACGCCCGCCGCCCTCGTCGAGAGCGATCTCGAGCTCAATCTGAACGAGCCTGCCAAGCTCGATGATGTGAGCTGGTTCAAGCCGCAGAAATATATCGGCATCTGGTGGGGGATGATCGGGGGCAAATGGAGCTGGGCCGAAGGTCCGGACCACGGCGCCACCACCGCACGCACCCGCGAGCATATCGATTTCGCCGCCCGCCACGGCTTTTCGGGCGTGCTGGTGGAGGGCTGGAACAAGGGCTGGAACGGCATCTGGTTCGGGCATGGCGACGAGTTCAGCTTCACCGAGCCGACCCCGGATTTCGACCTCGAGGGCCTTTCCGCCTATGCCCGGTCGCGGGGCGTCGCGCTGATCGGGCACCACGAGACCGGAGGCAATATCGCCCGCTACGAGGCGCAACTCGAGGACGCGATGGCGCTCTATGACCGGCTCGGCATCCGGGTGGTAAAGACCGGCTATGTCGCCGATGCCGGCGGGATCATCGCTCCGGGCGATGCGCCGGGCGAGATCCGCATGGAGTGGCACGACGGCCAGCGCCAGGTGCAGCACCACCAGAAGGTCATCGAGGCCGCGGCAAGGCACCGCATCGCGGTCAATCCGCACGAGCCGGTCAAGGACACCGGAATCCGTCGCACCTGGCCCAACTGGGTCGCCCGCGAGGGTGCGCGCGGAATGGAATACAACGCCTGGGGCCAGTTCGCCAACGGGCCGGACCACGAGCCGACGCTGGTCTACACCCGGATGCTCGCCGGACCGATGGACTTCACCCCCGGCGTCCTCTCGCTCGCCAGCCCGAGCGGCAATGTCCTTGCCTCGACCCGGGCGAAGCAGCTCGGCCTCTACCTTGCGATCTATTCGCCGATCCAGATGGCCGCCGACCTGATCGAGAACCTCGCCCGATACCCGCGCGAGCTCGCGTTCATCGCCAGGGTTCCGGCCGACTGGGAGGACAGCCGGCTGCTGGCCGGCGAGGTCGGCGACTATGCGATCTTCGCCCGCAAGGACCGCAACAGCGCGGACTGGTATGTCGGCGGGGTCAATGACGGGACGGGGCGCGAGGTTACGCTCGATTACGGCTTCCTCGAGCCCGGACGCCGCTATGTCGCGACGATTTACCGCGACACGCGAACTGCCGATTACCGCACCGAGACCCGTCACGAGATCGAATACGAGACCCGCATCGTGAGCGCGGGCGACAAACCGGCCTTCTGGCTGGCACCGGGCGGGGGCCTCGCCATCCGCCTGACGCCGCAATAATGCGCTGCACGGTGGCCCTGCCGCCCGGCTTGATGCCGCGCAGCGGGCGCTATTGCAGCGTCACGATCTCCTCGCCGCCGTCGTGGCGGCCGTAGAACTGCATGAGCTGCACCAGCAGCTCGCACCGCTCGGCGAGGTTCTGCGCCTCTAGCAGCCCCTGTTTGCTGGCCGGATCGAAGGGCGCGATCTGGGAGACGCCGTTGATCAGCGAGCGGTCGTCGAGCCGCTCGACCGAATCCCAGTCGACCGCATAGCCCTGCGAATCCGCAAAGTGCCGCGCCTCGCGCTCGAACCCGCCACGCTGGGCGTGGGTCAGGGTCTCGTCCTCGTCCTCGTCGAGGATCTCCGCCTCGACCTGGCGATAGGCGGTCGTGACATCGAGTTCGCGCACGATGCGGAAGCGCGCCGTGCCCTCGAGGATGAGGTTGTAGCGCCCGTCATCCATCGCCTGGATCTCGCCGATGCGCCCGACGCAGCCGACCGCATAGAGCGGCGCGCCCTCGACCGAGCGTTGCGGCTGGATCATGCCGATCAGCCGGTCGCGGATCAGCGCATCTCCGACCATCGCCCGGTAGCGCGGCTCGAAGATGTGGAGCGGCAGCTGCATCCCGGGAAACAGCACCGCGCCCGTCAGGGGGAAGATGGCAAGCCTCTTGGTCATCCGAACAATACGCGCGACAGGCGGCGGCGGACGCCGACCACCCATTCGTCCTCGAGGCCGGTGGCCTCGAAGATCTTGAGCAGCTTGGTGCGTGCCGCGCCCTCGTTCCATTCGCGGTCGGCGGCAATCATGGCGAGCAGGGTGTCGGCAGCGGCATCGCGCTGGCCCGCGGCGAAGGCGGCCTCGGCATAGGCGAACTGGGCATCCATGTCGGCCGGTGCGGCCTCGGCGGCGGCGCGAAGACCGGCCAGCTCGCTGTCATCGACGCGGGTGCCGGCGAGTTCCAGCGCGCTGCGGGCAGGGGCGATGGCAGGATCAGCGGCGAGGCGCGGATCGGCGTCGATCACTGCCATCACCTGCTGCGCCTGTTCGATCTCGCCAAGCTGCACCAGCGCGCGCACGAGACCCGCATGGGCGGGCGCATTGCCTTCGGCGAATTCGGTGATCTGGGCGAAGATGCCCGCCGCACGCTGCGGATCGCCGCCGGCGAGCGCCTCCTCTCCCATCTTCACGAACTGCGCGAGCTCCTCGGGCGAGGGGCCTTGTGCTGCGCCCGGCTCGCCGCCAGCGCCCGCCTCGACCGGAAGCTGGGAGAGCAGCTGGTCGAGAATCGCCTTCAACTGCGATTCGCTGCGGGCGCTGGTCAGGTCGGCGACCGGCTGGCCCTGGAACATGGCATAGACCGTCGGGATCGAGCGCACCTGGAACTGCGCGGCGATGAACTGTTCCTCGTCGACATTGATCTTGGCGAGAACCACGCCCTTGTCGGCATAGTCGGCGGCGACCTTCTCGAGGACGGGGGTGAGCGCCTTGCACGGCCCGCACCACTCGGCCCAGAAGTCGAGGATCACGAGCTTGCTTTGCGAGGGTTCCACCACCGTCTTGCGGAAGCGGTCCACCGCCTTTTGTTCCTCGATGCTCAGTCCCATGCTGGCCAAGATATCTGCTCCTGCTGCGAGGGGCGCGCGAATTGCGCCCGTCCGGTCCCCATGTGGGATGCCCTTGCGCGCTTGTGAAGCGCCCGAATGTGCTGGCCGCTCGCCCCCGTCCGATCAAGCCCCAATCGCACCGGTTTCGCCGCTTGGCGGCTTCGCGAATTTTGCGCTTGCAGGGTCGCAAAGGCGCTGCTAATCGCGCCGCCTCTCCGGCAGGAACCTGCGCAATCAGCGGTTTCTGTCAGCGCCAGTGAGCGGGCGTAGCTCAGGGGTAGAGCACAACCTTGCCAAGGTTGGGGTCGAGGGTTCGAATCCCTTCGCCCGCTCCATTTTCCACCGACACCGATGGCCAGTCCGGGACGCAGAGGCGTCGCCCGGCCGGTGTGTGCGCCTCTGCGGCAGAGGGCCGGGCGACCAGGATCGGCGCTGCCTCCGGATCATGTCATTTTAATCTTGCATTGGTGGCATCTCGCGCTAGGGAGATGATACATTATTACATAAATCAGGGACAATCCGATGACGATCCGCAAGCCCTCCCTTGCACCCTCGCGACTTGCTCTGGTGGCCGCTGCCGGTCTGGCAGGCATGTCCGGCCCGGCGTTCGCAGCCGTGCCCGATGCGCCCCCCGCCGATGCCGCCGCCCAGCCTGCGGGCGAGGTCGTGCCCGGGGACGATCTCCACAACCGCCAGACCGGCACCACCGGCGAGATCATCGTCAGTGCCGCGGGGCTCAAGGAGCTCGACCTGCTCGCCGGCACCAGCGTGCTCGAGATCGCCGATATCCAGCGCGACGCGGTGAACGGCCAGATCGGCGACCTTTTGACCAAGCTCCCCGGCGTCTCCTCGACCAGCTTTGCCCCCGGCTCCTCGCGCCCCGTGCTGCGCGGCCAGCAGGGCGAGCGCGTGCGCGTGCTGGTCGACGGGGTCGGCACGGCAGACGTCTCGAACACCTCGGTCGACCACGCCACCACGATCGAGCCGATCACGGTCGAACGGATCGAGGTGCTGCGCGGCCCCGCCGTGCTGCTCTACGGCAGCCAGGCGATCGGCGGCGCGGTCAATGTAATCGACAAGCGCATCCCGACCCGGATGCCCGATCACGACTTCCACCTCGATGCCTTTGCCGGGATCGACAGCGCCACCGACCTGCGCACCGGCGCTGCGAGCCTCGATGTCGGCGTGGGCGATGCCCTCGTGTTCCATGTCGACGGATCGTGGCGCCAGACCGGCAATGCCGAGATCGGCGGCTTCCAGCTCTCGCCCGCTCTGCGCGAGGAGCTGCTCGAGGAAGCGGCCGAGAAGCAGGCCGCCGGCGAGCCGGGCGAAGCGGCCGAATACCGTGAGGCGGCTGCCCAGCGCGGCTTCATTCCCAACAGCGATGTCGAAAGCTGGACGCTCAACGCCGGGCTCGGTGTGATCCTCGGCGAGAGCACCTTCGGTGCCTCGCTCGGCTGGTACGACACCGATTACGGCGTCATCAAGCGCCCCGGCCTCGAGCACGCGCACAGCGAGCCGGTCCCGGGCGCGCCGGTTGCCGAAGAGGAGGGCGAGGAGATCGTCCGCATCGGCCTCGAACAGTTCCGTGCCGATTTCAAGGGCGACATCTATCTTGGCGAAGGGGCGATCGAGCGGCTCAAGCTGCGGGTCGGCTATTCCGATTACACCCACACCGAGTTCGAGGGGGCCGAGATCGGCACGACCTTCGATTCGGAAAGCCTCGAGGCCCGCGCCGAGCTGGTGCAGGACACCGGCGGCACCTTACGCGGATCGAGCGGCATCCAGTACCAGCACCGCGACTTCCTCGCGGTGGGCGAAGAAGCCTATGTCGCACCCAACCGCGCCGGCCAGCTCGCGCTCTTCACGCTTCAGGAATGGGGCACCGGCCCGCTCCAGCTCGAGGCGGCCGCCCGCGCCGAGTTCACCACGGTCGAGGCCCCGACCCTCGCCATCGAGCGCGATTACGAGACCGTCTCGGGCGCGCTGGGCGTGATCTATGAAGGCGTGGAGGGCATCCGCCTCGGCATCAACGGCTCGCGCGCCGAACGTGCGCCGAGCGCGGAGGAACTGTTCTCCGACGGCCCGCACGTCGCCACCCAGGCCTACGAGATCGGCGATCCCGACCTCGCCACCGAACGGGCCTGGGGGATCGAGGCCTATGCCCGCGGCACGATCGGCCAGGGCACCTTCAGCCTCACTGCCTACCGCCAGTGGTTCGACAACTACATCTTCCTCGATGCGACCGGCGCGGAGGAGGACGACCTGCCGGTGTTCCAGTATCTCCAGCAGAACGCAGACTTCCAGGGCATCGAGGCCGAACTGAGCTATCCGCTGGTCGACACCGAGGGCCTCCGCCTGCTGACCGACCTCAGCGCCTCCTATGTCGAGGCGGAACTGGCCGATGGCACCGCGGTCCCCCGCATCCCGCCGCTCTCCCTGCTCGGCGCGCTCGAGGTGCAGACGGGCGCCTTCGATCTGCGCGGCGAGGTGCAGTGGTTCGACGGGCAGGACCGCGTCACCGAATTCGAAACGCCGACCGAAAGCTTCACGCTGGTCAATGCGCTGGTCGCCTGGCGGCCCCTGCCGGGCAACCGGAACGTCACGCTCCAGCTTGCTGCCGACAACCTGTTCGATGTGGTCGGTCGCCGCCATGCGAGCTTCACCAAGGACTTCGTGCCGATCCTCGGCCGCAATTTCCGCGCCAGCGTGCGCCTGAGCTTCTGAAACTGCTCAGGCCGCACGAGGGCGAGGGTCGCAAGGGAGGCAGTCGGGCGACCGGCTGCCTCTTTTGCTGAGGGTCAGTCCTCGATCGCGAAGGTCAGTTCGGCGTGCTCTTCGAGCCGCTTGACGAGGTCTTCCCCGAGGAAGGCGCCAGGCGTGCCGATGCCGCCCGGGTGCCCGCACGACAGCAGCGCGATGCCGGTCTCCGAGAGCATCCGGCTGGTCGAGCCATAGCCCGGATCATAGCGGCCCTTGACCCCGTATTGCAGGCGCTGGCCGTCCTCCATGTCGGCAACGAAGACGACGTCGTAAAAGCCGTTCTCGCGCTCTTCCTTGCTCGGCCCCTCGCCCGGCTTGGGGGGCTTGGCACCGAACGGGTTCTTCATGAATTCGAGCGCGGCATTGGCCGCCGCCTTGCCCGCCTCGCCGGGGCTGGTGAGCATCATCTCGTCATAGCGGAAGTCCGCGCCATAGGGGTGGCCGAGCAGGAAGTTGGTGCGGTGGACGTTCTTGGTGTTGATCGGGGCCATGACGAAGGGCGCGGACCACTTGCCGAGATCCTCCTCGTAAGACGGGATCATGCCCGAGGGCTGGTCGGGGCCGTCAAACCCCGGGCACAGCGCAAAGGGGTTCCGCAGCGTGGCGATCACCGACATATCCTTGGCGGCGGCCTTCATCGTCGCGCCGAGGCTGGCCGCGGTGCCGCCCGAGAAGGTGCCCTGCATCGCGCGCACGCGCCCGCGGATGCGCGGGGCGGGCTTGCCGAACTTCGCGACGCAGGCCTTCTGGGTCATCATCACGCCGAGATCGAAGGGGATCGAATCGAACCCGCTCGAGAAGCAGATGCGTGCGCCCGAGGCTTCGGCGGCGGCCTGATGCTCGGCGATCTTGGCGGCCATCCATGCCGGCTCGCCGCACAGGTCGGCATAGTCCGTGCCGGTCGCAACGCAGGCTGCGACGAGCTTGTCGCCATAGAGCTGGTAGGGGCCGACTGTCGTGAGGACGACGCGGGTGCGGTTGCACATGGCTTCAAGGTCGGCGGCGTCGTCGGCATTGGCGACCACCAGCGGGGTCGAGGCCGGGGCGCGGATTTCATCGCGCACTTCCTCGAGCTTGGCGAGGCTGCGGCCTGCCATCGCCCACTTGGGCGCGTCCGCGCGGTCGGCGTAGTGGTGGGCGAAGTATTCGGCCACCAGCCGCCCGGTGTAGCCGGTGGCGCCGTAGACGATGATGTCGAATTCGCGGGTGCTCATGCTGGGTCTCCTTTGCGCGGAGTGATGCGCGAGGGAGATGCGTGAGTCCAGAGGCGGGCCAAGCCCTTGGCGCTAAAGGCGCGGCAGCGTCACCCCGCGCTGGCCCATGTATTTGCCCGCGCGGTCCTTGTAGCTGGTCTCGCAGCGTTCGTTGCCCTGAAGGAACAGGAACTGGCACGCGCCCTCGTTGGCGTAGATCTTGGCGGGCAGCGGGGTGGTGTTGCTGAATTCGAGGGTGACGTGGCCCTCCCAACCCGGTTCCAGAGGCGTGACGTTCACGATGATCCCGCAGCGCGCATAGGTGCTCTTGCCGAGGCAGATCACCAGCACGTCTTCCGGCACGCGGAAATACTCAACCGTCCGGGCGAGCGCGAAGGAATTGGGCGGGATGATGCAGACATCGGTTTCGCGGTCGACGAAGCTCTTGGGGTCGAACTGCTTGGGATCGACCACCGAGGAATCGACATTGGTGAAAATCTTGAACTCGGGCGCCACGCGGGCGTCATAGCCATAGGACGAGAGGCCATAGGAGATTACCCCGTCGCGCCGCTGGGCTTCGACGAAGGGCTCGATCATGCCGTTTTCGAGCGCCTGGGCCCGGATCCATTTGTCGGAGAGAATCGCCATTCCACAGGGATTCCCGATGGGTGCAGCCCGGGCAAGGGTCGGCGCGCAATTATCCGGATGAGTCTTCCCCAACCTTGCCCGCCGACCCTTTCCGACGGGGCCGTTACGCCAGCGCCTTGCCGTAGAGCGCGAGCAGGTCCGCCTCGCCGGTGCTGGCGGCGGCGGCGTCATAGGCGGGGCTGTCGGCGACCATCCAGCCGTGATCGCCGGGGTAGACCTTGGTGACGGCCGGGCGCCCGCCGGCTGTGGCGGCTTCGCGCAGGGTGTCCTTGTCGGCCGGAGCCTTGGCATCATCGTCGCGGGCGATGGCGAACAGGAAGCTCGCGCCGGTCTGGCCGAGGATCGCGTGCGGGCTCATGGCATTGCCGGGCCGCACGAGGCCGCCGCCGTGGAAGCTTGCCGCCGCCTTGACCCGGGGGCTGGCAAGCGCGCTCCACACCGTGAACGGCCCGCCCATGCAATAGCCCTGCGCACCGATGCCGCGCGCCTGATCGACGCCCTCTTGGCTGTCGAGCCACCCCACGATCGCAGTCGTATCGCGCATGATCGCCTCGGCATTGAGCTTGCCGCGCCACGGGCCGACCTTCTGGAAGCCGCCAGCGGTGATGAAGGCGGCGAAGTCGGCGAACTGCTCGCCCGCGACGTCGCGGTAATAGGGGTTCACGACCAGCACGGCATAGCCTGCCGCGGCCAGCTTGCGGGCGATGTTCCGCTTGGATTCGCGGATCGAGGCGATGTCGGGCCACAGGATCACGGCGGGGTGCTTGCCCTTGGCCGGCATCACGAGGAAACCGTCCATCGTTCCGTCGGCGGTCGGGAAGGTCACCGCCCGCTCGGTGAGAGCGGGCATGGGCTGCGCCAGAATCGCGCCCTCGGCGCCCGCGCAGGCTGCCAGCGCCGCCGCGGCGCCGATCGCGCCGAACTGGCGGCGGCTGACGGCGGAGCGGGCCCATTCCTCGAGCTTGTTTTCATCGCACATCGAAAATCTCCTTGGCACACCCACCCGCCCGCCGTTCTGGCGCGGCGGGGCGTGATCCACAAGCGGCAATGGACAAGCCGCGAATGCTTGGGCAACTATGGTCCAAACGCAAAAGCGTAAGAGAACACGGGGAGAGCGGGTTCGATGGACTTCAGGCGCTGGGCCGCGGGAGCGGCCGTTTTGCTGTCGGCAGGGATGCTGGCGAATTGCAGCCAGATTTTCGGCGGCGAGGCAGGGGGCGAGGGCGTGACCACCGCGATGCTGGTCGGCGCGGACGGCGACGCCGCAAACTGGATCAGCCACGGCCGCACCTATTCCGAACAGCGCTACTCGCCGCTCGACGGGGTCAACCGCGAGAATGTCGGCCAGCTTGGCCTGGCGTGGTATGCCGACATGGACACCGGCCGCGGGCAGGAAGCGACCCCGCTGGTGATGGACGGCAAGCTCTACCTCACCACCGCCTGGAGCAAGGTGAAGGCCTTCGATGCCACCACCGGCGCGAAGCTGTGGGAGTATGACCCCGAGGTTCCCGGCGAGACCGCGGTCAAGGCCTGCTGCGACGTCGTCAATCGCGGCCTCGCCGCTTACGGCGACAAGCTGTTCTTCGGCACGCTGGATGGCCGCCTGATCGCGCTCGACCGCGAGACCGGCAAGGTGGCGTGGCAGAAGGTCACGGTCGACCAGTCCAAGAGCTACACCATCACCGGCGCGCCGCGCGTGATCGACGGCAAGGTCATCATCGGCAATGGCGGCGCGGAATTCGGCGTGCGCGGCTTTGTCGCCGCCTATGACGCGGATGACGGCGAGCAGCTCTGGAAGTTCTACACCGTGCCCGAAGGCGGGCAGGGCGAGGACGCGCCCGCGCACCTCAAGAAGGCCGCGGCGACGTGGAACATGGACGTGCTCGGCGCCAATGACGCGATCGGCGGCGGCGGCACGGTGTGGGATTCGATGGCCTACGACCCCGATCTCGACCTGCTCTATATCGGGGTCGGTAACGGCTCCCCGTGGAACCGCGCCTATCGCAGCCCGGCCAAGGACGGATCGGGCGGGGAGGGGGACAACCTTTACCTCTCCAGCATCGTCGCCATCCGGCCGAAGACCGGCGAATATGTCTGGCACTACCAGACCACGCCGGGCGAAACCTGGGACT
>VFQM010001060.1_pt1 | contig 25882 bp, 22 predicted proteins | sample 3512391 | NCBI WGS metagenome assembly VFQM01 (sample SAMN10412369, study PRJNA504923) | tailings metagenome | isolation source: Replicate 1 from Balatoc abandoned mine | place: Philippines | reverse complement strand
TGTAGAGCGGCTTGTTCTTGTCCGACAGCACGGCCAGCGGGCTGTCGTTGCCCATGGAGCCGATGCCCTCCTCGCCGTTGGCGGCCATCGGGCTCATGAGGAACTTGATGTCTTCCTGCGTGTAGCCGAAGGCCTGTTGCAGGTCGAGCAGTTCGGGCGAGACGCGCTCGAAGCCGCCGGATTGCGGCTCGGTCTGCGCCACCGGCAGCTCCTGCGCGGCCTCACCGGCCACCGGGTGCTCGACGTCGTCGAGGCGAATGCGCAGGTTGTCGATCCACTGCTTGTAGGGCTTGCTGTTCGCAAGGCTGGCCTTGAGCTCCTCGTCGTCGATCATGCGGCCTTGTTCCAGGTCGATCAGGAACATCTTGCCGGGCTGCAGACGCCATTTGCGCACGATCTTGTTCTCGGGCACGGGCAGCACGCCGGACTCGGAGCCCATGATCACCAGATCGTCGTCGGTGATGCAGTAGCGCGAGGGGCGCAGGCCGTTGCGGTCGAGGGTGGCGCCGATCTGGCGGCCGTCGGTGAACACGATCGAGGCCGGGCCGTCCCAGGGCTCGAGCATGGCGGCGTGGTATTCATAGAACGCGCGACGGCGCGGGTCCATGAGCGTGTGTTGTTCCCACGGCTCCGGGATCATCATCATCACGGCCTGCGCCAGCGGGTAGCCGGCCATGGTGAGCAGTTCGAGGCAGTTGTCGAAGGTGGCGGTGTCGGACTGCGTGGGGAAGCTGATCGGGTAGAGCTTCTTGAGGTCGTCACCGAGCACGGGCGAGCTCATCACCCCCTCGCGCGCCTTCATCCAGTTGTAGTTGCCCTTGACGGTGTTGATCTCGCCGTTGTGCGCGACGTAGCGGTACGGGTGGGCCAGGGGCCACTCGGGGAAAGTGTTGGTGGAGAAGCGCTGGTGCACCAGGCCCAGGGCCGACACGCAACGCGGGTCCTGCAGATCCTTGAAGTAGGTGCCGACCTGATCGGCCAGCAGCAGGCCCTTGTAGACCACCGTGCGGCTGCTCATGCTCACCACGTAGTACTCCTTGGAGTGCGTGAGCTTCAGGCGCTGGATGGCCGCGCTGGCCGTCTTGCGGATCACGTAGAGCTTGCGCTCCAGCGCGTCCTGCACGATGACGTCGTTGCCACGGCCGATGAAGACCTGGCGGATGATGGGCTCTTTGGCGCGCACGGTGGGCGACATCGGCATGTCGGCGTTCACCGGCACGTCGCGCCAGCCCAGCAGCACCTGCCCTTCGGCGGCGATGGCACGCTCCATTTCCTGCTCGCAGGCCAGGCGGCTCGCGTGTTCCTTGGGCATGAAGATCATGCCCACACCGTATTCGCCCGCAGGCGGCAAGCTGACGCCCTGGGCCGCCATCTCGGCGCGATACAGCGCATCGGGCATCTGGATGAGCAGGCCCGCACCGTCGCCCATCAACTTGTCGGCGCCCACCGCGCCACGGTGGTCGAGGTTCTCGAGGATCTTGAGCGCCTGCGTGACGATGTTGTGGCTCTTCTCGCCCTTGATATGCGCCACGAAACCCACGCCGCACGCGTCGTGCTCGTTGGCGGGGTCGTACAGACCGTGTTGCTGGAGGTGCTGCTGCTCGCCAAACGTGCTCATGGCGTGGTCCTTCTCATCGTGGGGCAAAAACAAACCGGACCGCGAGCATATTGCATCGCACCATGCGCGCCAAGCATTTTAAATGGGGTCAGATTCTATTTTTACATCCAACATTCGAGGTCAATCGATTAATTAGGGACAGATCAAAGGGCGGGAGGTCGCCCACGCGCAGCACGGACCACGCGGCGATCGGTCTCGCGTTGCAGACTGCGCGCGAACTCATCGTCGCCAAGTGCCCAGCCGTGCAGCGTTGCGTCGACGATGCGGCGCTCCTGCTCGGTCGCCAGCCCCGCATGCACGAACTCGCGGTAGCTCGCCTCTCGCGCGAAAGGCGTGTTGCCCAGCGCCCAGTACACGGGATGGGGCGCGAGGTGGCGATCGGCCAGTTGCCCGATGTGGTGCCGGTGGCTCGACCACGCGTACTCGCGCGGATCGCTCACGAGCCCAGCACGCACAGGATTGAGCTCGATGTAGGCCATGCACGCCAGCAAGTACCGCTCGGTTTGCACCAGCGTGGACTTGTAGCGCCCTTCCCAGAGCGTGCCGGTGCGCCCGTGGCGGTTGTTGAACCGACGAACGTAGGCCCGCCCGACGGCCTGCATCATGCGCGGCACACCTTCGGCCGTGGTGGGGGTGAGCAGCAGGTGGAAATGGTTGTCCATGAGCACCCAGGCGTGCACCGCCACCTGGTTTGCGCGGGCGTGCTCGAACACCAGTGCCATCAGCTGCTGGCGATCGGCGTCGTCGACCACGATGCGCTGCCGGTTGTTGCCGCGCTGGATGACGTGGTGCGGGTAACCGGGAACGGTGAGGCGGGGCAGGCGTGCCATGACCGGGACAGGTGCTTTGGGCGATTATGGAAGCGCGCGGTCGATGCGCTGGGCCACCCAGAGGCCAAGGAGGCAGGCGCTGCCGGTGGCCAGCCAGCTCAGGTGCCAGCCACCGGCCTGCGTGGCCAGCCACGCCACCAGCGGTGGGCCTGCAAACTGGCCAAGTGCGGAGAGTTGCTGCATCCAGCCAACGGTGGTGGACACGGTGTCCTCTCCTGGCGCCAGGCGCACCGCCAGCCCGAACAGCGTGCCCGGGATCAAGCCGCCCACGGCCGAGAACGCCAGCACACCCAGGTACTGCAGCCAGAACGGGCCGTCCAGCGCGAATGCCAGCATGGCGCCGCCGGCCATGCTCAGGTAGGCCAGCCGCAGCACCACCAGCGGTCGCGCGCCATGCGCGATCCAGCGCCCGGCACCGATGTTGCCCGCCATGTTCACGGCCGCCGCGAGTGCACTGAGCAAGCCCGCCACAAGACCGCCCATGCCGCCCTGTGCCAGGATGGTCGGCAGAAAGCCGACGACCGCCAGCCATTGGCCGGAGTACAGCAGGAAGCCCAATGCCACGAGCCAGGGCCCTGGCGCCGACAGTGTGCGCCGCAGCCGCGGTCGCCAGGGCGCAGCCTGACCGGGTGCGCGCGGGTCGGGCGGCACAGAGGCCTGCAAACCCAGCGCCGCCAGCAACGACACCGCCGACAGACCCAGCCATACCACGCGCCAGCCCATGCTCTCGATCACCGGCGCTCCCACCAGCAAGGCCAGCGCGGTGCCCAACGGCATGTAGGCGCCCCACCAGCCCAGGGCGCGCGACAGCAGCCGAGGTGATTCGACGTGGCGACGGATGAGCGCGGGCGCGGGCAGCACAGCCAGCAGAAAACCCAGGCCCTCCAGTGCCCGCGAGGCCAGCAGCATCCCGGGAGAAGCCGCCAGCGCGCCCCAGGCACTGCCCATCGCCAACCCCAGCAAGCCGACCAGCATCACGCGACGGGGTCCGAATCGATCGGCCGACAGGCCGACGAAGACCCCGAGGCACATGCCTGCCAGTTGCACCAGCGACAGCAGGAAGCCTGCCTGCACGAGGCTGATGCCGAGGCCCGCCTGCAGCGCGGGCACCGCAGGCGGCAGCTTGCCGATGTGCAGCGCACAGGTAACGCCCACCGCGACCACCAGGGCCGCAGCGCGCTGCGGCGTGGGATGCGCCCGGACACTCATGGGAACACCGCAGCGCCGAACAGTCGCTCGTGCTCACGGATGGCGAAGCGGTCGGTCATGCCGGCGATGTAATCGGCCACCGCACGCGGCAACGCCGGAGCGCGCCCGTAGGCTTCGGGCAGCTGTGCCGGGTCAGCGAGATAGCCCTGGAACAGATCGCGCACCACCTGGCGGGCCCGGCCGGTGGTCTCCATCACCTGCGGATGGCGATACAGGTTGTGGAACAGAAAGGACTTGAGCGCGCTGCTGCGCTCGCGCATGCCGTCGGAGAAGCGCACGATGGGCGCGGCCGCACGCACGTCGTCCAGCGACCGAACACCGCTGGCGACCAGGCGCTGCTGGGTGGCCGCGATCACGTCGTACACCTGCTCGCTGAGCATGCGACGGATGCTCTCGAACAACAGACGCCGGCCGCGCAGCGACGGGTGCTGGGCGAGCGCCTCGCGGCGGAAGGCGTCGAACAGTTCCACGGCTTCGAGTTGCTCCAGGGTGAGCAGACCGGAGCGCACGCCGTCGTCGATGTCGTGCGCGTTATAGGCGATCTCATCGGCGAGGTTGCACAGCTGCGCTTCCAGTGACGGCGAGCCGCCCTGCAGAAAGCGCCGGGCAACCCCACCGGGCTCCTGCGATTCGATGCGCTCGGCATTGCGGCGCGAACAGTGCTTGAGGATGCCCTCGCGCGTTTCGAAGCACAGGTTGAGTCCGTCGAAGCTCGCGTAACGTTCTTCCAGCTCGTCCACCACGCGCAGGCTCTGCAGATTGTGCTCGAAGCCCCAGCCATCGGGCGCATGACCGTCGGCGGGCAACGCCTGCATGGCTTCGTTCAGCGCGTCCTGCCCGGCGTGGCCGAACGGTGTATGACCCAGGTCGTGCGCCAGGGCGATCGCTTCGACCAGGTCCTCGTTGAGTTGCAGGGAGCGGGCAATGCTGCGCCCGAGCTGCGCCACTTCGATCGAGTGCGTGAGGCGCGTGCGAAACAGGTCGCCCTCGTGGTTGAGGAACACCTGCGTCTTGTAGACCAGGCGACGAAAAGCCGTGGAGTGGATGACCCGATCGCGATCGCGCTGGAAGGCGGTGCGCGTGGGCGCCTCGGGCTCCGGGTGACGTCTCCCCCGGCTGCGCGAGGGATCGCAGGCGTAGGCGGTCAGGCCCGATGTCATGCGCCCTGACAGCTCTGGGCGATCACCTGGGCCACCACCGTGTCGGGCACCGCGCGAAGAACCGCCTTGCCCGGTCCATCGATGAGCACGAAGCGGATTTCGCCGCCTTCGGCCTTCTTGTCCAGCCGCATGAGCTCCAGGTACCGCTGCGTGTTGTTGTGCGCGTCCAGCACCGGCGCCACCACGGGCAGGCCCGCGCGCTCCACCAGTCGGCGAATCCGGTCCACCAGGGTGGCATCCACCAGGCCCACCGCTTGCGAGAGCCGAGCGGCCATCACCATCCCGCAGCCCACGGCCTCGCCATGCAGCCAGGCGCCGTAGCCCATGCCGGCTTCGATCGCGTGGCCGAAGGTGTGGCCGAAGTTGAGGATCGCACGCAATCCTGCCTCGCGTTCGTCGCTGGAGACGACAGCGGCCTTGATCTCGCAACTGCGCTGTACCGCGCGCGCCAGCGCATGGCCATCGAGCCGGCGCAGCGCATCGATGTTCGACTCGATCCAGTCGAAGAACGCCATGTCGGCGATGGGCCCGTACTTGATGATCTCGGCAAGGCCGGCGCTCAGTTCGCGCGTGGGCAGGCTGCGCAGGACATCGAGGTCGCAGAGCACGCGCAAGGGCTGGTGGAACGCGCCTACCATGTTCTTTCCGAGCGGGTGGTTGATGCCTGTCTTGCCACCCACCGAGGAATCCACCTGGGCCAGAAGCGTGGTGGGTACCTGCACGAAGGCAACGCCGCGCATGAAGCAGGCCGCGGCAAAGCCCGTCATGTCGCCCACCACACCGCCGCCCAGCGCGTAGAGCACGGTCTTGCGGTCGCAGCCCGCGGCCAGCAGCGCATCGAAGATCTTCTGCAGCGTGCCCCACTCCTTGTGGCGTTCGCCATCCGGCAAAACCACCGAGTGCACCTGCCGGTGCCGCGCCTGCAGCCGCGCCTGCAGGCGCGCCAGGTACAGGGGAGCCACGGTCTCGTTGGTGACGATCAGCGCGGACCCACCCTTCGGCAATCCTTCATAGGAAGCCGGGTCATCGATCAGCGACGCACCGATCAGGATGTTGTAGCTGCGATCACCCAGCTCTATCGGGACGCGCAGCGGAGCGTGTGCGGCAATGGCGGTGGACAACATGCCGCAAGTGTATGCCGCGACCGGGCATCGCCACGCTCAGGCGCTGTTCGCGTCCGTTGCGGGGCGGTGGGTCAAACCGGCCAGTTCGAGCTGCATGACGATCATGTTGACCAGCGTGGCCACGGACGGGCGTCCGGTATCGATGGTGAAATGCGCGGCCTGGGTATAAAGCGGGTGCCGCTGCGCGTGAAGCTCGCGCAGTTTCGCCATCGGGTCATCCACCTGCAGCAATGGGCGGTTGCGGTCATGCCGTACGCGGCGATACAACTCATCGGGCGACGATCGCAGGTAGACCACATGGCCGCGGCGGCGCATGCATTGCCGGTTCTCTGGCCGCAACACCGCGCCACCGCCCGTGGAGATCACGGAAGTCGGCCCCTGGCTGACCTCGTCGATGACGGCAGCCTCCAGATCGCGAAACGCCTGCTCACCCTCTTGTTCGAAGAAGGTCCGGATGCTGCAACCGATACGGGCCTCGATGGCCTGGTCCACATCGACAAAGGGCAAACCCAACCGCCGGGCCAGCTGGCGCCCGACGGTGGATTTGCCCGATCCCGGCAATCCGACGAGGAATACCGACGTCGCGAGACTCAATTGATGGCGGAGCGTCCGAGCACCCGTGGGGTGATGAAGATCAGCAACTCCGAGCGCTCGTCGATCATGTCGCGCGACTTGAACAGGTTGCCCACACCGGGCAGATCGCCCAGCAGCGGCACCTTGCGGATCTGGTTGCGCTCGGTGCGCTCGAAGATGCCACCGATCACGACCGTTCCACCGTTCTCGACCAGCACCTGCGTCTGAACGTGCTTGGTGTCGATGGCAATGCCATCGGCGGTGGTTTCGCCGCGGGTGTCCTTGTTGACGTCGAGGTCGAGAATGATGTTGCCCTCGGGCGTGATCTGCGGCGTTACCTCAAGCTTGAGGTTGGCCTTGCGGAACGCGATGGCCGTTGCGCCACTGGATGTGGCCGTCTGGTACGGGAACTCGGTGCCTTGCTCGATGAGGGCCTTCACCTGGTCGGCCGTGACCACACGCGGACTCGACACCACGCGACCTTTGCCATCGGATTCCAGCGCAGAGATCTCAAGCGCCAGGAAGCGGGAAGCGCTGGGGCTGAAGAGCGAGAGCGCGTAGCTGGCTGCCTGCGCGTTGGCAGGCAACGCGGGCAGATTCACGAAGGGCGCCGAGGTCAGGGTGGGCGCCGTCGTCACCGCGGAATAGTTGCTGCCGAAGTTGCCACGGACGGGGTTGCCGTTGGCCGAGCCGGCGCTGAAGTCGCGGATGCCGCCCCCCAGCCGGACACCGATGGACTTGCCGAAGTCATCGTCGGCTTCCACGATGCGGGCCTCGATCAGCACCTGGCGGATCGGGATGTCGAGCTTGGTGATGAGCTCCTGCACCTGGGCCAGACGGGAGGGAATGTCGGTCACGAACAGCTGGTTCGTCCGCGGCTCGGCAATCACGCTGCCGCGCGGCGACAGGATCCGTGCAGTACTGGTGTTGCCTGCCCCCACCGCTCCCCCGACACCCCCCGACGTCAGTTGGGACGCGATGTCAGCCGCCTTGGCGTAGTTCATCTGGAAGGACTGCGTGCGCACCTGCTCCAGGCTCTCCACCGAGGCACGCGCTTCCAGCTCCTGCTTTTCTCGCGCCGCAATTTCGTCCTTGGGCGCAATCCACAGCACATTGCCGGTTTTGCGCAGACCCAGGCCCTTGGCCTGCATGATGATGTCCAGCGCCTGGTCCCAGGGTACATCGCGCAAGCGCAGGGTCACCGAGCCGGAGACCGAGTCGGACGTCACCACGTTGAAGTTGGTGAAGTCGGCGATCACCTGCAACAAGGCCCGCACTTCGATGTTCTGGAAGTTCAGCGACAGCTTCTCGCCCGAGTAGCCCGGGCCTTGCGTCAGCTTGGAGGGGTCGATGCGTTGCTCGCGCACTTCCAGCACGAACTGGTTGTCGCTCTGATAGGCGGAATGTTCCCAGTTGCCGGTTGAAGCGACCACCATGCGCACCCGGTCACCGTTCTGCGTCGTGGTCACGGTACGCACCGGTGTGCCGAAATCGGTCACGTCGAGCCGGCGGCGCAGGCCCTCGGGCAAGGTGCTCTTGAGGAACTCGACCACCAGGCCGGTGCCCTCCTGCCGGATGTCGACGCCGACCTGATTGCTGGGCAGATCGACCACGACACGGCCGCTGCCGCCGGTACCGCGGCGGAAGTCGATGTCGCGCAGCGCGCCGACGTCCAGGTTGCGGCTCTCGGCGAACGGTGCCGGCGGGTTGGTTTGCGCGGTCACCGCCTCCGAGCGCTCGAGGATCACCAGCAGGCTGTTGCCCTCGATCCGCGTCTGATAGGCCGCAGCCTGCTTGAGGTTGACCACAACCCGGGTGCGATCGCCCGCCTGCACCACATTGGCCGAGCGAAGATTGCCCTCGTTGATGTCGACGGTGCTGCGGCCGATGGCGTTGGTCACACCGGGGAAATCCAGGGCGATGCGCGCGGGTGACTGGATGGAGAAGCCGGCCGGCAACGCCTTGAGCGGCTCACTCGTGGTGATGCGGATCACCTCGACGCCACCCTGGACACCGCCGGTGACCGCCTGAATGGCCACCTGCGCATGCGCCCACCAGGAGCTTGCCAACATGCAGGCTGCCACCCCCCCCTTGCACAGCTTGCGCCCCCAGGATGCGAAAGCCATGGTCTGCTCCGGGTTCTTCATTTAGCTTCCTCTACTAGCTGCAGCGCCGCCGGGCGCTCGATCCATTCGCCCGCGGCGTCCTGCACGATCTCGCGAAGAACCACCTCGGTCTCGGTAATGCGGGTCACGCGCCCGAAGTTCTGACCCAGGTAGTTGCCAGGACGCACCTGGTACAACAACCGGTCGACCCGGACCAACGCCACCAACTCCCCGCTTCGGTCCAGGCTGCCGACCATGGCCATGGCATCCAGGGGAAACGCTTCCAGCGGTTGACGACGACGAGCCAGTTCCGGCTCGATCAAGGCCGAACTGCTTGCCGTCGCCGTCTGCGTGCCACGCAGCAGACTGGCCAGCTTCTCGACGCTGAAGGGAGGTATCTCGCGCTCGACGCCGTATGGCTGCGGAACGAACCGCGTGGGCTCGGGAATCGGCTGCACCGACGGCTTGATCGCGTTGCGCTCCGACTGCATCCAGGCCTGGAGTTCGTCCTGACCCGAAGAGGTACAGCCCGCCACCATCAGGGCACACGCGCAAGCACACAGGGAGAAAGAGCGACTCATCACTTCTTGGCTCCTTGGGCCTTCTGTTGCGCCGCCACCTCTTCGGGGTCCAGGTAGCGATAGGTCTTGGCCGTGCCATCCATGACGAGGTAGCCTTCGCGCGAGGCAATCGGCGTCAGGCTGAGGTTGTTGAGCGTGACGATGCGGGACAGGTTGGCAATGTCACCCGCGAACAGGCCGATATCGTGATACGTACCGGTCACGCGAATGGTGATCGGCAGTTCGGCGTAGTACTCGCGCACCACCACCTGACCCGGACGGAACAGATCGAACTGCAGACTGCGGCCAAGGCCGGCCTGGTTGATGTCGGACAACAGGGCATCCATCTCGGCCTTGCCCGGCAGCTGTTTTTCCAGCTGCGTCACGTACTGCTGGACCTGTTCCAGTTGCTTGCGCAGCGCATCCAGGTTGACCGCCTGCACCAGCTTCTTCTGATAGGTCGTCCGCAGCTCCTGCTCCTTGGCCTTTTCGGCCACCAGTGTCTCATCGACGCCCTTCAGCCAGGCGAACCACAGCACCGCCACCACACCGACGCAGACCGCCAGGAACAGCAGGTTGCGGGGCAACCCGGGCCATTGCGAGGGATCGTTGGGGTCAAGACCGGTGAACTGCGCGCGCAGCTTGTCCTGCAGCGCCTTGGTGTCGATATTGAGGCCGGACCTCTTAGCCATCTCTGTCCTCTCAAACCTTGGCGGGCGCTGCAGCGGGCACGGCGGCAGCGGGCTTGGTACCCGCTGGTGCAGCGGTGGCCGCGGCCGCCTCGGGCTTGCGCAGCGTCACGCGCATGGTGAAGTTCGCGACCCGGCGCGCATCGCGCCCGCTGATCGGTGCGGTGGCAGACACGATCTCAACCAGCTCCGGGCGCGTGAGCGCACCGCGGTTGTTCGCCAGGCTGCGCAGCAGTTCGGAGACCCGCTCCTGCGACTGCGCGGTTCCGGTGAGCAGCACGGCCCCGCCGTCTTGCTTCATGGTGCGAAGGAACACGCCCTCGGGCAATTGCTGCACCAGTTCTTCCAGCAGGTACACCGGCAGATTGCGTCCGGCCTGAAGGTCTTCGACCGCCGTCTGGCGCGCGCGTAGCGACGCGATCTGCTGTTGCAGGGTGGCAATGTCCTTGATCTCGGCGTCCAGCTTGGCAATCTCGCGCGTGAGGAACCCGTTGCGCTCCTGCTGGGCAGAAATCTGGCCCTGGTACCAGGTGAACACCGCGCCACTGATGACGCCGCCGAGCATGGCCGAGAGCGCCAACTGGGTGAAGAATTGCTCCTTGCGGCGCTTGCGGGCCGCCTCGCGGTGGGGCAGCAGGTTGATGAGGATCATTGGTAGAACCTCCGCAGCGCCAGGCCGGTCGAGGTGAGGTAGGCCGGCGATTCACGCGAGATCTTGCGTGCCTGAATGTTCGGGCCGAGCTCCATGGCGTCGAACGGGTTGATCAGCATGCAGGCAAAAGAGGTCTGATGCGTGACCGCTTCCGTGAGCCCGATCAAGGCTGCGCTGCCCCCGGCAAGCAGGATGTGGTCGATCTTGTTGTACGGCGTGCTGGTGAAGAAGAACTGCAGCGCGCGCCCGATCTCTTGCGACATGCTATCGATGAAAGGATCGAGCACGGCCGTCTGGTAATCCTCGGGCAGATCGCCGGAGCGCTTCTTGGCTTCGGCCTCGTCGGCCGAGAAGCCGTACTGACGGATGATCAACTGGGTCAGCTGGCTGCCGCCGAAGGCCTGATCGCGCTCGTACAACACTTCGTCGTTGCGAATGACCTGCAGACTGGTCGTCATGGAGCCGATCTCGAACAGCGCGACCAGCGCGTCCACGCCCTGGTTGGGCAGCGTTTCGATCACGCGGCCGGCTGCCAGCCGCGATGCATAGGACTCCACGTCCATCACCACCGGCTTGAGGCCGGCTGCCTCTGCGAGCCCTTGCCGGTCGGACACCTTTTCCTTGCGGGATGCGGCGATCAGCACCTCGACATCGCCCACCGACGTGCTGCTGGGTCCGACGACACAGAAATCGAGACTGACCTCGTCGAGCGAGAAAGGGATGTACTGGTTGGCCTCGGACTCGACCTGGGCTTCCAGTTCCTTGTCGGACATGCCGCCCGGCAGGATGATCTTCTTCGTGATCACCGCCGACGCCGGCAAGGCCAGGGCGACGTTCTTGGTCTTGCTGCCGCTCTTGCGCACCACACGGCGCACCGCGTCGGCGACTTCGTCGAACTTCTCGATGTTGCCGTCGGTGATCCAGCCGCGCTCCAGGGGCTCCATGGCGCAGCGCTCCAGCACGAATTCACCCGCGCGATTGCGACTGAGTTCCACCAGCTTGACGCTGGAAGAACTGACATCAATGCCCAGCAAGGGCGCCGGCTCCCGGCTGAATAGCGATCCCATTGAGATCAAGGTGGCCCCCAAATCGCGTGACGCGAAGCCGCGCCATACTTAAGAATTCACTTCAATGCTAGCAGTAAGCCCATTGAGCGGCAAAGATTTTTTGCCTCATGCACAAATCGAAACGTTGTCAAAAGCCGACGCCGCGTGAGGCCTGTGTGATGCATTGAACGAATGCGTTTCAACGCCCATCACACCCTCCCCGGCAACGCCCATCCAGATCGCGGACGCCCGTCAAACCGACTCCTACAATGCGGGGCTACCCGCCCGGAACCCGAATGACCCAAGACACCACGCCCTCGAAAGGCAGTTCTGCCAAGGCAGTATCTGCGGCGCCCCATACGCTTTCCCTCATCGGGCGCTTGGTGGTGGCTGCGGCCGGACTGGCGGCGGCGGGTGTTGCGGCGGTGTTGATTGCCGTCGGCATCGCGTTGGCGGTGGCCTATCCCAACCTGCCCGACGTCACCGGCCTTGCTGACTACCGCCCCAAGCTGCCGCTGCGCGTGCTCGCGGCCGACGGCCAACTCATCGGCGAGTTCGGCGAAGAGCGGCGCAACCTGCTCACGATCGACCAGATTCCCGACGTGATGAAGAACGCGGTGCTGGCGATCGAAGACGCCCGCTTCTTCGAACACAGCGGCGTCGATTACCGCGGCATGGTGCGCGCTGCGCTGGCCAACCTGCGCGAAGCCAAGAGTCAGGGAGCCTCCACCATCACCATGCAGGTGGCCCGAAACGTCTACCTGTCGGCCGAGAAGAGCTACACGCGCAAGATCTACGAAGTGCTGCTCACCTTCAAGCTCGAGCACCTGCTCACGAAGGAACAGATCCTCGAGATCTACATGAACCAGATCTTCCTGGGTCAGCGCGCTTACGGGTTCGCCTCGGCTTCGCAGATCTATTTCGGCAAACCGCTGCAGGACGTGACCATTGCCGAGGCCGCGCTGCTGGCCGGTCTGCCGCAGGCGCCTTCTGCCTACAACCCCGTGCGCAACCCCAAACGGGCCCAGGCACGCCAGCGCTACATCATCGACCGCATGGTCGAGAACGGCTTCATCACCGCCGAGCAGGCGGAACAGGCCAAGGCACAGCCGATCAAGCTGCGCCAACCGACCCGCGAGGACAACCTGCAGGCCGAGTACGCCGCCGAGATGGCGCGCCAGGCCATCGTCGCGCAATACGGTGAAGCGGCCTACACGCGCGGTCTGGTGGTGAGCACCACCATCGACCCGCGCGCGCAGCAGGCCGCCTACCGGGCTGTGCGCCAGGGTGTGCTCGACTACGAGCGGCGTCAGTTCTACCGCGGGCCGGAGCTGTTCATCACGTTGCCGGAGGATCCCCAGCAACGCGATGCCGCCATCGATGACGCGCTGGCAGAGCGCCCCGACAACGGCGACCTGCTGTCTGCTGTGGTGCTGGAAGTGAGCCCGCGGCGCGTGGTGGTCGTGCGTCAGGACGGCGAGCCGATCGAGATCACCGGTGAAGGCCTCAAGCCGGTGCAGTCAGGGCTGTCCGACAAGGCAGGCCCCAACATCAAGATCCGCCCCGGGGCCGTGGTGCGCATCGTCAAGGTGGACGAGAAGTCCTGGCGCATCACACAGTTGCCGGAGGTAGAGGCGGCATTCGTCGCCCTCGATCCGCGCAACGGTCGCATCGCCGCGCTGGTGGGCGGCTTCGACTTCAACAAGAGCAAGTTCAACCACGTCACGCAGGCCTGGCGCCAGCCCGGCTCGAGCTTCAAACCCTTTGTCTACTCGGCGGCGCTTGAGAAGGGCCTCACACCCATGACGGTGGTGAACGACGCCCCGCTGTTCTATTCCGCCAACGAGACCGGCGGCAAGCCGTGGGAGCCCAAGAACTACGACGGTCAGTTCGAGGGCCCGATGTCGGTACGCCGTGCGCTCGCCAAGTCGAAGAACATGGTGTCGATCCGCGTGCTGCAGCTGGTGGGCACGCAAAGCGCGCAGGACTGGGTCACGCGCTTCGGCTTCGAGGCCGACAAGCACCCACCCTTCCTCACGATGGCGTTGGGCGCAGGTTCGGTGACACCGCTTCAGATGGTCACCGGCTACGCCGTGTTCGCCAACGGCGGTCACCGGGTCGCTCCGGTGCTCATCACACGCGTCACCGACTCGCGCGGCCACGTCCTGTACGAAGCACCCCAGACCACGCTGGACAACGCACCGCGCGCCATCGAGCCGCGCAACGCCTTCATCATGAACAGCCTGCTGCAGGAGATCACCCGCTCGGGCACCGCAGCGCGCGCGCAGGCCATCCTCAAGCGCAATGACCTTTACGGCAAGACAGGCACCACCAACGACGCCGTCGATGCCTGGTTCGTTGGCTACCAGCCCACGCTGGCGGCCGCGGCCTGGGTGGGCTACGACACGCCGCGCAACCTGGGCAGTCGCGAGACGGGCGGCGGTCTGGCGCTGCCGATGTGGATTTCCTTCATGCAGGAGATGCTCAAGGACGTGCCCATCACCCCGATCACGACGGTGCCACCGGGTGTGATCAATGTCGGCGGCGAGTGGTACTACGAAGAGTTCGGTCCCGGCAATGGGGTGCACGGCATCGGCCTGGGCGACCCGTGGCCCGGCGCGCCCGCGGGCATGGAGGTGGACGCCAACGGTGTGCCGATCGCGGCACCGCTGCCCCAGGTGGAAGAGCGCCGCAGCATCCTGGACCTGTTCAGGAACTGAAGCGCAGCGGCTGGCCGGCCTGTTCGCTCGCGTAGCGGGTCAGGTTCTCGAAGAATTCGCCGTTGCCCTTGGTGTCCATCCAGACACGGCCATCGTGCTTGTAGTGAAAGCCGCCAGCGCGCGCGGCGAGCCACACCTCGTGCAAGGGTTTCTGCAGGTTGATGACGATCTGGCTGCGGTTGCGAAACGTCAGTGTGATCATGCCTCCCACGCGCTGGTTGTCGATGTCGGCGTCGCTCTCGTCATTGATACGGTCACACGTCAGTTCGATGGCGCGCAGCAGTGCCTCGGCGCGGTCCTGGTATTCGAGATCGGTCATTAGAATGCAGGAATGTTCGTCGGGTGGCTGCGCATTCTAGGTTCCGGCTTCGGCCCCGCTCGGGTCATGGCCTTGGCGTTGTTGCTGTCGTGCCTGGCCGCGTGCGGGCAGAAGGGCGCGCTCTACCTGCCGCCGCCCGCCTCCGATGCCCAACCCAAGCAGCCCGCCAATGCCCCTGCCCGCGCACCTGACACATCGCCACGGTGAACTCCATTTCGAGGACGTGTCCCTCGAACGCCTGGCCCGCGAACACGGCACCCCCCTCTTCGTGTACAGCCGCGCTGCCATGCTGCAGTCGCTGGCAGCCTACCAGCGCGGGCTGGCGGGCCGCTCGCACCTGATCTGCTATGCGATGAAGGCCAACTCCTCGCTGGCCATCCTGCAGACGTTGGTGAACGCCGGTTGCGGGCTCGACATCGTCTCGGGCGGCGAGCTCGAGCGCGCACTGGCTGCGGGCTGCGCGCCCGAGCGGATCGTGTTCTCGGGCGTCGGCAAGACGCGCGCCGAGATGCGCCGCGCACTTGACGCGGGCATCGGCTGCTTCAACGTCGAGAGCCGTGGCGAACTCGACGTGCTGGATGAGGTGGCGCGCTCGATGGGCCGGCGTGCGCGCGTGAGCATCCGCGTCAACCCCGATGTGGACGCGAAGACGCACCCCTACATCTCCACGGGCCTCAAGGACAACAAGTTCGGCATCGCCCATGGCGAGGTGCTGCTTACCTATCGCCACGCCGCCGCTTGCGCCGGCCTGGAGGTGGTCGGCATCGATTGCCACATCGGCTCCCAGATCACCGAGGCGGCGCCCTACCTCGACGCGATGGACCGCGTGCTCGATCTGGTCGCCGCGATCGAAGTCGACGGCCTGCGCCTGCACCACCTCGATTTCGGTGGCGGCCTGGGCATCGACTACAACGGCGACACGCCACCCGCCGCGGACACCCTGTGGCCGCGCCTGCTGGCCAAGCTGGATGCACGTGGCTACGGCGATCGCACCGTGATGATCGAGCCGGGCCGCTCGATCGTCGGCAACGCCGGTGTGTGCCTCACCGAGGTGCTCTACACCAAGCCCGGCGAACACAAGAATTTCCTGATCGTCGATGCGGCCATGAACGACCTGCCGCGACCCGCCATGTATGAGGCTTATCACCGCATCGAGCCCGTGCGTGCGCGCGAGAACGAGCGGCCGGCGGTGTGGGATGTCGTCGGCCCGGTCTGCGAAAGCGGCGACTGGCTCGGCCGTGAGCGTACGCTCGCGGTGCACCCGGGCGACTTGCTGGCGGTGCTGTCGGCAGGTGCCTACTGCATGAGCATGGCCAGCAACTACAACACCCGCGGCCGCGCCGCGGAGGTGCTGGTTGACGGCGCCCGTGCTACCTCGATCCGCCGCCGCGAGAGCCCGGCCGATCAGATGCGGCTGGAGATGCCGCTGGCCTGAGGTCGCAGGCGGCGCCACAGGCGCCAGCCCAGCAATGCGCCCAGGATGGCGGCGTACACCGCCACCTCGTTGAAATCGTTCTTGCCCGCGCGCATCCAGAAGAAGTGCAGCACGGCCAGCACGGCCACTGCGTACACCAGCCGGTGCAGCGCCTGCCAGCGCGGCGCGCCGAGCGCACGGATCACGCGGTTGAACGAGGTGGCTGCGAGCGCCAGCAACATCAGCCAGGCCAGCGTCCCCACCAATATGAACGGACGCTTGGGAATGTCGACCAGCACCGCTTGCCAGTCGAAGCCCATGTCGAACCAGACGTAGGCCACCCAGTGCATCGACGCGTAGAAAAACACGAACAAGCCCAGCATGCGACGAAAGCGCGCGAGAGCGGGCATGCCCAGCGTCGTGCGCAGTGGTGTCACCAACAACACCAGCACCAGGGCGCGCAAGGACCAGTCCCCCAGCCCTCGGATGAGCGCCTCGGCCGGGTTGGCACCCAGGCGGTCGGCCACGGCCGCCCACACCAGCCAGGCGAACGGCAGGAGCCAGACGGTGAACACCAGGGGCTTGGCCAGCGGGTGCAACAGTGCCCGCTGAACCACGGCGCGATTCATCAGTAGAACTTGCGCAGGTCCATGCCCGCGTAGAGCTGCCCCACCTGTGGCTCGTAGCCATTGAACTTCAGCGTCTGGCGGCGCTTGGCGAACAGACCGCCACCGTCCTCGCCGATGCGGCGCTCGGTCGCCTGGCTCCAGCGCGGGTGCGACACCTCGGGGTTCACGTTGGAATAGAAGCCGTACTCCTGCGGTGCCGACACATTCCAGGAAGTCTTGGGTTGGCTTTCGGTGAAGCGGATCTTCACGATCGACTTGCCGCTCTTGAAGCCGTACTTCCACGGCACCATCAGGCGCAGCGGCGCGCCGTTCTGGTTGGGCAGCACCTCACCGTACATGCCGAAGGCCAACAGGGTGAGCGGGTGCATGGCTTCGTCCATGCGCAGGCCTTCCACATAGGGCCAGTCGAGCACGTTGGAACGCAGGCCCGGCATCTGCTTGTCGTCGGCCAGGGTCACGAACTCGACGTACTTCGCGCTGCCCTGCGGCTCCACGCGCTTGATCAGTTCGGACACGGAGTAACCGACCCAGGGGATCACCATGGACCAGCCTTCCACGCAGCGCAGGCGGTAGATACGCTCCTCCATCGGGGCCAGCCTGAGCAGCGCGTCCAGGTCGAAGCGGCCGGGCTTGTTCACCAGCCCTTCGACTTCCACCGTCCATGGCCGGGGTTTGAGCGTCTTGGCGTAGCGCGCCGGATCGCTCTTGTCGGTGCCGAACTCGTAGAAGTTGTTGTAGGTGGTGGCGTCCTCGTAACTCGCGGGCTTTTCCACCGTGCTGGCCCCGGCCACCGCGCTGGGGCGGCCCGTGAGCGGAGCCAGCTTGCCCGGGCGCTGCGCGCCTTGCGCATGGGCGTCGCGCGCAGCCCAGGCAGCGCCTGCCGCCGCCGCGGCCAACAGCCACTGCCGGCGCTGCAGATAGGCTGTACGCGGCGTGATCTCGCTGCTGTGCGGGTGGATGAAACCGTCCTGGCCGGTGCGGATGATCATGGCAGTCACTCCTGAAAAAGGCACGGGCGCGACGGAAATCGCGCCCGCTGGGGTATCGGTCGTGTGATACCCGGAAGTCTTACCGGTTCCGCGATCAGAGTTCGCCGTAACTGTGCAAACCCGACAGGAACATGTTGACGCCCAGGAAGGCGAAGGTGGTGATGGCCAGACCCACCAGCGCCCACCAGGCCGCCACGGTGCCGCGCAAGCCCTTCATGAGCCGCATGTGCAGCCACGCTGCATAGTTCAGCCACACGATCAGGGCCCAGGTTTCCTTCGGGTCCCAGCTCCAGTAGCCGCCCCAGGCTTCGGCGGCCCAGAGGGCCCCGAGCACGGTGGCGATGGTGAAAAACGCAAAGCCGACAGCGATGGCCTTGTACATCACGTCGTCGAGCACCTCGAACGAAGGCAGCCGCTCGGCGATGCGACGGCGGCCCAGCAAGATCGCGGCGACGATCAAGGCGGAGATGCCGAAGTAGACGAACCAGTAGCTGCCCCCCTGGTCCTGTGCGCCTTGGCGGAACACGATCGGCTCGAAGCACAGCACCACGCCCAGCAACCACAGCGGGGCGAGCTTGTACCAGCGGGTCTCGCCCGCGCTCTGCTTGATGAGGTAGGCGAACGCCAGCATGGCCGCGATCGCGAAGGTGCCGTACCCGATGAAGTTGGCCGGCACGTGCAGCTTCATCCACCAGCTCTGCAGCGCGGGCACCAGCGGTTGGATCTCATGCGCCTCGCGCACCACCGTGTACCAGAGCAGGAAGCCCACCGCCGCGCTGACGATCAGCATGGCGAAGGCGCCCATGCCGCGCGTCGCATAGCGGTCTTCGTAGTAGAGGTAATACGCGGCCGTCATCCAGCAGAACAGCACGAACACCTCGTAGAGGTTGCTGACCGGAATGTGACCGATGCCGGGGCCGATCTGGTGGCTTTCATACCAGCGCACCAGCGAACCGATGAGCGCGAGGGCGATGGCCACCCAGGCCAGGCGCGAGCCCAGCGTCTCGAAGGTGGCGCCCGCGCGCGTGAACATGCCGACCCAATAGAAGGCGGTGCTCATGAAGAACAGCACACACATCCACAGAATGGCCGACTGGCTGGAGATGAAATACTTGAGCAGGAACACCTGCTCCGCACGCGCCAAGTCGGCACCGCCGCCCGGGGCCTGATAAAGCCAGATGGCCAGTAGCGCCAGCGCCCCCACCACCACGGTGAGCACGCGCAGCGGGCGCCAGAACCAGCCCAGCCATACCATCGTCGGCACGGTGCCGGCGAGGATGGACTTTTCGTAGACGTCCATGGCGCTGCCGTATTGCCAGAAGGCGACCGCACCGGCCGCCAGCACCAGGGCGGCAAACAGCCAGTCCCAAAGGTCGCGGCGCGCAAAGTAGCCTGGCTGCAACCCGCCGCCGTGGCTGGACTTCTTGAGATCGATGGTCTGGGTGGCGGTGTTCATGGCTTCACCTGCAGCAATTGGGTCTTGAGCAACTCGAATTCATGGTCGGTGTCGAGCGTCTTGCGGTTCGACGACAGGGCCAGGCTGGCCTGGGCGCCCTGCCCTTGCGGTGCCAGCCACACCCACACGCGGCGTTCGCGAACGTAGAGCATGGCAAAGACGCCCAGAATCAGCAACAGGCACCCGAGATAGACGATGGTCTTGCCCGGAGCGCGCGCCACCTGGAACACGCTGGCCTGCACATGAGTGAAATCCTTCAGCTGCAGGGCCATGGGTGCCGGGTAGAAGAAGCTGTCCGACAGGCTGATGACGGCCTGCGTCATGAAGCGCTGCGTGGCCTCGTCGCGCGGCAACGGCGCCAGGCCCGCGCGTTCGCGGCTGAGCTGCATCAATTCGAACAGCGTGCCGTTGAGGATGCGCACCAGCACGTCGCTCGCGCGTTCGCGCTCGGCCTCGGGCACGTTGGATTCCAGGAAGGACGAGATGGCCTGCAGGCCACCGACGACGTCGCGCGCCGCGGAGCCATTGGCGGCAGCCGCCGGGATCGCCACGGGTTCGGCGCCGGCAAAGAGCGCCAGGGCACGCGTTGCCGACGCTTCCAGCGCTTCGGCCAGATCGGCGCGGCCGCCCTCCACCGACTGCTCTGCGTAGCGGCGCACCGCCTCGGCGCGCAGGCCGGGATCGTCGAGCGCAGCGCGCAAGCGCACGAAACCATCCATCGCGTCGTTCTCGTCGACCGGCACGCGCAGGTAGCGAAACGCGTCTTGCGGTGTCTCGCGCAGGCCAAGCAGGTACACGCGCTGGCCATCGAGCTCCACGGGCAGCATGTAGTTGTGGTACTCCACGGCCTGCCCGGCGCTGTCGCGCAGCTTGTAGGTCACGCTTGGGCCCACGTTGCGCAGCGTCTTCTCCGTCGTGGTCTTGTGCGCAGCACCCAGACGGCTCTCCACCGCCTCGCGCAGGTCGACCTTGCGCACATCGGTGCCGGCTGCGCCCTGCCCCGCGAAGTTCTCCACGTTGATCACGCGCAGGCCGCTGTACTCCAATGTGAGCTTCTGCTCCCCGTTGCTGAGTTCGGTGGAGCCGCCGATGGTGCCCTCGACCTCGAACGGACGGGCTCCACGCGTGAATGGCACGGCCTGCAGCTTCACGCGCGAGCCGCCGTCATCGAAGCTCGATTGATAAATCGCCACACCGCGGTGGAACGCCGGGTGGTTCACCTCGACTCGCGCTTCCTTTTTTTCGCCCGTGTCGTGGTCGTGGATCACGATTTCGCTGGCGAACAAGCGCGGCATGCCGGTGTCGTAGTACTCGACGATGAACTTCTTGAGCTCCACCGAGAACGGCAACTCCTGCAGCAGCACGCCACCGGGCTGGGAAATGATGGCCGTGCTGGATGCCGTGCCCTCGGTGACCAGCAGGTTGCCACGGAAGGTGGGGTTGCTGGCCGAGAGTCGGTGCTGAGGGGGCACGTCGGCGATCATGCCGCCACCCTCGAAGATCTGTTTGCCGTTGAACCAGGTCTGCGCGCGCACCATGAGGTCGCCGTCGAGCAGGCCGCCCACGCACACCAGCACGATGGCGCTGTGCGCCGCCAGGTAGCCCCACTTGTTGGCCGATCCTTTCTTGGCCGCCACCATCCAGCCCTCGCCTTCGGGCTGCGGGCGCGACTGCAGGCGCACCTTCCAGCCCGAGCCCAGCAGCGCCTGCCCGATGCGGTTGGCCGCCGCCTGCGGGGCCTCGGCCAGTTCACCCTGCGCGCGGTGCGGGAACGCCTTGAGACTTTGTTCGCGGATGTTTTCCTTGTAGGCCTTGAAGTCGGCCAGGATCTTCGGCGTGTTGCGCGCGATGCACAGGCTGGTGCTCACCACCAGGAACGCCAGGATCAGCAGGAACCACCAGGCGCTGTAGACCGTGAACAGGTTTGCCGACGCAAACACCTCCGCCCAGAACGGGCCGAACTGGTTCACGTAGTTGTTGTAAGGCTCGGCCTGCTTGACCACCGTGCCGATCACAGAGGCGATGCAGATCACCGTCAGCAGCGCGATGGCAAAGCGCATCGACGACAGCAACTCGACCGTCGCGGCCAGCGGGCGCGGGCCGCGCTGAAGTTCCAGGCCCTGGGTCGAAGCAGTCATGTGGGGTGGGGGATGAAAAAAGGCGCTTGCGGGATTCGACAAGCGCCTTGTTCTGATGCGGATGCGCGGCGCCGGTTCAATGCCCGGCGCGAAAAATCAGCGCAGGCCGGCGATGTAGTCCGACACCGCCTGGATCTCGCGATCCGTCATCTTGGCGGCGACGCCGGTCATCTGCGCGTTGTTGGCGCGCGCACCGCTGCGGAATTGCTCCAGCTGGGCCTTGGTGTAGTCGGCATGCTGGCCGGCCAGGCGCGGGTATTGCGACGGGATGCCGGCGCCATTGGGGCTGTGGCAGCCGGCACAGGCGGCAATGCCTCGGTCGGCCAGACCGCCGCGGTAGATGCGCTCACCAAGTTTCACCAGCGCGGCATCGGAGGCAAACCCCGGCGCCGGCTTCTGCGAGGCCAGCCAGTACGACACGTTACGCATGTCATCGTCCGACAGCGTGGCCGCCATGCCCTGCATGATGGCGTTGGCGCGCTTGCCGCTCTTGTATTCCTGAAGCTGCTTGATCAGGTACTCGGGGTGCTGGCCCGCGAGCTTGGGGTTGGCCGGCGTGGTCGAGTTGCCGTCGGCGGCGTGGCAGGCCACACAGACATTGCCATAGACGGCAGCGCCCTTGGCCAGATCCGGCTTGGCGGGCTGCGCGTGCACGTTCAGGGAGAGGGCTGCGGCGGCAGCGGCCATCAGGAAGGAGGCAGGCAATTTCATGTCGGGGCGTGCGTCGCGGTCGGACGGGTTCGTTCGGTGTGGGGACTTGTCGAGGGTCGGCCGGTCAAAACCCACAGATTTTACAATGCGCCACCAAGACCCCCTCAGATGACCCACCACTCCACTGCGGCCTCTGCCGCCGCCGATGCCCGCCTGGCCCACGCCTGGCTGCACACGGCACGCTTTTTGACCACCGCCCCCACGCTGGAGACGCTGCCCACGCTCGACGTGCCGGAAATCGCCTTTGTGGGCCGCTCCAACGCGGGCAAGTCCACGGCCATCAACACCCTGGCGCAGCAAAAGCGCCTGGCCTTCGCCTCCAAGACGCCGGGACGCACCCAAAGCATCAACCTGTTCACACTGGGAAAGCAGGGCATCACCGACGCAGTGCTGGCCGACCTGCCCGGCTACGGCTATGCCGCCGTGCCACGCGAGGCCAAGCTGCGCTGGCAACGCGTGATGGCGAACTACCTGCTCACCCGACCCAACCTGCGTGCCGTGGTGATGCTGGTCGACCCGCGCCTGGGCCTGACCGAACTCGACGAGGCCCTGCTCGAAGCCATCCGCCCGCGGGTGGAAGATGGCCTGAAATTCCTGGTGCTCCTCACCAAGGCCGACAAGCTCACCCGCACCGAAGCCAACAAGGCACTGTCGATCGCGCGACTGCAGACCGCCGGTGGCGAGGTCAGACTGTTCTCGGCCCTGAAGAAGCAGGGCCTGGACGAGGTGGCGACGCTGCTGATGCGCTGGGCCCGCGAGGACGGTGCGCCGCAGGCGCCGGCCACCCCCACCGACGACGAACCGCCCGCCGCCGACTGAGACCGCGCCGGGCCCGATGGAGCCCGCCGTGATCGAAGCCTTCGACGCCGTGCTGCCGCACGGCATCACCCTGAGTTGCCGTGCCGCGGGCGAACGCGGCCGACCGGTGCTGTTGTTTCTGCACGGCTTCCCGGAGGCCGCCTTCGTGTGGGACGAACTGCTCGAACACTTCGCCCACCCCACGCACGGGGGCTTCAGGTGCGTGGCCCCCAACCTGCGTGGCTTCGAGCGCTCCAGCGCACCCCCCGAAGTGGCAGCGTACCGGGCCAAACCCCTGATGCAGGACATCGACGCCCTGATCGAGGCCGTCAGCGCCGACAGCCCCACGCCGGGCCGGCTGGCCGCACTGGTCGCCCACGACTGGGGCGGCGCACTGGCCTGGGGCTTCTCGGCACGGCATCCACAGCGCCTGGCCCGCCTGGTCATTCTCAACGCCCCGCACCCGCTGCCATTCCAGCGCGAACTCGCGCAGTCGCCCGCACAACAGGCCGCCAGCGCCTACATGAACTTCCTGGCGCGCCCCGACGCGCCGGCGCTCCTGGCCGAGAACGACTTCGCCCGGCTGTGGCCGTTCTTCACCGCCTTCGCGGCCCAGGGCACTGCACCCGCCGAGCCCGCTTGGCTCGATGACACCATGCGCGAGCGCTACCGCGCGGTCTGGCGCCAGGGCCTGCAGGGCGGCTGCAACTACTACGCAGCCTCGCCGCTGCGCCCGCCCACGCCGGCCGACCCGGGCGCCACCGCTGTGACCCTGCCCCCGGAAGCGGTGACGGTGCGGGTGCCCACGCTGGTGATCTGGGGCATGGGCGACACCGCGCTACCGCCCACCTTGCTGGACGGGCTGACGGACGTGGTACCCGACCTGCGCATCGAGCGCCTGCCCGGCTGCACCCATTGGCTGGTGCACGAGCAGCCGCAACGGGTGGCGGCGCTGATCGAGGGGTTTGTTCAGACGCCGATGTAGAACGGCGGCGCGCCGCTCGGGCGCGTCTTGAAGCGCTTGTGCACCCAGTAATACTGCTCGGGCATGGTGCGGATGTAGCCCTCGAGCGCGCGGTTCATGGCGGCGGTGTCTTCCTCCACCGTGCCGCCCGGGTAGCCCTCCCATGGCGAGTGCACCGTGACCTCATAGCCGTCGGGCACCAGGCGCGTGAGCACCGGCACCACCCGTGCCTTGCCCAGCCGCGCCAGCCGCGGCAGCGAGGTGACGGTGGCTGCGGTGACACCGAAGAACGGCACGAACACCGCGTCACGTTCGCCGTGGTCCATGTCGGGCAGCAGGTACAGCGGCAGGCCGTCGCGCAAGGCAGACACGATGGCGCGCAGGCCCTGGCGCTTGCCAACCGCCAGCGGGTTGTTGAAACGCTGGCGCCCCTGGAACATCCAGCGGTCCACGTCGGCGTTGAGTTGCTCGGCGTAGACACCGCAGAAGCGCCGCGGCAGGTGCGCAGTGATGGCCGTCCAGCCGGCGTCCATGCCCACGAAATGCGGCGCGAAGATCACGGTCGGCTCGCTGCCCTCCAGCGCGGCGAGATCGCCCTTGAGCAACAGGCGGCGCCTGACCACGTGCGCCGGCGCTTCCCACAGCCAGCTGCGATCGAGCCACGCCTGGGCGAAGCACACGAAATGCCGGCGCACCGCAGCGTCACGCTCGGCTTCGGAATGGTCGGGGAAGCACGCCGCCCAGTTGGTCTGGGCGATGCGCCGGCGCCGCGCGGCCACCGCGTGCAGCACCCGGCCGAGCGCCCAACCCAGCGCACGCACCCAGGGCAGGGGCAGGTGGGCCAGCAATCGCATGAAGCCCACGCCCAGCCGGTTGCTCAGGCGCGATTCGGGGACGGGGGGGGTGGCGGCGGGCGCGGGTTCGGTCATCGGCGCGGGGCCTTGTAGCGGTCGTACGACCACAGGTACTGGGCGGGCGATTCTCGCACCAGCGACTCCATGGCCGCGTTCACCACCCGCGCCGCGGCCTCCGGCTCGCCGGGCAGCGCCGCACCGAGCGGGCGCACGTGGATCACGTAACCCCGCCCCCAGGACAGCCGCTCGCCCCAGCTCAGCAGCACGGTGGCGTCGGCCGAGCGCGCCAGCCGCGCCGACAGCGTCATGGTGTAGGCGTCGCGGCCGAAGAACGGCGCCCACACGCCCAGACCCTGCGGCGGCACCTGGTCGGGCAGCAGACCGACGGCCTCGCCAGCCTTGAGCGCCGCGATCAGCTGTCGCACGCCCGACAGGGTGGTGGGCGCGGTGCGCAAGCCGGGGCGCTCGCGCGCGTGGTCGACGAGGTCGCGCAGCCAGGCCTGGCGAGAGGGGCGGTAGAGCACCGTCATGGGCCGCGCGGCCCCGAAACGCGCCGCGTAGGCCTGCGCCGTGACCTCGAAGCAGCCGAGGTGCGGCGTGAGGAACAGCAGTCCCCGCCCGGCCGCTTGTGCGGCCTCGATGTGCTCGGCGCCCTGCCAGCGCAGCGACACCGGCGCGCCGAGCCACAGGCGTGGCAACTCCGTGACCAGACGTCCGGCCTGGGCGACCGAGCGCAGTGCCACGGCACGCGGCTGGCCGGCCTGCTGCGCGTTGGCCAGCAGGCGCTGGCGGTAGGTGGGGGAGAGCAGGAAACTCAGCCAGCCCAGCGCGCCGCCCAGCGCGTGCAGCACAAACAGGGGCAGGCGGCTGCCGACGGCAAAAAGGAAACGGATCAGGGTGGCCAAGGCAGGCAGGTGGCGGGCGAGCGGCGCGGTGCACTAAAATCGCGCCATCGCCGAGTTGATGAACTGATTGCGGGGCGATTCACAAATACCGCTAAAGCGTTCGCCGACTTCTGACAGACCGGCAACGCCGATCAGAAAACCCTCAGGAGTTTAAATGGCGAGCGATTTCCTCTTCACGTCCGAATCCGTGTCCGAAGGCCACCCCGACAAGGTGGCGGACCAGATCTCCGACGCCATCCTCGATGCGATCTTCGCGCAAGACCCGCGCAGCCGCGTGGCGGCCGAGACGCTGACCAACACCGGCCTCGTGGTGCTGGCCGGCGAGATCACCACCAACGCGCACGTCGACTACATCGAGGTCGCCCGCGACACCATCAAGCGCATCGGCTACGACAACACCGAATACGGCATCGACTACA
>VFQM010001058.1_pt1 | contig 25885 bp, 18 predicted proteins | sample 3512391 | NCBI WGS metagenome assembly VFQM01 (sample SAMN10412369, study PRJNA504923) | tailings metagenome | isolation source: Replicate 1 from Balatoc abandoned mine | place: Philippines | reverse complement strand
GTGAAGTTGGCGGTGCCGCGGCTGGTGCCGACCTGGTCGAGGCTGACGGTCGGTGCCTGGAACGAGAGGCCCTGGATGTCACGGATCTTGAAGGCCTCGAGGGTGCCGGCGTTGAACGCGGTCACGGCCAGCGGCACGTCCTGCACGTTCTCGGCATCCTTGGTCTTGGTGCCGGTGACGAGGATCTCGTTGATGGCATCAAGGGTGTTGGTTTCTTCTTCGGCCGGAGCCTCGGCATCCTGTGCGAAGGCGGTGGCAGGCGTCAGAGCGGCAGCCGAGAGGAGCAGTGCCAGCTTGCCGAGCCGCAGGCGGCCCGACGCGGGGGTTGCGTTTGTCATCTTGTAACTCTCCCTGAGTTGAGGGCCGCTCCATTAGCAATACGTTTCGGGATTGCAACCGATCCGCGACAAGCCGAGTCGTGCCTGCAAAAGGGTGAATCTTCAGCTTTTTGCAGTCATGTCTGTTCGAGCTGCTGCTGGCGCTGGTCGCTGGCCGCGGCGAGCAGCGCGGCCTCGATTTCGGCGAGGCGTTCGGGCGCCTTGACCTTGGCCGAGGTGAGGTCTGTGACGTAGAATGTGTCCGCTGCGGCCTCGCCGTAAGCGGTGATATGCGCCGAGTGGACGATCAGGTTGGCCTTGTAGAGTTCGTGCGCCAGCCGGTTGAGCAGCGCCGGCCGGTCCCGGGCGGTGACCTCGATCACGGTGAAGTTGTTCGAGGCATCATTGTCGAAGCCGACACGGGGCGCCACGTCGAAGGCCCTGGCGCGGGAATGGGCGAGCGGGCGCGCGGCCAGCTTGGGCACCAGTTCGACCTTGGCGAGCAGCGCGTCGCGGATGCCCTTCTCGATGCGGGCCATCTGCGCAGTCTCGCGGAAGGGCTGGGCGTTCTGGTCCTGCACCAGGAAGTTGTCGACGGCATAGCCGCTGCGGGCGGTGTGGATGCGCGCGTCGATGATGTTCGCGCCGGCAAGATGGATTCCGCCCGCCATGCGGTAGAACAGCCCCGGGTGGTCCTGGGCGATGACGCTCACGCGGGTCGCGCCGCGGGTCTCGTCGACCTCGCACCGGATCGAAAGCTGCTCGCCCGCCGCGAGGGCCGCGTCATATTGCACGAGGTTGCTGGCGATGATGTCCTCGGGCTCGGCGATCCAGTAGGCATCGCCCAGCAGCGCGCCGATCGAATCGACGAGATGGTCGGCCTCGCCCAGCAGCCGCTGCACCGCGTCCTTCTTCGCCATGACCCGTGCTTGCCGGCCCGTGCCCTTGTGGCCGAGCCGCAGGCGTTCCTGCGCGGCGTCATAGAGTTCGCCGAGAAGCTGGCCCTTCCAGCTGTTCCAGGTGCCGGGGCCGACCGCGCGGATATCGACCGCGGTGAGGATCGCGAGATTGCGCAGGCGCTCGAGGCTCTGCACCTCGGCGACGAAATCCTCGATCGTCTTGGGGTCGGTAAGGTCGCGCTTCTGCGCGGTGCGGCTCATGAGCAGGTGGTGGCGCACCAGCCAGGCGACCAGATCGGTCTCCTTCTCGTCCAGCCCGAAGCGCGGGCACAGGCGGTGCGCGACATCGGCGCCGAGCACCGAATGGTCCCCGCCGCGCCCCTTGGCGATATCGTGGAGCAGCACCGCGACATAGAGCGCCCGGCGCGAGGCGAGCTTGGGGAACTCGCGGGTGGCGCGGGGGTGGTCGGCCGACAGCATCCCGCGCTCGATCCGCGACAGCAGCCCGATCGCGCGGATGGTGTGTTCGTCGACCGTGTAGTGGTGATACATGTCGAACTGCATCTGCGCGTTGACGCGGCCAAAGTCCGGCACGAAGCGGCCGAACACCCCGGCCTCGTTCATCCAGCGCAGGGCGGTTTCCGGGTCCTTGCGGCCCGCCAGCAGGTCAAGGAACAGGGCGTTGGCGCGGCGGTCACGGCGCAGCTTGCCGTCGATCAGCTTGGCATCGCGCGCGGCCTGGCGCATGGTTTCGGGGTGGATCTCCAGCCCCTCGGCCTCGGCCAGCTGGAACACCTCGATAAGCCGCACCGGGTCCTGCCGGAACCACTCGTCGCCCGGCGCGCGCAGCCGCCCGGCCTCGACCGAATAGCCCTTGAACATCCGGGGGCGCTGCTTCCAGCCGGCGAAGAACCCTGTGCGCGGGCGCTTTTTCGCCATTTCCTCGTCGAGGTGCGAGAGGAACACGCCGGTCAGGCTGCCCACCCGTTTCACCTGCAGGAAGTAGTATTGCATGAACCGCTCGACCGCGCTCTTGCCCGGGCGGTCGGCGAACAGCATCCGCTCGGCCACCTGCCGCTGGAGATCGAAGGTCAGCCGGTCCTCGGCGCGGCCGGCGAGGAGGTGCATGTGGCAGCGCGCCGCCAGCAGGAAGCCCTCGGCGCGGCGGAAGCTGCGATATTCGCTCGTGGTCAGCAGGCCGACATCGACCAGTTGCGCGGCGTTCTCGACGCGGTGGACGAACTTGCCGATCCAGTAGAGCGTCTGGAGATCGCGCAGGCCGCCCTTGCCCTCCTTGATGTTCGGCTCGACGACATAGCGGCTGTCGCCCATGCGCTTGTGCCGGGCATCGCGCTCGGTGAGCTTCTCGTTGAGGAACTGGCGTTCGGAGCCCTTGGCGACCTCGTTCCAGAAGCGGCCGCGCAGCTCTTCGTAAAGGGCCTGCTCGCCCCACACCAGCCGGCTTTCCAGCAGCGCGGTGCGGATCGTGAGGTCTTCCTTGGCCATGCGCAGGGTGTCGCCGACAGTGCGGCTGGAATGGCCGACCTTGAGGCCGAGATCCCACAGCAGGTAGAGCATGGTCTCGATCACCTGCTCGCACCACGGCGCGCGCTTGCCGGGGGTGATGAAGGCGACATCGACATCGGAATGCGGCGCCATCTCGGCGCGGCCATAGCCCCCCACCGCAAGGATCGCGAGGCGTTCGGCCTGCGTGCGGTTGGGGACGGGGTAGAGATGCGTGGTGACGTGATCGTGGATCACCCGCAGCAGCTGGTCCATCAGGAAGCTGAAGCCGGCGGTCACCTCGTGGCCGGCCGAGGGGGTCTCCTCGAGCCGGCGCGAGATTTCGTGGCGTCCCTCCTCGAGGGCCATGCGCAGGGCCGCGACAATGGCGGGCCTAGCATTGGCCCCGCCGCTCGCGAACAGCGCGTCGATTTCCTCGGCCAGCGCGCGCCGGTCGATGATCGCGCGCTGTCCGGGGACGCGGATGCTGTTCACGGCCGTCCGCTCACGCGGCGACGGCCTGATCAAGGTAGCGGGCCTTGACCGTGCGCTTGTCGATCTTCTGCGTGCCGAGGCGGGGCAGGGCCTCGTGGGTCAGCCAGATCTGGTGTTCGAGCGGCACCTTGAAGGGCGCGATCCGCTCGAGCAGGAAGGCGCGCAGCTCGGCAGGGGTGATCGCCGGGCGGCCTTCCTTCATGGCATAGACCGCCGCCGGGACTTCGCCGAACCGCTCGTCGGGCAGGCCGAAGACCGAGCATTCGCCGATGTCCTCATGCGCGTAGATCGCGTCCTCGACCTCGATGCATGAGATGTTCTCGCCGCCGCGGATGATGATGTCCTTCTTGCGGTCGACGATGAACAGGTAGTCGTCTTCATCGAGATAGCCGAGATCGCCGGTGCGGAAATAGCCGTTGGCGGTGAAGGCGGCCTTGGTGGCTTCCTCGTTCTTCCAGTAGCCGCGGAAATTGGCGACCGAGCGGATGCAGACCTCGCCCACCTGCCCGCTGGGGAGCGGCTTGCCGGCATCGTCGAGGATCGCCAGATCGACCATCGGCTTGCTCGGGCGTCCGGTCGAGCCGGGCTTGGCGAGGTAGTTCTCGTTGAAATTGCCGCAGCCGACCGCGTTGGTTTCGGTAAGGCCATAGCCCAATAGCGGGAAGCCGCCGGGGAAGGCTTCCTTGATGCGGGTGACGTGCTCGACCGGACGCGGGGCGCCGCCCGCGGCGAAGCTCTTGCAGGCCGAGAGGTCGTATTTCTCGCGATCGGGGTGGCTGGCGATCTCGTAGCTCATCAGCGGCACGCCGACGAAATAGGAGACCTTTTCTTCCGCCATCAGACGGATCGCGAGGCCCGCATCCCACTTGGGCATCAGCACCAGCTTGCGGGCGATGGCGAAGCTCTGGAGGAACAGCGGCACCTCGCCCGTGACATGGAACAGCGGCACGGCGACCAGTGCGCAGGGCTGGTCGGTGATGACCTCGCCGGTGCTCTCGATGTGGACCTTGGCCATGGCCGACTGGGCGACGTAGTTCATCACGCCGTGCACGACGCCGCGGTGATCGGACCATGCGCCCTTGGACTTGCCGGTCGAACCCGAGGTGTAGAGGATGGTGGCAAGGTCGTCCGGACCAAGCGCGCCCAGCATCGCCATCGCCGCGCTGGTGCCGCTCGGCACGGCCCACGTGGCAGCGAGGCCTTCGGCGGGCGGGTTGCCGTGGGTGAAGAGCACGATCTTCGAGGGGTGGCTATGGCCTTCAAGGCGCGCGGCGCGGCCCTCGTCGGCAAGCAGCACCTTGCACTCGGCCAGTTCCAGCCCGTAGGCCAGTTCCTCGCCGCTCGAGAAGCCGTTGAGCAGCGTCGCGCAGCCGCCGGCCATCAGCACGCCCATATAGGCGACCATCCAGTTGGCCGAATTGCGCGCCGCGATCCCGACGCGGTCGCCCTTCTCGATGCCGTGGAGGCTCGCCAGCCCCTCGGCGACGCAGGTCGCGGCGGCATAGGCATCGCCGAAGGTCAGCCGGATGTCGCCATCGACGAGGAAGGGCAGATCCTTGTTCTGGTTGCAGAAGTGGGCGAAGTAATGCGCCAGCGTCGGGGGGGCGCCGACGAAGGCGGGCATGGTGACGCCGTCGCGGGTGAAGGGCGTGGTGGCGAAGGGCTGTCCTTCGGCGGTCAGGCCGGTGATGATCGCTTCGAGCGCATTGTCCAGCTGGGTGGGCATGCGGTGGTTTCCTCTCTTTAGCAGTTGCGGCTGCCCGGCCGGGTGCGACCCTTGCCGAATTGCCTATCCCATCCGTCCCGGCGTCCCGCGCCCCTTCCCCTGCCCCGGATGCTGTGCCAGAAGCGCCAGCGCGACCAGGACCCTGTCGGGTTCACCGTTACGGCATATCATTGCAATAAGAGGTTCGCCCCGTGCTGTCACTACTTGCCGCAAGCGGCGCCGCCGATCCGATCCAGTGGACCTCTCTGGGGCTGAAGCCGGGGATCGAACTGGGGTTCTTCACCCTGCGCTTCTACTCGCTGGCCTATCTGCTGGGGGTGATCTTCGCCTATTGGCACACCTTGCAGATGCTGAAGCAGCCGGGCGCCCCGATGGCCCAGCGCCATGCGGACGACCTGTTCTTCTACTGCACCCTCGGGGTGATTCTCGGCGGACGGCTGGGCTATGCGCTGTTCTACACCGGCGGCGACACCGGCATCCCTTCCGCCTTCACCGATTTCTCGGGCGAGGGCTTCGTCTCGTGGAAGCTGCTGCGCCTGTGGGATGGCGGGATGAGCTTCCATGGCGGCCTTGCCGGGGTAACGGTCGCGATGGCGTGGGTCGCATGGCAGGGCAAACTGACCTTCATCCGGGTGGTCGATTACGTCGCGGTCGGCGTGCCGATGGGGATGCTGCTCGGGCGGCTGGCGAACTTCATCAACGGCGAGCTGTGGGGCCGCGTCACCGATGTCCCCTGGGCAATGGTGTTCCCCGCCGCCGACGATCTGCCGCGCCACCCCAGCCAGCTCTATCAGGCGGGCCTTGAAGGGCTGGCGATGCTGGTCATCATGCTGTGCCTGTTCTGGTTCACCCGGGCGCGCTACAGACCCGGCCTGCTGGCGGGGGTGTTCACCCTCGGCATGGGCATTGCGCGCTTCGTGAACGAATTTTTCCGCGAGCCGGATCAACAACTGGCTGACTTGGTGGTGCGAACCGGACTATCGATGGGGCAATGGCTGACCATACCGCTTATCCTGACTGGATTGATTGTCGTGCTCTTCGCGCTGCTGAGGAAGCCGCTGGCGGCGGGGACGGCAGCGCCGGCCTGACGCAAGACGGCGCGCGCGTCTGGAAAAGCGCGCTGCGCCTGATCGATCCCGCCCCCGAGCCCTCGGACGGGGAGGCTGCGCGCCAAAAGGCCGAGGCTGAGGCCGAGGAGGCGCGCGTCAGGGCCGAGCGCGAGGCGCAGGCGCAGGCGGAGGCCGAGGCCGAAGCCAAGGCCAAGGCCCGCGCCGAAGCGGAAGAGCGCGCCCGCCGCGCTGCTGCCGCCGCTGCTGCCAAGGCCGCCGCCGAGGAGCAGGCCCGCCGCCAAGCCGAAGAAAAGGCCCGCGCCGAGGCCGAGGCCAAGGCCAAGGCAAAAGCGGAGGCCGAAGCCCGGGCCAAGGCTGAAGCGCAAGCCAAGGCCAAGGCGGAGGCCGAAGAGCGCGCGCGCCGCGAGGCCGAGGAGGCTGCACGCGTCGCCGCCGAGGAACAGGCTCGCCGCGAGGCAGAGGAGGCCGCGGCAGCCGAGGCCGCGCGGCTCGCCGCCGAGGAAGCTGCGCGCATCGCTGCCGAGGAACAGGCCCGCCGCGAGGCCGAGGAAAAGGCCCGCGCCGAAGCGGAAGCCAGAGCAAAGGCAGAAGCCGAGGCCAAGGCAGAGGCCGAGGCAAAGGCCAAGGCAAAAGCGGAGGCTGAAGCCAAGGCCCGGGCCGAGGCCAAGGCCAAGGCGGAGGCCGAAGAACGCGCGCGTCGCGAAGCCGAGGAGGCCGCGGCAGCCGAGGCGGCACGGCTTGCCGCCGAGGAAGCTGCCCGCATCGCTGCCGAGGAGCAGGCCCGCCGCGCAGCCGAGGAGGCCGCCGCAGCCGAGCAGGCGCGGCTCGAGGCCGAAATGCTCGCCCGCGCCGCAGTCGATGTGCCCGCCACGCTCCGCCGCCTGATCCGCGAGACTGGCCCCGTCAGCCTCGCGCAGTTCATGGGCGAGAGCAATGCGCGTTATTATGCCAGCCGCGACCCGCTGGGCGATCAGGGCGATTTCATCACCGCGCCCGAGATCAGCCAGATGTTCGGCGAACTGATCGGCCTGTGGCTGGCCGACCTGTGGGTGCGGATGGGCCGGCGCAAGCGCATCCACTATGTCGAGCTCGGCCCCGGGCGCGGCACGCTGGCGAAGGACGCGCTCGGGGCTGCGGCACGCTATGGCCTGATGCCCGAGGTCCATTTCGTGGAGACATCGGCCAGCCTGCGCAAGCTCCAGCGCGAGGCCATGCCCGGCTGCCGGCACCACCATGATATTTCGACCCTCCCCGCAGATGCGCCGCTTCTGATCGTTGCCAACGAGTTCTTCGATGCCCTGCCGATCCACCAGCTTGTGCGCGCGGCGGACGGGTGGTTCGACCGGCTGGTCGGGCTCGACGGCGAGAATTTCACCTTCATGGCGGGGCGGGAGCGGATGGATCACCTCGTCCCGCCGAGCTGGCGGCGCGCCTCGCAGGGCGCAATGATCGAGACCAGCCCGGCGAGCGTCGCGCTGATGGCCGAGGTCGCGCGGCGCCTCAAGGAGCAGGGCGGGGCGGCGCTGGTGATCGATTACGGCAATATGGAACTGCGCTCGGGATCGACCTTGCAGGCGCTGAAGGCGCACCGGAAGGTCGATGTCCTCGCCCACCCGGGCGATGCCGACATCACTGCCCATGTCGATTTCGAGCTGCTCAGGCAGGTCGCCGAAGAGCACGGCGCCGATGTGATGGGGCTGCAGTTCCAGGGCGAATGGCTGCGCCAGATGGGCATCGACACGCGCATGGAGGCGCTCCAGCGACGCAACCCGCGCGAGGCCGACAAGATCAGGCGCCAGCGCGACCGGTTGGTCGAGGACAGCCAGATGGGCACGCTGTTCAAGGTGCTCGGGCTCTGCGGGCGGCGCTGGCCGATCGGGGCGGGGTTCGAATGAGGAGGAGGACGGGGATGGTCACAAGACGCAAGCTGCTGGCTCTGGCGCTGGCTCCGGGTCTTGCCGCAATCGCCTCGCCGGTGCTGGCGACCGGCCCTATCACCGGGCGCTGGGTGACGGCCGAGAAGGATGCCGTGGTGGCGATCGCCAGTTGCGGCAAGGCCCTGTGCGGCCGGATCGAGCGGTTCCTGATCCTGCCCGCCGGCGGCAAGGACCAGCGCGATGTCAACAATGCCGATCCGGCCAAGCGCAACCGCAAGCTGCTCGGCACCGCGATCCTCTACGGCCTCGCCGAGGATGCCGGGACGTGGCGCGGGCAGGTCTATGACCCCAAGACCGGCAAGACCTACACCTCGGAAGTGCGCCGCAGGCCCGACGGGACGCTCGAGGTGAAGGGCTGCGTCGGCCCCTTCTGTCAGGCGCAGGTGTGGAAGAGGGCGCCTTGATTTGCGCGGGCCCTCCGGCCCGCAGCGTCCTCGCTCACACGTCCTCCGGGCGCGTCGCTGCGGGCGCGCGGTCGCGCTTGCGGCCCTTCGGGCCGTGACGACGCACCCGCTCCGGATTGCTTTCGGCTTATAGCCCCGCCTTCTTCGCCAGCGCCTCCGCCGCCTGCTTCGGGGTGAGCTTGCCTTTGTCCTCGCGGTCGACCGCGAAGTTCGCCTCGCGCATCGCCTCCACGCCGATCGCGCCGATCAGCGGCTGGAGCGCAGCGAGCACGCCGGCGTCCTCGGCGATGCGGGGGGAGAGCATCAGAATCGCGTCATAGCTCGGCAGCGCGCCCTTGGGGTCGGCAAGCACCACCAGCCGGTCCGCGGCGATCCGCCCGTCCGAGGTATAGGCGCTGATCACGTCGGCCTCGCCCGAGGCGAGCGCGTTGTACATGAAGGTGGGCGCGAAATTGCGGGTCTTGCCGAAGCGCAGGCCATAGGCATCGCGCACCGCCAGCCATTCGGGCCGCTCGAAGAATTCCGGGTCTCCGCCGACAGTGAGCTGCGGCGCCTTGCCGACCAGATCGGCGAGGCTGGTCACCCCCAGCGCCCTGGCCCGGTCGGCGCGCATGGCGAAGGCATAGGCGTTCTCGAAGCCGAGCCGCCCGAGCACCCGCACCCCGTTCTCGCGGCGCTCCCAGTCGCGGATCGTCTCGTACATCGCCTCGCGCCCGGGATTGTCGGCGCGCTTCAGGTAATTGGTCCAGATCGTGCCGGTGTAATCGACCGAGATGTCGATGCTCGAGGAGGCGACGGCGCTGTGCACCACCGCGCTGCCCAGCCCGTCGCGATATTCGACGCGGTAACCGGCCGCCTCGAGCCGCTGGCCGATCACCTGCGCGAGGATATATTGCTCGGAGAACTGCTTGGCGGCGATGACGATGGGCCGGTCTTCCGGGTCCTGCCCCTGTCCCCACAGCGCAGCAAGGATGCCGAGCACCACCACCGCCATCCCGCCATAGGTCATCCACCGCTTGCGCCGCGCAAGGCCGACCTCGATCACCCAGAGGAGGTTGTCTGCGGCCAGCGCCAGCCCTGCGCTGGCAAGGCACCCGGCCAGCACCAGCGCCCAGTTCTGGGTCTGGAGCCCGGCGAAGATCGGATCGCCGAGGCTCGGCTGGCCGATGGTGGTGGCGAGGGTCGCCGCGCCGATGGTCCACACGCTCGCGGTGCGGATCCCGGCCATGACGAAAGGCGCGGCGAGCGGCCCTTCGACCAGCACCAGCTTCTGCCAGCGCGTCATGCCGACGCCGTCCGCCGCTTCCAGCACACCCTCGTCGAGATTGGCCTGCGCGGTGACGGCATTGCGCAGGATCGGCAGCAGGGCATAGAGCGTCAGCGCCATCAGCGCAGGCAGGAAGCCCAGCGTCGGCAGCCCCTCGCCGAACACGGCGCGCAGGGACAGCAGCAGCGGGAAGAACAGCGCCAGCAGGGCGAGCGCGGGGATGGTCTGGACGAGGCTAGCAAGGCTCAGCGCAAGGCGCGAGACGATCCGCGAGCGGCCCGCCCACACCGCCATCGGCAGCGCGATCAGCATGGCGAGCGCGATTGCGCTGGCGGACAGCACGACGTGCGCGGCGAGCTTGTCGCCAAGGCCGGGAAGGAGGTCCCAGATATCGCCCATCAGCCGTGCCTGCTCCCCGAGCCTTCGAGCGCCGCCAGCCGCTCGGCCTGTTCGCGCGGCACGCTCGCGAGGCGCTGGGCCACGATGCCGCCCGCCCCCGCCAGCAGCGCGCGGGGGGTCTCGTCGGCGACCAGCTCCCCGCGGTCCATCACCAGCACGCGGTCAGCGAGCAGCAGGGCTTCGGCCATGTCGTGCGTCACCATCACCGTGGTGAGGCCGAGGCGTTCGTGCAATTCGCGCACCTTGCGGCCCAACGCGTCGCGGGTGACAGGGTCGAGCGCGCCGAAAGGCTCGTCCATGATCAACAGCTCCGGCTCCCCCGCCAGCGCCCGCGCCACGCCGACGCGCTGGCGCTGTCCGCCCGAAAGCTCGTCGGGCATGCGCGTGGCGAAGGCGGGATCGAGTTCGACCAGTTGCAGGAGCTCGGCGATGCGCTCGGGCGGCAGTCGCTCGCCTGCCAGACGCGGGCCGATCGCGATATTCTCGGCCACGGAGAAATGCGGGAACAGGCCGATCCCCTGAAACACATAGCCGACCCGGCGGCGCAGGCGGGCGGGCTTGAGCTGGGTCACGTCCTCGCCGCCGAACAGCACGCGCCCGGCGGTCGCCTCGACCAGGGTGTTGACGGTCTTGAGCAGCGTCGACTTGCCCGAGCCCGAGGCGCCCACCAGCGCGACGAAGCTGCCATAGGCGATGTCGCAGGAGACGCCTCCCACCGCGGTGGCCTCGCCGAAGCGGCAGATCACGCTGTCGAAGCGAAGCAGGGGCGGTGTCTCGTGCACCGCTGTCGATTAGCCGTTGTCACCGCGCTGCGCCAGCGTCCCCGATTGGCGTTTGCCCATGGGCTTGCTATGCGGCCTTGCAGAACATCATTTCACTGGCAGGACATAAAATGCGCGCCACCCCCGATTTCGACTTCCAGCTTGGCGAAGCGGCCGAGATGATCCGTGAGACCACGGCGCGCTTTGCCGACGAGCAGATCATGCCGCTGGCCGACCGCACCGACCGCGAGGATCGCTTCCCGCGCGAACTGTGGGAGCCGATGGGCGCGCTCGGCCTGCACGGCATCACGGTCGAGGAAGAATGGGGCGGGCTGGGGCTCGGCTATCTGGAGCATGTGATCGCGGTCGAAGAGGTGTCGCGGGCCAGCGCCAGCGTCGGCCTGTCCTATGGCGCGCACTCCAACCTCTGTTTGAACCAGATCCGCCGCTGGGGGAATGACGAGCAGAAGGCGAAATATCTCCCCAAGCTGATCTCGGGCGAGCACGTCGGCAGCCTCGCCATGTCGGAAGCCGGAGCGGGCAGCGACGTGGTGTCGATGAAGCTCAAGGCCGAGGAAGTCCAGGGCGGCTATGTGCTGAACGGCACCAAGTTCTGGATCACCAACGCGCCCGAGGCCGATACGCTGGTGGTCTATGCCAAGACCGATGGCCATGCTGGTTCGCGCGGCATCACCGCCTTCCTGATCGAAAAGGGCGACGAGGGCTTTGCCATCGGTCAGAAGATCAGCAAGGTCGGCATGAAGGGCTCGCCCACCGCCGAGCTGGTGTTCACCGACTGCTTCGTGCCCGAAGATCGCGTCATGGGCCCGGTCAACGGCGGCGTCGGCGTGCTGATGAGCGGGCTCGATTACGAGCGCGTGGTGCTCGCCGGATTGCAGCTCGGCATCATGCAGGCGTGCCTCGACACGGTGATCCCCTACCTGCGCGAGCGCAAGCAGTTCGGAAAGCCGATTGGCTCGTTCCAGCTGATGCAGGCCAAGGTCGCCGACATGTATGTCGCCCTGCAATCGGCGCGCGCCTACACCTATGCGGTCGCCAAGGCGTGCGACGCGGGGCAGACGACGCGCTTCGATGCGGCAGGGGTGATTCTGCTCTCCTCCGAGAACGCCTTCAAGGTCGCCGCCGAAAGCGTGCAGGCGCTGGGCGGGGCGGGCTACACCACCGACTGGCCGGTGGAGCGCTATATGCGCGACGCCAAGCTGCTCGACATCGGTGCAGGCACGAACGAGATCCGCCGGATGCTGATCGGGCGCGAATTGATCGGGGCGGCGGGGTAAGCCATGACCGCCCCCACCCTCACCACCAAGCTCGACCGCGAGAGCCCGGAGGCCAAGGCCCGCTTCGCGCATAACCATGCCCTCGCGCAGGAACTCCGCGCCCGGGTGGCCGAGGCCGCATTGGGCGGGCCGGAGAAGCATCGCGAACGGCATGTCAGCCGCGGCAAGCTCCTCCCCCGCGAACGGGTGGAGCGGCTGCTCGATCCGGGCTCGCCCTTCCTCGAGGTGGGGCAACTCGCCGCCAACGGGATGTACGAGGGCGACGTCAACGGCGCCTCGATCATCACCGGCGTGGGCCGCGTCTCGGGGCGGCAGTGCATGATCGTGTGCAACGATGCGACCGTGAAGGGCGGCACCTACTACCCGATGACGGTGAAGAAGCACCTGCGCGCGCAGGAGATCGCGCAGGAGAACCGCCTGCCGTGCATCTACCTCGTCGACTCAGGCGGCGCGAACCTGCCGCACCAGGCCGAGGTCTTCCCCGACCGTGACCACTTCGGGCGGATCTTCTTCAATCAGGCGAACATGAGTGCGCAGGGCATCCCGCAGATCGCCTGCGTGATGGGCTCCTGCACGGCGGGGGGCGCTTACGTCCCCGCCATGTCCGACGAGACCATGATCGTGCGCAATCAGGGCACGATCTTCCTCGCCGGCCCGCCGCTGGTGAAAGCCGCGACGGGCGAGGAGATCAGCGCCGAGGACCTGGGCGGCGGCGACCTCCACGCCAAGAAGAGCGGCGTGGTCGATCACTTGGCCGAGAATGACGAGCACGCGCTCACCATCGTGCGCGACATCGTCAGCCACTTGGGCGCGAACACCGGCGCGGCGAAGGACGTGGCGCTCAAGGACCCGCGTCCGCCCAAGTTCGACGCGGAGGACCTCTACGCCCTCATCCCCGAGGATGTGCGCGCGCCCTATGACGTCAAGGAAGTGATCGCGCGCCTCGTGGACGGCAGCGAGTTCCACGAGTTCAAGGCGCACTACGGCAGCACGCTGGTCTGCGGCTTTGCGCACATCTGGGGGATGCCGGTCGCGATTCTCGCCAATAACGGCGTGCTGTTCTCCGAGAGCGCGCAGAAGGGCGCGCACTTCATCGAGCTCGCCTGCCAGCGCCGCATTCCGCTGCTGTTCCTCCAGAACATCTCGGGCTTCATGGTCGGCGGGAAATACGAAGCGGAGGGGATCGCCAAGCATGGCGCGAAGCTCGTCACTGCTGTCGCCACCGCGACCGTTCCCAAGGTTACCGTAGTGATCGGCGGCAGCTTTGGCGCAGGCAACTACGGCATGTGCGGCCGCGCCTACTCGCCGCGCTTCCTGTTCACCTGGCCCAATGCGCGCATCAGCGTGATGGGCGGGGAGCAGGCCGCGAGCGTGCTCGCCACCGTCCACCGCGACGCCGATAGCTGGACCCCGGAGCAGGCCGAGGCCTTCAAGGCACCGATCCGCCAGAAATACGAGGACGAGGGCAACCCCTACTACGCTACCGCCCGCCTGTGGGACGACGGGGTGGTTGACCCGGTCCAGACCCGCGATGTCCTCGGCCTCGCCTTTGCCGCCTGCCTCGAAGCCCCGATGGCCGAGCGGCCCGCGTTTGGCGTGTTCCGGATGTAAGCCAGCAGGTCTGAAACCGTCCCCCTCCCCCTTGCGTATCTAACCCAAGTTAGGCCACATAGGCCTGCCTTTGGGAGGGGCGACCTTTGCACTCACCGATCACTGCCGCGCCCGAGAGCGCTCCGACGCTGCTCTCGCGCATCGTGCGCCGGATCATCCTTGCGATCTGGTATGTGCAGGGCTGGAAGGTCGTCGATCCGCTGCCCAAACACCTCAAGAAATATGTGCTGGCCGGCGCGCCGCATACCTCGAACTGGGACTTCGTGTTCTTCACCGGCGCCACGCATGAAGAGGGGGTGCGCCCCAATTTCATGGGCAAGCACACGCTGTTCCAGGGCCTGATGAAGAACTTCATGTTCGACATGGGCGGCATCCCGGTCGATCGCCGCAGCCGTTTCAACGCGACCGAGCAGGTCGCCGCCGAATTCGCCCGCCGCGACGAGCTCGCCCTCGTCATCGCCTGCGAGGGGACGCGCAAGACCGACGGCAAGTGGAAGTCAGGCTTTTACCACATCGCCCGCGCGGCCAATGTGCCGATTGTCCCTGCCTTTGCCGACAATGTCCGCAAGATCATCAGCTTCGGACCGCCGATGACCCCGACCGGCAATTACGGCGAGGACCTGTTGAAGATCGCCGAATGGTTCCGCTCCAAGCTGCCCGAATACGAACGCTTCAAGGTGCTTGAACAACAGGCGCGCGACATTATTGCCGGGAAGAACGATGTTTGAACTGCTTGCCCTTAACGCTGCGATCCTGCTCGTGCTGATCCTGATCCAGTGGGGGATCAGCGTCGCGATCAACGACGTTTCCTTCGTCGATGCCTTCTGGGGCGCGGGCATGGGCCTGCTTGCGGTCGCGAGCTGGCTCCACGTTCCGGGCGGCCCGGGCGATCTTGCCACGCTGATCATGGCGATGACGGCCGCCTGGGGCTTCCGGCTCGGGATCTATCTCTTCCTGCGCTGGCGCAAGGAAGGCGAGGACCGGCGCTACCGCCGCATTCTCAAGGATGCGCGCGAGAAGGGGCAGTTCGCCCGCGCCGCGCTGACCCGCGTTTGGCTGATGCAGGCGGTGCTGCTGTTCATGGTCTCGAGCCCGGCGCAGGTCGGTATTCTCGCCAGCGCCGAGCCCGCGCCGCTCAGCAAGCTGGCCTGGCTCGGCTTGGCCCTGTGGTGCGTGGGCGTGTTCTTCGAATGGGTCGGCGACTGGCAGCTCTCGCGCTTCAAGGCGGATCCGGCGAACAAGGGCTATGTGCTCGACACCGGCCTGTGGCGCTACACCCGCCACCCCAACTATTTCGGCGATTTCTGCGCCTGGTGGGGCATCTGGCTGACCTGCGCGGCGGCGGGCTGGGAATATGCCGCCGCCACCGTGATCGGCCCGATCTTCCTGAGCTTCACCCTCACCCGCTGGTCGGGCGTGCCGCTGCTCGAGAAGGGCCTGCACAAGAGCAAGGGCAACAAATACGCGATCTACGAACGTCGCACCTCGGCCTTCTTCCCGCTCCCGCCCCGCGACTGAACGCGCCTGCACCCGCCTGTGCGCGCGGTGCTTTTCCGTGCTGCGCCGCACAAAAATCGACGGGCGGCCCTTTAAGCGGGTCCGCTGTTGGCCTATGTTGCCTGCGCAAGAGGAGGCGCGAGCGACATGCCATTGAACGACACCGCCCGGGCTGCCGAGCGCGAGCGCATTGCCCGCCATGTGCTCGAGCTCGTCAAGGAGCGCGGTGCCGAAGTGCCGTGGTCCGCGGCGATGGCCGAAAGCGGTCTCACCCGTGCGCGCTTCGAGGCGCTGTTTGCCGATTACGACGACCTGTTCGATGCCGTCGCACAGACCTGGCTCGCGCCGCACATGGCGGTGATGGAGGAGGTGCTCGCCAGCAATCTCCCCCCGCAGCGCAAGATGTACGAATTCTTCCGCCGCCGCTTCCTGATCTCCCAGGCCCGGTTCCGCGAGGACCCGCACTTCTTCACCATCCTGTGCGAGATGGGCGCCGCCAATTTCGAGCGCGTGCGCTCCTATGTCGATCTGGCGGATCACTACCTGTGCGAACTGATCGCCGAGGCCCAGGCTGAAGGCTTCTTTGCCGGTCTCGGGATCGACGAGGCGCTGTCGCTCATCAACCAGATGATCAGCAACTACACCCTGCCCGACGCGCTGATCTACCTCGGCGACAAGCTGACCGAGCAGAAGCTGGCGCGGATCGTTGACACCATGTTCATCGGGCTTTCGGGCGAGGCGGGCGCCGATGCCTCGGGCGTGAATGCGCTGAAGGTGGCGTCCTAGTCTTCGCCCCACCACGCGGGCGAAGGGTCCTGTGCCCCGCGCGCGCCGCGTCTTTGCAGACCGTCGAACAAGCCGCCCTCCATTGCCATGGTCGAGGGCGCGGTGCGGTTCCAGTCCATCACATAGAGCCGCTCGGCGATCAGCCAGCGCCCCTCGCGCTTGACCAGCCGGTCGAGATAGCGACCGCCGACCACCACCTCCATCTCGCCCGCGGGCGAGGGGATCAGGTGGAGCGCCACGCAATGGGTCTCGGCCCGCGCGGTATTGCCGGCGATCCGGATCACGCTGTTCGAGATGTTGTGCTGGGTCAGGTGCATCGCCCCGAGCCCTGCCATCAGCCCCGGGATGACCGCGCTGACCGGCCGCGCGCCGTCGCCGTAGTCGATCAGCGCATCGGGGGTGAAGACGGCGGCGAGCTGCCCGGCATCGCAGCGGTCGATCCCGCGGCAATAGAGCGCGAGCGTCTCGGCAATCGCGAGGCGGTCGGCGAGTTCGGTCAGGTCCATGCCGGCAATCTACCGCCGGCACCGCGGCGGCGGGACTGCCGAAAGCGCCAACTCGGCGCCGACGGCCTCAGCGTTCGGGGTCGCGCCTGAACTGGAGCACATTGGCCGGGCGCGGCGGCGGCGGCGGGCGGAGGCGCTTTTCCGCCAGCGCATATTTGAGCGCCGCGCCGACAGTCGCTCCGGCCGCGAGCAGGATCGTTCCCGCCCAGAACCAGTAGGGCAGCCCCAGCACCGCCGCGATCGCGCCGGTATCCGAGAGCACGGTCTGCCCCTCCATCACGACCTGTTCGGTGAGGAGGTATCGCCATGCGCCAAGCGCGCTCATCGCGGCCATCACGCCGAGGAATTGCAGGGTGAAGCGCGCCCAGCCCGGCGAGCCGCGCCAGGCGACCAGCGCGATCGCGGCCGCCGCGACCGGCAGCGCCCACCAGCCCGTCGCCGAGCGTACCCAGATCGCCACGCTGGCGAGGATCGCCGCTGCCGCCAGCCACAGCACCGGGCGCCAGGCGCGCGGGTGGGCGCTGGCGACGATCAGCCCGGCGCCCGCTACGCTCGGCGCCAGCGGGCCGCCTGCCGCAATCGCCGCCTGCACCACCCGCGGCGCAGTGCCGCGCACCTGGTATTCGGCAAAGCCCGAGCCATCGGGGAAGATCACCAGTTGCTGGAAATCCTGCCCCAGCACCAGCGCCGTGAGACCGTGGCCCATCTCGTGGAACCATGTCGTCAGGATGAAGAAGGGATAGGAAAGGAAGTCGCCGAAAGGCAGCGCCGGCAGCATCATCACGACGAGGCCCGCGACCACCAGCCGGCCGATCGCCTCGCCCTGAGAGCCCGGGGTGACGAGCGGCTGCACGGCCTCAGTCGGCCGCCGGAGCCGCGTGGCCCGAGGCGTCGACCATGATCCCGTTCTGGCGCTCGGCTTCCTCGTCCTCGTCACGCTGTTCGCGCAGGATCGACCAGCTGGCGAGGAACAGCCCCGCCACCAGCGGCCCGAGCACGATGCCGGAGAAGCCGACGAGGCTGATGCCGCCCAAGGTGGTGACGAGCACGATCCAGTCGGGAATGCCGGTGTCGCGGCCGACCAGAATGGGGCGCAGGACATTGTCCGAGGAGGAGATGATGAAGAAGCCGACCAGCAGCACGAAGATGCCCTGCCAGCTCGCCCCGGTGGCCAGCAGCCACAGCCCCGCCGGCAGCCACACCGCGCCCGCGCCGATCACCGGCACCAGCGCGAAGATCGTCATCAGCACCCCGAACAGCAGCGCCGAGGGCACGCCTGCGATCAGCAGCGTGATCCATCCCAGCGCGCCCTGCACCAGCGCGACCACGCCCGTCCCCTTGATCGTCGCCCGGACGATCCCGAGGAACCGCTCGGCCAGCCGGTCGGCGATGCTGCGCTCGACCGGGATGGCGCAGAGCACCGTCCGGCCGATCCGCTCGCCATCGCGCAGCAGGAAGAACATGACATAGAGCCCGACACCGAAGGCGAGGAAGAAGCCCAGCGCCCCGCTGCCGATCGACACTGCCTGCGACGCGATCATCCCGGCGCTTTCGGCGAGCAGTTCCTGCAGGCGCGTCTGCACCGTGGTAATGTCGGCCCAGCCGCTCCGGTCGACCGCCTCGCGCGCGATCTGGGGCAGGCTGGTGTAGAACTTGTCGAACAGAGCGGCGAGATCGACCGGTTGCTCCTGGAGCATCGTCACCAGCATGATCGCCTGCTCGATCACCATCGCCGCGATCCACGCCGCCGGGACCAGCACGAGTATGAAGATGACGAGCAGGCTGATCCCCGCCGCCGGATTGCGCCGTCCGCGCATCCGCCGCAGGACGTTGCGATAGAGCGGCTGGAACATGATCGCCGCCAGCGCCGCCCACAGCAGGGGCTGGGCAAAGGGATAGACGATCACCGCCATCAGCAGGCTGACCACCACAAGGATGGTCAGGAAGCTTGCCTGTTGCAGGTCCCCGGTGCGGTGAGGGTTTGCGGCCATCTTGTCCCTTTTCGCCTAGACGTCGAGGTTCGCCACGTTGAGCGCATTATCCTGAATGAACTCGCGGCGCGGTTCGACGATGTCACCCATCAGGCGGGTGAAGATCTCGTCGGTCACGTCGGCATCCTCGACCTTCACTTGCAGCAGCACCCGCGCCTCGGGATCGAGGGTGGTCTCCCACAATTGCTCGGCGTTCATTTCGCCCAGACCCTTGTAGCGGCTGATCGAGAGCCCCTTGCGGCCGGCGGCGAAGATCGCCTCGAGCAACTGGCTGGGGCGGCTGATCGTGCCGTCGAAGGTGGCGGCCGGTGCGGGTGCGGCTTCCTCGGCCTCGCCGGCGAGCGGATCGTCGCTGGCGGGGGCCTCGGCTTCGGGCTCCTCCGGCTCGGCGCCGGCGCGCACCAGCTTGACCGGGGAGGCATAGGCATCGGCCTGCGCCGCGGCGAGGCCGTGGAGCTTGTGCGCCTCGGTGCTCGACAGGAAGCGGCCTTCGATTTCGTGCACATCCTTCACGCCGCGCCACATCCGTTCAAACACCACGGTGCCGTCGTCACGCTGATAGGCGCTCCAGCGCGCCTCGCGGTCGCCTGCGCCGAGGCGTCCGGCGGCGCGTTGCAGAGCAGCGGCCAGCGCATCGCCCGCGAGGCCCGGTTCGAGCGCGCCGACCAGCGCCATCTGCTCGATGATCCCGCTGTCATAACGGCGCGGAACGAAGGCGAGCAGGTTCTTGAGGCGCAGCGCGCTGTCCACCAGCCCGCGCAGTTCGTCCGCCCCGCGGGTGCCGCCGCTGGTCTCAAGCACGCGGCCCTGAAGCCCGGCATCGACCAGGTAGCGATCGAGCGCGCCCTGATCCTTGAGATAGACCTCGCTGCGCCCCTTGGAGACCTTGAACAGCGGCGGCTGGGCGATGAACAGGTGCCCGGCCTTGATGATCTCGGGCATCTGGCGGTGGAAGAAGGTCAGCAGCAGCGTGCGGATATGCGCCCCGTCCACGTCCGCGTCGGTCATGATGACGATCTTGTGGTAGCGCAGCTTCTCGAGGTTGAACTCGTCGCGGATGCCGGTGCCCATCGCCTGGATGAGCGTGCCGACTTCCTTCGAGGAGATGATCCGGTCGAAGCGGGCGCGCTCGACGTTGAGGATCTTGCCCTTCAGCGGCAGGATCGCCTGCGTCTTGCGGTCACGCCCCTGCTTGGCCGAGCCGCCTGCGGAGTCCCCTTCGACCAGGAACAGCTCGGACTTGGCCGGATCGCGCTCCTGGCAATCGGCGAGCTTGCCGGGCAGGGAGGCGACGCTCATCGCCCCCTTGCGGCTCATTTCGCGGGCGCGGCGGGCGGCCTCGCGTGCGGCAGCGGCGTCGATCACCTTCTGGATGATCGAGCGCGCCTCATTGGGGTTCTCCTCGAGCCACTCGGTCATCTTCTCGCTCATCAGCGTTTCCAGCGGCGAGCGGACTTCCGAGGACACCAGCTTGTCCTTGGTCTGGCTGGAGAACTTGGGATCGGGCAGCTTCACCGAGACAATCGCGGTGAGGCCCTCGCGCATGTCCTCGCCCGAGAGGCTGACCTTCTCCTTCTTCAGCATCCCCGAACGCTCGGCATAGTTGTTGAGCGTGCGGGTCAGCGCGGCACGGAAGGCCGCAAGGTGCGTGCCGCCGTCGCGCTGGGGGATGTTGTTGGTGAAGGCGAGGACGTTCTCGTAATAGGAATCGTTCCATTCCAGCGCGACGTCGATGCCGATGCCGTCCTTCTCGGCGGAGACCGCGATCGGCTCGGGGATCAGCGGCTGCTTGTTGCGGTCGAGATATTTGACGAAGGCTGCGATCCCGCCCTCGTAATAGAGATCGTGCTCGAGCTGCTCCTCGTGTCGCAGGTCGCGCAGCTTGATGCGCACGCCCGAGTTGAGGAAGGCGAGTTCGCGGTAGCGGTGCTCGAGCTTCTCGAAATCGAACTCGGTGACGTTCTTGAAGGTGTCGTGGCTCGCCTTGAAGGTGACGCGGGTGCCCTTCTTGAAGCCGTTCGGATCGGCGTTGCGATCGCTCCTGGGGGCATCGCCGACCACCTTGAGCGGGCCGACGGCATCGCCGTGGGCAAACCGCATCCAGTGCTCCTTGCCCTCGCGCCAGATGGTCAGTTCGAGCCATTCCGATAGCGCGTTCACCACCGACACGCCGACGCCGTGGAGACCGCCCGAGACCTTGTAGGCATTGTCGTCCGAGGTGTTCTCGAACTTGCCGCCGGCGTGAAGCTGGGTCATGATGACCTCGGCCGCCGAGACGCCCTCTTCAGGGTGCATCCCGGTCGGGATACCGCGCCCGTTATCCTCGACCGAAACCGAGCCGTCGGGGTTCAGTTCGATCAGAACGAGGTCGCAATGCCCCGCCAGCGCCTCGTCGATGGCATTGTCCGAAACCTCGAACACCATGTGATGCAGGCCCGAGCCGTCGTCGGTGTCGCCGATATACATGCCGGGGCGCTTGCGGACCGCATCGAGGCCCTTGAGAACCTTGATCGAATCCGCGCCATATTCATTGGCGTTGGGCAGCTTTGCGGGGGTCTGGTTGGTGGTATCGTCCATGGCCCATCATATAGGGCCTAAGGCGGGGAAACCCAACTGCGGGAGGCCCCAGAGGGCCGCTTTTCCACTAGAGTTGGAGAGGGTTCGACGGGCGACCGGCCGGGGGGCTCAGAAGGCGGGGCGGAAATGCACCTTGCCGCGCCACATCGTGGCATCGAACAGCCCCATCATGCCCTGCCGCGAGGCCTCCGGGAACTGGGTGACATGGCACATCGCGGCGGCCTTGGCGGCGGCGAGATCGGCGGGGTTGTAGGACAAGGGAGTGGTGAGCAGGTCCCCATCGCTCACCGCCCAACCGGCCATATCGGCGACCGGCGGCAGCTTGCCTGCGGGAATGCCGACATAGAGCAGCATGGGCCGCTCCGTGATCGGCTGGGCCTGCGCGATCTGGGTGGTGATCGCGCTCACCAGCCGGTGATCGGCATGGCCATAGCCCCCGTCCGGGCCCCAGGTCAGCACCAGGTCGGCCCCGTCAAGATGGTCCGCCAGCGCCGCGGCGAGCGAGCCGTCGCGCACGTGCTCGGCCAGCCTGCCGTCGGGCAAGCCGAGGTTCACGACCTCGGCCACGCCCAGCGCCTTGCCGGCACAATCCGCCTCGGCCCGGCGCACTGCGGCCAGCGCCTCGCCCTTGGGCAGGGAGGAAACCCCCGGTCCGGCATCGCCCGGGGTGGCATGGACGATCCGCACCACATGCCCCTCGCGTGCCAGCGCCGCGAGCGCCGGGGCCATGAACAGCTCGTCATCCGGGTGAGCGAACACCGCGACAGTAAGCGGCGGCTCGAGGCTCTCCTCCTCGACCTCCGCCCCGTTCTGTGCGGCGAGCGGCAGGGCGGTGGCGGCAAGCGCCATCGCGGCGATGATACGGTTCATCATTCCCTCTCCTCGGGCGCTGTCCTGCCACTTGTGCGAGCCGCCTTGCAATGGCTTGCGCGCGCCCCCTTGCGGATTATGCATAGCCACCATGAGCCACGATGTGATGATGAGCCGCCTTGCCGAACCTTTCGGCAGCTTCCCCGAGATCCTGATGGAATGGAGCCGCATCAAGGGCGACGACCTCGCGCTGCGCGACGAGAAGCGCGAAGTCTACTGGGCCGAACTGGTGGGCCTCGTCGAGCGGCTGGCGGCGCGGCTGGTGGAGACCGGGCTCCAGCGCGGGCAATCGGTGGCGATCCTCGGGACTTCGACGGTCGAATATGCGCTGGTGTTCCTCGCCGCCGTGCGTGCCGGCGGGGTGGCCGCCCCGCTCACCACCAGCGCCAGCGCCGAGCAACTTCAAGGCATGGCGACGGATTCTGGCGCGATCCATCTGTTCATCGACGCCGCCAAGGCCGCCGAGCTTGGCCCGGATTTCATGGCCGACCTGATCCGCGTGCCCTTGGAAAGCATCGACCAGTGGATGGCTCCTCCGGGCAGCCGCGCACCGGACTTCGTGCCCGGGCCGAAGGATCCCTTCAACATCATCTACTCCAGCGGCACGACCGGCATCCCCAAGGGTATCGTCCACTCGCACCGGATGCGCTGGCGGCAATTCGCCGCGACCGCGCTCTCCTACCTTGGCGCGGGATTGGAGGTGCGCTCGCTCGCCTCGACCCCGCTCTATTCGAACACCACGATGGTCGCCTTTCTCCCCGTGCTGCTGGCGGGTGGCTGCGTGCGGGTGATGGGCAAGTTCGATTGCGCGAAGTGGCTCGCCCACGCCGAGGCCGACCGCACGACCATCACGATGCTGGTGCCGGTGCAATATCAGCGGCTGATGGACTTCGCCGGCTTCGACGACTTCGACCTGTCGAGCCTGCGCCTCAAATACTGCACCTCCGCCCCCTTCTCGGCCGATTTGAAGCGCGAGGTGCTGCGCCGGATGCCGGGCGGGCTTATCGAGATCTATTCGATGACCGAGGGCGGGGTCGTCTGTCTGCTTCCGTGCCACGAGTTCCCCGACAAGCTCCACACCGTCGGGCGTCCTGCGCCGGGCAGCGAGCTGAAGGTGCTCGACGACGAGGACCGCGAAGTGCCCCCCGGCACGCCGGGCAATCTCGTCGGCCGCAGCCTCACCATGATGAGCGGCTATCAGAACCAGCCCGACAAGACCCGCGAGGGCTACTGGATCGATCCCGCAGATGGCAACGTGTGGCAGCGCATGGGTGACATCGGGCGCGTCGATGCCGAGGGCTTCGTCGAACTTGTCGGCCGGGCCAAGGACATGATCATCTCGGGCGGGTTCAACATCTATCCCAGCGATCTCGAGGCCGAATTGATGAAGGAGCCGGGCGTGGCCGAGGCCGCTGTGGTCGGTATCGCCTCGCGCGCCTGGGGCGAAACGCCGGTGGGCTTCGTGGTGCTGCGCGAGGGCGCGGCGGACCCGGCGGCGATCCTCGCGAGCGTCAACGCGCGGCTCGGCAAGACCCAGCGGCTGGCGGCGCTCTACCCGATCGCCGAAATGCCGCGCAGCCATATCGGCAAGCTGCTCAAGACCGAGCTACGCGCCGAGGCGGAGCGGATCGGCGGGACCGGCTGACGCGCCGCAAACAGCTCGGCCCGGCTCCTCGGGTGAGGAACCGGGCCGCCGGAAGCTTGCGCTATCCTGCTGGCGTTACACGATGAAGGTGTTGAACGCGGTGCCGCTGATGACGACGGCGAGCAGGAAGGCGATAGCCTTTTCGCTGATCATACGCATGGTCTTGTTTCCCTGTTCTGTTTTGCTTGGGGAGCCGGAGCGGACTGCTGAAGGGGGAGAGGGGAGGCCGCTCCGGCTTGCGCATCATATACACAAGGCTGCGCAATTTTCAAACTCTAAAAAGACTGAAAATAATTCATCACCGCAATCGAAAAAGGCAATTACCGGGCGGGGAGGGTGTCGGCTCGCGGGGGGGCGGCAGCTCGAGACGCGGCCACCAGTTCAGGGGGGGGGGAGGGCGGTGGCCGCGTCTCTTTCGCTGCGTGCCGGCGCGCTGGCGCGGGCGTGACAGGAGGGAGGGCCGGCGGGGGGAGTGCGGGCCAGTCCTTCCGGTCGGCAGGCGGGCAACAGTGCCATACTTGGCCTGTGTCGCCGAAGATGCGTCCCCGAAGGGTGTGCGTCAGGGCTGGAGAGGAGGCCCCACGCCGCATCGTCTGACCGCCAAATGGGATCCCCGGCCGCGTGATTCAAATGAGAAAACGCGATGCGGACTTGCGAGTTTTGCAACATATTAAGGTGCATGACACGCAAAACGGCCGCCGGATCGCTCCGGCGGCCGCGTTCATTGCCGGAAGGCTTGTCCGGCTCAGTTGGCGGCGACTTCGCGGCCGCTGCCCTGGCGCATGGCGACAGCGCGCTCGACTTCGGCGAGGGCTGCGGTGCGGGCCTCGGCAACGCACTTGCCGTCGACCGCCGAGCGGGTGTGGGTGTAGCGCGCCGCCGCAGCGACCGCGCAGGCCTTGCGCAGGCGCGCGTCGATGCGCGCCTCGAGCGCGGCGCGGCCTTCAGCCGTGGTCACGTCGACATCGGCATAGGCGATCTTGACGGTAACCGTCTCGAGGTCGGCCGGGGCGGCTAAAGCGGGGCTCGCAGCGGCGGCGAGAGCGAAGAGGGGAAGAGTGAAACGCATGGGTAAACTCCGGGAAAGAGAGGGGTTTCGGGGAGATTCGATGCCGCGGACCGGCATGCGGTTGCTGTCTGAAACTCTGGTGCAGTGCACAAGAATGATGTGCAAATGCGAGATGAACCCGAACGGTTCCGGGCTTTTCGATCTTTCTGCTGCGATTTTCGATTAAAAGCCTGTTTTTTTCGTCTGAAAAACTCTGCTGCACCGCAAAATAACAAATGATTGCGCGGCGATGCTGGACTCGGGGGGGCGCGCTCCTTAATCCGCCGCCATGAGCGCGCACACCCAAGGCGGCGGCGAGTCCGCCCTTCCCGAATCCGCCCAGCCCGATTCGATCCTAATCGTCGATTTCGGCTCGCAGGTTACCCAGCTGATCGCCCGCCGGGTGCGCGAGGCGGGGGTCTATTCCGAGATCGCTCCCTTCACCCAGGCCGAGGCCGCCTTCCACCGCATGAAGCCCAAGGGCATCATCCTGTCGGGCTCGCCTGCCAGCGTGCCGGAGGACGGCTCGCCGCGCGCGCCGCAGATGCTGTTCGAGGCGGGGGTTCCGATTCTCGGCATCTGCTATGGCCAGCAGGTCATGACCCACCAGCTCGGCGGCGAGGTCAAGCCCGGGCACGAGACCGGCGAGGGCGGCGAGTTTGGCCGTGCCTTCCTCACCGTCACCGCCGAATGCGCGCTGTTCAACGGCCTGTGGGACGTCGGCGAGCGGCACCAGGTGTGGATGAGCCACGGCGACAAGGTCACGGCCTTCGCCCCGGGCTTCGAGATCGTCGCCACCTCCGACGGCGCGCCCTTCGCGGTCATCGCCGACGAGGCGCGCAGGTTCTACGGCACCCAGTTCCACCCCGAGGTGGTCCACACCCCCGATGGCGCCAGGCTGATCGCCAATTTCGTGCGCCATGTCTGCGGCCTCAAGGGCGACTGGACGATGGCCGAGTTCCGCCAGACCAAGATCGCCGAAATCCGCGCCCAGGTGGGCGACAAGCGGGTGATCTGCGGGCTGTCGGGCGGCGTCGATTCGGCGGTTGCGGCGGTGCTGATCCACGAGGCGATCGGCGACCAGCTCACCTGCGTCTTCGTCGATCACGGGCTGATGCGCCTCAACGAGGCCGAGCAGGTCGTGACCCTGTTCCGCGACCACTACAACATTCCCCTGGTCCATGTGGAGGCGGAGGAGCTGTTCCTTGGCGGGCTCGCCGGTCTCACCGACCCCGAGGCCAAGCGCAAGTTCATCGGCAAGACCTTCATCGACGTGTT
>VFQM010001056.1_pt1 | contig 25899 bp, 23 predicted proteins | sample 3512391 | NCBI WGS metagenome assembly VFQM01 (sample SAMN10412369, study PRJNA504923) | tailings metagenome | isolation source: Replicate 1 from Balatoc abandoned mine | place: Philippines | reverse complement strand
AACTCGCGACCCCGACCTTGGCAAGGTCGTGCTCTACCAACTGAGCTATTCCCGCTCTATCACTACCGTGCCAGTGACGCCACTTAAGTGGCGTCCCCTAGGGGACTCGAACCCCTGTTACCGCCGTGAAAGGGCGGTGTCCTAGGCCACTAGACGAAGGGGACACAGCAGCAAAACCAACGTTTCAACACTTACCATCAACTGCCTTGCGGCTTGTCAGTGGAAGTGGCGCGCATTCTATGGAGCCTGCAGACGGGCGTCAAGCCTCTTGCAAACATTTTTAAAATCAAAGACTTCAGCCCAACCTTCGTATCAGCCGTTAGCTCGCCAAACGTCGGCCTGGCGCAAAAAGTCCCTCACCTCTATCAGCCGACACGCCTAGGCACTACACTCCTTGGCATATCCAGTGAAGAGAGCAGTCCCGTGTCGCCATTGTTGATCACCCTACTGATTGTCATCGGCATCATTCTTCTCGGCAGCATTGCCTACATCAACCATGTGGTGGAAAACAGCAAACTGGAAAAGGCACGCCAACGCGCCGACCTGCAAGACCGTATCCGTCGCTGTGCCGACGTATCGGAAAGCATGCCCGGCCAGTTGATGACCCCTGCCATGAAATTGCTACTCAGCAACATGGAGCTCAAGCTCAGCGAGCGATTGCTGCCCCTGGAAAAGAACAACAGCGATCTGCGTACCCGCATTGAGGAGTTGCGCAACCTGGTGTCTAAAGCAGATGGCATTCCCGTGCGCAATGCACCTCGCGCTGTCAGCAACGAGGCTCAGGCCAAGGAAATCCGTTTTCTCCTGGAAAACTTCCATAGCCTGCTGACCCGCGCCACTCAGGAGCAGCAACTCAGCGCTGCAGAAAGCAAGCAATGGGCCGGCGAGATTCGCCAGGCACTGGTACACACGCACATTGAGTTGTTCAGCAACCTGGGCCAGCACTACCTGCAGAAAAATGAACCACGACAAGCCCGCCTGGCAATCGAGCGCGGCGTGCAATACCTGAAGAAGCAGCCTGAACCAGCCAAGCATCAGAAAGCCCTGCAACTTTTTGAACAGCAGCTCGAGCGTATCAATGCGCTGGTACTGCAAGCCTCCGCTCCCGACGAAAACCTCAGCAATGCACTGAGCGAAGGGCTGCAAGCCCTGGATGAAGAAGACGACTGGAAGAAAAAATCTTTTTAACCGTCCACTAGCAAGGAGCCGAGCATGAGCCTCTGCGTATTTGGCGCCGCCCTCTCCCCCTTTGTCCGCAAAGTGCGCTGGTATCTGGCAGAACAAGGCCTGGACTATCAGCTGGAGATGGTTCTGCCCTTCAATCCACCACAGTGGTACTACCAACTCAGCCCACTGGGACGCATTCCTGCCCTGCGCGATGGTGATTTCGAACTAGCCGACTCCAGCGTCATCTGCCAGTACCTGGCCGAAGCCCACGCCCATCCGCAGGCCCTGTACGGTAGCGATGCACGACAACGGGCTCGTGTACTGTGGCTGGAGAAATACGCTGACTATGAACTGGCGCCACACGCCACCTTCGCGATTTTCCGCCAGCGCGTTCTGCAGCCGAGCATGGGGCAACCCTGCGACGAGCAGATCGTCCGCAAGGCCCTCGAGGAACGCCTGCCGGCCCACTTCGATTACCTGGAAAAACAGCTGGGCAACCAGGCCTATCTGCTCGGTGAGGCATTCAGCCTGGCTGACCTGGCGCTGTGCTGCCAACTGATCAACATGCGTCATGGCGGAGAAATCCTGGACGGCCAGCGCTGGCCGGGACTGGCCGGGCTCTTTGCACGCTGCGTAGCACGACCTGCGTTACAGGACATACTGGCCAGTGAGGAAAAATTGCTCGCCAAACTGCACAAGGCGCGCCATACCCAGCCCTGACCCCAGGAGAGCAGCATGCCCTACACGCACATTCTGGTAGCCGTGGATCTCAGCGAACAGTGTCATGCGGTCATGCAGCGGGCCATGGCATTGGCTCAGTGCAGCCAAGCCCGGCTCAGCCTGGTACACGTCATAGAACCCCTCGCCATGGCCTTTGCTGCCGACGTCCCCATGGACCTGTCACTGCTCCAGCAACAACAGACCGAACAAGCCATGCAGCGCTTCAGGCAATTCGCTGCGCAATACAGCGCTCTGCGTGACGAAGACAGACACCTGCTAAGCGGTCAGCCGCGGCATGAAATCCACAGCCTCGCCGAACAGCTGTGTTGCGACCTTATCGTCGTTGGCAGCCACGGACGCCATGGCCTGGCTCTACTGCTGGGTTCCACGGCTAACGAACTACTACACGGTGCCCGGTTGGATGTACTGGCCGTCCACCTGGCCGACTGACTCACCCAGAACAGGCGTGAGTCAGCCGGAACCCGCTACTCAGCAGCGTCACCGGCACTCATCACCATCGGACGGATCTTCTGCAGCTGGGTTTCCAGCGAATAGGTCATGCTTGACGCCATGGAGAAGAACGACAGGAACGCCTTGAGATTGGAGTCCCCTTCGCAGGTATCGTGGATACGCTGCCACAACGCCTGGTTAACCAGTTGCAACTGCTGGAAGTTCTTTACCAGGCCGCGCAATTCCCAATCCGGCCTACGCCCTTCACGGAAGTTGAAATACTGGCGAGCCAGATACAGGGAAATGGTGCGCAGGATGAACTCCTGACTACTGGCAAAAGGCAGATGCTGGTAGGCCATCGGCTTGAGGCGAGACAGCACCGGGCAGGCGCTGGTCGCCATGATCAAGCCCAACAGGGAACGCAAGGCCTCTTCCAGGCCGACATGCTTGCTGTACTCCCGCTCCGGCGTGCGCACCCAAACCCGCGCCTTCTTGAAGGCCGGCAAGCCGTGGAAATCCTCTACCACTCTGTGCAGATCAACCGCGGCAGGGCAGTGGCTACAGCTTTCCTTCTTGAGCGGGCAATTGCTGCACTGGTTGTGCTCTAGCCGCGTCCAGCTCGGCGCCTCCGCCGGCTGCTCGGCTGGGCGCTCCACCTCGATGCGATAGTTGAACTCGTGGTTATCATCCAGGGTAATACGGTACTCAATGGCCATGGCCGCTCCGTGCATTCCTAAGGCTTACGCTTCCAATTCAGTCCAACGCTCAAGCAAGGCATCCAGCTCGCTTTGCAGGGTCTGCAAACGAGCCAGTACGGCCTGGGTCTGTGCCGCAGGCTGCTGATAAAATGATGGCTGGCCAATCTGTGCCTGCACCTCGACCAACTGTTTTTCGACCGACTCGATCTGCGCCGGCAGCGCTTCCAGCTCACGTTGAAGCTTGTAGCTGAGTTTCTTCTTGCTCGACTCGCCCGGTGTGCTGGCAACTGCAACAGGCGCTGGCGCACTACTTACAGCTTCGGCAACCGGCATCTTGTTGCCGGTACGCTGCTCCGTCACGCCCAACAGACGGATACTTCCGCCCTGGCGCAGCCAGTCCTGGTAGCCGCCAACATACTCACGCACCTTGCCCTGCCCTTCGAAGACCAGCGTGCTGGTCACCACGTTGTCGAGGAAAGCCCGGTCGTGGCTGACGATCAACACGGTTCCAGGGAAGTTCAGCAGCACCTCTTCCAGCAATTCGAGGGTTTCCACATCCAGGTCATTGGTCGGCTCATCCAGCACCAGCAGGTTAGCCGGCTTGCTGAACAGCTTGGCCAGCAAGAGACGTGCCCGCTCCCCGCCGGACAGCGCCTTGACCGGCGTACGCGCACGCTGCGGGCTGAACAGAAAATCGCCCAGGTAACTGAGCACATGACGATTCTGGCCATCGATACTGATGAAGTCGCGCCCTTCCGAGACGTTATCAACGACGGTTTTCTCCGGATCGAGCTGGTGACGCAACTGGTCGAAATATGCCACTTCCAGGCGCGTACCGACCAAAATCTGCCCACTGCTCGGCTGCAGGTCACCCAGCAACAGCTTGAGCAGAGTGGTCTTGCCCGTGCCATTGGCACCGAGCAGGCCAATCCGATCGCCACGTTGCAGGACCAGCGAGAAATCCCTGAGCAGCGTTTCTCCCCCAGCATGGGCGAAACTCACCTGCTCGGCGACGATGACCTGCTTACCGGACTTGTCGGCCGTTTCCAGCTGGAAACTGGCCTTACCCTGACGCTCGCGTCGCTCGGCACGCTCGGCACGCATGGCCTTGAGCGCGCGCACACGCCCCTCGTTACGTGTACGACGCGCCTTGATACCCTGGCGAATCCACACCTCTTCCTGGGCCAGCTTCTTGTCAAATAGCGCATTGGCGGTTTCTTCAGCCGCCAGTTGCTGCTCCTTGTGCACGAGGAAGCTCGCATAGTCGCCATTCCAGTCGATCAGGCCACCGCGATCCAGCTCAAGAATGCGCGTGGCCAGGTTCTGCAGGAAAGCCCGGTCGTGGGTAATGAACAGCACGGCGCCATTGAAGCCTTGCAAGGCTTCTTCCAGCCAGGCGATGGCACCAATATCCAGGTGGTTGGTCGGCTCATCCAGCAGCAGCAGATCAGGCTCGGAAACCAGCGCCTGCGCCAGCAGCACTCGGCGTCGCCAGCCACCGGACAGTTCGGCCAGTGTCTTATCCGCAGGCAACTGCAAACGGCTTAGCGTGCTGTCGACCAACTGCTGCAAACGCCAGCCATCCTTGGCTTCCAGCTCCTGCTGTACATGCATGAGCTGCTCAAGATCGGCCTCACTGTGAATGTTCTGACTGAGCTGATGGTAACGCGCCAGCAGCTCACCCACGCCGGACAAGCCCTCGGCCACCACATCGAACACCGTACGCTCATCGGCGCGCGGCAACTCCTGAGGCAGTTCGCCGATTTTCAAGGCCGGTGCGCGCCAGATCTCACCATCGTCGGCTTTCTGTTCGCCTTTCACCAGGCGCAGCATGCTCGACTTTCCGGTGCCGTTGCGGCCGATGATGCACACCCGCTCACCGCGCGCGATCTGCCAGGACACCTTGTCCAGCAACGGCATGGCGCCGTAGGCCAGGGATACATCGGTGAACTTGAGCAGGGTCATGGGCAGCCTCCGGAAACAGGGCGCGCATTCTAACCGAGTTAGCGTGGCACATTGCCGGCATTTTTCTGTGCAGGACGGGGATAATGCGACGCCTGTCGCACTGCTTCAGGGCGCTAGAAAACTCGTTGCAACGCTTTGCACAAGGCTTCCGGGACGCCTGACCAACCGCTAATCTAGCCTCCCGCCGGTGCCATCGCGCCCCCTGTTCGTTCGATTCGCGGAAAAGCCATGCTGTTGCCTCTACCTCGCCTGCTGACCTGCCTGCTGCTTGCCCTGCTCCCCCTGGCCAGCGCCCAGGCCACCTCCCTGGCCCAGCAGCGCCTGCTCTACGATGAAGCCAAGCGCGCCCTGGCCAAGGGCGACAGCGCTCCCTACAAACGCCACGCCCAGGCCTTGCGCGACTATCCGCTGACCGCGTACCTCGCCTATGACGAGCTGACCCATCGCTTGAAATGGGCCAGTAACGATGAAATCGAGAAGTTTCTCATCGAACACGGCGACCTTCCGCAGATCGGCTGGATGAAGCTGCGTTGGCTGCGTTGGCTGGCTGAACGCGGTGAATGGCAGCGTTTCGCTGCTCACTATGATCCCGCGCTGAACTTCACGGAGCTGGACTGCCTGTATGGGCTGTACCTGTATCAAGCCAACCTGCTGCCGCAGGCACGGGCCCAGGCAGAAAAACTCTGGCTGGTCGGCAAATCGCAGCACAATGCCTGCGATCCGCTGTTTCAACGCTGGCGCGAGGAAGGCCTGCTCAGTGAAGCGTTGCGTTGGCAACGTGCCAAACTGGCCGCCCAGGAGCGTAATTTCGGCCTGCTGGCCTTCCTGATCAAAGACCTGCCGAGCCTGTCGCAGCAGGGCGCCCTGCTGCAAGAGGTCGCCAAGAATCCCGCGGCAATCGCCCAAACCAGTCGTTTCAATCAGACCGACAGTGCCACGGCCGATGTGGTCAGCTTGGGCCTGCGCCGCCTGGCACGCCAGGACCCGGAGCAGGCGCTGCGCCTGCTGGAGCACTACTCACCCCGCCTGGCATTTTCCGATACGGAAAAAGTGGCTATCGCCCGCGAGATCGGCCTGACCCTGGCGCGCCGCTTCGATGCCCGGGCGCTGGCGATCATGGCCAAGTACGACCCGCAACTGCGCGACAATACCGTCAGCGAATGGCGTGCACGCCTGCTGATGCGCGATGGCCGCTGGGACGAGCTGTACCAGTTGACCCGAAAAATGCCCAGCGAGCTGGCCGGCAGCAATCGCTGGCGCTACTGGCAGGCACGCAGCCTGCAACTGACCCAGCCACAGAACAGTGCAGCCATCGGCCTCTACCAGCCGGTGGCCAATGAACGGGACTTCTACGGCTTCCTCGCTGCCGACCAGCTGCAGCAGCCCTATCAGTTGCGCCACCAGCCTGCGCCCGTCGCCCCCAAGGTCATGCAGAAGGTTCGCAACGCTGCGGCCATTCGCCGTGCCGTGGAGTTCCATGCGCGTGGGCAGATCGTCGACGCACGTCGTGAGTGGTACCACGCCAGCCGCCTGTTCAGCCGCGAAGAACTCCTCGCCCAGGCACGTCTGGGTTATGAAATGGAATGGTATTTCCCAGCCATCCGCAGCATCAGTCAAGCGCAGTACTGGGATGACCTGGAAGTGCGCTTCCCCATGCCGCACAGCCAGACACTGCGGCAACAGGCAAAACTACGCGGCCTGCACTCCAGCTGGGTATTTGCCATCACCCGCCAGGAAAGCGCCTTCATGGCCGATGCACGCTCGCACGCCGGTGCCATGGGCTTGATGCAACTGATGCCGGCCACCGCCAAGGAAACCGCCCGACGCTTCCAGATCCCTCTGGCCAATCCGCAGAATGTGCTCAATCCGCAGACCAATATCCAACTGGGCGCGGCCTACTTGAGCCAGGTCTACGGCCAGTTCAACGGCAACCGCATCCTCGCCTCCGCAGCCTATAACGCCGGTCCGGGTCGGGTGCGCCAGTGGTTGAAAGACACGCGCCACCTGCCATTCGATGTCTGGGTAGAGAACATTCCTTTTGATGAAACGCGCAGCTACGTACAAAACGTACTGACTTACGCGGTCATTTACGGACAGAAGCTGGGCAGCCCGCAGAAACTGGTGGAATGGCACGAACGCGAGTTCACACCCTGAAGGCCTGCCCGCCCAGGGCTAAACCGACAACGCCCGAGGTTGTATGCGCAGCAGGCTGCAAGGCCTGCTGGCCCTTTGCCAAGCCTGCCTACACGGCTTACTGCAACACCCGCACCGGCATTCCCAGGCGCAACTCGCCACAGCCTTCGGCAATCAGATTCTGTCCGAACAACGCCTCGCCGTTGTGCTGGCGCAAACGCTTGAGAGTAGCCAACGGCTCGTTGTCCGCACTACGCTCGCCGGTCTGCGGATCCAGAGTGGTCATCACACAACGGCCACAGGGTTTCACCAGGCGAAAGGTCAACTCACCAATGGCGATACGTTGCCAGCCGTCTTCGGCATAGGCCGGGCTACCCGACACCACCAGATTGGGGCGAAAGCGCAACATCTCCAGCGGCTGGCCCACTTCATCACTCAGGGCTTGCAGGGACGCCTCACCAATCAACAGCAACGGGAAGCCATCCGCAAAGCCCACCCGCTCGCCGGGACGGGCATATTGCAGGTCAACCTGGCGCGCCGTCTCCTCGGTAATCTGCACCAGCCGACAGGGGCGTTGTAGCAGGCAACTGAGCCAGTGTGCCGCCGCCTCACCGGCATCGACCACCTGCGGGGTGTCACGCCACACCTGCACTATGCGCCGGGCGGCAGCGTGATCCGTGACCCGCACCAGCAGATCCGCACAGCCCGGCGCACTTAGCAGCAGCTGTTCACCCTGCCAGCGGGCGACGATGCGGCCCAACGCAGGCAACAGGCGTTGCGTGAGAAAGCGCCCATTCTGCTCATCCACCACCATCCAGCGCCGATCACCCTGTACTCCCAGCGCATCAATCCACACGCTGCGCAGCAGCTCGGCAGCGCCGGACTTCAACGGGTATCGGTAAAGCTGGCTCAACTGCAACACGACAGCACTCCCTGCGTTCACTGAAAGGCGGTTTATAGCCTTGTCGAGGGTCAGTCCAAGAACAGACAGCCGACCAGGCACAGACAAAAGATCAAGGGCCCCGCGGCGCTGCCAGAGCAATCAGCTCAAGAGAGTAGCCCCGCGCGCCGAGCATATGCAGTTACGCTGCGCTTACTCCGCCGCGCTACGTAGCGTCTGTTTTTAGCGGGCCGCCAAGCCTATGCCAGCGGCCTCGCCCAGGCGGTCAATGGTCACGCAGCAAACGTTCGCGGATCACTTCCACCAAGCGGTCAGGCTGGAACTTGGAGAGGAAGTTGTCACAGCCGACCTTCTTCACCATCGCTTCGTTGAAACTTCCCGACAACGAGGTATGCAAGACCACGTAGAGGTCGCGCAGACGCGGGTCCTGACGAATCTCCGTGGTCAGCCGATAGCCGTCCATTTCCGGCATTTCCGCATCGGTAAAGATCATCAGCAGGCGCTCCGTCATGTCCTGCCCTTCATCGGCCCACTTTTTCAGCAGATTCAAGGCACGCAGACCATCGCTGGCGCTATGGGTGCGTATGCCCAGTTGCGCGAGGGTCTCGCGCAACTGATTGAGCGCTACGGTGGAGTCATCAACCAGCAGCACTTCACGGCCACGGGCTTTCTCAAGAACCGGATCGGCAAGCTTTTCCTCGGACACCCGGGTACTCATCGGACTGATTTCCGCCAGTACCTTTTCCACGTCGATGATCTCGACGATCTGTTCCTCGATCTTGGTAATAGCCGTCAGGTAGTGCTGGCGGCCTGCCCCGCCGGGAGGCGGCAGGATCGACTCCCAATTCAGGTTGATGATGCGATCGACACTACCCACCAGGAACGCCTGCACCGAACGGTTGTACTCGGTGACGATGATGGTGCTCTGCTCGCTGGGCACCAGTGGGCGCATGCCGATCGCCTGCGACAGATCGATCACCGGCAGGGTCTGCCCACGCAGGTTGACCACGCCACACACATAAGGATGGCGATGCGGCATCAGGGTCAGCTTGGGTAGTTGCAGAACTTCCTGCACCTTGAACACGTTGATGGCGAACAACTGCCGGCCCACCAAACGGAACATGAGAATTTCCAGGCGGTTCTCACCCACCAGTTGGGTGCGTTGATCCACCGTATCGAGAATGCCGGCCATTGCGTGCTCCCCAGGAGAAAACGACGGGATTTTCCCCGAATCAGGCTTGCTATCGGCCTGGGCGCTCATCTCTTGAGCGGACAGGCCCCTTCATCATGGCCCAGCCGCGCGACAACCGCCAGCATCAGGCAGCCGGCAAGGTTCACGCTGGATAACCGGTTATCTCGCGAATACTGCGATACAACGGGCGTAATTGCCGGTACATGCGCAGGTAGACCTGACGATACAGCCGCTCATAACGTGCCTGCGCTTCAGGCTGCGGCATGAACACCTGGCCGACGCGGGTCATGGCCGCCACCGCCGAGGCAAAGTCGGCGTGCAGGCCCAACCCCACCGCGCAGTCGATCGCGGCGCCCAGTCCGGATGTTTCATAAAGGTGCGGCCGCTCGGCCGGCAAGCCGAAGATATCCGCAGTCAGCTGCATGGCCGCATCACTTTGCGAGCCGCCCCCGGAGACCCGCAGGCGTGTGATCGGCGTACCGGTACGCTGTTCAATACGCTCGCGCCCCTGGCGCAAGGCATACGCCAGCCCTTCGAGAATGGCCCGGTACAGGTGCGCGCGGGTGTGCACATCACCAAAGCCGATGATCGAGCCCTTGGCCTCCAGCCCCGGTTCGCGAATCCCCGGCGACCAGAAGGGTTGCAACATCAGCCCCATGGAGCCGGCCGGCACACTGTTGACCAACTCGTCGAACAGCGTTTCCACCTCCACGCCAAGATCCAGCGCACGCTGGCGCTGGTCGTGGGCAAACTGCTCCTTGAACCAGCTGACCATCCAGAAGCCGCGAAAAATCATCACCTCGGTGTTGTAGTGGCCCGGCAAGGCCGCCGGATAGGGCGGGATATGCCGCACCGTTTCCACATAGTCGACCCGCGTGGTGTTGATGGTCGCCGTGGTGCCGTAGGACAGGCAGGCGATATGCGCATCCAGCGCTCCGGCACCCAGCACCTCGCAGGCCTTGTCCGACGCCGCGGCAATCAGTGGCAGCCCGACGGGAATGCCCGTCAGCGCACTGGCCTGCTCGGTGATATGCCCCAGCAACTCACCGGGCGGCAGCAGCTCCGGCAGCATCTCCCGGCGCACCGGCATGGCTTGCCACTTCCAGTCACGCGGGCCGGCCCAGCGCAAACGCCGGTAATCGAACGGCAGGTAGGCGACACAGCTGCCCGTAGAGTCGACATAACGTCCACACAGGCGATGGGTCAGAAAACCCGAGAGCAGCAGGAACTTATGGGTACGCGCCCACACCTCCGGCTGCTGCTGGGCAATCCAGTTGGCCTCGGCCTGCGCGCGGAAATAGGCAATCGTCTGTTCCTCACGCAACAGTTTGAACAACCAGGCCCAGGGACCACGCATGGCCGGGCCGGGTGCCGCCTGGCGCTGATCCAGCCAGAGCATGGCCGGGCGCAGCGGGCGGCCTTGCTCATCGACATTGATCAGGGTGCCGCGCTGGGTGGTCAGCGACACTCCGGCAATCCGTGCCTTGTCGATATCCACGCTGGCCCACAGGCGCCGGCAGGCTTCAGCAAGGCTTTGCCAGTAATACTCGGGATCCTGCTCGGCCCAGCCGGGCTGGCTGCTGTAGTAGGGCTGCAGCTCGACCTTGCCCTTGCCCAGCAGGTTGCCTTGCAGGTCGAACAGCAGCGCACGCACGCTTTGCGTGCCGTTGTCGATGGCCAGCAGGTAATTGGCTTCAGGCATATTCAGCCTCGTCATGGCAGGCGGCGGGCAGGCTGTAGCACTGCTGCCAGAGTGTCTGGTAGCGCTCGGCTTCCTCACGCCAGCGCGTTTCATCCCAGCCCAGGCAGGTACGGCACAGCGCGCCTATGGGCTCCAGCCAGGCCCGCCCACCCTCGGGCAACAGCAGGCCCAGGCGGGTACGGCGCAATAGCAGGTCATCGAGGTGCAACACCTGTTCTGCCTCGCAGCCCAGGGCCAGCTCGGCCCAGAGGACCTGAGTATGTGCCACGCAGCCATGTCCCCACACCGCCAGCCACTCGACCAGGCGCTCCAGCAGCGGGCCGTAGTAGCCCCGTAGGCGACGCTGCTGATCCACACCAAGCCCGGCGGGCAACGCTACGCTTTGCGGCGCGGAGAAGATATGCGCCGGACAGGCTGGTACGGCCTCGCCCAGGCTGGCGGCACAGGCCTTGATGACCTCACGGGCCTGCAGGCGAAAAGTGGTCAGCTTGCCGCCCGCCAGGGTCAGGCAGCCTGGCTGCTGCCAGAGCACATGCTCGCGCTTCTCCGCCGAGGGCGCACGCTGGCTGCCGGCTGTGCTGACCACCGGACGCACACCCGCCCAGGTGGACAGCACGTCGCCGGCCACGATGCGCGCCTGGGGAAACTGCTGGGCGCAGGCGGCCAGCAGGTACTCCAGTTCGGCCGGGCTGATGCGTGCTTCTTCGTCGAGAGGCTCTGCGTGGTCAACATCCGTGGTGCCGACCACGGTGGCGCCCAGCCAGGGGTAGACGAACACCGGACGCGCATCGCGGGCATGCATGAAGCTCACCGCCTGGGCGACCGGCAGGCGCCAGTGTGGCAAGAGTAGATGGCTGCCACGCAGCGGGCGGATCCGTTCAGTGCCAGCCGGCGCCTGTAGTTGCCCGGCCCAGCTGCCCGTCGCACAGACCAGCATGCGGCAGCGCAGCTCACTGCGCAGACCGCTTTCCCGATCAAGCAGCTGCACGCCCTCGACCCGTCCATCCGGCGCATGCAGCAGTCCCCGCACCTGTATGCCACTCAGCGCTTCGCCACCGGCCGCGCGCGCTTCATGCAGCACGCGCATGACCAGCCGCGCATCATCGGTCAACGCATCGACAAAGCCACTGGCGCCGCGCAGCTCCCGGGGCTGCAAACCGGGCTGCAGATAGCCCAGCCGGCACAGGTCGTGATAGGCACGGTTGCGCTGACCGGCCAGCGCGTCATACAGCGCCAGCAAGCCGCCAAAAGCCCGTGGCCCGGGAAACGCCCGGCGGTAATGGGGAAACAGGAAGCCCAGCGGTTCGACCAGTCCCGGCGCCTCACGCAGCATCTGCTGGCGCTCACGCACCGCAGCCCGGGTCAGGCCCAGCTGGCCCTGGGCGATATAACGCAGGCCGCCATGCACCATTTTCGAGGAACGACTGGACGTCCCCCAGGCAAAATCGCGCTGCTCCAGCAATAGGCAGCGCCAACCGGCACGCGCCGCCTCAAGCAGAATCCCCGCCCCGCTGATCCCCCCGCCAACAACCAGCAGGTCCCACGGCTGCGCGAGCAGCGCAGGCAGCGCAGCGGCCCGCCATTGCGCATTCCAGACCATGCTCAGGACTCCAGCAACACGCCGGGCAACAAGCGCTGCTGCGGATCGAAATGCTGCGCCAGGCTGTGCAGAGTGGCCATGCCCAGCGCCCCTTTCTCTACCGCCAGGTAAGGTGCGTGGTCACGCCCTACGCCATGCTGGTGGCTGATGGTGCCATGGTTGGCAACGATGGCCTGGCTGGCGGCATGCTTGAGACGCTGCCAACGCCCCAGGGCCTGGGCATAATCACCACCGGGCCGGTAGACGTAGCTGGTGTAGATACTCGAACCCTGTGCGTAGACATGCGACAGGTGGGTAAACACATGCACCCGCTCGCCCTCATCGGCCAGGCCTTCGCGCAGGCTGTGCTCTACCGCCTGCAACAACTGATCGACATGCGGCCAGTCACAGGCGGTTTCCAGGGTATCCACGCAATACCCGGCCTGCCACAGCCCATGGCGTAGGTAGGGGAAGCGAAAGCGATTCTGCGCCCACTTGTTACCCAGCAGGGTGCCGGTGAATACCCCGCCAAAGCCCTTGAGCAGACGTCGCGTCTGACGCAGCGACAAGGCGTTCTGCGCCGGGTTGCCGGTGACCGCAAAGGTCATCAAGCATTTACCGGCAGCCGCGCCGCGCCAGGCCAGGTATTTTTCCAGCCAGGCGATCTGCCGCGGATGCCCGGCCAGGGCAAGCTGGGTTTCGCTTTCCACGGCATTGGACAGGCGCAGCATGGACAACGGAATGCGCGCCTGCACCAGCTCGCGGATAGCCTGCAAGGCCCGCGTCCAGTCCGGCAGGAAGACGGCGTAGAAACGCTCCTGCTCGGCCACTGGCGTGACACGCACCTTGACCTGGGAAATCACCCCGAAACGCCCTTCGCTGCCCAGCACCAGCTCGCGCAGGTCCGGGCCGGCGGCCGAGGCCGGGAAGCTCGGCAGCTCCAGGGTGCCGGCGAAGGTTTCCAGGCTGCCGCCGGCAAACAGCTGTTCGATACGCCCATAGCGCAGCGACTGCTGGCCGCTGGAACGGCTGGCCACCCAGCCGCCCAGGGTCGACAACTCCCAGGATTGCGGGAAATGCCCCAGGGTGTAACCCCGTGCGCGCAGCTGCGATTCGACCTGCGGGCCACTGGCGCCAGGGCCGAAGGTAGCCAGGCGGCTCTGCTCATCCAGCGCCAGCAACTGGTTCATGCGTGCCAGTGACAGCGTCAGCACCGGACGCTGTACGGCCGGCGGGTTGATGTGCCCGGCCACCGACGTACCGCCACCGTAGATCACCAGACAGATGTCCTCGGCGGCCACCCAGCGCAGCAGCTCGCGAATCTGCTCGGCGCTCTGCGGCAGTGCCACGCCATCAGGAAACCGGCCAAACTCCCCGGAGCGCATGGCCAGCCAGTCTGGCAGGCTCTGCCCACGGGCGTGACGCACCCGCAACTCGGCATCGGTGCTGACCAGCGGGTGGGCGGGCAGGCGCGACGGCGGCACCTTGGCCAGCACCTCGGCCAGGCTGGCATCGTGCAAGGGCTGACCCTCGCCAATCCGCTGGCTTAGAAACGCCGCGCCATGTGCCGGCAGTTCGACTTCAGTTGCTTCCTCGCCCCACCCGTTCCAGCGCCGCATGCCCTGCTCCTCTTGTCGGTGATGTGATCAGGCTGCCTATACTAGCCAGCCGCGTGCGCCGGACATTGTCCGATGCGGTCAAGCCCATTCGCCAATCGAGCCAAAATCAGCAAGATGCACAGTCTCGGCTACACCGCCGTTGCGGTTCTGCTCAAATATTTCAGCCACGCTCAGGCGCTGGGCCTGGACTGCCAGGCGGCGCTGCGAGCCGCCGGCCTGGACAACCACCTGCTGAGCGACAACAGCCGGCGGATCAGCGGCGAACAACACGAACGCTTACTGCTCAATCTCCTCGAGCAGTCCGGCGATCCACTGTTCGGCCTGCATGCTGCACGCTATGTGCAACCGGGTTCATGGAGCGTGCTGGGCTACATCACCATGAACTGCGCCACCCTCGGTCAGGCCATGGCGCGCATCCTGCCCTATGAGAAACTGGTCGGCGACATGGGCACCAGCCATATCGCTACGCACGATACGCAGGTGCAGCTGAGCTGGCAGTGCCACTATCCCAACTCGCCGGTACGTCGCCAGCTGATCGAAAACGTGCTGGCCTCCTGGCTGCACTACGCGCGCTGGATTGCCGACATGCACTACTCACCGCAGCAAGTGTGGCTGGAACACGCCCGGCCAGCCGACTGCCGCCAGGCCGAGTACGAGGAACACTTTGGTTGCCCGGTGCTGTTCGAGCAACCCTGCAACGCCCTGTTGATTCCCCAGGACTACCTGCAACTGCCCCTGCGCCAGGCTGATGCCAGCCTGCTGCGCACCCTGGAGCAACATGCCAGCGGTCTGCTGGCCCGTCTCGATGAGCAACAACCCTTGCCACAGCGGGTGCGCAATCTGCTACGACAGATGCTCGGCGAGGGCTTGCCGCGCAAGGAGCGCGTTGCCGAGCAGTTGCACATGACCCTGCGCACCCTGCAACGCCACCTGCAACAGGCCGGCACCAGCTACCAGGAGATCCTCGACCAGCTGCGCCGTGAACTGGCCGAGCATTATCTGCAGCACAGCGAACTGCCCATCCAGGATATTGCCGCCTACCTGGGCTTCAGCGAGACACGCTCCTTCCATCGCAGCTTCAAGCAATGGACCGGTTGCACGCCAGGGCAATACCGCGAGCAGCACAAAGCCACCAGCGGGCTTGGCGGATAAGCAGTGCAGTGCTATACAGCGCGCCCCGCTGAGGAAGAATGCCGTATGAGCACAGCCAACCTGCCCCCTTGTTCCGTGCTGCTGCTGGCGGGTGGCCGCGGCCAGCGCATGGGCGGGCGCGACAAGGGACTGATCGACTGGCAGGGCCGGCCACTGATTGCCTGGCTGCATGCACTGGTGCGTCCGCTCAGCGATGACCTGATCATCTCCTGCAACCGTAATGCTGAACACTACGCCGCCTATGCCGACCAACTGGTGCGTGATGCCGAGGAAGACTTCCCCGGCCCGCTGGCCGGTATTCGTGCAGGCCTGGCCGCGGCACGCCATGCTCAGCTGCTGGTACTGCCCTGCGACGCGCCCTGCCTGGATCGCCAACTGCTCCTGACCTTGCTGCAGCGCGCCGGCACACAGCCTGTCTGTCTGTCGCGCGGCGATTATCTGGAGCCGCTGTTCAGCCTGATTCCACGTGCCGTGCAGGCACAGATCGAGGCAGCCTGGCAGGCCGGCGAACGCAGCCCGCAACGTGTACTGCGCCAGCTCGGTTGCCAGACACTGCAATGCCCGATCGACGACCCACGCCTGGCCAATCTCAACAGCCCCGAGCTGCTGGCTGCCGCCCAGACACCTCGGGCATGACAAAAAACTTTCGCTAACCCCTTGTGCATCAAAACTTTTTCGGTAGAATGCCGGCCATCAAACGGAGCGTAGCGCAGCTTGGTAGCGCGTCTCGTTCGGGACGAGAAGGTCGCAGGTTCGAATCCTGTCGCTCCGACCAAACATCCCGAGTCACCTTGCCAGCAAGGTTGACCCATAAAAAAACCCGCGAAAGCGGGTTTTTTTATGGCTGCTGCCATCAGCGGCCCTGCAGAAAAGCCGCCAGGCTGCGTTCGTCAAACGGCCAGCCCAGCTCGGCGCCATCGCGCTCACGACGCAGCACGGGTATGCGCAAGCCATAGCGCGCTACCAACGCCTCACTCTCGGCAATATCCAGCAACTCGACCACCACGTCGCGCGCCAACCAGGGCATCAACAGCTGTTCAGCCTGTTCGCACAGGTGACAACCCAACGTGCCTAGCAACTGAACCTCTATCGCCATATGCCGCGCCCCAGCTCACCCATTCCGACGCGCAGTCTATCAGGCGGCAGGCCGCTGCTGCAGGCCATCGAGCAGGCGGCTGTTGAGTTGCTCGGCACGCGGCAACTGCACATCGCTCAAGCGCGGGTCCAGGCTGAACGCCGCCTGCAACAACGGCTCCAGCAACTCGCGGGAGGCCTCGACCAGCGTCTCGGCACTACGCAGTGCCTGCAGCAGGCCCTGTGCGTAATCGGCCAGCAAGCCATTACCAACGGAACGCCCCTGACCGCCACTCTGCGCCACCGCGGCATAGGTATCGCTGGCCTGACGCAACTGGGTCTGGGTCAGGCGCAATGACATACTCGCCAACTGGCTGCCATCCATGTTCAAAGACAGCGCACTGTCGAAGGCCCCGGCCAGATCACCCGCGTAGAACTGCCCGGAAAGTCCTTGCACCTGACGCAGCAGGTCATTCAGTGCGCCACGCTCCTGCTCGTTGAGATCGCCCTCCACGGCCACCAAGAAGCTCCCTACCTGCACGCTGCTACTGCGCTGCTGGACACTCAGGCGCGTTCCTTCGCTAGCAGTGGAAAGACTCACATCGGTCTGCCGATAGTCCAGCGCAGCCTGCGCCAGGCTGATACGCAGGCGATCACCCTGGCGCGTGGTTACCTGTAACTCGAAGGTTTCGCTGCGCGCCGTCAGACGTTCGCTGCTCATTTGCAGGGCTGCCACGCCCTGCCCGGCCGGCAGTGTGCGGGCCTGCAAGCCTTGCAAACCGTCCTGCAGACGCGCATAGGTTTCATCGATATCCGTAGCGATCTTGCCCTGCAGCACACCCAGCCCATCTAGGATCTTGCGCGCCTCGGCAAAGCCCTGCTCGATACCTTCGCGGGCCTGCTGCAAAAGCCCCTGCAACTTTTCCTGATCAGCGCCATCCGCTGCTTCGCGCTGCAAGCGCTGCTCGATGAAGCCCAAGACACGCTCGGCGACCCGCGTGGGAGTGAACTGTTCGGTAGGCGCCTGCAGGCTGGACGGCGATACGCCCAGGCGCTCGGCCAGACGATTGGCCAACACGCCCGTGCCGGCCGAGGGGGCGTTGCTGAGCGGAGCAGGCATGAGCGCCGCACGCGGCTGAGCAGTCAGGGAAGAGAGAGCGCTCATCGGGTTTACCTCACTGGCAGCATGCTGTGCATGCCTATATGACGGCAGAGCGGCGCGACGCTTGAGTCAGGTCAACAAGGCAGGCGACAGACGGTCGACGTGCTGGACGCCGTAACCCGCAGATCGCATGCTTGGCAGATCGACATGGGGGAAGTTCATCTTGTTCGCCAACCTGCTGATCATTTTGGTCGCATCACTGATCACCATTGCCTTGTTCCGCCGCCTGAACCTGCCTCCCCTGCTCGGCTACCTGTGTGTCGGCGTGCTGTGTGGCCCCTTTGCCGCCGGCTGGATCAGCGCAGGCGGCCAGGACATGTCGATCCTTGCAGAAATGGGTGTGGTGTTCCTGCTGTTTACCCTCGGCCTGGAGTTCTCCCTGCCACGCATGCTGGCCCTGAAAAGTACGGTATTTGGCCTGGGCAGCCTGCAAGTCATCTGTACCTGCCTGCCACTGGCGGCGCTGCTACATCTATACGGCCTGTCAGTGGCCGTGTCGCTGACCCTGGCCGCCGGCCTCGCCCTATCCTCCACGGCCATCGTCAGCAAGGAGTTGAGCAGCCTGGGGGAGATTTTTACCCCCCACGGACAGAACGCCATTGGCGTATTGCTCTTCCAGGATCTGGTCGCGGTATTGTTGTTGACCCTGCTGCCACTGATCAGCGGCGGTTCCGAGCAAGCCTGGTACGTGGCGCTGCCGCTGACCCTGGGCAAAGCCGTGCTGCTGTTCATCGGCCTGCTGGTGGCCAGTCGCTGGCTGCTGCCGCGCCTGTTTCATGAAGTGGCGGCAGCACGCTCCAATGAACTGTTCCTGCTCATGGCCCTGGTCATCGTATTGCTGACGGCCTGGCTGACCCACCTGCTTGGCCTGTCCATGGCACTGGGCGCCTTTCTCGCCGGCATGCTGCTCGGCGAAAGCCACTACCGCCATCAGATCGAAGCCGACATCCGTCCATTTCGCGACGTGCTGCTGGGCTTGTTTTTCGTCAGCGTCGGCATGCTCATCGACTTGCGCCTGTTCCTCAGCCATGGCCTGACCATTATTGCCCTGACGCTGCTGCTGATCGCCATCAAGGGGCTGGTCGTGGCCCTGCTGGTGCGCCTGCGCGGCAATACCACAACTGTCGCCTGGCGCAGCGGCCTGGCCCTGGCGCAAGGCGGCGAGTTCTTCTTTGCCCTGCTGGCCCAGATGCAAAGTAGCACGCTGCTCGACAGCAATCTGGCCAGCCTGTTGCTCGCGGCGGTGTTCTGCTCGATGAGCGTCACCCCCCTGTTGCTGCGTGGTGCTCCGCGCCTGGCGGCACGCCTGCAACGCCGCCACAGCGGAGACAGCTCACTGGAGGCCATCAGTGCCAGCGGCGAAGCCCAGCAGGGACATGTACTGATTTGTGGCTACGGTCGGGTCGGCCAATCCATCGGCCGCTTCCTGCGGCGCGAGAACATCCCCTACATTGCCCTCGATGACGATCCGGTACGCGTCCAGGAGGCGGCAGCCGGCGAAGATCACGTGCACTACGGCGACTGCCGACGTGCCGATCTGCTGCAAGCCATGAACATTGCCCAGGCACGCCTGCTGGTGGTCGCCGTGGACAACAGCGAGGCTGCCTTGCAGATTGTCGAGCAGGCCCGGCGCCTGCAGGCGGAACTGCAGATACTGGTTCGCACCCGCGACGACAGCAAGCTGGATGCCCTGTTGGCATTGGGCGCCAATGAGGTCGTGCCGGAGCTGCTGGAATCCAGCCTGATGCTCGCTTCACACGCGCTGGTCATGCTCGGCCTGCCGGAATCGCGGGTACAACAGAGCATGGATGCCGTACGAGCCGGACGCTACCGCCTGCTGCATGGCTTCTACCATGGCGGTCATGCCGACCTGCTGGGGCAACATCAACAGCCGCGCACCCTGTTGCACGCAGTGACACTCAGCGCGCAAGCCAGCGCCTGCCAGCGCAGCCTGGACGAACTACAACTCGAGCAACTGGGCGTCGAGATACAGGGCATCCGCCGCCATGGCGAGGAGCTCAGCCCCGTTCCGCAATTACGCCTGCAAGCTGGCGACACCCTGCTCCTGGCGGGCCCGCTGGCCGCCATTGAAAGCAGCGAAGCCCACTTGCTGGCCAGCTGAAGCTGGCACGACAGGCCACACCTGCGTTAATTCCCACGCTTCGACTATGGTCTAAGGGCAGCCCGCCGGCTGCCGTGTTTTAGTCACGCCGCTGCACCATTGCCCCCTCCATGCACAGGGCGGCATTCATAAGAACAATCAGGAGACCTCACCACCATGAGCCGCACTCTGCTCGCCCAGGCGGTAGCACTGGCCACCGCCGGCGCCGGCCTGGCCCTTCCCAGCCTGGCCCAGGCCGACTTCATCAATGACAGCAAGGCCACGCTGGAACTGCGCAATTTCTATTTCAACCGTGACCTGCGCAACAGTGCCCCCGGCAGCCAGGCCAAACGCGAGGAGTGGGCCCAGGGTTTCATTCTCAAGGCCGAATCCGGCTTCACCGAAGGCACCGTAGGTTTTGGCCTGGATGCTTATGCAGGGCTGGGCGTCAAGCTCAGCTCCTCGGACGACCGAGCTGGCAGCAACCTGCTGCCCAACAGCTACGGTAGTGAAGGCAGCGACGAGTATTCCGAAGCGGCGGTCGCCGCCAAGGTGCGCCTGTCCAAGACTGTCGCCAAGGTCGGCGGCCTGATACCCAAGCTGCCGGTCGTATCCTCGGGTGATGCACGCCTGCTGCCCCAGGTGTTCAATGGCGCCATGCTGACCTCGTAGGAAATCGCTGGCCTGACCGTCAATGCCGGCCAGCTGCGCGAGGTCAACTACCGAGACTCCACCGACATGCAGAAAATGCGTATCAACACAGCGACGTATACGCAAAAGAACTTCCCATTAGCTGAGAGTAATCGCTTCAACTTCATCGGCGGCGACTACAAGTTCAACCAGGACAATACCGCGGTCGGCCTGTGGTACTCCGAACTGCAGGACATCTATGACCAGAAGCTGCTGCAACTGACCCACAACTAGGCGGTAGGCGCATGGAAGCTCGGTGCAGTCTTTGGCTACTTCGACTCCGACGAGAACGGCCGCCAGCTGGCCGGCAAAATCGACAACGACCTGACCAGCCTGATGCTCTCGGCCAACACCGGCGCGCATACCTTCCGCCTGGGTTATCAGCACAGTGACGGCGACAATCCCTTCCCGTTCCTGCAGGAAACCGATCCGGCAATTTCCAGCTACCTGCAGATCCTTGACTTCACCCGCGCCGGCGAGCGCTCCTGGCAAGCCCGCTACGACCTCAACTTCGCCAGTTACGGCGTACCCGGGCTGAACGCCTTCGTGCGCTACGTACGCGGCGACGAGTTCAAGGTCGGCAACGTCGACGGCAAGGAATGGGAACGCGACCTGGACATCAGCTACACCATCCAGGAAGGCACCTTGAAGAACCTGGCGTTCCGCTGGCGCAACGCCATGGTGCGCTCCAACGCCTCGATCGGCGATCTGGACGAAAACCGCCTGATCGTCAGCTACACCATTCCCCTGCTGTAACCGAGGCCGCAACCAGTCCGCGCTTTCCACAAGGCGGGCTGGTTGCCAGGCCGGTCATTCGCCCGCTGCGTCACGCCGCTGCTGCAGCGCACGGCGCACCATGCTGGCATAAGGCGCAGGTGTCAGCTGATAGAGCTGCAGGGCCACCCAGGCATGCCAGCGCCCCTGCAAAACCTCACGTTGCGCCCACAAGCGCTGTGCTTCGGCTTCGGCCCGCGCCTGATGGGCCTGGTGATAGGCTGCCCGCCCCTCGCTCACTTCAGACCCCCGATACCCGCCACTGTGCCAGCCAAGCCAGGCTCTCGCGCGTCTCGCCCTGCGGGTGGTACTCCGCAGCCAGCCAGTCCTCGTAACCTACCTTGTGCAAGGCTGCAAACGCCCGTGAAAAGTCCAGGCTGCCGGTGCCCGGCTGTCCCCGCCCGGGGCAGTCGGCAAACTGCACATGGCCGATGCGCCCCGCCAGGCACTCGATAGCCTGCGGGATATCCAGCTCCTGCCGCGCCATGTGATACAGGTCCAGCTGAGCCAGGCAATTGCTATGCGCCACATCATCCAGCAGGCGCAGCAGATCTTCAGGGGTATTGATCAGGAATCCCGGCATATCCAGCGGGTTGATTGCCTCGACCAGCACCTTGATGCCCAGCACGGCAAAGGCATCGGCCGTTTGCCGCAGATTATCGACCAGGGTTTGCCAGGCCACTTCGCGGGTTAGCGGGGCGACCAGACGACCGGCCAGCACATTGACCGCACGCGGCCGCAGCAAGGCGGCATAGCGCAAAGCCAGCTGCAGACCCTCGGCAAAAGCCTCGCGGCAATCCGGCTGTGCCGCCAGGCCGCGTCCCCCTTGCAATAGATCGCCCGCCGGCAGGTTAAACAGCACCAACGGCACGCCGGCGCGCTGCAAGGCTTCATGCCAAAGCATCGCCGGCTGTTCATAGGGAAACTGTACCTCGACCCCGGAAAAGCCAGCCGCCACCGCTGCCTGTACGCGGTGCAGCAGCGGCAATTCGCTGAATAGCAGACTGAGGTTGGCGGCGATCCTCATGGGCAGGCCTCGCGCAGCATCTCGATCAACGTCGACGGATCACGCGACAGGTTGCCCTGGCTGCCATGCAGGCGCATCAACTGCGCCGCCAGGCCGCTCATCGGCGTGGCACTGCCCTGCTCACGGGCGAGCTTGACCGCCGTATCCAGGTCCTTGAGCAACGTACGCACATGCCAGCGAACCGGCTCGAACTGGCTCGCGGCCATCTGCGGCGCGAGAATCTGCAAGGGTTTGCTGTCGGCAAAGCCACCGGCCAGGGCGCTGGCCAACAGGCTGGCATCCACCCCGCTACGCTCGGCCAGCGCCACCACCTCGGCGATCACCAGCGCATTGCACGCCACCAGCATCTGGTTGCACACCTTGCTGACTTGTCCCGCGCCCACCTCGCCCATGTGGGTCAGGCGTTGTCCGAGATGCGCCAGAATCGGCCGCACGCGCTGCACATCGTCCGCACGACCACCGGCCATGATCGCCAGACTACCCGCCTCTGCGCCAGCCGTGCCGCCGGAAACCGGTGCGTCCAGCCAGTGCATCCCGGTGCGCTGCAACAACTCCTCCGCCATCTCACGGGTAGCCGCGGGCTCCAGGCTGGAGAAGTCCACCAGCAACTGGCCAGGACGGGCGCTTTCGACCAGGCCACCCGCGCCGAATACCACCTCGCGCACCGCCGCCGTGTCTGCCAGGCAGAGCATGACCACCTCGGCATCAGCACACAGCTCGGCCGGGGTTTCGACACGCCCGGCACCCTCCTGCAATAAAGGCAGGCATTTGTCCGCACTGCGGTTCCACACTCGCAGGGGATAGCCAGCCGCCAACAGGCGACGGCACATCGGCAGGCCCATCAGGCCGATGCCGGCAAAGCCCAGGGAAGGCATGATTTGCATGATGTCTCTCAAACTACTGAACAGCGTTACAGCTGGCGCAAGTCCTGCTCCAGGTGTGCGAAATCGACGGGTTCGCCACTCACCGCGCCAAGGCGCTCGCGGATGTCGCGATACATCGCATCATGCTCGGCATGTTCGCACATGATCGGACTGGCATTACGCGGTAGGCCGTAACGACCGGCCAGACGCCCCAGCACCGCGGCAAAATTGAAGGCGGTATCCCGATGCAAACGCACCTGTTCGGTGAAAGCCCGGCCATCGACGACCCCCTGCATGGTCAGGCACAGCAAGAGGCCTTCGCCCGGCTCCTCCTGCACCTCGTAATAAACATCTACCACGTAGTCCGGCAGATCAGTCACCCCGGGGGCACGCTGCCTGTGCAAATGGCCTGGCTTGAACATGCGGGTTTTCTCCTGCGGGTCAGTTACCAGGCAGTGTAGCGCTGTCACGCTCCTGAACCAGCACCCAGGGCGCTACCACTACAGCCCAAAGGAGCGGATCACGAGCCTGCCAGTCCTGCGCCTGGTCATCGCTCAGGCGCACCAACTGCCCACCTTGCAACCAGTCGCGCAGACGCGCCTGGTCATTCTCGGCCATGGCCAGGGCCACCCCCACCATATCCTCACCCGGCTGCACGCTAAGCAACGCCCCACGGGCAAAGAATGGTTGCAGCTCGGCCCAGGTGATCTGCGCCGTCTCGCCCAGCAGCTTGGCATAAAGCAGGCTAGTCTCTTCGTTCATGCGGCTCGCCTCATTGGAAAAGGCGCACATGATACCTGTGCCTGACCACGCCGCCAGCCAGGCTTTTTATTGATCAGGCAGTCAATAAATGCCGCTTTTTCTATATCAATATTGCAATCAGGCGACACGACCATGACAGGCGACGATTTGCACGCTTTTCAAGGCGTTGGACAGCCCCCTACACTGTACCGGTACAGTTTTTTTCGACCCTTCCGAGCGTCGTCGAAGCCGCCATTGCCCTGCCAGCAGGCCGGTGCAGATCCGCAACAGAACAATGACCAACCATGAGTGGAGCACTATGAACAAGGCTACCAAGCACGTATCCAAGCTGTTCGCAGCCATGGCCCTGGCCGGCATGGCCAGCTACTCCGTTGCCGCCGACACCATCAAGATCGCCATGGCCGGTCCGGTGACCGGTGCCGTGGCGCAATACGGTGACATGCAGTTCATCGGCGCCAAGATGGCCATCGAGCAGATCAACAAGGCCGGCGGCGTCAACGGCGCACAGCTGGAAGGCGTGGTCTATGACGACGCCTGCGATCCCAAGCAGGCCGTTGCGGTAGCCAACAAGATCGTCAATGACGGCGTGCAGTTCGTGGTCGGCCACCTTTGCTCAAGCTCCACTCAGCCCGCTTCGGACATTTACGAAGACGAAGGCATTCTGATGATTACCGCGGCCTCCACCAGCCCGGAAATCACCGCGCGCGGCTACCAGCTGGTATTCCGCACCATCGGCCTGGACAGCCTGCAGGGCCCCACCGCTGGCAAGTACATTGCCGAGCAGGTCAAGCCGAAGAACATTGCCGTGGTACATGACAAGCAGCAGTACGGCGAAGGCATCGCCACGGCGGTCAAGCAGACCGTCGAAGCCGCCGGCTACAAGGTCGCCCTGTTCGAAGGCGTGACCGCCGGCGACAAGGACTTCTCCGCACTGATTGCCAAGCTCAAGCGTCAGAATGTCGACTTCGTCTACTACGGTGGCTACCACCCGGAACTGGGCCTGATCCTGCGCCAAGCCAAGGAGCAGGGCCTGAATGCCACGTTCATGGGTCCGGAAGGCGTGGGTAACGCCGACATCTCGGCCATCGCCGGCGAAGCCTCGGAAGGCATGCTGGTTACTCTGCCCAAGGCGTTCGATGAAGATCCGAAGAACGCTCATCTGGTCGAAGCCTTCAAGGCCAAGAAAGAAGACCCGAGCGGTCCGTTCGTGTTCCCCGCCTATGCCGCCGTGCAAGTGATTGCCGAAGGCATCCAGAAAGCCGGCAGCACCGACACCGACAAGGTTGCCGAAGCCATTCGCAGCACCAGCTTCGACACCCCCACCGGCACGTTGGCCTTCGACGAGAAAGGCGACCTGAAGGACTTCAGCTTCGTGGTCTATCAGTGGCACGCCAACGGCACCAAGACCGCTCTCGGCGAATAACCCGCCCCGCCTGAACACAAAGCCCACTGCTCGCGCAGTGGGCTTTGTCTGTCCGCTCTTGCAGGTTACGCAGTTATGACCGAACCCCTGTACTACTTTATCCAGCAGTTGCTCAACGGCCTGACCGTGGGCAGCACCTATGCGCTGATCGCCATTGGCTACACCATGGTCTACGGCATCATCGGCATGATCAACTTCGCCCACGGCGAGGTGTACATGATCGGCAGCTACATTGCCTTCATCGTCCTCGCCGCGCTGGCCTTGCTGGGCCTCGACTCACACCGCTGATGCTGATCGGCGCCTTTGCCATCAGCATGATCGTCACCAGCGCCTACGGCTTCAGCATCGAACGCGTCGCCTATCGCCCACTACGCGGCGGTAACCGCCTGATCCCGCTGATCTCGGCCATCGGCATGTCGATCTTCCTGCAGAATGTGGTGCGTCTGGCCCAGGGTTCACGCGACATCGCCATGCCCAGCCTGATCACCGGCGGCTGGAGCATCGGCCCGGAGGAAGGCTTCCACGCCACCCTGTCGTACATGCAGTTGGTGATATTCATCGTCACCTTCATCACCATGACTGCCCTGACCCTGTTCATCTCCCGTTCGCGCATGGGCCGCGCCTGCCGCGCCTGTGCCGAAGACATCAAGATGACCAACCTGCTGGGCATCAACACCAACAACGTGATCGCCCTGACCTTCGTCATCGGCGCCGCGCTGGCTGCCGTGGCCGGCGTACTGCTCAG
>VFQM010001055.1_pt1 | contig 25916 bp, 18 predicted proteins | sample 3512391 | NCBI WGS metagenome assembly VFQM01 (sample SAMN10412369, study PRJNA504923) | tailings metagenome | isolation source: Replicate 1 from Balatoc abandoned mine | place: Philippines | reverse complement strand
TCGTGACCTCCTACTTGCTAAAGCGATGGACCCATTTCACATCGTCAAATTTTAAATTTCCTTTTCCAGAGACAGAATTCCCTCTGTCTCTGGATCTTCCTTTGATCATATGATACAATGCCTATTGATCTGATCCCCGTCAGAATACAACTAGTAGACACGTCTCCTCACTAGCTATTTTTCACAAATAATTCCTCCAAACTCCCTACTGGAAATTGGTAAATATTCACATCACAAGGTTTTCCACGAATATAAATCTCACTCCTTTTATACCTTCTATTTGGCCAGTGATGAGTATCAAATACGTTCCCTGTCCCATTTTCTGCGACAAACTTCATCACTTCTATTATAAATCCCATCTGGCCTAAAACCTCCTGAGTCATTTGGTTTCTAAACTCATTTAAATCTTCCGGTACCCTTTCAAACTTCTTTACAAAAGATTGATACATAGGGTAATCAGGCCAAATCATAAAGTTATTTTGCACTTTCAACAAATAATTGATCTCAGATTGAGAATCTAAAATGGCCTCATACAAGTGTTTAGGGTTATTATGATCTTCCATAAACTTTAATATTCCTTCATCCTTAAACTCTTGCAAATAGATTTTCCTTTTTACATATGCCTGTAAACCACGATTCTCATAATCGTGATCCCAAAAGTCAAATGTGGTAAAATGACTATCCAAAAAATCCAGGGTCCCAATTTTATCTGTAAGCGTTTCTCCTAATTCAAACCAGGAAATCACAAGAGTACCTGATGAGGCAATGGCCTTTGAATTCGCTGCATTTATCAGTTTTAGATCTCGCTTATTGACAAGCCAGTTTCTCGCATTAAATATTATCTCGTCTTTAGGAGTCAATTCCTGGTCTAGATAGCTTGGATGAAAATTTGGTTTAAATAATCCGAACCCATCCTCGACTAAAAGGATTTGGGGCATTTTATATTCTTCAGACTCCTTCACAAAAAGTTCCCAATCTTCAAAGATCGACTCTTTTCTCAGTGTAAACCTCGATTTTGTTTCATTCCAGTTGGATAGATACAAAAAGGCGGAAAAAATCCGATCCCAATCCTTTTTGAACCCAAGTCCAAACACATGGATAAAATGCGTTTGGAATCTACCTTGATTACCATACCAAATGGGCTTAATCAGTTTGGCAAACCTGTCTATAAATTCTTTCCACTCAGGATATTGATTTTTAAGCTCATTTATCACGTCCCTAAAATTGGGTTTTAGGACTTTTTTATTGAATTTTTCTGATCGATGCATAGTGCAAAGAAATTCTGGAGGGCGACAAAAGAAGTCCGAATGAGAAAAAGTTGACACCAATTAAAGAAGGATAGAAATCCAGCAACCAAGGCTCTAAATCAACTATTTAGGTATGAAATAGCTTTTGAGTGATTCGGTTTTCGAATTCATTCAATCCCTTTTGGCTTATTCAAGAGAATTGAGATACTTCAAAATATTCCTGTCGGCAACGCCAAATAAAGACTGCATTTTATTTTCTAAGGACTGACCTACGACGTGTTCAAGAGGTAAAATCGAATTCCCCAAGCCACTTTTAGTGAGAAAATCTGCAATAGCTTTAGCTCGCATTTCCGGCTTGGTTCCCTCAAAGTTTAAAGGAAGCGTAGCCACAACCTTAATGGGCAGATTGCTGTCAGCCAAACTATCTGCCAACATTTTAGCCAGTAAGTTTCCTGTAGTTCTGCCAAGACCTACATAAAAAACCAATTCTCCATGAAGGCTTCTAAAATACTCTTGAAGCTCTTTTGAGAACTCCAACTTTCCCTCAAGAAATGGACTGGAAGAATCCACTTCTCTGATTTTTCTTAAATCCTCCTCTGATGGCGAAAAGGATTGAAAACAAAGAGATGAGTCAAAGCAGTTGAATTGCTGCTTGTCCACAATGGTAATGCTATCAAAGGAAAGTCTTTTGCGGTACTCAGAAACAAAGCGACCGGCAGCAGTACCCAAAGCAATAAGATGTTTACCAAATTTTTCTTCCTCTATTCCCAATGAAGGTGCTGGATGGGATAAACCAGGTAATTTTTTCAGGAAAAGCTCTTCTTTCCATGGCTTATTCAGTGTTAAGTGTATAAACCATTCGTTTTGGAAGTCCAATTGCATTCGGTAAATCGAAATTGTTTTTCCATTCAAACTTTCCTTTACGTCTTCAATAAGCGGATTGAGGAATTTTTGAAACAGCTCATCCAACTGTTCCAATGTGGGAGTTTCATTTTTAAGAGATTGAAGGAAGTGCTGGATGACAGAATCCGAAAAGGAAGTTTGCATTCCGGTCAATTTCGCTATGGCTTGCTCTTGCCTCTCTACAACTTTAGCCAAATCAAAAGAAAAAGTGAGCAATAGCGGTTGATCCTCCGAATAGAACAAGAGTTCATTTTCATGAACCAAGCCCTTTTCCAACGCTTTGGAGAGCCTTTTCGGTATATAGCATTTCTTGAGTGTCTCCGGATCCTGTATTTTCTTTTCCCGGGCAAACTGAACCATTTCTAACACGCAATCCTCGTCATCATCAAAAGAATGCAAGTAATGAATAATCAGACTCCCCTCAGCATTAGAAGACAAACCCTCATTATTTATAAGATCAATCGACTTTCTTTCTTTAAGAAACGACTCCACTTGGTCATATATCCGACAAGGTCTATTACTTGGAGATTGGAGGTGGCTAAATAAACCGTTCAGGTAGTCTGTCACTAAAACTTGCGGGAAATGCCGGTGTGCTTTTTGGAATTCCCTTGCTGAAGTTAGTTTCTCGGACTCATATTCTTCCCGATACATCGTTATGAGATAAGATTTACTGCTCCATTTAAGAAGTGCAAGTAATTCTCTGATCAAATCATCCCTAGGTGATTGACTTTTTGAGCGAATAAGGTGAATAAAATGAGCCTTGTCTCGATCATGCTCATTCAAATAGAAAGGCTTGATTCGGGACATCAATTCTTCAATAAAAGTCTTCCAAGCTGGATATCGTTGATGGATGGCTTCCTTAGCGGCCTCAAATTGGGATAGCATGTTCATATCGACAAATCAAGGACTTGGGTGCGCCAAAAGATGTCTGGGAAAATTTATTTTTCGGCAATTCTTCAGCCTTTGCCATATTTTTGACTATGGGTAATTCTATATTAAACCCAAATTTCTTTTCCCTTTTGCTTAAATGTTTCGATAAGTTATTAGGTAAAACGATAATCCAATTATCAATCAAAAAACTTCCTACATTTTTAAATCGATTGATTTTGAAATTCAAGATATATTTCTGACGAGAAAAACCCCTGGATAGTGAAGCTACTGATTACCGAGTCACCTACTCAGGAAGTCAATGGAATCAACACAGTAACACTGGAGAAGATTCTGGTTGACATTTTCTGTAACGAACCCCTATTTGACGCGCAACGAGGTTCGGAAATGGATCGAATTTTTAAAGAAGCATTTGAAAAATATGCGATCAGCGAAAGTAAAATGCTGAGATATGCCAGTAGAAGAAGAAAAAAACAAGAATTGGAAATCTATTTAAACGGAATCTCTAAATATCGGCAACAAGAGGCGTTGTAGGAAAAGGTAATTTCGAGGAACTGCAAACAGGAATTCAACGGGTTTCTAGATTCATTTTCGCCGAAACATTTCATATCGACAAAGCAATCACCGCTGCTTCAAAAGCCGCTTATCTGACGGCCCTTTTAAGGTCTCCAACTGAAAGGATCGAAAAATATGGCAATCCAGAAATTATGAAGGATTGGTCTATCGGAGAACCTCTTTGGCCGAGATTAAACTGATTAAACAAATCAAATCCAGAAGCATTTTTCTATTGGTATAAGCTATCACAAGTAGGCCTAAGCTAAACTCCCATATTCAAAGATTTGAATAGTGGAGTAATCGGTTGGATTGTTTTCATTCAAAATCAATCCGGTAAGCAGCCCACCATATCCACAGCGGGTATTGATATTGACGCCCTGCCCAGTTTTACTTACATTCCTTATCGGTAAGTGGCCATGAATAAAGCGCTTTCCGGTCCAAAGGGGCTCATAATCGTAATTCCAGATCAGTTCATCCATTAACTTTTTTTCTAGTTCCTCGCCAGTATCCCTCAATACGGCATGGCAAAAGATAAAATCGCGGTTTTCATAAAATAGGATGGTTTCATTTAAAAAATCATAGATCTCTTGCCTTCCCTCAGCATCCAAATCCTTCCACTCTAGGAGAGACTTTACTGCTTGCCAGTATTCAAACTCACCATCAAGTACAGTGCCGATATCCGTAGGCTTTGCTTTTTCATCAATCAAATCCAACAACATCTGATCGTGGTTTCCCCTGATAAAAATCCAATCAGGATGTTTCTTTTTGGCCTCGATTAGGACCTGAATTGTTTTGACAGCCGACGGGCCATGATCCACGTAATCACCTAGAAATATCGCTTTTGCATCCAATTCTTCACTGATCTCAACAGCTTTGGCAGCGGCTTGATAGCAGCCGTGGATGTCTCCGAAGGCAATGATTAAGTTATTTTCCATTTGGACGAGATTAAAGGATACATTTCTGCTGTCTCCCCTTAAATCAATACCTACTCAGACCACCAAAGCCAATTCCGGCACCTTACTAATCAATTTTTGTCGATTAATCGGAATAGTAATAGGACCGTCTCCGCTTTTAATCAGAAGCTGCTTTTGGATTTCCGGGTACTGCTTCAGCGTTTGGGATAGCTTCCTTTTTATCTTGCATACTATAGCATGAAGGTTCTTTTTATAGGTTTTCTGCTGAATCTCAGCATCTGCTTGCATGATCAAAGTCTCCAGGCTACAATTATTCACAAAATACTTATAGTACAAGTCTAGATATTCTTTTTTCAACTGGGGCTTCTCAAAATCCTGATAGCTCAATCCATTTTCATGCTTCAGCAGCATCATAAATACGGCTGCCTCACGACCTTTGGAAATGGGTAAGGGAATTTGCTCCTCGTTGATTTTCAAATCCAAGCTCAGGTCTTCATTGACAACCACCTGATAGTCATAATGCTCAAAAAACAGGTCCCACTCGACTCGAAACAAATTGTCTCGCACATTTTCAATCGACTCCTTGACGGACTTTAAGAATTCAAAGGAATTTGGATTTCCTCCAGATCGCTTGGCAAGGGATTGAATACAGGATGGACAAATATGAGCCGACTTCAGCTTGTAAATGACTTCTTCCTTGAAACCGGTAAAGTCAAACATACATCCCACACTCCGATCATGGTAAAACCCATAGGGATTGGCGTCATTGCCAAAAAACTTCATGGCGGTAGCCAAAGTGACCAAGTGATACGCAATAGCGAAGTTAGGTTGGTTCAGTTGAAATTTTTCCCAGCCAGTGGTCTGAAGGAATCCTATACAGGGATCCTCCAAATCAAATGCTGCAAACCAGTTATGCTCATTCTCACCGGAAACTAAGACCACAAAAAAGTCATCCGCTGAAACTCTCTTCTGCCGGGATCTCACCTCTTTTCCGATAGAAAAAAGTTCGTCCCATGTCCAATATTCTTGGTGAACAAGTTGGTGTTTCGATAAGGAGAGTTTGAATTTCGAGGAAAAAAATCGACTCAAATAATCTTTCAAAAAACTTGAAACTTGAGAAGATTGGGAATCAGAAATTAAATGGATGGTCATGGGCTGAGATCGTTAAAATGAAAGAAGCTTTATTCAATTATTCTCCTTTGTGGAGCAACCCTTGGCAACCCCTTATTTATTGCCAACACTATCAATCTATGAGAAGCCTGCTATCTTCTCCTTTGGGGATACGATACTAAGAAAGTTTTCTTCCCTAGGCTAATCTAAAAAAAGAAAACCCGACATTATGACACCAAATGTCAAAGAGTGCTGTCTTCTCCCCCTTTAAGTTTCTTTTCGCCTCCATAGAGCCCCTAAAAAGGAGCATGCAAGCTTGCAAAAATCCTAGGGGCATCCTTCCATTTTTGATCTTTGGATGATTCCAATTCCCTCCAAATGAAAAATACATCCTTCATTCTAATCGACTTCGATTTTTCGGACTCTCCTTTGATTTTTTCTGGACTATATGGACATTCTCCCTCTCCCATCACCTATCAATTTGAGAAGGATTTCGACCAATCCATCAGAATCATCTTAAAACAGGAGATCATCAAAAGCTTGGAAAGATTGAAAACAATTGTTGAGGATCAATCAATCCACCACATTCTCCTTTCTGCCCATTATGGAAATCCATCCCGATGGGGTGCTCAAGCTCAGTTGAACTCTTCAAGTCAAGAAATCACCTTAAAAGTCGATGCAAAAGTAATTCGGTGGTTTTGGGAAAAATCATATTTCGGAAACACCTCCCCGTCAGTTCATGATTTTGCCTTTGACCACGCTTTAGTAGCTGCATGGTCAGAAAGAAATCCAAGCTATTTCGCAGACCTTGATTTCGAAGCTCCTGATTTCCTTCCTCTACTTCTTAAGCGGTCTTGGGAATGGGGAATTACCGCCTTGCCCTCTTTTCTTCGAGGCTTTAATTCTTCTGGCTGGCTTGAAATATCTTTGCAGCAACTCAGATTTTGGCAAGATCACTATTTCGCCCAAATCGGATACACGATCAAATCAACACCGGCTAGGTTGGCTAGGCCTTCTGCGGATTTTGAACCTTCTCAAGTCGATCCCTTGGACTATGCACCTTGGACTTACTTACATGCTTTGGCAATCGAAGCCGAACTTAACCAAAACAGCAACCTGTTGGATTTAGTCAAAAAAACCGCTTTTCGAAATCCAATCACTGAAATTGAAATTGCCACTTTAATTCAGACCGCTTCCCAGATTGACTTTCCCCGATACTTGGACTTCATGATGCTTCCATCTTGCTTTAGCTCTGAAATCTTCTCCGTTTCAAAATTGATGTATTACAAGGTTTGGTTTGAAAAACTCCCAACCCAGAAAAATCTCCCTGAAGCAGACGCTAACACCCCCTTTCTCCAACTGATTCGCCGCTTAGTTTCCAGAAACCTTGAGCAACTGGAAGAAGAGCAATCTCGGCTCGTTGTTCGGGATTTTTTCTTACAGGAATTGGAAAAACGAAGCGTATCTTAAACAGATTAAAGACTCTATAATTCAGTTGAGACCTTCATTCCCATGGAAAAAATCAGTCCCTCTCTTTTTGAAAAATCAGTATTCCATATCGGTGCCGGCAAAGATATCAATCCCTTGCTTCGACTGGGACATCTCAGCGATTGCTTCATATCGACCAACCTGATGATTCCAAAAGATGAAATTAGAAATTGGTATCAATCCCAATTCGAACACCACCCTGATTTCGAACTTTTAGCTGTGGAAGAAGTGTCAAAAAACGCTTATCGATATGCTTTTGAGGGAATAGAGGAAGAAGGACTGTATGAAACTCCCGTGGCACCTTTTGATGATCCGGAATTTTTAAAGGTCTATACCTCGACCTTCTCTTCATCCATTAGAGAGGACAATTGGCTGTTACATTTTGAGGTTAGATTCAAGCCTTTGGAAAAGACCCTTCGACTGTATTACTACCATGGGGAAGGATTGGCCACTTACCTCAGACTAAGCCAACAGCGGAAGATTGCTTGTAGGATATTGATCACCATCCAAACAGGAGCATTAGAAAAGCCCGAAAGCTACCTAGATCAATTCTTCCAAAACAGCCCGCAACCTCTGATTTGGATTCGGGGATTTGACTATCGATTGTATTGGAAAGAAGGAAGCCAACTTGAAGAGCGGGGGCTTTACAATTGCCTTGGGATGAAATTCAACCATTTCTGGGAAGTGGGCGATTGGAGTCCCATATCCAATCCCTATCGGAAATGTCGTGCATTTATCACCAGCGAAACAGAATATCGTTTGGCCACCAATCCCATTCGTGACCAATGGAATGAACTGCATCAACTTCATCGGGGCCATTTGTCCGCTTCGATAGGTCTTAATCCTGGAGATATTTTGGTCATTGGCAGGAACCAAAAAGATTTGGTCAAAACGATCAAAGTCCAAATTCAGGTTTGGTATTGGGAGGACCTTATGAAAGTTGAAAATGCTCCAAATGCAAAGTCAATCTTGCTTTCTGGTGCAAAAGCACAAATCAAGGCCTTACGTGATCGAATTTCAGATCACCCTTTAGGCCCCAAAAACCGAATTCATCTTATTCCCTTTTGCCTAGAGTCCGAAGGAACCATCTATCGATCCGAAATACAACAACAAACCTTTCCTACCAGAACTTATGCGCCATATTTATTGGATTTTAGGGATTGGGAGGAACTAAATAATAACGACTTAGAAGTCTGGTTAAAAAAGGCAAGGCTACCAAATTAGAGTTAATTCAACTCTCTTTCTAGGAAAAAATCGAAGAAAAAGGTCATCCAAAAGGATCTTTTAAATCTAACAAATAGGTATTTTAGACTGATTAAATTTTGTTTCTAAATTACCACCCAACATCATGGAACTTCATGAAATTGAGATGCTTGAAAAGCTTAATGAGAGCGTATTATTACATAGTGACCCAGATCAATTGATCAAAAAAATTCTTAATAATGAAAGGGGACTGTATAATGGACATGATTTTTTATTGGCCTTATCCAAAAAGTTACCAGAGTTATTCAAGGTACTATTTGATGATGGAAGAACTGATATTCCTGAAGAAGTATATGTAAGTGCTGCAATTCATTCGGAAGGTGGATACTTACTGCGTTACTTCAATGGCTCGAATCGCTTTCAAAATAATCTGAATCTAGATGAACATTTGCCGAAGATTTTTGAAAAACATTGGAACGCACTACTCCATTGGCCTAAACTTTCCAAAGATGAAAAATGGGTGGAAAGATCTGCGGTCAAACACTATGGAGCCTTTCAGTTTGCATCTAAAGAATTAAAAGACTCCAAAGAATTTGTTACCAAACTGATTATTCAACGACCAGACACATTCAAATACGCTTCAGTAAATTGCAGAAATGATCTGAAGATAGCTGCGCTGGCAGTAATTCTTGACGTTAATAATTTCCCATTTGTAGGAATTGATGCAGCACGAAATTTTGAAATTTGCTTCCATGCCGTATCAAAAAATCCAAATTACATCCAAAGAATTGATCCTAAGACCCCAAAGTTCAACCAACTTTTAGAATTAGCCATCTCTTTAAATCCAGAATCGAAGTATCTTTTAGCCAAAGAAGTATATGATGCAAAAGCAGCCCTAAACCAAATCCAAAGAAAGGCTAACCTTGAACTGGCTTTCGGGTCAACACCAGCTAGAATATCCAATTTAAAGGATTCAGAAACTTACCTCCAAAGAGGCAAACTAAACGTATCTCTTGTTCATCAGGGGCGATTAAAATCATTTCGTCTTTCCATTCAAAAGCTGAATTCAATCTCGAAAGGTGAAAAAACTGTCAACATCAACTTAAATGATGGTTCCGAAGACAGTGAAGAATTTGAAAAATGGCAAAGAACCATCACGGAAGAAGGCGCATTGAAAATAATTATCAGTAATGTGGGAATAACTTAAAATATCCTTTTTTGGACTTTTTGAGAAAATGAGAATGCTTGAAAAATGAGAATTAACCTATTCCGATACGCAATGTACCTTCATTTATAATCACCCTTCAAAAACTGTTGAGTATTTTCTCTCCCCCCCTCCTCAGAAAAAGCATGACCAATAGTCATCAATAGGCTTTTGTTATCCAGATTCATAAACTGCCTGGCATTCGCCTCTAGATCATATTCAACTTTAAACAGTATTTCCTTACCATCAACAATAAAAGATAAGTCGAACTCCTCTGACTCAATTCCTGAATCAAGAGAAAACACCAACTTAGTCCATACTGCTTTATCGCTATGATAAAGCAGTATGGACGCCAGTCCGGGCTTGAAGATCTCCCCATGCTCATGCTTCAATTCAGGCAAGAGGTCGTGGTAATTCATGATTTTTCTAAAATATTAATGAAATCATTGACAATATTTTCTAATAGAATCATATGCGTCCACATATCCTAGCTCACCTGATTTTGAAAAATCAACACAAGCACCTTCTATATCACCAAGATTAATCTTTCCTAGACCCCTGAGGTAAAAAGCGTCTGCATTTTGGGAATCAAAATTCAATAAAATGGAAAGATCTTCCACGGAACCTTTAAAGTCACTAAGCTTGCCTTTTGAAATAGCACGGTTCAAATAAGCTTGGGTATTTCTTGGATTTAATTCTAATGATTTTGAAAAGTTAGAAATAGATTCCTTGAATTGTGACAATCCGACGTTAGCTAAACCTAATTCGAAATAAACACTTCCATTATCAGGATTTAGCTGAGTAGATTTGATTAGGTCTGATAAGGCCTCTTCAAAATTTCCCAATTTTCTTTTGGACGCACCTCTCACATAATACGAGTCAGATCTTCTATCATTTACTGCCACTACAATATCCATATCATGGATCGCTCCCCTAAAGTCACCTAGTCTATACTTTGAAACTCCTCTTTTATAGAATGTCTCCTCCTTCAAAACTAAATTATCCTCCATAGTATCAAGACTTCTTGATTTTGTAAAACTAACTACTGCATCATTAAACCTTTTTAAACTATATTCACAAAGTCCTTTCATGTAATACAGAGTTGCATCCGGGGCATCAAATGTTAAAGCTTTGGAGTAATCATTTAAGGCTTCCTCAAGCATATTTAATTCGTAATAAGAACTTGCCCTATAAACATAATACCGCTTCTCTCCTACCGCTAAATTAATCGCAGTCGTATAATCGGAAATACTGCCTTTGAAATCCTTTTGATCATATTTTATCAAACCTCTTTCCGCATAAAAATTAGAATTATTAGGCTCTAAATCAATTGCTTTACTAATTTCTTCTTCAGCAAGTTCAAAGGAATTCTTTTTTACTAAGAAAAGTGCTTTTATAGAATAGTTAGAACTATTCATAGGCTCCAATTCAATTAATCTATTCACATCAATCAAAGCTTTATCTATTTCCCCTAGTCTCTGACTTGAGTATGCTCTATTTGTGAGAGCGTGTTTATTAGAAGGCTCTAATTCAAGAACCTTTGAATATTTTTTTTGAGCTCCACTATAATCTCCGATCATTTCCAACTGTTCTGCCTCTTGAATTAAAACTTCAACAGTCTGTGAAAATGAATATGAACTAACAAATACTAGAAATAAAACGGTTAAAAACCGAGTAAAACGGAACTTTACTTTATTTAAACACATGAATTATAGCTCTTATCTAAAATTAGGAAATAAACCAATTAAAAACCGTCCTTAAATACTCATCTAAATATGCCTCGTTATCATGTACTTTTTTATCAAAACCAAATTGATGCAATTGCCTAAATGGACTTCCGGGTGAGGGAAGCGCTACTATTTCAACTCTTTTGGTTCCTTTTGTAAATACTTTAGCTATGGAATTACTAAAATTCCGATGTGCACCTTCAATTTGTTCTAAGATTTTGTTTTGAAGTTGGTTGCTTGCAACTGGATTTAAAACAAAACCATGCGGAATGAGAATATGCTGGATTAACCAACCCAAAGAACCGTTTTGAGCCTTTGAAGTGCAGATTATTTTATCAATGCGCTCATCGATGATAGCGGCTAAACCCAAATTCCATTCTTTACTTTCAAGTCCATCATCATTGGCACCGTTTTGCCTAATCGCTGATTTTTTCACATCGGAAACAGCTATACCTTTTGATTGCCAACTGTTCCAGATAGAATTGGGATCCAGGATGTTAACCTCTGGATCCACATATTCTTTATACCAGGCTCTGAGAAGATTGCGATTACTTCCATAAAAGATATCTATATCCCCACTTTTTCTCCTTAACCAATCTTTTTCAGCTGTTCTTGGCAAAGTCAGGGATAAAACAGGGAAAGTCCCAACTATCATTCTATTCCCAGAGATAGCTTCTCCTCTTTCCAAATAAGGGTGAAATTCTCTTTCCATGAGTTTTAGGGGAGCTGTTTGAACTCGTTTAAATTTAGAATCCTACTCCAACAATCTCATGGATGCTAGCCACCACCTCATATTTCAAATCTTGCTCCAAGGACTCAAAATGCTTCTTTCCGCATTTGATTTTGAAGTATTCCATAGGTCTTAGCTTCAGTTTATCCTTTGAGCCCTTACTTTCCAAGACGAAGTACAGCTTGGTATCTCCACCCTGTTCCCAAAGCAAAGCCCAGTCGGGATTGTAATCGCCTAGTGGTGTCTGTACTTTGAATTTTGGAGGAAGCTTGGCATACACCTTCACATTATTGCTGTTTTCAAAGGATCTGGCCAGATCGGATTCCACTGTAGAGTCATATCGAACATAGTCAAACGGAGACTTGGTACTTTCCAATAAGTTACTTTCCAGGTATCCTTTGATGGGTGTGTCTTCCGCCTCGAACAATTCCTGGACGTAGTACTCTTGGTTATCCAATTTTCGGTATTGGATACCATCCACCAAAAACTCCAGTTTGACCTCATTGATAATCTGAAGTACTTCTTCCATGAATAGCTGTGGATTGAGACGCAAGGGTTCAAGATCCACTTGCAACAGGATATCGATAAGCGTATTGCGCGTCAGCTGCGTCTCATTTTGCAAGAAACTCAACACGTCAGGAAGGTAAGTTGCCTTTTCATCCACAGCGATGACATCCACGTATTTCTCGGTACTCTCCAAGCCAGAAAGCTTTTGTGCCACTGTTGCTTTTCTGTAGATGATTTTAGAACCTTCTCTCTTGATCTGCCCTTTGACTCGCTCCACAATTTTTACTTTCAATGCTTCGGAATCAAACCTCACATCATAGGTCGTCTTGTACTTGATCTTATTCCAAAGCTCCATGAAATCTTGGTTGAGGTAAACCTGCTTATTCAGCTTAAGTGTGCGTTCCTTGGACTTGTCTTTGATGTTGGTCTTTTTCGGAATGATGGCTTTTACTTTTTCTACAATAACCGCTTCGTAGGGCTGTAAGTCTAAAGGCAAGCCTAATGGCTGATTATTTTTAACTCTTTGGATCAACTCATCGGTAACTTTTCCAATGGTTACTTTCTTTTTGACCCCAGAAATCTTCGTTTTTGATTCTGTTATCAGATTGAGATCTTTCAAAGCTTTGAAAACAGCTTCAGACTTTTTCTCGCCCAACATCACAGGCTTTCCGTTTTCATCGGCATCAACGATTGCATTGGAGAAATAATCTGCCTGGAAAGAACCAAATGGCACCCCGGTTTCCAGCTCGATATCCTTCTGAAGGTTTTCCACAAACTCTTCATAAGTTTCATTAGCTATCACAGTCAGGGTATTGATGGAACGATCATATACCCGATTACCCGTCTCATCCACACAGATACGCAAGCCTCTACCGATGGACTGCTTGCGCTTTATTTCAGATTGGGATTCATTGAGTGTACAGATTTGGAAGACATTCGGGTTGTCCCAACCCACGCCCAAAGCGGAGTGGGAAAAGATAAACCGGAGCGGATTGTCGTAATTCAACAGCTTCTCCTTTTCTTCCATGATCAGCTTGTAAGTAGAATCATCTTTGCCGGTCTGGCCTGTGGTATCCACCATACGACCTTTATCCTGAGAAAAATACCCATCCCTTACTTTTTCTAAAGGAGTCTCTTTGTGCGAAGGCAATTCAAACAAGATTTGGTACTTCGATAACTGCCGCAACTTTTGATATGCATCATCAAACCATCGGGCATACTTCCCATCAATCTTGTTGCCATCCTCATCGTAGCTTCTGAAATTGGCCACTCGGTCAATGAAAAACAGACTCAATACTTTGATCTTTTTTTCTCGACCAGCATAAAACAATTCTTTATCCAGATGCTCCTCAATGGTTTTGTAAATCTGAACCTTTTGGTAAGCTTCTACACTCAAGCCTCCCAACGTCTCCCCAAGAAATAATCGATCGGCTACTGTCGTGAAACTCACCTGCCAGCGTTTATTGACCACAGAAATCTCCCCAATGGTGTAATCCCGATAAATTTCCCTTCCTGTCAGGTCTTCTAAAGAATCTCCTACATCACACTTGACCACTTTTCGTTCCACTTCCCCATTAGACTTCTGAACATCCAGTTCCAGCCGGATATCCTGCTTCTTAGGATCATAGTCATAGAATCGGATAAAAGCTTCATTGGAATCATTGGCAGCCTGCATTCCTGCTACTTCTATTTGCTTCACAAAGCCTTGCTCGTAGGCATCATAGGCCGAGAAGCGATAGATGAGATTGACCTTATTGACATGCGTGGCAGAATAGCGCAAAACAACCAGGGGATTTAGGTCTTTGATACTGCTTTGCGCCTTATCACTCTCCATTTCCTGAGGCTCATCCAGAATTACTATGGGATTGACATTCTGAATGACTTTCAGGGGAATACCTCCTGTTTCGTAGTGGGGTTTATTGATCACATTATCTTGGCTGTTAAACGCATCGATATTGATGATCATGATTTCGATGGAGGCATTGACTGCAAAGCTTCGAATCTGGGATACTTCCTTACTACTGTACACAAAATCCCGAAAGACCACATTGTCATACAAACCACCAAAATGCTCCCGGGTCTGACGGATGGTGGCCTTCACGCCTTCACGAATAGCAACGGAAGGTACCACAATGATAAACTTGGTAAAGCCATGGATCTTGTTCAGCTCGAAGATGGTCCGTAGGTACACATACGTTTTTCCGGTACCCGTCTCCATCTCGATGGAATACTGCAAGTCGTTTTTCCGCAAGCCATCACTTATCCCAATACCATTTCTTGTCTGAACTTCCTGTAAATTTTCAAGCAGGCGGGTTTCAGAAATTACGAGATCGTTACCGTATCCTTTTTCTATTTTGCCAAATAAGTCTTCATTAGCCTTGGCTACCGAAAAAACAGAATCGTAGCGGTTACCACCCTGAAATAGATCAATTACCGACTGAATGGCCTCCAGCTGATAAGCGAGGCTTTGATTAAAATGGATCTGCATGGCTTAGATAGAATTTACTTTAGCAAATCCAAATTCGTTTTTCAATCTCAACACCGCGTTGCTCTTAAAGGCATCGTCCGTGCCAAAGGCTTCATCCTTAAGTACTAATGTCGATTCGATTTTGAAATCTGGAATCATACTTCTCATCTCTTCAATAATACTTTTACCCCAAGTACCTATTCCCTCAATTACTTGCATGGTAATCGGAGCATTCATACAGATAAACAATTCTCCATGACTGATACTGTACACCTTGGCCCCGGCAATGGAGCGCTCCTCAATAGGAGAAGTCAGCAACAGCCCTTGCTTCAGCAGCAATTCATAGAGCAAGTCTTCTTCTGTTCTGCCTTTTTTCAGGTGGTTTCTGCTTTCTTCCAATCGGGTCTGGATTCCTTGTACCGTCTCAGGCATCTCGGTATCCCAAGCCTCGATATTGGAGCTGTCTAACTTGAATACTTTAAAGCCTATATCCAGTTTGGAAATAATGTCTTCCAACTCCTGAATTTTTGCTTTTTCTTCATCGGTTTGAATTAGGCTGGTTTTGGATTTTAATTGCTCGAGTTCCTCTTTTTTCTCTATTAAAATTTTATCCCCTGCTCTTCGGATTCTTTCTTTCCCTATTTCAGCAATATTTTTGTAGCCGGCTTTGAATGCTTCACTTTTTTCATCGGTAGGTTCAGGTATCTGAACACAAATGTATTTTCTGTTGCCACCATCTTCCATATTTCGATCAATTACAGCGTGTGCAGTAGTTGCAGAACCAGCAAAAAAATCAAGAATCAGATCATTATTCGTTGTATATAACTGAAGCATTTGCTTAATTAATCTTACAGGCTTTGAGTAATCAAATATTTTTTCCCCATCGAAAAGTTGACGTAATTCTCGCATCGAATCTTGATTATGCCCAACATCTGTATATTTCCATATTGTCATAGGTGTTAAACCTTGTTTTACTTCTTCTAAAAATCTCTTTGGTGCGGGAACATTATTACCATCTATTCCAAACCATATTCTATTATCAGCCACCATTTCTTCATAACGTTCTTTTGTATAAAGCCAACATCTTCCCTTTGGTGGCAAACACTTTCTTCCGCTTGGAGTTGTAATTTCATATACTTTATCTTCAACAACCGGTCCTACAGATAAATTATCTGTTCTCCATAATCCTCTAGGATCGTTATCAGGATTTCCATATTTAGCGTTAGTCGCATCAGGTCTAACTAATCCAAAACAATTCAAATGCTCGACATTCTTGGCATAGCATAAAACATAATCGTGACTTTTTGAAAAGTGTTTTACCATATTTATAGGCGCATAAGAACGCTCCCAAACTATTTCTGCTATAAAATTTCCTTCACCAAATATTTCATTAGATAAATTTTTTAGACTATGTACTTCATTATCATCTATTGAAATAAAAATCACGCCGTCCTCAGTTAATAAGTTTCTAGCCAATTTCAACCGAGGATACATCATATTTAACCAGTTGGAGTGATACCGTCCATCCTCTTTGGTATTGGTAGATTGCTTCACGCCCTCGCTATCTACCTGACCAGTTTGCTCGAGGTAGTTTTTCAGGTTGTCTTTGTAGTTGTCTTTATACACAAAGTCTTTTCCCGTATTGTAAGGAGGATCGATGTAGATCATTTTGATCTTATTGTTGTAGCTCTTTTGGAGAAGTTTGAGCACTTCGAGGTTGTCTCCTTCGATATAGAGGTTTTCGGTGGTTTCCGGATTTTTGGAGCTTTCTCGGTCAAAGCGAAGCGTACCCAATGAACGCTTCATGGATTCTTTGATGGCTTCACTTTTCCCCCACCAGTTCAGTCCATAGAGGTCATCCTTGGGTGTGATCAGATCACCCAGAAGGAGCTGTAGTTTTTCAAAATCCACACGGCCTTCACTGAATACTTCAGGAAAAATTTCTTTGAGTTTCTGAATGTTATCGGCCAGAATATCCTGACTTCCGCTCAGGGGATGGTCTTTGGTGATTTTTTCCATATCGTTAGTTGTTATTTAATCTTGCTTTTAAGGCTTTGATTTTTAAAGCCATTTCCCTTATCTGGGCGTTAAGTTCTGCTTTTTGAGCTTTATTATTTGTCTTATTGTAGCGATTTACTAATTCTTGACTATGCTTTTCTAGCACTGAAATTTCGTCTCGGATTTGATGATTTTCATCGTTAATATGATTGAACAGCTTGTCAAAGTACTCCTTGAGGTGGGTGCCGCCTACTTTGTCCAAGGATAGATTGATTAAATAGTTTTGTTGTTGCTCGCTGAGCTTTTCAGCATCCATCCACTCCGAAAAGTAGAACTTATCCTGATTCACTTTCCGCTTGTCCTTTTGCTGCTGATGGATGGTCTTCTCTGCAAGCTGAAAACAGAATTCTTCCTGATAAATAAACCCAAGCACCAAGGGATAGGGAATTGCTTTTTGTAAGAGTCGAGCTACCCGATCGGCTGCTGCTTTCTCTCTAAGTTCCACCTCGACACATACTACCTCATCATAGCAGAACTCTTCATTGATAAAAGCAGGAATCTGAAGATGCTGAGGCTTAAGTGATCCTGTCCAAGTCATCTTCTCTATGCTGTCCAAAAGGTCCTTTTTCACATCCGTCTTAGCTTCCTTAAGGGCTTCCTTGAGGACTTTTTTGGTCATCTTGATGGAAAAGACGGATTCCGAAGGCCACTTCAAATAATCTACTAGCCTCATTTTCTCAGGATAAAGAAGGATACCAATTCATAATTTTCCGGCGTAGCTGATAGACCGGCCGCTGGCACTGTTCCTCCTACTTGATAAAGTGTGCGTTCTCCTTCCTCGGTACTCGACCCGATGATTTTCTCAATAGCTTTTTGGAAAAGTTCCTTATACTCCCTCATATCGGAATACTGTTTGGTCTCTATGGATATTTGTCTGACAAGGCCAACATTGACAGATGAATTATTTACACAAAGCTTTTTACAGATGTCCAGAATTTTCTTTCTCCGGTTGTAATTCATTACCACTTCGCCTTGCTTATTCAAATACGTGAGGAGAAAAGTGTTTTTATCCCGCTGTTTGATGCAGAAAACCACCCCCTCTTCGATGGATTCTTCGGACGCAGGGATTTGAAGAATGGTATGGATACCCTCAGGCGTTTTGATAGCTGCATCCTGATTTTCCTTCAAAAAGCGATGAAGGTCAGATTTGAAATCGTTATAGGTGAAGTCTGAGATAGATAAACCGCCTCCCAAATCATCGATCTCCACATCCTTGTTATCTCTAAGTTCCTGAAGCTGTTTGACACGGTAATTATCGGTTTCTTCTCGCACATCCTTTTCATGCTCCATTTCAGAGATGACATTATCACCTCCTGTACCTGACACATCTACCATCACAGCACGCCCTTCTACTCTGCCACGAAGCTTGATATAGGTATCCAGATCATCCATAGGCCAGAAATTAACCATTTGGATGCGTTGATTAATCGAGCCCATTCGGTCTATTCGACCAAATCGCTGAACGATGCGTACCGGATTCCAATGAATGTCATAATTGACCAAGTAATCGCAATCCTGTAAGTTTTGGCCCTCTGACACGCAATCCGTAGCAATGAGAATATCGATTTGTTCTTGGCAATTGGAGTAAGTGGTTTCTCTCCGCTTAGAGACAGGAGAGAAATTAGTCAATAAATAGTTGAAGTCGGTTTTGTAATACGCACCTCTTCCATTTTTTACCCTCGGCAGATTGGTTTTATCAGCTGAGGTTCCCCCTGTCACCAAGGCTGTGTAGAGTCCAAATTCTCTTTGAGCCCAATCAGCTAAATGTTCATAGAGATAAGAAGCAGTATCTGTAAATGCGGTAAAAATCAAAACTTTTTTATTTCCTTGATTGATTGGGTTTTGAATTTTTTGAGAGATTTTTTGCTTTAGGAGATTCAGTTTAGGATCAGTTGCAGGGCCTTCTGTCTGGACTTTTTGCAAGATAGACTCAAGAATACGCTTATCATTTTCAAGATCATTTGTCCACCTAATCAGATCAATGTCCTGAAGCTCAATTCTAACTTTTTTACCAACACTTAATTCCTCACGAAGATCTTCTAACTCAGCAGGGATTTCATTAAAATCCTCCAAGTAACCCTGCGTACGCTCAATACGATGAAGAACATCGTCAATTTTATCTAGAATGGATTTGATAGTCAGGCCAAAAGAGCTAGAAGAACTCTCCAATCGCTTAAGAAGGTTGACCTTCATCAAGTAGATTAAGCTTTTTTCTCTATCAGCTTGTGTAAATACCCCTTGGTCGTATCTGTTCGCATATTTCTCAGGAATACCACTATCGGAACGTAGGTATGTAATAGGAGCATATAAACCCAAGTTCAGCTGATTCATTTCTTCTACCAAGGCTTCGATATCGCTAAGTGCACTACCATTAATGCCCGCTACGGGCGTATTATCTGGCTGCAGTCTTTCGGGGAAATGAATATCCTCCCCATAAAAACTTCGGATATGCCTTCTACATCTAGCTATGCTGACTTTGTCCAGCAGGTCAAAGTATTTGGGATGTTTGGTGCTGAGTGTTTCAAGTAACTTATCCGGGTTTCTATCTCCTTCAATCCACTTGTTGAATTCCCGCTGTACACCAGTCATCAATTTAGCAATGGAAGGAATACCATCTGACTCAAAAGCATCATCTCTGTTTTCCGTCATCACATAGATTTGATGCTTCAGGTCATTCATTTTATTATTTACAGGAGTTGCAGAAAGCAATAAGACCTTTGTCTTGAGTCCTTTGGAAACTACTTCTTCCATCAGCTTTTTATAGCGGGAATTATCATTTCGGAAGTTATGGCTTTCATCGATGACTACTAAGTCATAATTACCCCAGTTAACTCGTTCCAAGTTGAGATCACCTACAACTCCTTGATTTCTGGAAAGGTCGGTATGGCTAAGCAAATCATATCGAAGACTATCTTCGTGGAAATAGTTTTCTGATTCATTGACTGAAAAAATCCTCCAGTTTTCTCTGAGTTTTTTGGGACAAAGCACCAAAACACGAGCATTACCATTTCGGCACAAAAAGTACTTGATTACACCCAAGGCCTCGTAGGTCTTACCCAAACCCACACTATCTGCCAAAATACAACCGTTGTATTTATTGATCTTATGGATTGCCCCAAGGACCCCATCCTGCTGGAAAGGTTTGAGTTCATTCCATATTTTGGAATCAGTAAGCCCAATTTGACTGATTTCATTTTGATCTGCACTTACTTCATCTACCCCTTCAAAAATTCTACTTAAAGTAAACTGATATAAAAACTCAGGGCTGTAGTCTTTGTAAGCACGCTCCAGTTCCTTTAAAAGGTCAGCTTTTAGGTCTTTTGCAGCTTCATTCCACTCCTCCTCAAAAATATCTTGATAGTCATGTATGATTTCTTCGTCATCTGGTAGAGTTTTTAGCTCCGCTCGCCTTTTTTTAGAGGATTTGACAAGTCCCAAATTTTCACAATTAAACCCATTAGACTTGAAAGAAACGCTAAAGCTAGAATGACCATTTCCAACCAAAAGTTTTTCATCAGTTGAGCCATTTTTGATTTTAACTTTTTCATTAAAAAACTGAGCACAAGTTTCGGCTGCAAAACGGAGAAGGAACTGATTTTTGAATTCCACCTCATCAGCTGTCCCAAAAATCTCTCGGACTTTTTCTTCCTGTTGATTCGTCCAAAGTATCCGTAAAGAATTGATGTCTTTGAACTTATCACTCAAAAACATAAACGCATAGATACTAAACTGATCCACGATCAGGCTCAGGTCTGATCCAGGCTGGATCAATTCTTTTAATTCGGTAGCCAGTTTATTTCCGGCTTCGTTGGTGATGATTTTTGCCATTAGTCTGCAATTATTCTATTTCTGGTAAGATCATATTGCACAATTCTATGCTCTGCAGTGACTGCTAAGGCAGACTGAGGAATTCCTAAAAATTCCTCACCAGTCGTATCAATTTTCAATTCATAGAGGATGGTGGCCACTCCATTAATTTGCTGAGCATACACGTGGTCGATGCGATAATCTGTATCCTCATTAGTCATTTTTATCATTTGGTTTGGAGCAATAATCGGTACCCTATTGGTTGCCTGAGCAGTCTGTGGCCTTAGCGGAGTTTCAGCTCCCAAAAACTGCTCTCTCAACTCATGGAAAAATGAACGAATTTCCTCATCAATTTCTACCTCATCCCCGTCCTTGGTGTAAACAAACTCCGCTGTTTCCAACCAATCCAGTGCTGAATTAACACTGGTCAATAACACCCCTTGATCCATCAATCTCGAAGTAAGTCTCAAGCTGCCATAGGTCTTGTCAAAAATACAGATGTAATTATCTCCAGCTGAAAATAGGCCTCCATGATTGAGCTCATTAAATGATCCAATACAAAAGCTTAAGTCTAGGGATTCAAAAGGAATGTTAGTTAAAAATACATTGAAAAAAATATTGGCAATTGCCTCAATTTTCCGGATCGAGCTTATTGACGATAGCGGACCTCTACTAATTAACACTCCTGTAGTTACAATTCTTCGAGAATAAGCTCTGCCATTAAAGTATTGATTGGGATAGTTAAACGCGATATCATCCTGATTTCCGACCTTTTGATAGTAACCGAAAATTTTCTCGTAAACATCTAAGTGGCATTCTAAAACTGAAGTATTGGTTACATTTTTACCCGAAATCAGCCCATCCTGAATATTGGGATAGGGTAAAACCTGAAGAATAGGCCTAGTGGTGTAATGCCCCTCGTTTCTTAGCGAAATTATATTTTGACCAATTGAGGAAACTCTATATCTTCTTAACATATGGAGATACACAGCACCAGGATAGGCCTCCCTCATTTGCTGACTTTTGGTAATATCCCCTAACGAAGTCCTATCTCTACCTTCAACTAATTCAAGTTTGTACTGCTTTTCTATATCTCTTAGAGGGAAGGTATAGTGAGGCACTTCCGTACCAGTTGGACTTAAAATTTTTAGATGAGGTGGTTCATTGGAGTTTTTGACCCGATTACATAGACTTATAAAGCCATCGGGAAATGCTACTTGACTGTTTTCAAGATTTTGATTGCCCAAAGCGGCCCCTTCCGATGATCCATGTAACCCTACGAGACAAAGTGCATGAATGTATTGAATGAACTCATTATCCAAATAAAGGGCTGTATCAGCAGGAGGAATATTGAATAAGTTTTGAGGATTTCTAAAAATCCGTTCTGAACGGATGCTATTATCATTGACTACAAATACAAAACCAGCCTGATGCCTACCAATCCTACCTATTCGCTGCATGAAACTGGTTTGGGATGATGGGACTCCGAATAGGATACCAATATTCAAGTGACCAATATCAATCCCCATTTCCAAGGCACTGGTGGAGATAACACCACTTAAAGTTCCATTTTCTAGATTCTGTTGAATCCGGATTCTATCCTCAGATTCATAACCAGATCTATACGGATAAATTGAATTATTTTCAAGTTGATTTGCGATCAAAGCAATTTGATCAACGGCTTTTCGATTGTCAGCAAAAGTGATGGTTCGATTATTTTCAATCGTTGATACCCTATTTATAAAATTTGCCAATCTAGAATAGGGATCACCACCTTCTGTTGCAGTTAGTAGTACTACATCAATCTGATGTTTTGGTGAGCTTTCGTATTCATGATCGACAATATGAAAAGTTAGACCGGTTAGATTTTCCAAAAATTCCTGTGGATTACTTACAGTAGCAGAAGCACATAAGTACTGTACAGGCCTTGCCCCATTTAATTTGAGATTTTCACAGGCGAAATTTACCCTTCTAAAAAGATATGCTGAATTGGATCCAAAAACTCCTCTGTAAACATGGACTTCATCGAGAATCACAAGAGCTAAATTGCGGAAAAAAGTCCTAACAGGATTTTGATTAAGGTTTGAAAGAATCCAAGAATGAACGACATCAGGGGTTACAACAACAACACTGCAATTATTTAAGATCGCATTTCGCTGACCTACGGGAACCGTACCATCTATTCTTCCTACCGAAATATTCATTCCAGAAAGCTCAAATGACTGCCTCCACTTCTCTTCTTGCTGGTAACCAAGCGCTTTGAGCGGATAAATTGCAATTATTTTAGCAGTTGGGTTTTTCGAAATGATCTCAATTGCTTGAGCGTAAAACACCAAACTTTTTCCAGAACTGGTTGAAGTTGATAAACAGACATTGTTTAGTTGTCCTTCATTTTCTCTCATTAATTCCAATGCCCGATATTGGTGTCGAAAAATCTGACCTCCAACTGCTTGGTTTAAATAGTTTGTTGTACCGTTTGATAGATTTAAATCATCTATTGAAAGAGTTACAGCAGGTCTTTCAGGCAATATATCTCTATGAACAATTCTATACCCGGAATCTTGCACAATGTCTTCGATTGAGCGCTCAATCGCAAGATACTCTGGAGTCACCTCCTCCTCGTTTACCTGGTTTTCTAATTCTTGATCCTCAGTTATTTCCTCTTCTTCTGGGTAATTCGGGGTTTGAAATTCTTCGGGCACAGGAACTTCGTTGTCAATCCCAAGATTAAATAACTGTTGAAAACCTCTGATTTCTTGGTTAGTAAAGTTGATTCCAGTACTTGTAATTTGATTTATTTTTTGAATGGAATGTGCCAAATCGGTAATATGAAACCAACTCGCTATTCTATCGCTAATGGAATAGGGGTCAAATTCAATATTCTTGGAGAATAAAACTATCCCTGAAATATGGCCAAGATTGGTGTTCTGAAAATTTCCAAAAAGGTTTAGTGTGTTTAGCAAGGCAAATTTATTTCGCCTTACCTGCTGATAGGGGTTTTCGTTAGCTCCTCCCCTGACAGATATGGTATTTGCATTTCCATCTTGAATGACAGTTATGGGCCAGTCTCCATTTTCATGGAATGTGAGGGCTCCTCCATAATTTTTAAATTCTATGACAGAAATCGCATCCTGCTTTATGAGTACAGCATCAAGCTCTCTTCCCTCAACATGAAGATTACCAATGCACAAATACAGGTCTGGAGACTGGTGGAAATTACTGTAAAGCTTGTTACAAAATTCATCGAATAACTGCCTTTCATGGGTATGGTCGAAGTTTCGGGAAAGCAGAATTTTAACTGGCATAAGGATTTTTAAAGGATTGATTTAACGGTATAACCGAGATGTTCTGAACTTAATCAGACTAGGGTTCAAAAGAATAGCAAGAAACACTTCAGGAAAAATCATTCGGTATTCTGGGCTGGGCTAAAACAAGATTCGGAGATCTGTGATCAAACTATTTATATTTTAGATACTTTCCAAGTGACTTTTTACAAGCTTGGGGAAAAAGCCTACACTTTTCCCCCTGTAGCCTAAAGGTCTCTTATCTGTTCTAAAAGGACTTGCGTTACGGTCAATTAACTAGGAAATCCAGCAAACCCTGAAATGACTGAACCTACCTAATTGAACTTAAATGGTTACTCTTCTTTCACTCCCGGATATTTCCTGAAAAGCTCGCCCAACTCTTCGAGGCGGTAACACTCCACGGTATCCACCATAGAGATCATACCTTTCCCATCATAGTTCAGCCCATCGTAGTCTGTGATATCCAGCTCGAAATCCACCTCCTGATCGAAAACCAGATCGACAAAGGTGACTTTTTCCCCATCCCGCTCTTGGGGGACATGGATTAATTTAGCCAGGCCATGGGCCATCAGGGCTCCGAGGTAAGCGAGACGCTCAGCATCGGTATTTCCCTCAGCATCGAAACAGGCTTGGAGTTCGGCAGGGGTACTGGCCTTCTCGAATTTCTCCTCATCCATGCATTCGATATCGAAGTGACGGTAGAGGTGTTTTTGATCGGCTAGGGAAAGGGAGGCAAAGTCGAAGGAAAAGGATTTAGACATGACTTTTTTGTTTTTTTGTTTGGGCCAAAGATGGAAAAGGAATAGGTTGATTAGAAGATTTTGCAAGCTTGCATCTAGGCTTGGGGTTGCTCGAAGATTTTGACCTTAATCTGTGTCAGTTAGTGAGGACACTATTCGCGGCGGGGACGGGGCTAGTCGCGGCAAAAGAAAAAGAGACATCAATCCAGAAACTTTTCGATATGGGAATCAAGCGTCTGAAATCCTTCTGGAGCTTTTTCGGAGCACCTTTTATGATAAGGGGAAATGAAAACGGTGGCAAGTGATTTTCCCTTAAGATCATAAGTCAGGTATTCATCAATTGGAAAATTAATCAAAGGAACATATACTGATCCATTTCGGGTAAATCGAATGAGACCTCCGTCAGATTCGACCAGATTTTCCAAATAAATCCTGGAATTGGGTATTCCATGGATGGGAATCGGGTTGGTGGGTTCCAAGCCAAATCGCCCAGTGGCCCCCGGAATCTCGTCTTGATCAGTAGCCTGAGGATTTTCCCGAATGGAGTCTAGGTAAAAATCTCCGTATTCTTCCAAATTGATAAATCCCAAGTGGCTTTGGTCAGGAAATTCAGGTAATTGAGCTGAGGCAGTATCCATTTTCTTGAGTAGTAATAAATTCAGTATTTCTTAGGAAGGGAATTCAAATAAGAACGAATCAGTTGGCTCTATTCCAAGAGCGAAACTGATTTTTTTAAGCTTTGAAAAATACGACTTGCCGAACTAAGAAAAATACCCACAACTGGGTATTTTCTACTCTATTCTTATAAAAATAGGCATTCCGAATCCCCTTAACTGATCTTAGGAAGTCTTAACCTTTTGAATTTGGATCTTCAATGCAGGAGTTGAACTCCCAACTCAAAACTTCTACAAATCCCCCGGATCATATTCCGCGGCAAACTGATCCCAATCCAGTCCTGTGAGGGAATCCTGTATCATCTGCCGGAAAGCAAGACCCTGCGGTACTTCTTCCATAAACCAGACTACCCGCAACTCGGAAGACTGACCTTCTTCCTGGCTTTTTG
>VFQM010001051.1_pt1 | contig 26069 bp, 17 predicted proteins | sample 3512391 | NCBI WGS metagenome assembly VFQM01 (sample SAMN10412369, study PRJNA504923) | tailings metagenome | isolation source: Replicate 1 from Balatoc abandoned mine | place: Philippines | reverse complement strand
ACGTCATCCTCACCTCGCACAACATGGCCGACATCCGCAAGTTCTGCAACGTGGTGGTCCACGTCGATGCAGGCCGGGTGCAGGTCTACGACGATGTCGAAGCCGGCATCCGCGCGTACCAAGGGCTTCCCCCCAACCCATGAACAAGATCGTGCATCTCAGCGCGCGCCAGCTTCTCCTGGCCCTCATTGCCGTGCCTGTCTTGGCCTACGGCCTGTACCTGGCCGTCATAGCTGCCGATCGCTATGTCAGCGAGTCCGTGGTAGCCGTGCGCCAAGCCGGCGGCGAGGGATCGTCCTTGCCGGGCGCTGCACTGATGCTTGCCGGCATCACGCCAGCATCGCATGAAGACACGTTGTACCTGAAGGACTTCATTCACTCGCAAGGCCTGCTGCTGGCTCTGGACAAGCGGCTGGACCTGCGCAAGCACTTCAACGGAGCTGGTGCGGATCTGCCATTCAAGCTGCTCGATGGCGCCTCTCGCGAGGACTTCACCAACTACTACCGCAAGCGCGTAGAACTGCAGTTTGACGACCGTTCGGCGTTGCTGAAAGTTCGCACGCAGGGCTTCGACGCGGCGTTCGCCCAGCGCCTAAATCAAGTCATCCTGGAGGAGAGTGAGCGGTTCGTCAACGAGACGTCGCATCGCATTGCACGTGAACGTTTGCGGTTTGCCGAAGGCGAACTCGACCACAGCGCCAAGCGCCTGCAGGAGGCAAGGAACGACGTGCTCGCATTCCAGAGCAAGCATCGCCTCATCGATCCAACAGCACAGGCGCAGAGCACAGGCGCGCTGGCGCTGGAACTGCAGGCCAGCCGCGCGCGGCTGGAGGCCGAGCTCAACAGCTTGCTCGCCTACCTGAACGAAGACTCCTACCAAGTCAAGGCGTTGCGCGGTCGTCTGGGAGCGCTGGAGCGCCAGATTGCGACCGAGGGCGCGCGTGCCACCACCGACAACAAACGCGGTGAACGCATGAACGCGCTGGCTGCCGACTTCCAGGCGCTGCAGCTGCGGGCGCAGTTCACGCAGGACGCGTACCGAACAGCGCTGGCCGCCGTGGAGAACGCCCGCATCGACGCCACGCGCAAGATCAAGAGTCTGGTGGTGGTGGAGCCCCCCACCGAGCCGGACGCCGCGGAGTACCCACTGCGCGCCTACAACCTCGCCACGGTCCTGGTGATCTGCGTGCTGCTCTTTGCCATCACGCGCCTGGTCCTGGCGACCATCCGTGAGCATCAGGATTGAACGACACCATGCAAGCCGCACGCACCCCGATGACCGCGCTGATTTCCTGCATGGCTCGCTGCGGAGTCACCAGCCTGCTGTGCCTGCTGATGGCTCTGCCGGCCGCCGCACAGACCACGACAACCTTGCCGGACGGCACCGTGCTCGACGCCGCCGCCGTCCGCGCCGCCGCTGCAGCGCGCGCCACCAACGTCGCACCAGCTGCACCGCAGGCCACACCCGGGCCGATGCCGCCCGACCCGGCACGGGCAGCCCGGCCCCTCGTGTTCGGCTCGCAGATGTTCAGCGGCCGCTTTGCCAGCGAAGCATTTAGCGGCTTCAACCCGGACTACCAGCTTGCGGTCGGCGACCGCGTGCACCTGCGCATGTGGGGTGCCTTCAACCACGAGGGCACGCAGGTGGTGGACGCGCAAGGCAACCTCTTCGTGCCCAGCCTGGGCCCGGTGCGCGTGCTGGGTGTACGCAATGGGGAGCTGAACGAACGTGTCGAGGCACAGGTCAAACGCACCTTCCGCGCCAATGTCGGCGTCTACGCGACGCTGGAGGCTGCGCAACCCGTGAAGGTCTACGTCACCGGTTTCGTCAAGGCCCCTGGCCTGTACCCCGGCCTGTCGTCCGACTCGGTCCTGTACTACCTGGACCGCGCCGGCGGCATCGACCCCGATCGCGGCAGCTACCTCACCGTCGACCTGCTGCGCGGAGGCAAGACCAAGAGCCGCATCAACCTGTACGACTTCCTGCTGAACGGGAAGATTGACGCCATGCAGTTGCAGGACGGCGACACCATCGTCGTGCTGCCGCGTCGGCACACCGTGCAGGTCAGCGGCGAAGTGTTGAACCCCTACATCTTCGAACTGGAGGGCGCACGCACCGCGGCGGACCTGGTGCTTGCGATGGCGCGACCGCGCCCTGCCGCAACCCACCTGAGCATCACACGCCGCACCGGCCCGCAGCGCCGCAGCGAATACCACCCCATCGCCAACGCCGCTGCCGTGGTCATCGAAGACGGAGACGAAATACAACTCACCTCGGACAAGTATCCCGGCACGATCCTCGTCCGCGTCGAAGGCGCCAACCTCAGCGAACGCACGCTCGTCTTGCCTTACGGGGCACGACTGAAAGAGGCGCTCGAGCGCTTGCGGCCGGCGCCGCAGGCCAACATGGCGGGCGTCCAGCTCTTTCGCCTGAGCGTGGCCGAACGACAAAAGGCGCTGATGGAGACCGCGCTGCGCAACCTGGAGACCTATGCGCTGACCGCCCGCTCCTCCACCTCGGAAGAGTCGGCGTTGCGCCAGCGCGAGGGCCAGCAGATCCTGGAGTTCGTGCAACGGGCACGCCTGGTCCAACCTCGCGGCCAGGTCATCTTGGCGCAAGCTGGCGGTGCCGGCGAGACGCTGCTCGAAGACGGCGACACGCTGCGGGTGCCGGAGAGCAGCAATCTGGTGTTGGTCAGCGGCGAAGTGCTGTTCCCGAACGCCCTGGTCTTCGACCCGCAGTCCGACCTGGAGACCTACGTGCGCCAGGCAGGCGGCTACACGCAAGGTGCCGACGAAGCCAAGGTGGTGGTGCTGCGGCAGGATGGCAGCGTGGCGGCCGATGCGCGCAGCGCCACGCTGCGAGCCGGCGACGAGATCCTGGTCCTGCCGCGCATCCAGAGCAAGAACGTCGAGATCGCCCGCGGGATCACGCAGATCGTCTACCAGATCGCCGTTGCTGCGCGTATCGCGCTGGGGCTGTGAGGGCTTGACCACCATGACGCCGTCGGCCCTCCATGGCACGCAGCTGCCGGACCTGTTGGTCGCCACCCTGGAGCCTGTGAAGCCTGCAGGCCTGCAGGTGGTGTGGATGCAGTGCAGCGCACTGCAGCCCTGGGCCCAGTGGCTGGCCGTGACGCTCGGCGATGCTGACCCGGCGCTGCCGGTGTGGTGCAACGCGCTTCAGGATGCGCCGGAGCAGGCGCAAGCCCACCTGCTCGCGCTGGTGATGTCGCCCGCTGACGTCCTGGCGCAGACCCGCGGCAACGTGTCGGACCTGCAGCGGTTGCGTGCACTCTGGCTGGAGCAAGCGCGTGACCTGCTGCAACGGCGGCAGGCGGCGCCCGAGCGCGTGGCGTTACTGCCGTGGCGCGATCTGGTGGCAGACCCCCAGGCCGCCGCTCTCGACATCGCTGCGGCGATGGGCTGCATGGCGCCGGCATCCGGCGCACCGGCTCCGGCACCAACAGGCGTGCCGGGGCCGGAACTGGCGCTCGCGGAGGCCTGGGTTGGGCGCGATACCGCGCTGCAACTGGCGTGGAGCGAGTTGGTGGCCAGCTCTGCCGCGATCGAGAGCGCCCCCAGCCCGATGGCGGGCGACGGCGGCAGCCTGGCCGTAGCCGAGGCACTGGTGGACCTGGGCCGGCGCGCCCAGGAGCAAGAGGCACTGCATGCGGCCCACCGGGCCGCCGAGGATGAAGTTCGGCGGCTGCACGCGGCGGCGCAGCAGCAGCAGCAGACGCTGGACACGCTGCGAGCGGCCCACGACCTGCTCCTGCTGCAGTGGGAGCAGGCGCGGGAAGAGCTGGCAGGCCGCTCGGCGGATTGCGCTGCCCTGCAGACGCGACTGGGCACCGTCACTGCAGAACGTGACGCAGCGATGGCCAGGGCGCAGCAGCAGGCGCTGCTGGCCTCGGAGACCACCCGCGCGGCGGCCAACGAGGTCGAGCATCTGCGGCGCAGCCTGTCGATTCAGCACGAGGAGCATGAACGCCAGTTCGCGACATGGCAGGCGACGGTCGAAGACCTGCGGCGGGAACAGGCCCGGCTGACGGCTCAGGCCGTCGATGAACGCGTGGTCGCGGAGACAGAGCGCGACCGCGCCTGGCAGCAGGCCAAGACTGCCGAGACAGAGCGGGATCTGGCGCTGGAACGCGCCCTAGCGGCCGAGTCCGAGCGCGACAAGCGCCTGGCAGCCCCGCCACCTGCCCCGCCCTCCGCTGCCCTCGAAGAGGAGCGGGACTTCCTGCTCGACGCGCTGCAGGCGGCGCTGGCGGCGTTGGAAGGCAACACTCGTCTGCCCGCGGCCACCGAGCCGGATCGCGCAACCGCCCCGGCCCTCGGCAAAGCCCGCATCGTTGGCGTGCGCGACGCGGCACCACACCGGGAACTGAGCTTCGAGTTCGACGGCGTCGAAACGCCGGCGGGGGCGATGCCCAAGCTGTTGGTGCGGCTGGTCGACCACAACGGCCAACCAGGTCTGGTGCTGTTCGCCGCGGCCGACGGGCGGGCACCGCTGACCCAGTGGCAGCCGGGCGGAAGTGAAGATGGCCGCGAATTCATGATCCTGCTGCCCAGGTCAAACGGCCCGAAGACGCCCTTGTTCCACATGGCCAGCGCCGACTGGCGGTTTGTCGCTGCGCTGGCCGACACCTTGCTCGGTGAACTGCCCAGGGACCTCCCCGGACTGCATGTCCGCTGGCGCGACATCGCGGCACGCCTGCAGCAGCAGTTCAGGCTGGTGCCGCCGCGTCTGCGCTATGGCGGCATGCAGCTCGAACGAGCGCGCGCTGACCACTGGAGCGTTCAGCTCGACGACGTCGTCTACGGCAACTCGGCGCTCGGCACGGTTCGGCTGGACTGGACACTGGCGGGCGCCAACGGTCCCACACGCACCCTGGCCTGGCAGCGTGACCCAACACAGCCTCAGGCGCCGCTGGCTGGCTGGCCGGTCGACGAAGACGGCACGCTGGCAGCCACCTGGAAGCTGCCACTGGGCACCTCGGTCGATGCGTCAATGCAGGCCGGCTGGTGGAGCAGCCTGTGTGAAGACGACGTCAACCGGATGCTTGCCGTGCTGGATGCATTGCCCGCAACCGCTGCCGTGCCCGGCGGCGAGCCGGGGCTCGGCATTGCCGCGCGCGCGTTGCACCGTAGCGCGTGCAGAACCTTGAACCAGCTGCGCACCAAGGGCCGCCTGCGTGGCTTGCTGCGCCGCGCCCTCCGACGCCATTGACCCCGGCCATGAAGCCCGCTGCACCATGAAGTCCGTCACCGAAGGCCTCTCGGCCATTCCCGCGCGCGCGCTGGGAACCGTGCTGCACATCGGAGCAGGCGCTGCCGCCGCGCTGCACGACCACCTGGAACGCCCGCCGCAACGGCTGGTGCTGGTCGAAGGCGACCCATCGGTGGCCCAGGCGCTCACGCAGCTGACCGCCGGCCGGGCGGGCGTGGAAGTGCACCAGCAGGCGGTCAGCGCCGACGGCATGCCGCTGGACTGGCACCGCTACAACCTCCAGGCTCTGAACGGCCCGCTCGCTGCAACGGGCCTGGCGGCGTACTACCCCCGGCTCCGTCTGCTGGGCCAGGAACGCCTGCCCAGCGCATCGCTGTCAGCCCTGGTCGACAGCCTGGCCATCGAGGCCAGCGCAACGGAACTGCCCCATGTGCTGATCCTGGACGTGCCTGGCCAGGAGCTGGCGTTGCTGGACAGCCTGGGGGCCGAGCGGCTGCAGCGCTTCACCTGGGTCATCGTGCACGGTCGTAACGTTCACACCGGCGTCGGGAACACGCTGAAGCAGGCAGTCGACGGGCTCGCCGCAAGCTTGCACCGTCCGACCCAAGCCCTGAGCGAGCCGCCACGGCTGCTATGGAGCACCAGCCTGTTGCACTTCGACCGCGTGCAGTTCGAGCAGCAGCAATTGCGCGAAGCCCTCCAGCATCGCGACGAACGCCTGGCCGGGATGGCGGCAGCGCAGCAGCGCCTGCAGACCGAACTCCACGAAGTACAACAGGCGTGCCAAAGCCTGCGTCAGGCAGAAGGCGCGGCACAGGCACAGCTGGCAACGCTGATGCGCGAGCGCGACGCGCTTGCGCTGGGGCACCAGGAGAAATCGGTCAAGGCCGAGGCGCTGGAGGTGCAGAACGCTTCCCTGGCCAAGCAGTTGCAGGATCTGCATGAGCAGTTGTCGCTGCTGCAGCAGACGGCGGCATCCGACCAGGCGCTGCGCGGGGCCCAGGCGGCTGCGGAACAAGCGCTCGCCCAGGCCGCAGAAGAGGCCGCCGGTCTGGCGCGGACTTGCGAGAGGCTGCAACTGCTGTCGCAAGACCAGGATTCGCTGCTGGACCGCTTGCGGCAGGAATTGGCCGCCACTCAGCAACAGCGCGACGAAGCCCTGGCAGCACGTGGAGCCGCCGACGCGGAGCATCTCGAGGTCCGGCAACGGCTGCGCGAGGAGCTGGATGCTGCGACACACGAACAGGCCCAGCACGCCGAGCGGTTGGCACTGCTCGAACAGGAGCACCTCGCGCTGCAGACCGCGCACGCCGGCAGTCTGCAAAGCCTTGCGCAGGTGCAAGCCGAACTTGAGTCGTCGCGCCAGATCGCTGCGCAGACCGCTGCGACGGCGGCCGCCGAACTGGAGGCCTTGCGCAAGGCGCATGGCGAAGAAGCGCACTGGCACCGCGAAAACGCCAACTGGGCCAAGCACCTGAAGGCGGAGAACGACAGGCTTGCGCCCGAACTCGACCGCCTGCGCGCGGAGCACGAAACGACCAAGCGTGCCCTGGCAGAAGCCCAGGACCGCCTCGCCAGCCAGCGCCAGCAGATGGACGAACGCGATGCGCGCCAACGGCTGATGGATGCAGAGATCCTGAGGGCCGAAGCACAGCTTGCCCTCATCAAGGACGTGCTCATTCGTGAAAAGAACTTCTAGACTGCTGCGCAATCGGGCCAGCTCCGACCGACGCACCGCAGCGGCGATGGCGGCGGCCCCGGTGCGCCCGCACATGGCAGCACAAGCCGCGCCGATCGCGACCACCGCGCCTTCTGGCACCAGCAGCTTGCGGGCAGGCCCGCTGACGCTGTCACGGGCCACGGGGCAGTGGCTCGCAGGCGACTGGCGCAGCCTGGCCGACTTGCCGGACGACACGGTCGCTCAGCACTCCGAGCGCGATCGCCTGTCCCTGCTGGTGGCCTGCGCGCATCTGCAGCGAGACCACCGCTCGCGGGCGGAGTTCCATCTGCGCAGGGCGCTGCAATGGGGTTGCGATGCGCAACTGGCGGCCCGGCTGCTGGTATCGGGCGTGCACAACAGCATGGGCCGCATTGCAGCGCTGTCCAACGATGCGGCTGGTGTCGAGCAGCACTTCTCGCAGGCGCTGGCACTCACCGGCGATGCCGAAGCCGCCGCAGCTGCGCATACGCGTGCGTTGCGGGAGATGGCGTCGCTCAGTCTGATCCCGCAGGCCGTGGGCCTGCTCAGCGTGCGTGCAGACGCGTTGGAGCAGAACGCGCTGCGGCCGGTTGCGCTGAGCGCCGAGTTGACCATGCTGCGCAGCGAAGTCGACCTGCTGCAGCAGGAACTGGCGCTGGCCTTGCAGCGCAGGCCCCAGACCCTCGCGCCCGCCAGTCGCACCGAAGATGCAACGGACCCCACGCGGGCGCCGCAGACTCTGCCTTCACCCGACAAGCTGCGGGCCGCATCCAACGCGCAGTTGGGTCAGGACCTGTGGGTGCTGGAACGTACGGGCTACAAGCGAGGCGGCTTCTTTGTCGAGTTCGGTGCCACCGATGGCGTGCTGCTGAGCAACAGCCATCTCCTCGAAACCCAGATGCAGTGGAAAGGCATCTGCGCCGAGCCCAATCCCAAGTATTTTGCCCGGCTGCAGCGGAACCGCCGATGCACCGTCAGCGACGCCTGCATCGGCCCGCGCAGCGGTGAGGTGGTCGAGTTCGTGCTCGCAGACGAGTTCGGGAGCATGGCGGCCGACATGCAGCGCGACATGCACGGCGAGCGCAGGCAGGCCTACTGGGCCGACCAGGGCAATCGCACGCAGTTCACCACCGAGTCCCTGCACGACTTGCTGGTGCGCCTTGGGGCGCCGCGGGAGATCGACTACCTCAGCATCGACACTGAGGGCAGTGAGTACGCGATCCTGTCGACCTTTCCTTTCGACCGCTGGGCAGTGCGCCTGATCACGGTCGAACACAACTACAGCGCCGACCGCGAGCGCATTCGCGCCTTGCTGGAAGGCCAGGGCTACAAGCGAACGGAAGCGCAGTGGGACGACTGGTACGAGAAGCAGTGAACTCCGGACACCAAGACCGATGAACCAGACCCTCGCTGATCGTTTCGAGGCCTGTCGCAAGGCGCTCAGCGCAGGCCGCCATGCGGAGGCGCACGCGCTGCTGCTGGATATCGACTCGGGCAACCTCGCTCCTGCGTCGCTTGCCTTGCACACCAAGCTGATGACGCTGGCCGCCGCCGCGCCTGGCACGACAGCCGGAGATGCCGGCCCGGAGCAGACCGACGTGCTGCTGTCGACGCTGGACCAGGCGCCGCCACTGCCCGGCATTTCTCTCGTCAGCGCGTGCATGAACCGGCAGGCCAATCTGCTGAAGGTACTGCCGAGTTGGCTTCGCAGCGACGCCAACGAGATCATCATCGTCGACTGGTCGTCGACTGAGCCGCTGGCGCCCATGCTCGCGCACATCGATGATGCACGACTGCGCGTGGTGCGTGTCGATGGCGAGCCACGCTGGATCCTGACGCATGCATTCAATGTCGGCCTGCGTCTTGCAAGGCATGCGGTGGTGTACAAACTCGACGCCGATATCGAGCTGACAGCCGACGGCCTGGCACGCAACCGCTTCGCGGCCGGTGAGTTCGTGCGGGGATTCTGGAAGAGTGCGGTCGACGCCGGCGAGCCCGACCAGCGCTACACGAACGGCAGCTTCGGCGCCTTCAAGGCAGACCTGCGCGCGGTGGGCTACTACAACGAGCGCATCCTGACTTACGGCTGGGATGACTCGGACCTGTACGCCCGGCTGTCGAACTCGCTCGGACGCGCGGGTCGTCTACTGCAGCACGGCAGTCTCCGGCACCTGCCACAGGAAGAGGACCAGCGCCTGAAACACCAGGCGGTGGACAGGACGCTGGCGCTCGGCCGCTTCGCCCCGACCGAGTTTGAGAATCTGACCAACAAGTTCCACGAACTGACCAGCCTGGAATGGTCTTATTACTCCCAGGCTCAGGACTACACGCTGGAGAGCACGGGCGGACGCGTCTGGCACGCCCACCGGACGACGGCCGTGCCCACCCACCGGATCGAGGAGCGCGACCTCGCGCTGGTCCTTGCGATGCGCCAGTTGGCAACTTGGGCGGGCGACCTGCTGCCAGCCTCGGCCTGGAGCACCGCCTGCAGCCTGGAGTTCGCGCGCCTGCTGCAACAGGCCCATGCAACCGGACACAGCCAGTCACTGGCCACGGCGCTGCGCGAGCGGCGCGGTCTGCACTGCATCTCAGTCGCTGCCGGGCCGCTGCGGCAGGCCACCGAGAAAACGCTGACCATCCTCTGCCAGCAACGGTCCGAGCTCGACGGCGTCCTGCTGATCTTAGAAGACGACGGGTTCCACCCCGGGGCCGCTCGCAGCGGCGCACCCCAGCTGCTGCGCGCGTCACCGGATCTCGTGCAAGTCCTGGTGCAAGTGCTGTCAGCCGACCCGTACAGCGACCTGACCCGCCTGGAAGCGGTGCTCACGGCGGGCAGCGACAGGGCGTGCACCCACTGGACTATCGACGTGGCCGGCCTCGCACAGTCGGCCATCAATCACGCCCGAACCATCGGAGAGAACCTGCAGGGCCGCGTGCGCCTACCGACACAGCCTGCCAGCCGGACAGCGTTCGTCACCAGCGTCTACGACGAGACCAACCTGCTGCGCCTGCTGGAGTACCTGGCCTGCGTCGCCCTCAACCTGCAGGCGGTCGAACACATGGTGCTCCTGTACGAGGCACGCACCGGGCTGTTCCAACTGGTCGTACAGACCATGTGCCGCAGCCTCGGCGTGGCGCCGGGAAGGCTGGCGCTGACGCCGTTCGACCGGCGCCCCACCTTTGCAGAGCTCTTTGCCGTGCAGTCGCTTCTGCCCGACGGCACCCTTCTCGTGGTTGGCAATGCCGACGTGGCGCTGGATGCCACGCTGGCGGATCTGGCCGCTGCAGCACGTGACGATCACGTCTACGTGCTCAGTCGCTGGGACATCGACGACCAAGGAACATCGGCGCACTTGATCCGGCTGGAGAGCGGCATTCCGAACGTCTTCTCTGCCGACGCCTGGATTGCGCGCACGCCGTTCCGACCAGACTTTCTGCTCGACTATGAAATCGGGTCCTTCCACTGCGACTCCTTCATCAACAACCAGCTGAGCCGTTCGAGTCGTTACCGCTGGGCCAACCCGTGCCTGGACGTGCACGTCTTCCACCTACATGACTCACGGTTCAATTCTTCGGCAGAGAAACACGTCCGTGACCGCATCGACATCGAGCGCCGCTACGGTGCAGAACGCGAGCGCAATGGCGGCGAGGATCCGCTGAAGGGCGCGCCCTGGAGCCACTTGGCAGACGCGCACCGCGTCGATGACCCAGCGTTCTTGATCCACTGGCGCTCCAAGTTCATGGTGCTGGACATGACCGCCCCGGGCTTCGATCTCGCGTCGCTGATCTGGCTCCACCTGCTGCACGCCCTGGTGTGTTCGCAGGATGACCACGCCGCCATCGTGGTGCGCCTGCGCAGCGAAGACAGTGCCGGGCCAGCGGGTCGCCTGCTGGCGCAGTACAAGGCACATCACCATCTGCCGGGCATGTTGGTGGAGATCGACGACCACGGCTTCGACGCCGCGACGGCACCGTTCCCGACCGTGCTGGTGCGCCAGTCCAGTAACGAGGCACTGCTGACCAGCCTGCAAGCAGGCGGTGCGGTTGGCCTGGTGAAAGAGGTGAAACGGCTGATGGCCTGGGCACCCGATGGCAGCGGGGTGGCGCAGACCCGCTGCTCGCTGGCGACCACGATGGGCACGGCGGCGACCCAGGTCTTGATCCAGGCCATGCGCGATCGACTGCCCGAGGCGTTTGCGAGTTTGGTCGACTTCACGCTGCAACTCGATCGCTGGGATGCCGCCGGCCTGCTGCTGCGGCCGTTTGCAGCCGATCTCGCTGCCGCCACGCCCGCGGCCGTGCCGCTGGTTGGCCTGGCCCCGCCTGCGGTGAGTTTCGTGACTTCACTGTTCCGCGGCAACGAGTTTCTGCCCGGGTACCTCGACAACGTGGCACAGGCCGCGCTGGCTGCCGACGGCGAGGTGATCCTGGTCGATGCGAACTGCGACGACCACGACACGGCAGGCATCGAAGCCTATTTCGCAGGGCATCCCGAACTCCGGGACCGCTTCACCATCGTACGGCTGGACCGTGACCCTGGTCTGTACGCCTGCTGGCGACTCGCGATCGAGCGCGCGCGCGGCGAGTTCGTCACCAACGCCAACCTGGATGACCGCCGCAGCCCGCTGCACACGCGCCTGCTTGTGCAGGCATTGCGGGACCGGCCGCATCTGGCCGGCGCGGCAGGCAGCATCAGTGCGGTCACACGGCACGCGCCAGGGTCGTGGTTCGAGATGCTGCCCAACCAAATCTGGTTCCAGGATCTGGGAGCACGCGAGTTCGGGCATGCCGATCTGTTTGCGCGCCTGGATGACGGCACCGTACGCTCGCACAACATCATGCACTGCATGCCGGTGTGGCGACGCAGCCTGCACTCACGCTATGGATTCTTCGATGAAGAACGCTACGGCACCAGTGCCGACTGGGCGTTCTGGTTGGCATGTGCGCGCCAGGGCGAACGTTTCTGGCTGCAGCCCGAGGCGATGGGCCGCTACTTCGTCAACCCGAACTCACACAACCGGCGCAATGACAGCGACGGTGCCAAGGAGCGGCGCATCCTGCACGATCTGCTCGGTGTCGAGCAGTCGCACGTCCAGAAGCAATGACGACCGGCGCCACCACTGCGCGCGACGCCAACAACGAAGGGTTACCCACCATGCACTCGGATCTGATCTTCGACGTCGGTCTGCACATCGGACAGGACACTGACTTCTATCTCAGGAAGGGATTTCGCGTCGTCGCCGTGGAGGCCAATCCTCAACTCGCCGAGGAAGGCAGGGCACGTTTCGCCGAGGCCATTTCCGCGGGCCGGCTGACGATCGTGAACGTCGGTATCGCCGAGCGCGCCGGTATCCTGCCCTTCTACGTCAACGAAACCCTGTCCGAGTGGAGTTCGTTCGACCACAAGATCGGTACCACCCGCGGCCCCCACCGCACGCTGCAGGTCCCGACACGAACGCTGATGGACCTGTTCTCGGAACACGGCGTGCCGTACTACGTGAAGCTGGACATCGAGGGCAACGACCATCAAGCGATCTGCTCGCTGCGCGCCACGGCCGACAAGCCGCACTATGTGTCGCTGGAGAATGGCCACAAGTTCATGATCGACGAACTGTACGAACAAGGCTATCGGCGCTTCAAGTTCGTCAACCAGGCAACGATCCACCAGATCACGCTCGCGCGGCCAGCACGCGAAGGCCTCGACATCGATCACACGTTCCCGTTCGGCTCCAGCGGCCCCTTCGGCGAGGAGACGCCTGGCGCGTGGCAGGATCGCGAGACAGTCACGGCCATCAGCGAAGCTTACTGGAACATGCCTGACCGCGATGCCAGCGTGCACGGCTGGTTCGACCTGCACGCAGCGCGATGAACGTCGCCATCGGAGCCTCTCGTGTTTGAACGCATCTGCGCCATGATTCATCCGGGTCGAGTCGGCAGCACCGCCTTGTCGGTCCGCCTGGGTTCGCTGCCCATGGTGGTTGCCGGCGAGATCCACAACGTCAACGTCAACCGCACGCCGGACTGGGCCGACCGTTTCGACTACGTCTCCTTCCTCCAGCACTGCCTGGACAACGCTGCCGGCATCGCGCAGCCCTACACCGGACGGGTACCCGTGCAGCCGCTGCCGCCGATGTACTTCTTCGAGTTCAAGCCCTTTCACACGGGGTGCAACGACGCGCTAGCCGTGGCGGCCAGTCGCTTCGCTGCAGCCGGGGTCACTGACTTCGTACTGCTGAACCGGCGCAACTACCTGCGGCGCTATGTGTCGTACCTGGTGTCACTGCAGACCGGGGTCTGGCACACGCAGGAGCATCCGACGCAGACACCCCGTGTGCATGTCGACCTGCACAAGGTCAAGGACCACGAGATCGGCTTCTTCGGCGGCACGCTGCTCGAAGCCCTGGATCACTACGAGGACAGTTATCTGGCAGCCTCGTTGAGGCTGGAGCAGTCTCACCGAGCGTTGGCGCTCTGGTACGAGGATGACATCGAGACCGACCCGGACCAGGCATTCTTCAAGGTGCGCGATTTCCTCGGCTGTTGCCCCGACACGTTGCCACAGCACTGCGATCTGCGCCGCCAGAACCCGCAGCCCCTGCGTGCGCTGATCTCCAATTTCGATGAGGTGGTCGATTTCCTGCGCGGCACGCGGCACGCCGCGCTCGCCCACGGCTGAAGCCAAGCTGCCGCCAGTGGGCAAGCACAGTGTGTCGTCCGACCCCGAACGAATCGCAGTTCCACTGCAGGAGTGTCTTGGATGAACGCACAGATCCAATTCGGTCTTGGGCGGTACGCCCGAATGCTCGGCATCGGCATCGCGCTGCTTGCAAGCGTGCCGCCGATGCAGGCTGCGCCTGTCGTGTTGAAGGTCGCGCCAGCACAGGAAGGCAAGTCACTCGCCAGCCAGTTGGAGGCGGCGCTCGAGCTGATCGAGAAATTGTCCGGCGGCACGTGGCCGGTCGACGGCGTCACCTTGGAACTGCCTGCCGGCGTGCTCCGGCTGGAACGCACTCTGCGCATCGGGCCCCGTCACAGCGGCAGGGCGGGGGCCCCGCTCGTGATTCAGGGTCCGCCAGCCGGGAACGCCGTACTCAGCGGCACCACCGTGCTGGGTGGCTTTGCAGCCCTGCCAGCTGGCGAAGCTACCCCCATCGCCGCGTCGGCGCGAGCTTCGGTGCTGCGCGCCGACCTGCCGCCCGCGGACCAACTGCCACTTGGCCAGTTGGTGCGTCAGGGCCAGGGTCGCGACACGGCCGGCGTCGTCGCTGAACTCTTCCACCAAGGCGCACCGATGCGCCTAGCGGGCTGGCCGGACGACGGCTTCACGCGCATCGTCGAGCCCATCCCGACCGGTGGCCAAGCCCGGATCAAGCTCGACGGAGGCAGGCTGGCCGCCTGGGCCGCCGAGCCAGACCTCTGGATGCACGGCTATTGGGGGCGCGACTGGGCCGACGAATGGATCGGCATTGCTGAAGTCGACACGGCCGGTGGTGCGCTGCTGCTGCGCGACGGACCGCCGCTGTATGGCAGCCAGCGCGGGCAACGGGTCCGTGTGGTGAACGCCCTGTCCGAACTGGACAGCCCGGGGGAGTGGTACCTCGATCGCCAGCGCCGCCAAGTCTACTTCTGGCCACCGAGCGCCATCGACGCCGCCAGCACCGAATTGTCGCGGCTGGACAACGTGCTGCGCGTCGAAAACGCCAGCCATGTGCATGTCCGCCAGTTGGGCATTGAAGGCGCACGCGGCGACGCCGTGGTAGTGAGCGGAGGTCGGGACGTTCGTCTGGAGCGGGTGCGCATTCGCAATGCAGCGGGTCGGGCCGTCCGCATGGCCGGCACCGCGCATGCCGTGGTCGATTGCGACATCCACGACACAGGTCAGGGCGGACTCGTGCTGTGGGGTGGCGACCGGGCGACGCTGGAGCCCGCCGGCATGCTGGCGCAAGGCAACCGCATACAGCGCGTCAATCGCTGGGTGCGTACCTACAGGCCGGCCATCGTGCTGGGCGGCGTAGGCAACACGGCACGTGCGAACCTCATCACCGACGCACCACACGCAGGCTTAATTTTCTATGGCAACGATCACTTGATCGAGTTCAATGCACTGAGCCAGTTGGCCCGTGAGACCGGCGATGTCGGAGCCATCTACACCGGCATGGACTGGACGGCGCGTGGCACCATGATCCGCTACAACCACTTGCACGACATCCGTGGCCCGGGGTTGCACGGCTCGCGCGGCGTGTACCTGGACGACCAGGCCAGCGGCATCACTGTCCAAGGCAACGTCTTCCAGCAGGTGGACCAGCCCGTGTTCATGGGCGGAGGTCGAGACAACCTGGTCGACAACAACCTCTTCATCGCCAGCTCACCGGCGATCCATCTGGACGCCCGCGGCCGCACGTGGCAACGCGCCATCACCGATGACCCTGATGGCCTGCTGCGCAAGCGCCTGCGCGAAGTGCCGTACCGCGGGCCTGCGTACCAGCGCTACGCCGGCCTGGCCAAGCTGCTGGAGACCGCGCCTGGTCAGCCGCTCGGCAATGTCGCCCGCCGCAACGCGGTGATGGACGGCGCGCCATTGCGACTGCTGGACCAGACGGAGAGGGAGCTCGAAGTCGATCGCATCTTCGGGACTGCGGACCTGCTGTTCGCGAAGGGACGGCCGTTGGCAGAGCGCAGCCTGGACGGTCTCGCGGCGCTTCCGGAGTCGCCCGCCTTGCGTGCCGGATTTGCACCCTTGCCGCTCGCGCGCATGGGCTGCACGGAACAGCGCTGGGCCAACGTGCCGTCTGGCGGCAGGCCCCGTGCCGACGCTCCAGGCTGCGCGACCTCCGCAGGCCGATGACCGTTCGCCAACGGGCCGCCGGCAAGCGGCTCCACAACAGCGGCGCTGATACCATGCCTGCATGGGTTTGATCATCATTGGCCATGCCACGGGGCAGCATGGCTGGAGTTCTTTGGAAAGCTACGTCAACGGTGCCCGCGCGGTGGATCAGGCCGTCCACCTGCTGCAGCCACGGGCCGCATGGGGTGCCGACGAGGTCAGCGACGACGATGGCCTGCGCGCATTGCTGCTGCAGGGTGCGACGGATCCGCTGTTGCTCTGCGGTTTCGATTGGCACTCGCAGCCACTGCATCGCGACACTGCGATGCAGGATGCCCTGAACGGCTACAAAGGCGCACGCATCGGGCTCTTCCAGGAGCACCTGTCGGCCCCTTGGATCCGCGAAGATCCGGCATTGCGCCGGCTGTTCGACGAGGCCGCGCTTTCCGCCGCTGCGCTGCTCACGCACGTGGTGTGCAACCACGAAGCGGACGTCCAGCACCTGCGGCGCATCGGTGTGCGGCTGCCGGTCGTCTTCCTGCCCTTTAGCGCCGACGTCTCGGTCTTCCGTTGCATCAGGCCTTTCGCTGATCGTGACCCGCGCGCCTTCTTCCGCGGCAAGCGGCTGGACTTCATGGGCAGCAGCCCATATGCCGACCGCGAACACATGCTGCGGCGCTTGCGGCGCAGCCCGGACGCCGTGGTGGGCGAGCTCGACCCGGCCACGCAGTCCGACCGTGCGCGCATGATCGAGCGCTACGTCAGCGATCTGAACGCACACTGCCTGCAGCTCAACCTGCCGTCCGTCTCGGACAGCATGACCTGCAGACCCTTCGAGGTGATGGCCTGTGGCGGCCTGCTGATGCAACCACCCATCGAAGGCGACCTGTCCCAGCAGATGCTGCCCTCGTCGCTGTACGTGGGCTTTCCGCGGCACGATCCCGAAGCACTGGTGACCACCGTGCAAGAGTGGCGTGCGCAGACACAGGCGGCGCGCGCGATCGCGCAGGCCGGGCACCTCCACGTTCTGCAGCACCACGACCATGGCCGGCGCATGCAGCAACTGCTGGGCTGGGCGTTGCGCGGCCGCTCTGACGCCGACACCTATCGCGACCTGCTGGGCCAGGCTTCGGCGCCCGTGTTCATGCCGGCTGGCACGCCAGCGCCCGCAGTGCAGGAGGCAACGGCACGCCCGGCGCTGGGCCAAGCCCCGTCGCGCCCGTGCGTGCTGGTCGACCTGGTGTTCTACCAGTACGCACGCAGCGGCATCGCGCAGGTGTGGAACCGCCTGCTCCAGGAGTGGCTGGGCACGGGGCTGGCCGAGCACATCGTCCTCGGACTGCGAGCCGGGGCGCTGCACGCACCGCCCGAGCACGTGCTGCAGGGCTATGTCTGCATCACGCTACCCGCGCACGGGGATGCCGACGACCGCAAACACTTGCAGGACGCTTGCGATGGACTGCAGGCGACGCTGTTCGTGTCGACGTACTACAGCCTGCCCTTGCACACACGATCGCTGCTACTGGTGCATGACTGCATCCCGGAGCGTCTGAACCCGGACTGTCACCGCGACCCGACCTGGGCGGGGAAGAAGGCAGCCGTCGCCCATGCCGACGGCTACCTGTGCATCTCAGAGTCCACGGCCACCGATCTGCAGCGCTTCTACGCCGTCGAGACCGCCGACAAGCCCGTCTACGTCGCGCACAACAGCTTCTGGCCACAGTTCAGGCCTGCGCCGACCGCCGAGGTCGAGCGCTTCAAGGCCGACCACGGCCTGCGCGGAGACTACCTGCTGTTCGTGGGCGAACGTCACGGCTACCTCGGATACAAGAATGTCGAGACAGTGTGCGCGGCCCTGGCACAGGTGGCGACGTTGCGGCCCGACTTGGCGGGACGCTACACCCTGCTGTTCCTCGGCGGCGCGGAGTTCAGTGACGCCCTAACCCTGGAGCCGGCCATCGAACGCCATCTCGCGGACTGGGCGCTGCGGCGCATCTCGGCCACCGACGCCGAGATGGCCGCTGCCTACACCGGGGCCACCCTCAGCATCTATCCGTCCGTGGTAGAGGGCTTCGGCTTGCCACCCGGTGAGTCGCTGCTCTGCGGCACGCCGGCGCTGGCTTGGACCTCCGACATCAACCTAGAGATCTACGACGGCCTGGTGCCCTGCTTGCATCCGGACAAGCCGGCCGGTCTGGCGCGCCAGTTGATTGCCCACCTGGACAACGCCGACGGACTGCGGCAGCGGGTGCCCATGGCACGACAGGCCCTGCTCGACCGCACCCAGCGGCACGGTGGCGCCACGCAAGCCGGGACATTCCTCGAGTGCCTGCTGCTGCATGCCCAGCGCCGGCTGAACCTGGAAGACCCGGGCTTGCGCCCGATCCTTTTCGACTGCCACCCGTCGCAACGCGCCGCCTGGCTCGATCGCCTGATCCGCTGCCACCCGAGCGAGATCACGGGCAGGGGGCTGGCATTTGGCAGCGAAGCGCTGGACAGCGCCGCCCTGGTGTCGATCTACAAGGGCGCCGACTTCGTCGTGGGCTGCCTGCAGGATCTGCTGGAGCAGACAGCGTTCGAGCAGGGGCGCATGGAAGTGCTGCTTGTCGACAGTGCCTCGCCGGGCGGCGAATTCGCCCGTATTGCCGACACCGTGCGCCAGCATCGCAACGTCTTCTATACCCGTTCCTGCGAGCGCGAATCGTTGTACCGGGCCTGGAATCGCGGCGGCCGCTATTCCCGCGCACGCTACCTCTCGAACGCGAACTTGGACGACCGTCACCGCATCGACTTCTTCGAGCGCCTGGGCCGGATGCTCGACGTGGAAGCCGAGGTGCAGCTCGTGTACGCAGCGCAGTATCTGACCTCACAGGCCAACGAACCCTTCAGCACCCACCAGCCCGCGCGCTCCTGGGGCTGGCCCGACTACTCCCTGCAGCAGCTGCGCATCGGCAACCACGTGGGCTCGCAGCCGATGTGGCGACGCAGCCTGCACCAGCGCATCGGCTGGTTCGAGGAGCGCTATCGCATCGCGGGCGACTACGATTTCTGGTGCCGCATCGCGCACGAAGTCGGTCCGTTGAAGCTGTACCCGGCGCACGTCGGCCTCTATTACTTCAATGGCAGTGGCATCGAGCACGGCGACCCGCTGCGGTCCGAACTCGAAGTCGCGGAGATCTGCAGCCGCTATGGCATCGACAAGAACTACAGCACCTCCGAAGCGGACCGGCAGCGCGCCAACGCCAGCGACCCGCAGGCCACACCTGCGCGGCGGTTGGAGGACTTGCAGTACAGCGGCGTGCCGCTGCGACACGACCTGAACGTGTTGGTGCCGTGCACGCGCGGGCTGGACGAGGCACTGGAGATTGCCGAGAGCGTGCTTGGCCAGACCGTCGCTGTGCATCACCGCCTGCACTTGCGGCTGCTGCACCGGCAGGGGGAATCCTCGCAGATTGAAGCTGTGAATGCGCAACGACTCGCCAGGCTGTCGACCCAGTTGCGTGCCGTGCAGGACGCGCATCCGGCCATCTGGCCGGACCCCAAGGCCTGCACGTTGTTGCTGACCGCCCCGGCGCCCGAGCGCGACCTGCTGGAGAGTGCGATGCAACGGCTGTACGGAGCCGACACCCGACTGCTGGATCTGCAGACGGAGGGTCGCATCGTCGGCCGCATCGGACGCACTGCTGCGGACCTGCTGTCCGAGATCGCGCCATGAAGTCGCTGCCCACACGGACCAGGGCTGCTGCCATCGTGCAGAGTCGGTTTGCGCTGCTGCGGCCTTTCTACCTGCCGGAGCTGCAGTTGGTGGTGGCCGGCGTGCCCGCAGGCCCGCTGATCCTCTCGCAGGGTCTGCACGCGGCGGGAGCGCAAGTCGAGCGCAGCCTGCTGCATGCCTGCGCTGCCGATGCGGCCTTCCAGCGCTGGCAACGCCACTTCGCCACCAGGATCCTCCACCCGGACGACCGCAGCCGTGCCCAGGTGCTGGCGCGGGCCGATGCCGCCCAGGCCGAGCACCGGCACCGCCGCGCCGTGCAGCTGTATGGCTGGCTGCTGCTGACGGCTGCAGTGCCCGACCACCCGCTTCGCTGGGCCGTGCACCACCTGCACGAGTTGCGTGACGGCTTCTACGGCGCACCCGGCATCGCGGCGCCCTGACGCGCGCAAGGAGCACGCACCATGCGACTGTTGGACCTTCAGGACTCGCACTTCATACGCGGTGCCGGCCTCGCCACCGCCGCGACGCTGGACCTCCGCAATGGTCAGAACGCCGGCAACTTCGCCTTCCGCTACGCCCTTTTCGAGCGTCTGTTCCCGCTCGCCGAGCCTTGCGCCTTTGACGCGATCAACGACCTCGATGCGCCCGGCGAATGCGTGCTCATCGCCTGCTCGAACTGGATCGGCCAGTCCGAAGCGCACGAGCAGGCCAACCTGACGCGCAGCCAGAGCCTGGGCTCGGCACAAGTCGTCGCCTCGCCTTTCGGCCTGGGCTGCCAGCTGCCGATGGACGCGGGGATCGACGGGCTGGGACCCCACACCCTGCGACTGCTGGAACTGCTGTGCGATCGCTCGCCGTCGATGTCGTTGCGCGACGCGCAGACCGCCCGGCTGCTGCAGGCGATGGGCTACCAGGGTGGCGTCGTCACAGGATGCCCATCGAACTTCATCCATGCGGCGCCAGGCCTGGGCCAGCGTCTGCTGCGGCGCGTGCAACGCCTGCTCGACGCAGGCGGGCGCTGGCACGAGCTGGCCACGTGCCTGACCGAGTACAGCGGTGGCTACGACTTCTCTGCCGACGTCTTCGCACGCCAGTTCGCGCTGCTGCGCAGCCACGGTGCCACCTACGTGATCCAGGACCTGCCTATGCTGCCGCTGCTGCTGGGCGAGACGGACACGCCGCCTGTGGAGTACTCGTTGCAACACTTTCCAGGAATGGCAGACAGCGACCGCGACCTCGCGCTGCTGCTGCGCCGGCATGCGCTCTACTACAGCTCCTTTGACGAGTGGCTGCTACAGATGCGGCGCTTCGACCTGTGTTTCGGCATGCGCCTGCATGGCAACATGGCGGCGCTGCAGGCCGGAGTGCCTGCGCTCGTCATCACGCACGACGCACGAACGGCGCAGTTGTGCGAGACCATGTCACTGCCGCACTTGGCAGCACAAGACTATCTGGGCATGCGCGACGACGATGCGACTGCGCTGCTCGCCGCCATGCTTCCGGCACTGGAGCACTACGATGCGCAGCGGGCGCAGCTGGCGCGGACCCTGCGCCAGCACATCGTGCGCTGTGGCCTGCCGGTGGCGCCCTTCCTGGACCGGTTGTGCGACGAGACCCTTCCAGATCCGGATGCGCTGCAAGCCATGGCACCACCAGGTGCCGCATAGAATCAAGCGCTTTTGGCATCGAGGTCCCATCCGTTGTTGCCTCATGCGCAGGCAGCCGCCACTTTCGTCGATCAGCAGGACCGCACACTGTGAAAAGAGCACTCATCACCGGCATCACCGGCCAGGACGGCAGCTACCTGGCTGAGTTCCTGCTCGAAAAAGGCTACGAGGTGCACGGCATCAAGCGCCGGGCTTCGCTGTTCAATACGCAGCGCGTCGACCACATCTACGAAGACCCGCACGTGGAGCACCAGCGCTTCGTGCTGCACTACGGCGACCTGACCGACAGCTCGAATCTGACGCGCATCCTGCAGCAGGTGCAGCCCGATGAGGTCTACAACCTGGGCGCGCAAAGCCATGTCGCCGTGAGCTTCGAAGCTCCGGAGTACACGGCAGATGTCGATGCCATGGGCACGCTGCGACTGCTCGAGGCAATCCGCTTCCTGGGCCTGGAGAAGAAGACGCGGTTCTACCAGGCCAGCACCAGCGAGCTGTACGGCTTGGTGCAGGAGATTCCGCAGCGAGAGACGACGCCGTTCTACCCGCGCAGCCCGTACGCGGTGGCCAAGCTCTACGCCTACTGGATCACGGTGAACTACCGCGAGGCCTACGGCATCTATGCCTGCAACGGCATCCTGTTCAACCATGAGAGCCCGCGGCGCGGCGAGACCTTCGTCACCCGCAAGATCACGCGCGGCTTGGCCAACATCGCGCAGGGCCTCGAAAAGTGCCTCTACATGGGCAACCTGGATTCGCTGCGTGACTGGGGTCATGCCAAGGACTACGTGCGCATGCAGTGGATGATGCTGCAGCAGGATCAACCCGAGGACTTCGTCATTGCCACAGGCGTGCAGTACTCGGTGCGCGACTTCATTGCCTGGTCGGCCGCCGAACTCGGTATCACCCTGCGATTCGAAGGCACCGGTGTCCAGGAACGCGCCATCGTGGAGTCCATCCACGGCGACAAGGCGCCGGCACTGAAGCCGGGAGACTGCCTCGTTGCCGTCGATCCCCGCTACTTCCGTCCGGCCGAAGTCGAGACCCTGCTCGGTGACCCCGCAAAGGCCAAAACCCGCCTGGGCTGGGTGCCAGAAATCACGGCGCAGCAGATGTGCGCTGAAATGGTGGCGGCCGATCTCGACGCGGCGCGACGCCTGGCGTTGCTGCGCGCCCATGGGCACGACATCGCAGTGGCCCGCGAAACCGGGCGCTGATGCGGCGCGCAGCCCTGCTGCAACAATGGCGCTCCTCACACCCCGGGATGAACCGGCATGATTCCAACGCCCGACCACTCGCCGCTGCCGCTGATCACCGAACGTCTGCGCTGGGTGCTCGAAGCCGGTGTGCTCGTCGGCACCGTCATCTACGTGGGTGTCCAGGGTGGAACCGACTTCCTGCTGGACTGCTGCAGCAGCCAGAAACACCTGCTGTTCGAGCCGGTCGATGCCTACTTCGATGCGATCGGCAGGCGGTACGCAACAGTACAGCACGAACTGATTCGCGTCGCAGCGTCCGACGAAGACGGTAGCGCCTGGCAGCTGGGTTACTCCAGAGACGGCTCAGGCGCCATCACGCACTCGCAGATCAGCTTCGAGGAAATGGCCGTGGGCAGCGAGCCCGCACTCGTCTCGTGCAAGCCTGTGCAGAGATCGCGCCTGGACACCGCGTTGCGCGGACGCCAGGACGACCAGCCATACCTACTGAAGATCGACGTCGATGGCCATGAAATCCCCATCCTGCATGGCGCAACCCAGACGCTGCGCCAGTGTTCACTGGTCATCGTCGAGGCGTCGGTGCGCAGCATCGGCCCGAAGATTGCACTGCTCGAGGCCAACGGATTCGACCTGCTGGACATCGTCGATCCCTGCTACTACCACGGCATGCTGTCGCAGGTCGATCTCATGTTCGTCAGCAAGGCCTGGGTCGCCAAATGCCCGGATCTGCGCCCTTGGCAGACCAAGCCGTTTGCCTGGGAAGCCTGGTCGGCGTTGGCGCGCGATGCGCGCCTGAGCCGGTGACCATTCCAGGCCGGGACTCTGGGGCCGCCACCAGTGCGGCAGGCATCAGCCTGGCTTGTGCATCAGGTACTGCAGCGTGCTGACACCGTAGTCGTTGCCGTTGCCATAGCGCCGCCGCAGGGCGTCGGCGACCGGTGCCGGAACCTCGATGGAGTTGCTCACCATCTGCAATGTCGTCAGCGGCGCGTTGGAAAACGACATCGCGATGTCGTGGTGCGACACCCGCGTGATGTTGTCGCTGGCGTAGATGTAGTCGCAAATGGCGGCGACGTCGCTGTCCGGAATGCCCGGGCGCCGGTCGCGGATCGCAGCGCCCAACTGATGGCGATCCATCAACAGATGCCCCCAGTCTGGCACCGGGTTGACGGAATCGCTGCCGGCCGGCTGGGAGAAGTAGTAGTTGGCGGTCTCCGTGCGCACCCACACATGGTGTCCGCGCGGGCTTGTCCAGACAGGGTCGCCCTCGAAGAAAGCGAGGCCGCCGGGCTTCAAGACGTGGAACACCTGCTCCAGGAAGTTGGGCAGCATCGGGATGTGCTCGATCACCGACAGCCCGTAGACCACGTCGAAACTCGCCGCACCGAAGGTATGCCGCAAGGTGTGCGCGTCGGCCCGCATGATGCGGATGCGACTGCTGGCGTCCGACCTCTCGGTGTGCACATGCCCCAGGCCGCTCACCACCACCTCGGCAGCGCCTGCGTGGACAAAGGGCAAGGCCGACTCTGCGCTCTGGTTGCCGCCGATCTCCAGGATGCGCGCGCCCTCGAAGCGGGTGAACCGAGACAGCCGGGTGAACGCAAGAAGCTGGTGGTTGTACGCCATGAAAGATTCCCTACGGAACGGGCCGCCGGTGGTGGAGGCTTGCCGTCGGCATGCTACTGCTACTCACTTGACGCGGAAGCAGCGCGGCGGTCGGGAAAACGTGGGCATCGCCCGCGCCGCCTGTGCGTGCCCGTACGAGGTGCCCGGTAGACTTCGTCGATATGCGCGGGTCGGGCCCGACGCTGCACATCCAAGACGCACCATGCAACAACTTGACGCCCCCATCTTCGTCGCCGGCCACCGTGGCATGGTCGGCTCCGCCATCGTCCGCAGACTGCAAGCGCTCGGGCACACCAACCTGGTGACAGCCACGCATGCAGAACTCGACCTGTGCAGCCAGGCATCCGTGCTGGACTTCCTGCAGCGCCACCGGGTGGACCACGTGGTGCTGGCCGCGGCCAAGGTCGGCGGAATCCACGCCAACAACACCTACCCGGCTGAGTTCATTTACGAGAACCTGATGATGGAGTGCAACGTGGTGCATGCGGCCCACATGGCTGGCGTCCAGCACCTGCTCTTCCTGGGCTCGAGTTGCATCTATCCGCGCATGGCGCAGCAGCCCATGCGCGAGGACGCCTTGCTCACGGGCACGCTGGAGAGCACCAACGAACCCTATGCCATCGCCAAGATCGCAGGCCTCAAGCTGTGCGAGAGCTACAACCGGCAATACGGTCGCAACTATCGCAGCGTGATGCCGACCAACCTGTACGGGCCCGGAGACAACTTCCACTCGGAAAACTCGCACGTGATCCCGGCACTCCTGCGCCGTTTCCACGAAGCCGTGCAGTCCGGCGCCCCCGAGGTCGTGATCTGGGGCAGCGGCACTCCGATGCGCGAGTTCCTGCATGTTGACGACATGGCTGCCGCCAGCGTGCACGTGATGCAGTTGCCCGACGCCCTGTACCGTGCCCACACGCTGCCGATGCTCAGCCACATCAACGTCGGTACCGGCGTGGACTGCAGCATCCGCGAACTGGCCGAGACCATCGCACGTGTCACGGGCTACAGCGGCCGCCTCGTCTGGGACAGCAGCAAGCCCGACGGCACGCCGCGCAAGCTGATGGACGTGTCTCGCCTGGCTTCGCTGGGCTGGCGCGCGCAGATCGGCTTGGAGGACGGACTGCGCGACGCCTACAGCTGGTTCCTGCGTCACCAGGCGCAGGCGCGGCTGTAGCCCGCACGGCGTGGCAGCAGCACCGCACGTGGACTCCCGAACCCAGAACACTGACATGCAGTTGGTGCTGTCGGCCGGCATGCCACGGTCTGGCAGCACCTGGCTTTACAACGCCGTGCGCCTGCTGCTGGCCCATCGCGACGGCAGCGCGTGCTGGCAGTGCGGCTGGATCGATGACCTGGCGGAGGCGCCGCCAGCAGCCCGCCGGCTCGTGAAACTGCACCTGTTCGAGCCGACACTGGTTGCCCGGGCCAGCTACGTCGTCTGGTCCTACCGCGACCTGCGTGATGCCGTTGCCAGCCGCTTCCGCATGTTCGGCACGCCCCCGACGCTGGCCTTGGCCGACCAGTTGGTGGACCAGCATGCGCGCTGGTCCGCTGTGGCGCAGCACACCTTGCGCTACGAGTCGATGCTCCGTGACCCGACGGCGGCACTGGCTGCACTGGCCGCCGCCATTGGCGTGCCGGTGCAGCCCGCAGATCTCGACGCCGTGCGTCAGCAACTCGACCAGGCGCGGAACGACGGGCACGTCGGCGACGTGCCGTACGACGCGACCACGCTGATGCACAAAGGTCACATCACCGATGGCCGACCGAGGTCCTGGCGCAGCGGTTTGTCGGCCAACCTTGCCAGGGAAATCACCGAACGGCATGCCGACTGGCTGCAGGCCCATGGCTACGACGTGACCAGCGAGGGCACTGCACCATGACCGCGGCCGCCGCGATCGTCATGCCCACGCGCAACCAGGCCGGCTTCATCGCCGAGGCCGTGGCGAGCGTGTTCGCGCAGGGCATCCCCGGGCTGCGCCTGGTGGTGCAGGACGGCGCCAGCACCGACGGCACGCTGGACCTGCTGCACGCGCTGGCCGCCACGCACCCCGGCCTGGACCTGCGCAGCGAGCCCGACGCCGGCCC